>Ga0070741_10000644_pt1 | contig 120189 bp, 102 predicted proteins | sample Coa_R1_4_FD_66440 | JGI IMG/M metagenome (GOLD analysis project Ga0070741, IMG submission 66440) | Surface soil microbial communities from Centralia Pennsylvania, which are recovering from an underground coalmine fire - Coalmine... | ecosystem: Environmental > Terrestrial > Soil >... | reverse complement strand
CAAGCTCTATTTCATCGAGGTCAATGCCCGGATTCAGGTGGAACATCCGGTCACCGAAATGGTTACCGGAATCGACCTGGTGAAGAGCCAGATTCTGATTGCCGGCGGCAAGCGGCTGGACGAGATCCTCACGCGGCCGATCCAATTGCGCGGTCATGCGATCGAATGCCGCATCAATGCGGAACATCCCGATACGTTCGTGCCCTCGCCTGGAAAAATCACTGGCCTGAATCTTCCGGGGAGCGCCGGCATCCGCGTCGACACGGCCGCGTATCAGGAAGGCGTAATCTCTCCGTATTACGATTCGCTGGTTGCCAAGCTGATTGCCTACGGCTCGGATCGAGCCGAGGCGATCGCGCGCATGCAGCGCGCGCTGAGTATGTTCGTCGTTGAGGGCATCTATACTTCGATCCCGCTGCACCAGCGCATCCTGAAACACGCGGAGTTCCTGGCGGGCCGAATCGACACCGGGTTCCTGGTCCGCAATGGGTTTCTGGGCGACAGAAAATAAAAGCGATTCACCTTTTCTTCGTCAGGCCTAGACGGTATATGCTTTCGTCGCTCAATACGACCATAATTTCCGTTGTAACTGCGGCTAGGGGGGCCTCCTACATGTACATCCGATTTGTCTCTGTTCTCACCGTTCTGTGCCTGATCTGTGTTTCGCCGGTTTTGGCTCAAAGCAGCGGCGGGACGATTACCGGAACGATCTCAGATCCTGCGGGAGCAGTAGTTCCGAACGCTCCAGTGGAAGCCAGGAACACGGCGACGGGAGCGGTCTATAGCGCGGGCGGTTCCACCACCGGAAATTACACGATTCCCCAATTGCCTCCAGGCACGTACGATCTCTCGATCACCGTGCCCGGTTTCAAGAGATTCGTGCGCTCGGGGCTGATCATTCAGGCGGCCCAGACGATCCGCGTGGATGCGACGCTGGAAGTCGGCAGCGCGACCGAATCGGTGACGGTTACCGAGGCGGCTCCGCTGCTCAAGACCGAAAGCGGCGAATTGAGCAACACGGTTGCGACGCAAACGATGGACACTCTGCCGCTGTTGTCCGTGGGACAGAACTCGTCGGGCATCCGGAACCCGTTCAACATCGTCGCGCTGCTGCCAGGAGCGTTCTACCAGCCCAGCCCGTCTTTCACAGGACCAACGGTTCGCATCAATGGCGGCGTAGCCGGCTCGGAGAAGGTTTTGATCGACGGCATGGACGGGACCAATATTCTCGGCCAGGGCGCGAATCAGCAGAATCAGCCCGGCATGGATTCCATCCAGGAGTGGACGGTTCAAACCAGCAATTACTCGGCGGAATTTGGCCAGGCGGGCAGCGCCGTGATGAACGTCACGATGAAGTCGGGCACTAATCAATACCACGGCAGCCTGTATGAGTATTTCCAGAACGACATCCTGAACGCGGCTCAGCCCTTCACTGCTCAAAAGACGAACCCCAACGAGCACGTGCGGCCGGCGGTTCGCCGGAACGATTACGGCTTGACTCTGGGAGGCCCGGTGTCGGTTCCGAAAGTGTATAACGGGCGCGACCGGACATTTTTCTTTTTTAGCTGGGAACAATTTTTTCAGCACCAGACCACCTTACCCGCCACTGCGACCGGCAGCGCGTTGACGGTTCCGACGGCAGCCTATCGTCTCGGCGACTTCAGCGCGGCGATCACCGCGGCCGGCGGCAGAACTTTGGGAACGGATCCAATGGGGCGCACCATCATCGCGAATACAATCTACGATCCGGCAACCCGGCACGCTGCTCCCAACGGGCAAATCGTCACCGATCCCTTCGCGGGCAACCGAATCGATGCCAGCCGGTTCGACCCGGTCGCTCTGCGGATCCAGAATCTGATCCCTCAGCCGTTTTGCGCGGCGGGGCCGCCGTGTAATGCGACCGGAGTCTCCGGGAACTATCAGAATCCGCAGACGGACTTACGCGATACGGAAGCCCCTTCCCTCAAACTGGATCATTCGTTCGGGCCAAAAGATAAGCTCTCCTTCTTCTGGAGTCGCACCATGACCTACACTCTTACCGGCTACGGTCAAGACGGCGCGCCTCAGCCCATCTCCGGCAGTTTCGGCGGCGGCATCTACTCGCATCGGGAACGGCTGAATTACGATCACACCATCTCGCCCACCGTTCTGTTGCATCTCGGCGCCGGGTATGACACAGATTACCTGGGCCGGCCATCGGTCACCCCCGACTACGACGCGTGCGCCGGCATCGGGTTGTGCAGCCAAGCCTTCCAGCGGCCTGCGACTTTCCCGCTTCTCACCGGCCTCAATGACGCCATCGCTGGCGGAACGAGTATCGCCGGTCCTCCCGGACGAGCCGACAACGCGTACAGCATTGTGGATACAATCGCGAGCCTGACGTGGGTCAAAGGCAACCACACGTTCAAATTCGGCGGAAACGGCGAGTTTCAGGGGAGCTACACGAACACCGTAAGCAATCTTCAGGGCACCTATGGGTTCAGCAGCGCACAGACGGCGATGCCTTACGCAGTCGTCACCTCCACCGGGAACAGCACGGCAAACTTTGGCCCGAACCATATTGGCCTTCCCTACGCCAGTTTCCTGCTGGGAGCCGTGGATACAGCCGAAGTGGACCCGCCCTCGCGCGTGCGCTTCGGAAAACAGCAGTGGGGATTCTATGCGCAGGACAGTTGGAAGGTCACCCGCAAGCTCACGCTCGATCTGGGGATTCGCTATGACTACTCGACGTGGTACAAGGAGCAGTACGGCCGCTCGCCGAATCTTGCGCCCACGCTTGCGAATCCGGCAGCGGGAGGCCATCCAGGTGCAGTCACCTACCAGGCCACCTGTCACTGCGATTTCGCCCAGAACTACCCCTGGGGTGTCGCGCCGCGTTTCGGATTCGCGTATCAAGCTTTCGCCAAGACAGTTCTGCGCGGCGGATTTGGCGTAGCCTACACGCCCACGGGAGTTGCTCAGGTATTCGGGGCCGCGAGCGGCAATGCGGCGGCAAATAATCGCTTTGCGCCCTCCTCGGTTCCGGGCAATCCGATCATGACGCTAGGCCAGGGCGTTACCCTGAACGGGTCTCCGCTGACCGCCGCACAGATTGCATGGCCGAATTTCGATCCCGGATTTTATCCGCTCGGCGGAGTGATTCCCAACGCAGGACCGCAATATTACGATCAGAACGCCGGAAGGCCGGCGCGCCAGTACCAGTGGAGCTTCAGCATTCAGCGTGAAGTCGCGCGCGACCTAGTGGTGCAGGCCGCTTATATCGGCAACCGGGGGATCTGGTGGCCGACGTATGTGGGACAGCCACTGACCAATTACAACTACCTGAGCACGGACATTCTCAGCCAGAATGGACTCAACCTGAACAATCCTGCCGATCTGACCATGCTGCTCTCGCCGATTGGACAGGCCGGGGCCGGGCGCTTCCAGAACAAGATCCCATTTGCCGGATTCCCGCTATCCGCATCCGTGGCCCAGGCTCTCAGACCGCTGCCGCAGTTCACCACGATCAGTCTGGTGAATCCGCCGCTCGGGGATAGCTGGTACAACTCTCTCCAGTTGACCGCCAACAAGCGCTTCTCGCACGGCTTGCAGTTCGATTTTGGATTTACCTGGTCGAAGTCGATGGATACGTTCCAGGGAACCCCGGATGTGCAAAATCGGGCTCTGGCCAAGGGCATTTCTTCATTGGACCAGCCGTTGGTCACGCGCCTCGGAATCACGTATACCACGCCCAAGGCGGGGCCCAGGGCTGTGTCCTTCGCCGTTCGGGATTGGATGTTCAACGCGTTCGTGTATTACGCCAGCGGCACGCCCCTGGCGGCCCCCACGGCAAACACAACCGGCTATGGGGCCGGCCTTTCGCAGGCGACGATCGCAAACCTGACGTTCCAGTCGGCCACCCGGCAGCTCCGCACGGGCCAGCCGCTTTACCTGAAGGATCTCAACTGCCATTGCTTCGATCCCAACACGACGTTCGTGCTGAATCCCCTGGCGTGGGCCAATCCAGGGCCGGGCCAATTCGGCGGGCAGACCTACTACGGTGATTTCCGCGGGCAACGCCGGCCGGTGGAGAACTTTGCGTTCGGCCGGCAATTCCGGATCCGCGAGCGGTACGCATTGAACATCCGTGCGGAGTTCACCAACGTGCTCAACCGCGCGTATCTGAACGATCCCACGATCAGCACGCCGACCATCGGCCCGCAGACGGCGCCGTCCTGCCGCCAGCCAAACGGGTCGAGCGGGCCGTGTTCCCAGCCCGGGATGCAGATCCTGTCCGGCTTCGGATCCATCGGTCTTTCGTCGGTGCGCTATCCGCCGCGGACGGGCCAAGTCGTGGCCCAAATTCAGTTCTGAACGGTGCTGGATTTTCATCGCTGCGCTTCGCCGTCTGGCTGAGCGGCCACCGTGCTACTTTGAGCGATGGCCTCGCGGACGCTGATCTCCGTCGAAGAGTACCTCAGGACGAGCTACCGCCCTGACTGCGACTACGTGGACGGGGAGGTCGTCGAGCGGAACCTGGGCGAAACAGATCACAGTTGGTTACAGATGGCGCTCAGTGCGTCTTTGTTCGAGCGCCGCAACCAGTGGGCCATCGCGATGTTGCCAGAGCAACGCGTCCAAGTATCGGCAACACGCTTTCGCATCCCGGATATATGCGTCGTCCGTGGACCGAAGCCGACCGAGCAAATCCTTACCAAGCCTCCCTGCATCTGTATCGAAATCCTCTCCCCTGAAGACCGCTGGCCGCGGGTTCAACAACGCATCGACGACTACTTGGCGATGGGCGTTCCTTACGTCTGGGTACTGGATCCAGCCACCAAGACGGCCTATGCCATCACGTCCCAGGGGACTCACCAGGTTGCGACACTCTCAAGACCAAGAATCCTTCGGTCGAAGTTCCTCTTAACCAGGTGTTTCAATAAAATCGCAGGGTCGAAAATTTCGACCCTGTAGAATGGGATCAGATGTCAGTGGCAATTCAGGCCGTCGATCTGGCGAAAGTGTATCGCTCGGGCGCGTCCGAGCTGGTGATCTTTTCCGGCTTGAACCTGGAGATCGAGCAAGGCGAGCAGGTCGCGCTAGTGGGCGAATCGGGGGCGGGCAAGAGCACGCTGCTGCATTTGTTGGGCGGTCTGGACTTGCCGACAAAGGGTGCGATATACTTCGGGCAGAACGACATATGCCGGCTTCCGGCGGACGAACTCGCCAGATTTCGCAACCGGGAGTTGGGCTTTGTTTGGCAGATTCAATCGCTCCTGGCCGAGTTCACGGCCGTGGAGAACGTGATGATGCCTCTGCTGATTCGGGGTCTGGCCAGGGAAGACGCGGAACCAGTGGCTTTGGCGAGGTTGCATGAGGTTGGCTTGCGAAACCGCGCGGAACATCGCGCGGGTGAGCTATCGGGCGGGGAGCAGCAGCGCGTCGTACTGGCCCGGGCGCTGGCGGGCGATCCCCAGGTCCTTCTGGCCGACGAACCCACCGGGAACCTCGACTACCGGACCGGCGAGATGATCATGGATCTGCTCCAGGATCTGCACCGGTCCCGGAAGCTGACTTCCCTTCACGTCACTCATAATTTGAATTTCGCGCGCCGCGCCGACCGGACTCTCACTCTGGAGCGCGGACAGTTATTTTCTTCGTCCACGTTTGAGTCTCGTTCTTCCACCGGAGATCGGGAACAAGGCAGGAACTATGTTTGAACGCTATACCGAAAAAGCCCGGCGGGTGATCTTCTTCGCGCGATACGAGGCCAGCCAGTTCGGCAGCCCCTGTATCGAGACGGAGCACCTGCTGCTGGGCCTGCTCCGGGAAGATAAAGTGCTTACGAACCGATTCCTTCGCTCCAGCGCAGCGGTGGAATCGATTCGCAAGCAGATCGAAGCGCAGACCACCATGCGGGAAAAGGTGTCGACTTCCGTCGACCTTCCCCTCAGCCATGAATGCAAGCGGGTGCTGGCGTATGGCGCAGAGGAAGCCGAACGGCTCAACCACAAGCACATCGGAACGGAGCATCTTTTGCTCGGGCTCCTCCGCGAAGAGAAGTCTTTCGCGGCGGATATTTTGCACGAGCGCGGCCTGCGGCTGACGCAGGTGCGCGAAGAGATCGCCCGGTCGAGCTCGGAGAAAATGTCCTCGAATCGCCCCAAGGAAAGCTCTCTGCTAGGTGAGTTCAGCCGCGATCTCACTCAGGCCGCTATGGATGGTCTTCTCGATCCGCTGGTCGGCCGCGACTATGAACTGGAGCGCGTAGTGCAGATCCTGTGCCGCCGCACCAAGAATAACCCCGTGCTGATCGGCGAGCCAGGCGTGGGAAAGACGGCCATCGTCGAAGGGCTGGCCCAGCGCATCGCCGACGGCGACGTGCCGTCATTTTTGTCGGACAAGCGAATTCTCGCGCTGGATCTGTCTTTGATCGTCGCCGGCACCAAGTACCGCGGCCAATTCGAAGAGCGGCTGAAGACCATCATGAAGGAGCTGATGGAGCATCAGAACGCCATCATCTTCATCGACGAGCTGCACACGCTGGTGGGCGCCGGATCGGCGGAGGGCTCGCTGGACGCGGCCAACATCCTGAAGCCCGCGCTTTCGCGCGGCGAAATCCAGTGCATCGGTGCGACGACGCCGGCCGAGTACCGGAAGTCCATCGAGAAAGACCGCTCGCTCGAGCGCCGCTTCCAGGCCGTGAAGGTTCCACCGCCGAACGAAGAAGACGCCACCAGGATTCTGTTCGGCATCAAGGAGCGCTACGAAAAGTTCCACGCAGTGGCCTACACCGACGAAGCGATCGAGAATGCCGTGCATGCCTCCACTCGTTTTATTCCGGATCGTTTCCTGCCGGACAAAGCGATCGACTTGATCGACGAAGCGGGCGCGCGCGTGAAGCTCAGACAGACGACGCTTCCAGGCGAGGTCGCCGACATTCAGAAGAGCATCAAGTTCATTGTGCATCGCATGGAGAATGCGATCGCGAATCACGAGTTCGAAAAAGCGCGGTTCTACTCCGACGAGGAGCGCAAGAAACGCGAGGATCTGCGCGTCCTGCGCGAAAAATATAACCTGGACGACACCTCGACCGGCGTCGTGACCAAGGACGATATCGACGACGTGGTCGCGCGCTGGACCGGGATCCCGATGACCGCGATCCGCGAGGAGGAGGTCTCCAAGCTCCTGCGGATCGAAGAGGAATTGCACCACCGCGTGATCAGCCAGGAGAAAGCGATTTCGGCGCTGGCGCGAGCCATCCGGCGTTCACGCGCGGGCTTGAAGTCGCCCAAGCGGCCTTCGGGATCGTTCCTGTTCCTGGGACCCACCGGCGTCGGCAAGACTGAAGTGGCGCGGGCCCTGGCCGAATTTCTGTTCGGCAGCGAGAAATCGCTGATCCGCTTCGATATGTCCGAGTTCATGGAGAAGCATTCGGTCTCGAAGCTGATCGGATCGCCTCCCGGATACGTGGGCTACGAAGAGGGCGGACAGCTCACGGAACGCGTCAAGCGCGCGCCCTACTCGATCATCCTGCTGGATGAAATCGAGAAGGCGCACCCGGACGTGTACAACATCCTGTTGCAGGTGTTTGAAGACGGCCAGTTGACCGACGGGCTCGGCAACACGGTCGATTTCAAGAACACCATCATCATCATGACCTCGAACCTGGGAGCGCGTTTCCTGGAGAAGCGCAGTCCGATAGGCTTCTCGGGTCCGAGCAGCGGCCTGCCCGCGAAGGTCGAGGATCAGGTCATGGCCGAGGTGAAGAAGGCCTTCAATCCGGAGTTCCTGAACCGGTTGGACGAGGTGATTCTGTTCACCTCGCTCACCGACGACGATCTGCTGAAGATCGTCTATTTGCTGACCGAGCAGATCAACAAGAATCTGGTGGCGAAGCAGATCAAGATCCGCATCCGCGAGGATGCGGCGCGCTACATTCTGGAGAAAACCTGCACGGACCGCAGCTACGGCGCGCGGCCTCTGCGGCGGGCGCTCCAGAAGTACATCGAGGATCCGCTCAGCGAGGCGCTGATCCAGGGTTCGCTAGCGCGGCCGGCGGAGTTCGAGGTGTATCTGGGCGAAGGCGGGATTTACTGCCGCCAGCTCCAGACGGTGGAGCAGCCGCAGCCGGTGGCGGCGGGCGAAAACGCTCCCGCGTCCGAAGAGACCGCTCCTCCGGCGCCGGGGATTCCGCTATACATGTTCGAATAGCCGCGAATGAACGCGGATACGCGCAAATAAGTACTGACGTTTGTTCGCGTCCAATTTGCGGCCCATCGACACGAACTCAATGCGGGTCTTCGGATTCGGTATAGTGGCCCTCGGCTGATCTCGTAGCCGCTTCGTACATTCGCTCGACGTAATGGATGAACTCGACGTAGGCCTTCACGTAATCCCGGCCTGCGGCGAGATCTGCGGAGTTATATTCCTTGTGGGACAACGCTTCCTGGAAACGGTCTTGGATGCCGCGGTTGACTGCCGCTCGCAGCAGCTTCAACAAGGGATTTACTGAGCCGTTGTCGATCGCCCGGTCGGCCTCCGGAATCGCGGGACCCAAGTCGCGGCCTGCGGGCTTCAAGCCAGTGTAAGGCGCCCCCTCGCCGATCCGATGAACGCGGACCAGCGTCTCGAAGAAATATAGATCGGCCAGTTCCCGAGCATCGGAACCCAGCTTCCGCACGGCCAGCGTCCGGTCGAAAGCCTGGCGGATCTCCGCTTCGTCCTTGTCCTGAACCCAGATCAGAACGAGGCTTACGTCTCCCAGCTCAAGCGCCTTTTGCGCGGCTTTCACCACCGGCCCGTCCATGCCATCACAATGGGCCAGCGCTGGAATCGACCCGGCCACAAGTGATACCAGGGCGAGCAGGCTTCGGAAGGTCACACTTAGCAGCTTGCAATTCGTTGGCCACGGTTTCCGTTCCCGGTTTCTTATGTTGCTGCGGCCGGTCCTGAGTTCTTTCGCGCAGCCGCTCATACCTTAGGCTGAGCGCTCAAGCGCAGAAATCGCTTACTCTGGTCTGTTAATGCCCGACCGCCTAGAAGAACTGCGCCGCCGGCATGCCCGCGCGGAAGCCGGAGGCGGCGAAGAACGCCGCGAGCGCCAGCACGCCGAAGGGAAACTTTCGGCGCGCGAGCGCATCGATCTGCTGCTCGACGAAGGCACGTTCGTCGAAACCGACAAGCTGGTCCGGCACCGCTGCACGGATTTCGGCATGGCGGAACAAGTGGTCGACGGCGATGGGTTCGTCACCGGCTACGGACTCATCCATGGCCGCACGGCGTACGTGTTCGCGCAGGATTTCACGGTTTTCGGCGGATCGCTCTCCGAGACGAATGCCAAGAAGATCGTCAAGATCATGGACCTGGCGCTCAAGACGGGAGCCCCGGTGATCGGCCTGAACGATTCCGGCGGCGCACGGATTCAGGAGGGCGTGCTCTCGCTGGCGGGCTACGCGGAAATTTTTTTGCGCAATACGCTCGGCAGCGGAGTGATTCCGCAGATCTCGGCCATCATGGGTCCATGCGCGGGCGGAGCGGTCTACTCGCCGGCGCTCACCGACTTCACGTTCATGGTGGACGGCAGCAGTTACATGTTTATCACGGGTCCGGACGTCATCAAGACCGTCACGCACGAAGACGTGACGAAGGAGCAGCTCGGCGGCGCGGTGACGCATAACACCACCAGCGGCGTCGCGCATTTTCTGGCGCACGGCGACCAAGAGTGCCTCCAGATGATCCGCGAGCTGCTCACCTACCTGCCGCAGAACAATCGCGAGGAAGCGCCGTATCGCAAGAGCGGCGATCCCGCGGATCGCGAGGACGAGGCGCTTGACTCCATCGTGCCGGCCGCTTCGAACCAGCCCTATGACATGAAGGAAGTGATCCGGCGCGTGGTAGACGACGGCAAGTTCTTCGAGGTCCAGGAACGCTGGGCCCGGAACATTGTGATCGGCTTCGCGCGCATGGAGGGCCGCAGCGTGGGCGTAGTCGCGAACCAGCCCGAGCATCTGGCGGGGTGCCTGGACATCGATTCTTCCATTAAAGGCGCGCGCTTCGTGCGGTTTTGCGACGCGTTCAACATTCCGATCCTCACGTTCGAAGATGTTCCCGGATTCCTGCCGGGCACGGCCCAGGAATTCGGCGGGATTATCCGGCATGGGGCGAAATTGCTCTACGCGTTCGCCGAAGCGACGGTTCCGAAAATCACGGTGATCACGCGAAAAGCCTACGGCGGCGCGTATTGCGTGATGGGATCCAAGCACCTGCGCTGCGACGTGAATCTGGCGTGGCCCAGCGCGGAGATCGCGGTCATGGGCGCGGAAGGCGCGGTGAACATCGTGTACCGATCCTTGCCCGAGGCCGAGCGCCGCGCCAAGGTCGCGGAATTCGAGGAGCGCTTCGCCAATCCTTTCGTCGCCGCCGAGCACGGATTCGTCGACGATGTGATCGAGCCGCGCCAGACGCGGCCGATGGTGATCCGGGCTCTGCGGATGCTTGCGACCAAGGTAGACACCATGCCGCGCAAGAAGCATGGTAATATCCCGCTGTAAGGTTTAGGCGGCGATTTTCTCGAAAAACCGCTTGATCATCATCTTCGCCGTCCCGTCGATCAGCCGCTGCCCCACGGCGGCAATGGTGCCCCCAACCTGCACGTCGCCCGTATAGGAAACCTCGGTGCCGTGATCCTTGGGCATAAATTTGAGATGGCCTTCGCCCTTCATGAAGCCAATCTTGCCAGCCCCCTCTACAAGAAGTTTGAATCCGTGCGGCGGCGATTGGTCGGCGATGCGGACTTTGCCATCGAAAGCGCCCGAAAGGCTGGCGAGCGCCATCTTCAATTTCATGCGGTACTCGTTGTCCCCGATTTTCTCCAGGCTTTCGCAGCCAGGCATAGCGGCCGCCAGCACCTCGGGGTCCTGAAGCTTTTGGTAGGCCTGCTCGGGCGGCAGCGCCAGGAAATGGGAACCTTCGATTTTCACGCCGGCTTCTTTACGCGATCCGCCCCAGCGCGACAGCCAGCGCGCGCGCCGCGTACACGTGAGCAAGATGCAGCCGGTATTCGGCGGAGGCGTGCAGATCCGAGTTCGCCTCCACGCCTTGGCCGACCAATTCCGCCACGGCCTGAATCTCGGCGGGCGTGCCCGTGCGTCCTTCCAGCGCCTTTTCCGCGGCTGCGGCGCGGAACGCCCGGTTCGAAAGCCCGGTCACGCCGATGCGAGCCATGGTGACTTTGTCCCCTTGCTTGCGCACGCGCACCGCGATTCCCACGATTGCGAATCCGCTGGCGGGCTGGAGCACTTTCTGGTAGCTGGTTCCGGTGCCCGCACCATCCACGGGCACGATCACTTCGCGGACGATCTCGCCCGGTTCGAGCGCCGTCGTGAAGGTGTCGACAAAAAACTTGTCCGCCGAAACCGTCCGTTCCGACCGCGCGCCCCTTAAGATCACCTTCGCCTCCAGAGCCTGAAGCGCGGCCGGATAGTCCGCTGCCGGATCGGCATGCGCCACACTGCCGCCGATGGTTCCCATGTTGCGGACCTGCACATCTCCAATGTGCGACGCGGTCTCCGCCAATAGGGGACACTTTCCGCGCAGCAGCGGCGAGCTTTCCACCTCATGATGGGTCGTCGTCGCGCCGATATGGATCACAGTTCCTTGCTCGCGGACGTAGCTCAGATCCTTGATCCGGCCCAAGTCCACCAGATGCTCCGGGTTTGCGAGCCGGAGCTTCATCATCGGGATGAGGCTCATTCCGCCGGCCAGAGGCTTGGCGCCTTCCGCGAGTAAGCCGAGCGCCTCATCCAGAGTCTTAGGAGCCGAGTATTCGAACTGTTGCGGGATCATGCTTTCCTCCCAGCCTGATGTGACGCGATAAATCTCCAAAGTTTCTCGGGGGTGAGCGGCATATCCAAGTGACGCACGCCCAGAGGCGACAGCGCATCCACCACCGAGTTCACCACTGCCGGCGATGCGCCGATCGTTCCTGCTTCGCCCACTCCCTTCACGCCGAGCGGATTCACCGGCGTCGGGGTCACGGTGTGGCCGCTTTCGATCCAGGGCATCATGTGCGCCCGCGGCATGGTGTAATCCATAAACTCGCCTGTAACGAGCTGGCCGTTATCGTCGTACACGGCCTGCTCCCAGAGCGCCTGGCCGATCCCTTGCGCGACGCCGCCGTGCACCTGGCCGTCGACGATCAGCGGGTTCAGGATATTTCCGCAGTCATCCACGGCGACGTATCGCTTGATCGCGACATGGCCGGTATCGCGATCCACTTCGGTAACCACCAGGTGCGCGCCGAACGGGAATGTGAAATTCGGAGGCTCCCAGAAATGGGTCGAGACCAGACCCGGCTCGGTGTTGGGCGGCAGCTTCATCGCCCGGTAGGCCGCAGCCGCGATTTCCTTGAACGAGACGCTCTTGCCGGTCTTGTTATCGACGCATTGGCCTCCTGCCAGGGTGACGTCATCGGATTCGAGCAGCAGGGCCCCGAACTTTCTGGCTTTGGCCTTCAACTCTTGAAGCGCGAAATAAAGCGCGGTGCCGCCGACCGCGGTGGACCGGCTGCCGAAGGTCCCGATTCCGTAGGGCACCAGTGAAGTATCCCCGTGCGCGACCAGAACGTCGTCGATGTCCACACCGAGCTCGTCGGCAACGATCTGGGCGAAGGTGGTTTCCTCTCCCTGACCATGCGGCGATATGCCCGTGAGCACCGTGACTTTGCCGGACGGCTCGATCTTCACCGTGGCGCTTTCCCAGCCTCCGGCGGGCGTGGCCGGCGACGGACCGAACGCGCAGATTTCGCCGTAGGCGGACAGTCCGATGCCCATCAGCCTGCCTTGGTCGCGCGCCTCGGCCTGCTCCTTGCGCAAGGTTTCGTACCCGCCCATTTCCATCGCTTTCTTGAGCGGAGCGGCATAATCGCCAGAATCGTAAACCAAGCCGGTGGCGGTCGGGAACGGAAATTCCTCGTTGCGGACGAAGTTCTTGAAGCGGATTTCGGCCGGATCCATCTTGAGCTCGGCGGCCATCATGTCCACCATGCGTTCGACGCCGTGGGTGGCTTCGGGACGGCCCGCCCCGCGATATGCATCGGTCGGGGTGCAGTTGGTGAAGGCGCCCACGATATCGGCGGAAATGTTGGGAATGCGATACAAGCCCGGCATCATCAGGACGCTCAACGTCGGGATCGCCGGCGTCAAAATGGTGAAATAGGAGCCCAGGTCCTGGATGATCTTGAGCTTGATGCCGGTGATGGTGCCATCGCGCTTGGCGGCGATCTCGTAGAAATCGACGTGGCCGCGGCCCTGGATGGTGCAGGTGAAATTCTCGCGGCGCGACTCGATCCATTTCACCGGCTTTTGCAGCTTCATGGAGATGTACGCCATCAGGATTTCCTCGGCATACGTCTGGATCTTGGCGCCAAAGCCGCCGCCGACTTCGGGCGCGACCACCCGGAAGCGGTTATCGTCGATGCCCAGGATCTGCGCCACCATCGACCGCACCAGGTGTGGCGCCTGGGTGGACGTGTAAAGCGTCATGCTGCGTTCGGCGGGACGCCAGTCCGCGACCACCCCGCGAGTCTCCATCGAATTCGGGATGAGCCGCTGGTTGACGATGCGCTGCTTCACGATCACGTCGGCTTCAGCGAAGGCTTTGTTCACGTCGCCGCCTTCCTGGTGGAACGTGAACGCGATGTTGTCAGGCCACTGCGGATGCACAGCGGGCGCGCCGGGCGCGAGCGCTTTTTCGGGATCGGCCACCGCGGGCGTTGGCTCGTAATCAACTTCGATGAGATCGGCGCCGTCGCGCGCGATGTAGCGATCGGTGGCGACAACCACCGCGACCGGATGCCCGACCAGGTACACCCGGTCGATGGCCAGAAGGTGATGGTGTGGGATCCGCAGGCCGGGCAGTGACGCGCCGCAGGGAACCGCACCCGCGTGCTCCGTGTCCTTGCCGATGAACACGGCGTGGACACCTTTGAGCGCCTTCGCCTTGCTCACGTCGATGGAGCGGATTTTCGCAGCTGCATGCGGGCTGCGCAGGATGGCGGCATAGAGCATGCCGGGCATCTTGATGTCGTCGACGTAGGTGGCTGTTCCGGTGATCAGGCGCGGATCTTCGCGCCGGCGGATACGCTTGCCGACCAATTTTTCGGTCTTGGTAATCGTAGGGGTCGCCATGGGATTATGCTCCAACCACCTTGGCTGCGGCTCGCACCGCGTTCACAATGTGCTGATATCCGGTGCAGCGGCACAGGTTGCCCTCCAGGCCGTGCCGGATTTCCTCCTCGCTGGGATTCGGATTCCGGTCCAGGATCTGCTTGGACGCCATGATCATGCCCGGCGTGCAGAAGCCGCATTGCAGACCGTGCTCGTTCCAGAAGGCCTCCTGCATCTTGTGGAGCTTGCCGTTGGCCGCCAAACCCTCGATCGTGAGAATCTTGGCGCCGTTGGCCTGGACCGCGAAGATCGCGCAGCTCTTGACGGCCTTCCCGTTGAGTTCGACGGTGCAAGCGCCGCACAAGGACGTCTCGCAGCCGATGTGCGGACCGGTCAATCCGACCACTTCACGCAAGTAATGAATGAGAAGAAGCCTCGGCTCCACGTCATGGGAATACGTAGTGCCATTGATGGTTACATTAATGGATTCGGTCATGGCGTTCCTGGCCGGCAGAGGGCGCCGACGATCATTGAAGATACCAAAATCCAAGAAGGAAATGGAGACCCATTGGCCTCGGCTGACAGAGGTCTCAGAAGATCACCCGAGTCTGCCTCGGATTCCTTAGGCTCGCGAGCCGGCTCTGCGGATTCTTCCTGAGGTACCGCCGATCTTGAGCGGGCGATCCCGCGCGGCCCGGGACGATATTACATAAGTCTTACAAACGATTTGAGAAGACCCTGCTACGTTGGAACTTACTCGATCTTTTTCAAAAGGGAGCTTTCGTGAGCGTCGAACCCATTGTCCTGCCCAATTACCAGAGGCTGAACTGGTTTACCGCCCTCGTTTTGGTAGTGCTGCACATCGGAGCGGTCGCCGCGCTCTTTATGACGAACTGGAAGGTGGTGGGCGCATCCGTTTTCCTTTATTGGATGACGATTCAGTTGGGCATCAGCCTGGGGTACCACCGCCTGCACACGCACCGCTCCTACAAGGTTCCACGGGCTCTGGAATACTTCTTCGCTGTTTGCGGAACGCTCACCCTGGAGGGCGGACCCATCTTCTGGGTGGCCACGCACCGGATCCATCATCAGAAATCGGATCAGCCCGGCGACCCGCACTCGCCGCGGGACGGCGCCTGGTGGTCGCACGTCGGCTGGATCCTGTTCGGCGAAACCAATCACAACAACACGCGAATGATGTCGAAATACGCGCCGGATCTGGGCAAGAATCCGTTTTACGTGTGGCTCAACAACTATCATTGGGCGCCGCTGGTTGTGCTGAGTTTCGTGCTCTATGCGCTGGGCGGATGGCCGCTGCTTTTGTGGGCAAATTGTGTTCGGGTGGTGGTCGGACTGCACGCCACCTGGTTGGTGAATTCGGCGACGCACATGTGGGGATCGCGCCGGTTTCAAACCCGCGACGATTCGCGAAATAGCTGGTGGGTCGCCCTGCTGACCTTCGGCGAAGGCTGGCATAACAACCATCATGCGCATCCGGCTTCGGCACGCCATGGGCTGGCGTGGTACGAGTTTGACGCCTCCTGGATCCTGATCAAGGGTATGAAGCTCCTCGGAATCGCAAAGGCAGTTCGCGTCGCAAGCCTCCGCGATGCAGCTGCCGCACGGGAAGCCGCGTAACCGGGCAGCGGCGCGGAGCCGCATTCCTCGCGTAAGCTGGAAACATGGTAGTTGCCGGCCGCCGGAAGTCGATCGGATTTTTCATCGCCCTCGGCGCGAGCCTGATTTCCGTTATCGTCCTGATCTACGTCGGCTGGGTTTTCCTGAGCTGGCGCAGCGATATCCTGCTGTTCCTGGGCGTCGTTTTGGGAGCGATGCTGATCAGCGGTGTGGTTCTGAATACCGTCTTCCTGGTCCGCGAAATCCGCCGGAATGAGCAGCAGGAAGCGTTCATCAATGCCGTGACGCATGAGCTGAAAACCCCGGTCGCCTCCATCCGTTTATATCTGGAAACGCTTCAAACCCGCGCAGTGGACGAATCGACCCGCAAGAACTTCTATCGGGTGATGCTGGAGGACAGCAACCGCCTTTTGGAAACCATCGAGCAGATTCTGCGCACGGGCCGAATCGGGCACTCGACGCGCAAGCCGAATCTTTCCAATATTGAGCTGAGCGGACTGGTGCAGGAATGCGTGGCGCGCGCTCGCACGCTGCACAATTTGAGTCCAGACGCTCTGAGCTATACGCCGCCTTCGCCGATCATCATCCGGGCGGATGTGGACGAAGTGCGCGCGGCGGTTTCCAACCTGGTGGACAACGCTGTGAAGTATTCCGGAAGTGACGTGAAAGTTGGCGTCGAAATTTCGCCGGACGATGAACGATACGTCTCCGTGCGCGTTCGCGATCGGGGCGCGGGGCTGCCGAAGACCGAACTGAAGGCGATCTTCAAGCGTTTCTATCGCGCTCGCGGCCCGAGCGCCACGCGGGTGCCGGGAACCGGACTCGGCCTGTTCATCGTCCGCTCGGTCGCCAAACGGCACGGCGGCCGGGCCTGGGCCGAAAGCGAGGGGCCGGGGCGGGGAAGCACCTTCGTCCTGCAACTCCCCATCGCCCGGTAGCAAGCAGCATGAGCAAAGTACTCGTGGTCGAAGATGAGCAGCACCTCGCCGATGGCCTGCGTTTCAATCTGGAAGCAGAAGGCTATCAGGTCCAGGTGACCGAGACGGGCGAAGCTGCATTGGAGCTTCTGCGAGCGGATCCCTCGGGCTACGATGTCGTGGTCCTCGATGTGATGCTGCCCGGCAAGGACGGATTCAGCGTGATGTCGGAAATGCGGGGCGCCGGGCAATTCGTACCGACGCTGATCCTGACCGCGCGCGGTCATCCCAGCGACGTTCTGAAGGGTTTCGCTGCGGGCGCCGACGATTATCTCACCAAGCCGTTCGATCTGTCGATCCTTATCGCCCGCATCCGCGGGCTGATCCGGCGGCGCGAGTGGCTCGCCGCTTCCCTGGGAGGCGGAACCACCACATCGGCGACGCCGGCACGGCCGGACGTGTTTACCTTCGGCGACAAGTCCGTCGATTTCGACCGCCTCGAATTGCATGTTCGCGACCAGGTTTTTCCGCTCACGCTGATGGAAGCCAACGTTCTCCGCTACCTGATCCAGCACGAAGGCAAGCCGGTTTCGCGCAAGAAAATGCTCGAAGAGGTCTGGAACCTGCACGAGGACACCGATACCCGCGCGATCGACAACTTCATCGTGCGCCTGCGGCGGTACCTCGAGAACGATCCGGCCAAGCCGCGCCACGTGCTGACCGTTCGTGGGGTGGGATACCGGTTCGTCGCGGAAGGCCAAGCCAAGTAATCCCCAAGATTTTTGGCTGCCCAGGAAGCCTGTTACCGCCGAATGGCAGAACCGCAGTCGCGCAACTCCTCTGGATCCGTGCGCGTTTAACTGTACATGTCGAAACGGGCAGCGTTTTTATTCGGCGCGCTGGCGGCGTGCGCCCAGACCCAGCGTCCGGCAGGGATCGTATCGATTTCGGTTTGCAGTCCCACCGGAACAGGAGGTCCAGGCAGTTGTCCTAGCGGCAGCTTCGATACCCATCAGGCAGTGTTCGGCCCCGGAGGCGTTTCCGTCAACAAGAGCAGCCTGAATGTCGCACCGGTCCCTGACGAGCACTCGACGGTATTCGCTCCGGGAACCCTCGGGAACAATAAGGAGTATCTTTTCTTCCTGGCCACCTCGGAAGCGGGTCACGCCGGCATCGGAGTGGCAGTGCTCTCTGGGGGCTCGGGTCCTGATGCGAACGGGCGATGGACGCTCGATTTTCCTCGCACCGATGGTTATGGCTCCTACACGGACGGCTTCGGGCAGGTTTTCAACCCTTCCAGCAAGGGGGACGTCTGCCCCACTGTGGCCGATGGCAACCCCGCAGATCAGGACCAGACCTTTGATATGCATTACGCCTCCGCCGGCTCCATCGTGAAGGATCCAACGGCGGGCCCCGGCGCTGTGCTGATGGTGTACGAAGGGACCAACGCCTGTATCGGCAATGCAGGAGGACCGATCTCCGGTAGCGACAACGATTACATCTCCCTCGCGATTGCCACATCGCTCGATTCCGGCAGGACCTGGCCCACCTATCGAGGCACTCCCACGTTCAGCTTTGTCCCGCTTCCAGGAGTCAACACGACGCAGGCTCCCAACGCCCCGATGGGCGCCCTCGGCAACAACGTCTGCATGGGGAACGATTGCACCACGCCACCTCCAGCGAGCTACGGACGATATCCAGTAGTGACTCCGCCGACCTCGCTGGCGTCGCTCATGGCGGCAGCAAAGCCCCTTACTTCGAAGTTCGGCGAACAAGAGATCTCGGCTTTCGTGGACGATGTTGCCGGACGCCCGCAGCCCTATCTATACGCAAATTCGGGCGACGTCAGAGTCGCGCGCGCGCAGCTCAGCGGCGAAAGCGCGCCGCTTAGCTTCCTGAAATGGGACGGACATGCTTTCGCCTCGCTCGGGATCGGCGGAGCGGAAGCCAGCGTCCTGCCTGCAGGGCCGTTTGAAAGCTGCGAGGCGCCCGCGCAGGCTCAATTCGGCAGTGCGATCAGCTACGTGGATGATACCCAGCAGTACCTGCTCACCTTCCTCTGCGTATCCACCGGAGATCCGGCGCTAGGCCAGCAAAACAGCGGCGCAAGAGGCGCGGCGTGGTTCTGGTCCACCAGCTATGATCTCTCCGACCAGACGCAATGGACCGCTCCGCGCGAGATCGTGGGGACCTGGGGCGAATTCGACAACTCAGGAGGCTGTCCCGATTACAAAGGATACTATCCGACGTTCATGTCGCCTGGGAAAAGCGCTGGGCGTCTGTCGCTCACCGGATCTGTGTTCTATCTGTGGGGTTGCCAGGGAGGAGGCACGCCGGGCGGCCGGCAGTTCTCTTCGCGCACCTTCACGATCACTACCGCGGCCGTACCTACGCTTACTTCCGGATCGCTGGCCAACGGCGCGACCTACGTACCGGGCGGCCTCGTGCCTGGATCCTGGGCCCAAGTGAAGGGGTCGGGGCTGAGCAGTATTACGCGAATCTGGAAGGATTCTGATTTCGTCGGCCTCGGCAACCGGCTTCCGACGAACCTGAGCGGCGTGCAGGTGAACGTCAACAATCTCCCCGCGGCAGTCTATTACATCGATTCCGGGCAAGTGAGTTTTCAGGTCCCATCCGGCATTTCGGGCACTGCCTCAGTGCAGGTCCTCAATAACGGTGTAGCGAGCAACACGGTCAGCGCGGCCGCCGCAGCCAGTTCACCGGGAATCTTTCCGGTGATCCTCAACGGTGTGAACTATCCCGCAGCGGTGTTTCTCGATGGCAAGTACGCAGGCGATCCCGCGATTGGTCCGGCATTCCGCAAAGCCAAGCCCGGCGAGATTGTCGAACTCTACGCTACAGGCCTGATTCCCACTCCGGGGGGCGTGTTGCCCGTGCCGCAAACCGTGGCTGGTGTGACTGTAAAGATCGGCAACGTCACGGTGCCCGCCGACTACGCGGGATTGGTCGCGGTGGGCGAGTTTCTGATCAACATCACGATTCCGCAGCAATTAGCAGATGGAGTGTATCCGATCTCGATTGCCGTGAACGGAGTCTCCTCGCCGGCGGCGATCAATACGAATCCACCCGCACCGATCGTAATTCCAGTGCAGCGCCCGCAGTAGCCAGTGGGGCAGGCCGACCTTGTTCGCTGGCCGTCGTCCACGCAGCGTGCGCCATAATGGCTCGAATGAGACGGGAGACGCTGCTCGATTTCTTCGAGGACTTTGCGGACCTCTCCGATCTGTTCCTGGTCTACGACGACGGGCTCCGCATCCAGCGGCGCACCTACCGCGAGACCGCGCAGACCGCCCGGGCTTTAGCCGCGCGGCTCCGCGAAGCAGGCGTTCGCAAGGGCGACAAAGTTGTCTTTTGGAGTGAAAACCGCCCTGAGTGGATCGCAGCGCTGTGGGCTTGCCTGCTGCTCGGCGCGATCGCGGTTCCCGTCGATTATCGGGCCTCGGCTGCGTTTCTTTTGCGCATCCGCGACCGTGTCGGAGCGCACATCGTCTGGATCGGCGAAGAAGTCGCCTGGCCCGAAGCCGCCGCGCCGCGCCCGTGGCGCTTCGCCGAAGTCGATTGGTCCGATACGCGAGAGACCGCCGCCGAACGGATCAGCCGCGACGATATCGCCGAGATCGTCTTCACCTCAGGAGCGACCGCCGATCCCAAGGGCGTCATCATCACGCATCGCAATATTCTGGCGAACGTCGTACCCGTGGAAACCGAGATCCGGAAATACCGGCGCTGGGGCCGGCCCTTTTTCCCGCTGCGGTTCCTGAATCTTCTGCCGCTGAGTCACATGTTCGGCCAGGCCATGGCGACTTTTATCCCGCCCGTTCTGCCGGCAGTCGTGGTGTTCATGCGGGGACACAATCCCGAAGAGATCGTCCGCCAGATCCATTCGAAAAGGATTTCTGTTCTCGTCTCGGTGCCGAAGATTCTTGAGATTCTGCGCGATTACGTCGTGCAGCGATTTCCCGAAGCCTCCGCGGACCTGCCGGCAGGAACGCGCTGGCCGCGCCGCTGGTGGCATTACCGCAGGATTCACCGGATGCTCGGCTGGAAGTTCTGGGCGTTTGTTGTGGGCGCCGCGCCGCTGGCGCCTGACGTGGAGGAGTTCTGGTCCCGTCTGGGGTTCCTGACGATCCAGGGCTACGGGTTGACCGAAACCGCGCCGATCGTCACGCTGAATCATCCGTTTCACGCGCGCCGCGGCACCGTGGGCACGCCCATCGGCGGCGTGGAGGTGAAAATTGCGCCGGACGGTGAAATCCTGGTGCGCGGCGAAAACGTCAGCGCCGGCTATTACGGCGCTGCTGCCGGTACGCGCGAGGCGGACGACGGCTGGCTCCATACCGGCGATATCGGCTCAATCGACTCGGAAGGACGCTTGTCCGTGCGCGGGCGCAAGAAGGAGATGATTGTGACTCCCGAAGGCTTGAACGTGTTTCCCGAGGACGTCGAACGCGTGCTCGATGCGATTCCGGGCGTAAAGGAATCGGCAGCCGTCGGCACGGACCGTGTGCACGCGGTCCTGGTGCTCGAACCGGGAGCCGATGCGGCGGCTATCGTTCGCGAGGCGAACCGCAAGCTGGAGGATCATCAGCGGATTCAGGGCGTGAGTGTGTGGCCGGAGGCGAGCCTGCCGCGCACCGAGGGTACCGCCAAGCTGAAGCGAACTGCGATTCTCGAGTGGGTGAAATCGGGCGGCGTAGCCGGGCCGAGCCCGCCCTCCGCCGCGCCGGCCGGCGACGCTCTGCAACGATTCCTGGCGCAGCACGCCGCGGGCAGAACCGTAACGCCGGATACGACACTTGAAGAGCTCGGACTGAGCTCGCTCGAACGCGTGGAGCTGATGATCCAACTCGGCGTGAGCGAGCCGGATTTTCAAGCCGCGCGCACGGTGGGCGATCTGGCCTCGCTGCGCGAACAGCCCGTCGCCCCGGCTCCCGCCGAAGAACTTCCACAATGGCCGCGCTCACGGATCGCTTCGCTTGTGCGCGACATTGGTCTGGCGACGCTCATCCTTCCTCTGGCAAGAGCCTTTGCCTGGCTGCGAGTGGAAGGCCGCGAAAATCTCGCTCAGATCAAAGGTCCCGTGATCTTCGCATCAAACCATCAGAGCCATTTTGACGGGCCGTCGATTTTGTGGGCCTTGCCGTACCGGCTGCGACGGCGCGTCGCGATCGCCGCCTCACGCGAGTTCTTTGCGGCCCACTTTCATCCGGAGCGCTTTTCGCTGGGCCAGAGAGTCACCAGCAGCCTGAATTTTTACCTTGCATCCCTCTTTTTCAACATCTTCCCGCTGCCCCAGCGGGAGGCCGGAGCCATGGAGTCGCTGCGCTACGCGGGCCGATTGACCAGCGAAGGCTGGTCGCTCTTGATTTTTCCGGAGGGCGTGCGGACCGAGGCGGGCGAAATCCGGACCTTCCAGCCCGGTGTGGCGATGATGGCGGCGCGCTTGGGCGTTCCCGTGGTTCCCGTGCGGCTGGAGGGTCTGGACAGGATTCTCCACCAGAACTGGCGCATGCCGCGGCCGGGCCGCGCGTGCGTCACGTTCGGTGCGGCCATGACGCTGAAAGGCGACGATTACAAGTCGCTTGCCCGCCGCGTCGAAGCCGCCGTGCGGGAGCTTTGATCGCTCGCGCTAAACCAGTTCCGGGACCTCGGCGCGCTTCTCTTCGGTGTGGGGCGTCCCCCCCAAAGACAAGACGCGCGCGTGCTGGCCTTCCGCCAAACGTTGCAACAAGACTTCCTGGTTATTGCGGAAGCGCACAGCATCCCGATGCCGGCCGGCATCCATTCCCGTCTGCACGAAAACTACTTCTTCTTCCAAGCCGAGACCGAGCCCGGCTTGCAGGCGCGGCGGAATGTCCCGCAGCACCAGTTGCGCTCCCGGCGGAATGCACACTGCGCAGGGCACCTGACGCGGGCTGAACCACGAACGCCAGCCGCGCAGGTCCGAGCGCTGCTCCAACTCGGCCGGCGAAGTGAATCCCAGCGTTCCGGTCGGGAAGCGATAAACCGTCAGTTCTTCCCCTTCGACTGCGAGGCGAGTCCTGACTTCCGCAAGAGAATAATCACACATAGGGCGTCTCCGTTTACATAGACACCCCTCGGAGCAAATTCGTTACTCTTCCGAGTAAGCGCCCGCAGTCCGCCTGAGGTTGACCCAGGAAGCCGCGCTCTTTCGCGGGACTAACTTCCCGCCAGGATTCGCTCCAGTTCGTCAGCTCCGGCCTTCGCAACGACGCCATCTTGCGGCGAGGTTGCCCCGCTGATACCAATCGCGCCTACAATTTTTCCGTAAGCCATTAGAGGAAGGCCGCCTTCCACCGGCACTGCGTTGGCCAGCGTCATCACCACGATGCGCCCTCCGGCTACCGCGTCCTCCAGGGCCTTGGTGGGACGCTTGAACAGCAGGGCGCTGCGGGCTTTTTGCACCGAAACTTCCTGGCTGCCGAGCTGCGCGTCATCCATGCGCTGGAGGTACATCAGATTTCCGCCGTCATCGACGATCGAAATGAACATGTTCCAGTTGTTCTTCTTCGCCTCTTGTTCGGCGGCTGCGGCGATACGCTTGGCGATTTCGAGGGTAAGCGCTTTCTTATCTGCGAGCATAGCGTGTGGGGACAGTGTAGCAGGCCGTACTTTTGAATGCGGAAGCGTGGGCTCTCGGGCATTTCCGACGTTTCGATTTTTTTCTGCGCGCCTTCAGTCGGAGCCGAACTGGCTGGCTTCGTAGCGGGCGAAGAAACACACGCGGCGGGCTTGTTCGGTGTGTCGCTCGAGCTTACGGAAGTTGTTGGGCCGCTGCGCACGGCCTCGCCTGTTCTGGGCACTGGGCATATGATAGATCCATGTCAACGACGGTCAGAGCCGCGATCCTCTTCCCGGTTTCTTTGTTACTGGCGGCGGTTGCTGCCGGCCAGGCGCCCGCGCTCGACTGGAAAGCACAGGAGTCCGAGATCCTGCGCCATTACCGCGCGCTGGTGCAGATCGATTCGAGCAATCCGCCGGGGAACGAAACCGCGGTCGTGAACTACATCAAGAAAGTGTTCGACACCGAAGGGGTTTCGTCACAGATTTTGGCCCTCGACCCGGGGCGGGCCAATATCGTCGCCCGCATCAAGGGGAACGGCCGCAAGCGCCCGATCCTGATCATGGCTCACACGGACGTCGTCGGCGTGCAGCGTGACAAATGGCCGGTGGATCCCTTCGGCGCGATCCGCAAGGACGGCTACATCTGGGGACGTGGTGCTGTGGACGACAAGGACAAGCTGGCCGCGAACCTCATGACCATGCTGCTGCTGAAGCGCAGCGACGCGAAACTGGATCGCGACGTGATCTTTCTGGCGGAATCGGGCGAGGAAGGAACGACGGCGCCCGGGATCGAATTCATGGTCAACCAGCACTTCGATCAGATCGACGCCGAGTACTGCCTGACCGAAGGTGGAGGAGCGACCATTCGCGACGGCAAGGTTGTCGCCGTGACAGTCTCCACCACAGAGAAGCTGCCGCGGCGGATCCGCCTGGTGGTGAACGGCACATCGGGCCACGGCTCGGTTCCGCGCACCGATAATGCCCTGGTGCATCTCTCGGCGGCGGTCAATAAGATCGGCACGTGGGAAACTCCTCTGCGCCTGAACGATACGACCCGGACCTATTTCGAACGCCTGGCCGGAATCAGCGCGCCGGAAGCCGCGGCCCGCTACAACGGCATCACGAATCCGCAGCGCACGGCTGCGATCCAGCGTTACTTGGCCGAAAACGAGCCCATGCATTACTCGATGCTGCGGACCTCGGTGGTCCCGACCATCCTGAAGGCTGGATTCCGCATGAACGTGATCCCGTCCGAGGCGGAAGCGACCATCGACGTGCGCATGGCGCCGGGCGAAGACGATAAGAAATTCTTCGATCAAATGCGCCAGGTAATCGGCGATCCGGCGGTGAAGATTGAGCGCATCACCGATGGCGAGCGACCTGCGACTGCTCCTTCGCGCCTGGACACGGAGATGTTCCGGGCGCTCGAAGCCGTAAGCAAACGTGTTTATCCGGGATCGGTGACACTCCCGACCATGCTCACGGGCGCGACCGACATGGCCTTCCTGCGCGCCAAGGGGATGCAGAGTTACGGCATCGGCGCGGCCGCCACCGACGCCGATCGAACGAACTACGGCGCACACAGCGACGTCGAGCGGTTATGGGAATCCTCGTTGTATAGTTTCGTCCGCTTCACTTGGGAAGCGGTGACGGAAGTGGCTGGAAGCAAGTAAATGCTGATTGCGCTGACGCGGGAGGTCAGCCCGGCGATCGTCAATTGCGAACTGGAATTCCGGGAGCGCGAGCCAATCGATCTGGCGCGCGCCATCGCGCAGCACCGGCGATATCAGGCGTGCCTGGCTGAGCTCGGTGCGAACGTGGTCACGCTGCCCGTCGAGCCCGATTTGCCCGACAGCGTGTTCGTGGAAGATCCCGCGCTTGTGCTGGACGAAATCGCGGTGATCGCGCGCATGGGCGCGTCCTCCAGGCGGCCCGAGCCGGAAGTGCTGGCCGGGGTGCTCTCGCAATATCGCAAGCTGGGAAGGATCGAAGCGCCTGCGACGCTCGAAGGCGGCGACGTGATGCGTGTCGGTAAAACGCTCTACGTCGGCTATTCGCGCCGGACCAACATCGCGGGCGTGCAGCAGCTTGCCGCCATCGTTCACCCGCTCGGATATTTTGTGGTTCCGATTGAAGTGCGGGGCTGCCTGCATCTCAAGACCGCGTGCTGTTTCCTCGGCGAAGATACGGTCCTGGCGCATCGCGCCTGGTTCGATCCGGACGCGCTGTGCGGGCTCAAGATTCTGGACGTTCCTGCGGAGGAGCCTGGCGGCGCGAACGCCCTGCGGATCGGAGAGACCGTGCTGGTATCCGCAGCGTTTCCGCGCACGCGCGAGCTCCTGGAGCGCTCGGGCTTCCGCGTGCGCACGATCGATAACTCGGAATTTCTCAAAGCCGAGGCTGGCGTGACCTGCACCAGCCTGATTTTCGAAACGGCCTAAAACCGCACCAGGGATTCTTGTAACTGGACCAAAGAATCGAGCGATCCGGTGAACATTTCGTGCGGAAACTTGCGAATGCGCGCGATCTCGCTGGCGATCGCCGCCGCGCTGAAATTGTTCACGCCCATCCCAGCCAGATATTGAAGGCGGAGATCGATATCGCGGTTGATCTGCCCGCCCGCCAGCCACGGACGCAGGTCAGGCGCGCGGCCCAGATATGTGTCCAGCAGGCTGACCGCACTCGAAAACCCGACCTGTTGCAGGGACGCGCGCACCCTGGCGTAATCCGGGCGATCCAGGCGCGCTTGCAGCGCGTCCACATCGATTTTGGTGAGCTCGGCTTGTCCCAGCAGGACCACGTCGTAACCCTGGCCGTTGTTGTCGTTGGCCCAGATGGTTCCGTTGGGGAAAACATCGAAGAACGTCGCGATTTCGCTCTTGACCGTGTCCGCGTCGCTCTCATAAAGCGGCACCCACTGCGTGATCACCCCGCCTGGCTTCAGGTGCCGCTTGCACTCCTCGAAATATTCCTTCGAGTACAGCGTCGCCGCGCCTTTCACCCACGGGTGAATCGGATCCGAAGTGATGATGTCGAACTTCTCCGAGGTCGTCAGGACGAAGTGCCGCGCGTCGTCGTAGTGAATCTCCGTGCGTGGATCGTCAAGGACGCGATAATTCTCATTGCCGAAGTACTGAGTGGCGGCCGGCGGGATCAGCTTCTCGAGCTCGCAGATCACGATCCGCAGGATCTCGGGATACGTGGTGAACGAGCCCGCCGTCACGCCCGCGCCGAATCCGACGACCAGCACCGAGCGCGGATCTTTATCGACCAGCGCCGAAATGTGCCCCAGCATGCGCTGGAGCCGCATATCGAACGGTTCGGTCGAGGCCTCCACTTTCCCGCTCACATGAAAATAGCGCTGCCCGCCGGGAAGCTGCGAGATCACCACGGAGGAGTTCCTTCCTTCGCCGATATACAGCGGCTGGCCTGCGTCGACGGTCGTGATGCTGCGCCGACCGTAGGCAAGCGAAAGCCAGGGGACCTCGTCCACGGTGCGGACGAGCAGCGCAACCATAAAACAGCCCGCGAGGATGTATCCGGCCAACGCTTTTCCCAAACAGGCGAGCGCCAGCATGGCCGCAATCGCGGAAGCTGTCATCAGGATTCGCTCGGCATTGCGCGTTCCGGCCAGAGGGATGATCGCGATGCTGAACGCCAGCGCGCCCAGAATCGCGCCGACCGTATTGGCAGCGTAGGTCTCCCCCGCCAGCCGCCCCGGATCTTGGCCCGGCGCGGCGACCGCCGCCAGGGCCAGCGGAAAACTCGCCCCCCACATGATCGTGGCGGGCAGCACAGACCAGAGCGTTCGGACCAGATCGACCTGAAATGTGAACCATGGGCTGCTCGAAAGTAGCGGATTCACCGGCCAGTACGGAATCGAATCGGCCAGCATAAATGCCGTCCAGCCGATTCCGGCTGCCGCCAGGAACTGGCACAGGCCGAGGGCGGCGCGCGGGCGCTGGATCGATCGCGCCAGCAGAGCTCCGATGCCGCTCCCGATCCCCAGCCCGGCCAGGAACACCGCGAGGATCACCGAAAATGTATACACCGTGGCGCCCATCATCGTCGCCAGCAACCGCGTCCACACGACTTCGGCACCCAAAGCGCACATCCCGGAAATCCCGATCACGAGGTACACCGTCCGTGCATCTTTGGCGTGCACCGGCGTGGTGGCAGGTGTTTCCGCAGGCGGCTTGTACTCAGCCGATCGAGCCAGCAGCAGCGCGATTCCGCCCACGGCGGCGTTGAGCAAGACCGCCGCGTACGTCGTGAATGCCATGTCGTAGACGCGCAGCAGATAGAATCCCGCCAGCAGGCTCCCGAATACGGCGCCCGCGATGTTGCCGCCATAGAAGAATCCGAGCCAGGAAATCCCGCTCGGCGTGGTTTCGATCCAGCGTGCGATCGCCGGAAGAGATGCGCCCATCAACAGCGTCGGCGGCAGCAGACAAATTGCGGCAACCACGGCCCGAAGAAAGACGCCTTGCAGCCCGAGCGAAGCGACCACCGCATAAACGCGATCCAGAACCGGGATCGCCCACAAGACGAGAAGTCCCAGCACTCCGATTCCCAGCTCAAGGCAGGCGTACACGCGCAGGGGATGATGCCGCGCCGAAAGTTTCTTCGGCAGCAGCAGGCTGCCGAGGCACATCCCGCCCATGAACGTTCCGAGCAGGGCCCCCAGCGATACCGCCGACGAGCCGATCGCCAATTGCAGGAGCTGAAACCAGACGATCTCGTAAATCAGCGCGGCGCAGCCGCTTCCGAAGAACAAGAGCAGCAGAATCGGCAGGTAGGGTCGCGCGGAGCTTTGGTGTTCTGGCATGGGAACGGACTATGATACCTTGCAGTGACGAATTTTACGGCGGTTCTTGTTACCCAAAGCGACGGAAAGAATTCGGCTTCCCTTCAGAAACTCGAGCGAACGGCGCTTCCGCCGGGCGAAGTTCTGGTCCGGATCGCCTACTCCAGCCTGAATTACAAAGACGGCCTGGCGGTTACCGGAAAACCGGGCGTGATCCGCACGTTTCCCATGGTTCCGGGGATCGACTTTGCGGGGACCGTGGAAGAATCGAGCTCGCCCGAATTCCGACCCGGCGACCAAGTGGTCGTGACCGGCTGCGGTACGTCGGAAACCTTGTGGGGCGGCTACGCGCAACTGGCTCGTCTGAACGCCGAGCACATCGTGCCGCTTCCGCGCGGCATGACGCTGGCGCAGGCGATGGCGATCGGAACGGCGGGATTTACTGCCATGCAAAGCCTGATCGCGCTCGAGAAACACGGTCTGCGGCCGGGAGGGCGCGCAGTGCTGGTCACGGGAGCCTCCGGCGGAGTGGGCAGCCTGTCGGTCGCGATCCTCGCGACCCTCGGATACAAAGTCGCAGCTTCCACTGGCCGCGCCGAGCATCATGACTACCTGCGCAGCCTGGGCGCGGCCGAGATTCTCGACCGCGCGGCGTTGGCGGCCCCGTCCAAGCGGCCGCTCGAAACCGAGCGCTGGGCGGCGGCGATCGACTCGGTGGGCGGCGATACGCTGGCGTCCATCCTGCGGTCGCTGGCGATCCACGGGAGCGTTGCGGCCTGCGGCCTGGCCGGGGGCGCGGCGCTGAACACGACGGTGTATCCGTTCATCCTGCGCGGCGTGAATCTGCTGGGGATCGATTCTTCGAAGGCCACCAAGGCCCAGCGGCTGGAGATCTGGTCGCGCCTGGCCAAGGACCTTCCTATGAAGCTGGTTGATTCCATCATGCAGACCGCGCCGCTGGCCCAGGTATTTGAGCTCGGCGAGAAGATTCTCGCGGGCCAGATCCGGGGGCGGACGGTGATCGACGTCAACGCCTGATAGTAGACTCAAAGGTGATGCGCGCGCAGCTCGCCTTCGGCCGCACTGGCCTGGAAATCGACCTTCCGGATACGCATGAATACAGCGTGTTGAAATCCCCCGCGCTTGCGCCGCTGCCCGATCCCGTGGCTGCCATCGAAGCCGCACTGGACCAGCCCATCGCGGGTCAGCCCCTCGCTTGGCTGGCGAAAGGAAAACGCTCGGCTGCGATCTCGGTTTGCGATATCACCCGGCCGGCGCCGAATCCGGTGGTTCTGCCTCCGCTGCTGCGGCGTCTTCAGGCGGCCGGGATTCCGAAGGAAGGCATCCGGATTCTGATCGCCACGGGCCTGCACCGCGCGGCGACGCCCGCGGAAATCCGCCAGATCGTGGGTGAAGAAATCGCCGCGAATTTCGAAGTGTTGAATCACGATGCGCGCAACGCGGCGCTGCACCGGCGGCTGGGAACGACCCGGTCCGGGACTCCGGTGTTCGTCGACGAGCGATTCATCAACGCCGATCTGCATCTTTCGCTCGGATTCATCGAGCCGCACCTGATGCTCGGATTTTCCGGCGGCCGCAAGCTGGTCGCGCCGGGCCTGGCCGCGGAAGCCACCATCAAGGAACTGCACAGCTCGCGTTTCATGCGCGACGCGCGGGCCCGCGAGGGGTCGATCGACGACAATCCGCTGCACGCAGAGCTGCTGGAAATCGCACGCATGGTGCGGCACGACTTTATCGTGGACGTCTCGCTCACGCGGGACCGGAAAATCGCGGCCGTTTTCGCCGGCGATCCGGAAGCGGCGCATCGCGCGGGCGTCCGCTGGGTTTCAAACGCGACTCTCCAGAAACTGGAAAAACCCTTCGACGCCGTCATCACTACCGGTGCCGGATATCCGCTCGATATGACGTTTTACCAGAGTATCAAGGGAATCACAGCGGCGGCGCAGATCGTGAGACAGGGCGGCAGCATTCTGCTGTTCGGAGCGTGTGAGGAAGGCGTCGGCGCGCCCGAATTCACGCGCATGGTCTGCGAGCATACCTCCGATGCCGAATTTCTCCGCTCGATTGAGAGCGTGCCGGTCAGGATCGATCAATGGCAGCTCGAAAAGCTCGCGCTGGCGACGCAAAAGGCGAAGGTTTCGTATTGCGTGCCCGGCGTGCCGGAACCATTCATCGGCGGGTTGTGGGGGCCGGGCTTTCGCAATCCTGCCGAGGCTTTACGGGAGTGGTTTGCCGGCTTGCCGGCGAAGAGCACGATCGCGGTCGTTCCCGAAGGACCGTACGTCTTAGCGGAAGTGTCAGGCCTGAACGGCGCGAACACCGAAACATCTTGACATGCCGGAAAAGTCCGAGTAGACTCGCTTAGGTTTGTACCGAAATTCACGGCCTTGTCTGCACTTCTGAGGCCGGGAAGGTGCAAAGCCGGGGCGCTTTGTGCCTTCGCTCTCGCTGCCTACGCCCAGAGCGACCGCGGATCCATCACCGGGCAGATCACCGATCCTAGCGGCGCAGCCGTCGCGTCCGCCAAAGTCGAGGCTAAGAACGTTGACACGGGCTCTGCCTACGATGCCGGAAGTTCCGAGACAGGCAACTATGTTCTCCCGCAACTGCCGACCGGCAACTACCAACTGACCGTCACCCTCGCCGGTTTCAAGAAATTCGTCAAGGAAAACATTTTCATTCCCGTGGCGCAAACCGCGCGCGTGGACGTGAAGCTGGATATCGGCGCTACGTCGGATACGGTCACGGTTACCCAAGCAGCCCCCTTACTGAAGACTGAAAGCGGCGAGGTGAGTCATAACGTAGCGTCGGACCGCATCAACAACCTCCCCGTTTTGCAGATCGGCACGGGAGCCGGTCTGCGCTCGCCGTATGCGATGACCACCCTGATCCCGGGCGCCAGCTATATCCCCGATCTCCAGATCCGCATCAACGGCCTGCCGTCCAACACACAATCCATTCGCATCGAAGGTCAGGACGCGCAAATGGGAATTTCGTCCGGAATCCAGTCCTGGACCCAGCCCAGCGTGGATGCGATTCAAGAAACCTCCATCCAGACCAGCAACTATAGTGCGGAGTTCGGGCAGGCCGGCGGCGGCGTTTTCAATACCACGATGAAGTCCGGCACGAATCGATATCACGGCAGCGCCTACGATTACTTTGTCAATGAAATGTTCAACGCCGGAGTGCCGAACACCGACGCCGGGCTGACGGACGCCGCCAAGAGCGGCCAGCACGTGAGACCTCGGCTGCGCCGGCAGGACTACGGGGCCAGTTTCGGCGGGGCGGTGGTCCTCCCGAAAATCTATGACGGCCACGACAAGACGTTCTTTTTCGTGAATGTCGAGCAATTCCGCGAGACGCAACTTATTGCCGCGGGTACTGCCGCCAGCATCAAAACCGTCCCCACGCTGGCCTATCGCCAGGGAGATTTTTCTGCGGCCCTTGGGACCACAGTCATCGGTAAGGACTCGCTGGGAAACAATCTGTTCAACAACCAGATTTTCGATCCCTGCTCGACGCAAACCACGTCCAGCGGCGTTCGCGTTCGCACGCCCTTCCCGGGGAATAAGGTCCCTTTAGGCGCGGCCTCGTGCCTGGGCGGAACGTATCTCGACCCCGTGACAGCGAAGATCCAGGCTCTGATGCCGCTGCCCACGAACACGAATAGCCCCACCGGGTATCAAAACTACACTGCATCGTACAGCAATGAGCGCTTGCAGACCGTTCCTTCCGTCAAGCTCGATCATGCGCTCGGTTCGACCGCCAAGATTTCGGGATATTGGGGGCGGACCAGCGTCAAACCATTCCCGGCGACCGACGGCATGCCTTTCCCGATCACCAGTTCCAACCCGTCCCGGATCACGTCGCATACCACCCGCATCAACTACGATCAGACGCTCACGCCCACGTTGCTGCTGCACTTCGGAGCCGGCCTGCTCACGGCCGACGATGCGGAACAGGGACCCGGGAAACCACTCGGGCCGCAGTACGACGTGCTCGGCTATTTTGGACTGAAGGGAACCGGCGCCACTCAAGTCATGCCGACCATGGGCGCGCCTATGCCCGGATTTTCGGGCGGTCCTGCAACCGGTTTGGCCGGCCTTTATGGCGGCTATGCCCCGCGTATCGGCCCCTCGACGAATATCGAAATCCTTGAGTTGAAGCCCACCGCCCACGCGAGCCTCACCTGGGTGAAGAGCAATCACACGTACAAGTTCGGCGCTGAGTTCCACACCGATGGGTATCTCAACACCAGCAACACCTACGCCGCTCCGTGGATCGGATTCGCCGCGGCCGGCACCACGAACCCCGCGGCCTTGGGTCAGATTCTGCAAGGGGGAACCAGTCCCGGTTTCGTGTACGCCAGCTTCCTGATGGGCTTGGCCGATGACGGATACACGTCCGTGCCGAACCGCACCCGGCTGGGAAAGAAGGCGATGGGGATGTTTGCGCAGGATGCCTGGAAGGCGACTCGCGGGCTGACTCTCGATTACGGACTGCGCTGGGACTTCCAGACGTATTTGCGAGAGCACAACGGCTACCAGGGCTCGGTCAGCCTCAACACCGCCAACCCGATCGCGGACGGCCGCATGGGCGCCACGATTTTCGAAGGCTACGGCGGCGGCCGCTGCAATTGCGATTTTGCCCGCAGCTATCCGTTTGCATTCGGGCCGCGGCTGGGCGTCGCCTATCAGTTCACGCCCAGGACCGTGGTGCGCGGCGGCGCTGGCGTCTCCTACACTCGCACGTCAGCCAACAATTTCCAATCCTACGCCGTTGCGTCGAACACCCCCTACTCCTCCGCTCAATACGGCGACCCCGCCTATCTCACCCGAGAGGGACTTCCGTACAGGGTGACGTTCCCCAACTTCGATCCGGGGCAACTGCCGTACCAGGGGACTCCTGCAAATTCCCTGAATTATTTCGACCGGCTCGCGGGCCGTCCCGCACGAACGGTGCAGTGGAGCTTGTTCGTCCAGCGGGAAATCGGGGGCAATCTGGTGCTTGAAGTGGGATACGTCGGAAATCGCGGGGCCTGGTTCCAGTCGACCTCGGCCATCAATGACAATGCGATCATGCCCCGCACCCTGAATCAGCTCGGGCTCGACATCCACAATCCCAACGACCAGAAGCTGCTCATTTCCCAGTTGAACTCCGCGTACGCGATCCAGCGGGGATTCTCCGGCAAGCCCTACTCCAGGTTCCCGGACACCCTGACTGTATTCCAGGCGCTTCGCCCGTATCCCGAATACACCAACATTCTCCATTTGTGGGGACCTATGGGCAGCACGAAATATGACGCCATGCAGATCAACGTGACCAAACGTTACTCGCACAGACTGGATCTGAACGCGAACTTCACCTGGTCGAAGCAGTTCGTAAACGGTGTGGAGAGCGAGGGCGTCTTCGGCGGCGCTTCGGAAAACGACGTCTTTAACCGCGAGAACAACTGGTTCCTCTCGAGCAACAATCAGCCGTTCCTGCTGATCGTGTCAGCCAACTACACGACGCCCGGGTTTTCGTCCGATCGAACGGGAATGAGGATTCTGTCGCAGGCCGCGCGCGACTGGACGCTGGGCGCCGTTCTCCGCCACGGCAGCGGCCTGCCGATAACGAGCCCCACTTCGATCAACAACCTCAATCTGATGCTGGGCCAAAGCACGTACTACAATCGCGTGCCGGGGCAGCCGATCTACACCCAGGACATCAACTGCAAGTGCTTCGATCCAAGCAAGACTCTAATTCTCAATTCGAACGCCTGGACAGATCCGGGCGCCGGCAACTGGGGAACCGCGGCCGCGCGGTACGCCGATTTCAGCGGGGCTCGCCGCCCGAGCGAGAACATCAGCCTCGGCCGCATACTTCGCTTTAAGGAACGAGTCCAACTCCAGGTTCGCGCTGAATTCACCAACATGTTCAACCGCTGGATCTGGCCGAACCCGAGCGGGACTCCGAACTCCCCCGTGATGCGGGACAAATTTGGGAATCTTACCGGAGGCTATGGTTTCGTGAATCTGGTGGGCGGAGCGGGAGCGGTGCCCCGGTCCGGCCAAATGATCGCCCGCGTGACTTTCTAGACGCGCCGGGGCTCGGCGAAACCTGCCGGTAAACGCGTTGCTTCCGCCAGCAGCGCGCAGTATGATGGCTGCGTTTTCTTATGAGACGCGTAATCGTCAGTGTTGCCCTGTTGGGGGCCGTGCTCCAGGCCCAGCATGAATACGCGGCCGCCGATGTGGAGAACGGCGGCCGTCAGTACGTCAACAATTGCGTCTATTGCCACGGCCCGGAAGGCGACCAGATCGCCGGAGTCGACCTGCTCCACGGCAGATTCAAACGCGCGGTCTCGGATGACGACATCGTCCAGATCATCCGCAATGGCGTCCCCGGCACCGGAATGCCCGCACAGAACATGAACGAAAACCAGGCGCGGACCATCGTGGCCTATCTGCGCTCGGCCGCTGCCGCGCCCGCCAGCACGTTGACGGGGGGCAATCCCGCGCGCGGCAAGGCGCTTTTCGAAGGGAAAGGCGGCTGTACCGGTTGTCATCGCGTGTCCGGAACCGGCTCCAGGCTGGCTCCCGATCTGAGCGATATCGGCATGCAGCGGCGCGCAGTGGAGCTCGAGACCGCTCTGCTCGATCCTGGATCGAGCGTTTTGCCGCAGCATCGCTTCGTGCAGGTCACTCCCAAAACCGGCGCGCCGGTTACCGGGCGGCTGCTCAACCAGGACACCTTCACGTTGCAGATGATCGATTCGCAGGAGCGCTTGCGGACGTTTATCATCGCCGATCTGCGCGATTATTCGGTGCTCAAGGATTCGCGCATGCCATCGTACAAAGACAAGCTGAGCCGCCAGGAGTTGGCCGACATTCTGAGCTATCTGGTATCGCTGAAGGGGGTGAAGTGATGAAGAAAGGCGCGCTGTTCCTGTTTGCGCTCGCGGCTGCGAACGCGCAGGTGACGTTCGATCGCATTCTGAACGCCGGCAAGGAGCCGCAAAATTGGCTTACCTACTCGGGAGGTTTTGCCAGCCAGCGCTACAGCACGCTGAACCAGATCACGCCGGAGAACGTCCAGAATCTCGAGCTTCAGTGGATTTTCCAGTCGCGCTCGCTCGAACGCTACGAGGCCACGCCGCTCGTGGTGGACGGCGTGATGTATACGGTGCAGAACCCGGACGACGTGATGGCGATGGATGCCGTCACCGGCCGGATTTACTGGACCTACAGCTACCAGAATTCGCCCGACGCGCGGCCCTGTTGCGGGCGGTTGAGCCGCGGTGTCGCGATCCTCGGCGAGACTCTGTTTCTCGGCACGATTGACGCCCATGTCGTCGCGCTCGATGCCAAGAGCGGCAAACCGCTGTGGAATTCCAAGGTCGGCGATCCCGAAAAGGGCTACGCGATTACGCACGCCCCGCTGATCGTCAAGGACAAGGTGATCGTCGGCATGGCGGGCGGCGAGTACGGCATCCGCGGCTACATTCTCGCGCTCGATACCAAAACCGGCAAGGAAGCCTGGCGGTTTTACACAATTCCCGGGCCGGGCGAGCCCGGCCACGAGAGCTGGCAGGGCGATTCCTGGCAGCACGGCGGCGCTTCCGTGTGGGTCACAGGCTCTTACGATCCGGAAACCAATCTGACGTTCTGGGGCATCGGCAATCCGGGTCCGGATTGGAACGGCGACAATCGCGCGGGGGACAATCTGTACGCCTGTTCGGTTGTCGCGCTCGATGCCGACACCGGCAAGCTGAAGTGGTATTACCAGTTCTCGCCGCACGACGAGTTCGATTACGACGCGACGCAAATTCCCGTCCTGGCCGACATCGACTGGCAGGGTCGCCCGCGCAAAGTCATGCTGTGGGCGAATCGCAACGGGCTGTTCTACGTGCTGGACCGGCAGAGCGGCCAGTTTCTCTCAGGCAAGCCGTTCGTGAAAGTGAACTGGATGAACGGATTCGACGAGCGCGGGCGTCCGATGAAGCTCGCCAGCGCCGCATCGAGCAAAACCGGCACGCTGATTTATCCCGGCAATCAGGGCGGAACGAACTGGTACAGCCCGTCCTACAGCCCGCACACGGGTTTGTTCTATATCCCCACCTGGGACAACTATTCTTCGCTGTACGTCAAGCAGGATCAGGATTTCGTGGAAGGACGGACGTTCGCGGGAGGGGGCCCGCGCAACACCGGTCCCGCGACGAAAGCGGGCGTCCAGAATTTCCGCGCCGAGGACGATATCTACGGCGCGGTGCGCGCGATCGATCCCAAAACCGGCGAGAAGAAATGGGAATTCAAGATGGCCGATGTCACCGAAGCCGGCATCCTGACCACGGCCACGGACGTTCTGTTTAGCGGCGGCCATGAAGGATATTTCTTCGCTCTCGATGCCCGAGATGGGAAACTGTTGTGGAAGGCTCCGCTCGGTGGGGAGGTTCGGTCCGGACCGATGACATACATGGTCAACGGGCGCCAGTATGTCGCCGTGGACGCGGGAAATTCCCTGTTTGTGTGGGCCTTGCGACAGTAGCGTGGCTTCAGTCTACGACTTAAAACCTCGGTTTCAAAATTTCCTTCGCCCGGCGATGCGAGGGCTGGCCCGCGCCGGCGTCACGCCGAACGCGGTCACGCTTTCGGCGCTGGCGGGTTCAGTCATGGTCGGCGCCGCTGTATCTCGCGCGGCAGCTTATCCCAGGCTGCTGCTCCTCATGCCGATCTGGCTGTTCACGCGCATGGCCTTGAACGCCATCGACGGTATGATGGCCCGGGAACTCAAGATGGGTACCCGCTTGGGCGCCGTGCTGAACGAACTCGGCGACGTGCTCTCGGATGTGGCGCTGTTCGTTCCCCTGGCGCTCATTCACGACCCGGCGCGCTGGCCGATTCTTGCATTTTCGATGGGCGCGATTGTGACCGAATTCTGCGGCGTGCTGGGTAGCGCGCTGGGCGCCGGCCGCCGCTACGAAGGCCCCATGGGCAAGAGCGACCGGGCATTCATCGCCGGAGCACTGGCGTTGGTCACCGTGTTCGTGCCGCGAGCCATCGCATGGTGGGCCTGGATCTTCGGCATCGCCGCGGGGCTTACGCTCATCACTTGTTGGAACCGCGTCCGGGTGACGCTGCGCGCTTGACGATGCTCGCACCACTCGGACCGGTGGGACGCACGGCGCTCTTTGTCTTCGCACTGCTGGTGTTGTCCAGCGCCGCCGTCTTCCTGCTGCGTCGCGTTCATCCGGAGGGAAACTTCGCCGAGCTTCGCGCGCGCGTCCGCTCCTGGTGGATCATGGCCGCGCTGTTTTTCGCGGCCGTCGCTCTCGGCAGCCGCCTTTCGATCTGGTTTTTCGGCTTTCTCAGCTTCTGGGCCATGAAAGAGTACATCACGCTGCTCAAGACGCGACCGGCCGACCACGGCGGATTGGTGCTGTTGTTTCTTTCGATCCCCATTCAGTATTACTGGATCGCAACCGGCTGGTACGGCATGTTCGTCGTCTTCATCCCGGTGTACATTTTTCTGCTTCTGCCAGTGCGCCTGGTGCTGGCCAGAGAAACCAGCGGCTTCGTTGCGTCGGCTTCCCAGATGCAATGGGGTTTGATGGCCTTTGTGTTCGGACTGAGCCACCTGGCGTTTCTTCGCGAGCTGCCCGTCCGGGCAAACACGCAGGCGAGCGGGCGCACGCTGATTCTGTTTCTGGTGTTTGTTACGGAAATCAGTGACGTCCTGCAATACGTGTGGGGAAAAACGCTCGGCCGCCATAAGGTGATTCCCACGGTGAGCCCGAACAAAACCTGGGAGGGGCTCCTCGGCGGGATCGCTTCGACGTTGGCCCTGAGCCTCACGCTGCGGTGGCTGACGCCGTTTTCGGTTCCGGAAACGCTGCTGGCCGCCTTGATCATCACCGCGGCGGGTTTCTGCGGCGGCGCAGTGATGAGCGCCGTCAAGCGCGACTTCGGCGTCAAGGACTTCGGGGACACGATTCCCGGCCACGGCGGCGTGCTCGACCGGGTCGATTCGTTGTGCTACGCGGCCCCGTTGTTCTTCCATTACGTGCGCTATTACTACTACTGATGCTGCGGCGGATACTTCAAATGCTGTTCTTCGCGCTGCTCATCCGGCCGTTCATGACGCTATTCATCGGATTGCGCGTGCGCGGCCGTAAGAACCTTCCGCAAACCGACCCGTTTCTGCTCATCGCGAATCACAGCAGCCACCTGGACACGGCTGCGTTGTTGAGCCTGTTCCCGCTGGCGCGGCTGGGGCGGATCCGGCCGGTCGCCGCCGCCGATTACTTCGAACGCAACCGCTTCATTTCCGGCTTCACCAAGACGTTCTTCAATATTCTTCCGATCGCACGGACAAAAATCACTATTGAGAACCATCCCGTTCGTCAGATGCGGGAGGCGTTGGAAGCAGGCCAGTCTCTGGTTTTGTTTCCGGAGGGCACGCGCGGCTCGGGTGAGGAGCCCGCGGCTTTCCGCTCGGGCGTGGCGCACCTGATCGAGAAGGTCCCTCAGGTTCCGGTGGCGCCGGTTTGGCTTCAGAATATGGGCCGCAGCCTGCCCAAAGGAGCCTTCGTCCCGGTCCCGTTCTTTTGCGAAGTACGGATAGGCAAAACACGCCTGGTGCACGGCAAGCGCGCTGAAATCGTCCATCAACTCGAAGAAGCCGTTCGTGAGCTAAGGGAACTCGCTTGAAGCCGGCTCGCGCCTCTTGGCTCGCTTCCTGCTGGGGATTCGCTGAGGCGACGTTCTTCTTTATCGTTCCGGATGTGCTGCTGACGCTACTGGCTTTGAAGAACCCGCGCATCGCGCTGCGGGCATCGCTCGCGGCGTTAGCGGGAGCTTTGGCCGGAGGAGCGGCGATGTACGCCTGGGGCACTCGATCGCCAGACAGTGCCCGGGCGTTCTTGATCCATGTTCCAGCGATTCACGACGCGACTCTCGCGCGCGTCGATTCGCAACTGGAGGCTCGGGGACTGCTCGCGCTGTTTCTGGGTCCGCTGGGCGGAATCCCCTACAAGATTTACGCTGTCGAATGGGGCCGGCGGCACGGCGCGTTGGCGGCGTTTGTGCTGGTTTCCATCCCCGCGCGGTACATTCGGTTTCTGGCTGCCATGCTTGTCGCGTCCCTGCTGCGCCGGTTTGCGCGGGTGTGGCTCTGGGCCGCTGTATGGCTGGCGTTTTACGCCTTGTACTTCTGGCGAATGGGTTGGTAGCGCCAACGTTGTGTTAAGATAACCCCCGGCAGGTTGCTTCAGACAAGGTGGGATCCCAATGATCAAGCGTGTATTTGCGTTCCTTTCGCTGACAGGTTTTCTTTTCGCGCAAGGCGGCCGCGGACCCGTAAACCGCGAAGCGCCGGTTACGGAAGTCCCGTTCCAACGGATCCTGAATGCGAACCAGGAGCCCCAGAACTGGCTCACCTATTCCGGCACCACGATGAGCCAGCGTCACAGCGGGCTCACGCAGATTACGCCAGAAAACGCGAAGGACCTGACGCTCAAATGGGTGTTCCAGTCGCGCTCGCTCGACAAGCATGAGGTTACGCCGCTGGTGGTGGATGGCGTGATGTACACGATCCAGAGCCCGAACGATGTGATCGCGCTCGACGCCGCCACGGGCAAGCCGATCTGGACCTACCTGCACAAGCCTGCCCCCGAAACGAAAAATCCCTGCTGCGGAAACCTCAGCCGGGGCGTCGCGATTCTCGGCAACCGCGTCTTTCTGGCAACGCTGGATGCACAGATGATCGCGCTCGATGCCAAGACCGGCAAAGAGCTCTGGAAAACGCAGGCGGCCGACTACAAACAGCAGTATTCCTTTACCGTGGCGCCCCTGGTGATTAAAGATAAGGTCATCACGGGAGTGGCTGGCGGTGAGCACGGCATCCGCGGCTTCATCGCGGCCTACGATGTGAACACCGGCAAAGAAGTCTGGCGCTTCAACACCGTGCCCGGACCCGGTGAGGCGGGCTACGATACCTGGCTCGGCAAGGACGGAAAGCCCAACGATTCCTACCTTCACGGCGGCGCGCCGATCTGGGTGACCGGCTCGTACGATCCGGAAACGAATCTGACCATGTGGGGCACGGGCAACGCCGGCCCCGACTGGAATGGCGATGCGCGGCTCGGCGACAACCTCTATAGCTCCTCGGTGGTAGCGCTGGATGCCGACACCGGCAAGCTGAAGTGGCATTATCAGTTTTCCCCTCACAATGAGTTCGATTGGGACGCGACGCAGGTCCCCGTCCTTGCCGACATTCAATTCCAGGGCCGCCCGCGCAAGGTGATGATGTGGGCGAACCGCAACGGCGTGTTCTATGTGCTGGACCGCACCAACGGCCAGTTCCTTCTCGGCAAATCGTTCACGAAAACCAACTGGTACACCGGGTTCGACGAGAAGGGCCGTCCCATGCAGGCTCCGGGAATCGTGCCGACCAAGGAGGGCACGCTGGTGTATCCCGGCAATCAGGGCGGAACCAACTGGTACAACCCATCGTTCAGCCCTGTAACTGGTCTGTTCTACATTCCGGCATGGGAAAACAGCTCCAGCACGTACGTCAAGGGCGAGGAGCCGCCTGAGTTCCACGAAGGCCAGAGCTTCACGGGAGCATTTCCGCGCGGCGGGTCGAATGCAGACGACCAATACAGCGCCGTGATCGCGATGGATCCGAATACGGGCGATCGTAAGTGGACCTTTAAGCTTTCCGCGCCTTCGACCGAGGGCGGAATTCTTACGACGGCGTCGAATGTGCTGTTCGCGGGAGGCCGCGACGGGCAGTTCGTGGCCCTCGATGCGCGCGATGGCAAGCTACTCTGGGAGACCAACCTCGGGCCATCGGTTTCCGCCGGGCCAATGACGTACATGGTCAACGGCAAACAATACGTCAGCATCCAGGGCGGAAACGCGCTCTACACGTTTGTTCTGCGCTAGGCCTGAGAAAATGGTTCCCTGAGTCATACTAATAGTTGAACAGGGTGATTAACGAAAGCCAGCTCGTGACGGCTTTGCTCGCATCGGCGCCCGCCATGCTGACGGTGTTGATCGGGATTCTGATCAATAACAGCCGTTTGAACGATCTGAATACGCGCATCTCCGAGTTGCGCCTGCACATAGATGCCCGGTTCAATGACGTCGACAAGCGGTTCCAGGACGTCGACAGGCGGTTCCAAGAGCTGGACCGGAGGTTCGAGGAAGTCAAGGAACTCTGGCGATCCGAACTCCACCGCGTCGAGGAAGTCCTGAACGCCCGCCTCAAGCATCTCGAAGCGCGCTAAGTTTTCAGGATTTCTGCTGCGGTCCGCAGCGCAGTTACTGGCGTGAGCAGGATTCCATTCCGATAGTGTCCGTAAGCGAGCCAGACGTTGGTTCCCGCGACTTGGCGGATGTAGGGGCCATCGCCCACAACGGGACGCGGCCGAAATCCAATCCAGCGCCTGGTGGGCGTAGCTCGCTCGAGCGACGGAAACAAACGCGCGGCGCGGCGGTGGAGGTCGTCGCAAACGGCCGCGTCGATCGTCTGGTCGAAGCCGATGTCTTGCTCGTTCGAGCCTGCGATCAGGAATCCGCTGGACCGCTGGAGCAGGTAAATCTCTTCGTGGCGCAGCACCGGGCCGAGTGCGCCCGGCGCCAGCTCGAAACCGAGCAAATGGCCCTTAATGGGAATGACGCCAGGAAGTCCGAGAGGTTGTCCGCCCCACGTCACGCGAATCTGCGATGACCACGCGCCCGCCGCGATCACCACGGCGCCGAACTCCTGCGCGTCAATCGCTTCTACGCGCTGCGGCGTGATCTGAACTTTCCGGCTCTCGCAAGCGCAGCGCAGCGCGCGCAGCATCGCCGCCGGGTCCACGATGCCATCGCCCGGATAAAATGGCCCATCCACAATCTGGCACCCGCAGACACGGAAATCTACATCCAGCCCGGTCTCGGCCTGCAATTCCTCGACGAAGGCAGGATAGAGCCGGATACTGTCCGCGCCCAGCGCGGACCACACTGACGGCTCGCCGAATTCGCTTCCCGGCGCGAGCATGCCGGCGCTTGCCGGGCTTGCTTCGCCGCCCAGGTTTCCCGCATCGGCGAGAGCAACGTTCGCACCGCGCTGCGCCAGACGCCAGGCGATGGCGGAGCCGATCACGCCGCCGCCGGCGATCATCACTTGCATTTCTACATGGTAAACGGTGAACCTTGCGTCAAGCGCCGAGCGCCAGGAGCGTCTGCTTCACCACGGCCTGCGTCAGGGGGATCTTGTATTGATTCTTTGCCAGCGGCCGGGCGCCCTCCACCGCCGCGGTACCGGCCAGCGCAGCGAGCTCCGTCGTGATGCTCTGTCCGGCGAGCATCGCTTCGACCTTCGGAACGCGCCACGGGATCGGTGCGACGCCGCCCAGCACCACACGCGCGCTCTTGCAGACCTGCCCGTCCATTTCCATGACCGCGGCAACGCTCACCACTGCGTGCGTCCACGCCTCGCGATCCAGCACCTTGTGGTACGTGCCGCGCGTGCCGCTCTTTGCGGCGGGCAAACGGATCTCGGCCAGCACCTCATCGTTCGCCAGCACGTTTTCGCGCGCTGGATTTTCCATGGGCAGTTTGAAGAAGTCCGCGGCGCCTATCGTGCGCTCGCCAGAGGGCCCGACAATGCGGAATTTCGCATCCAAGGCAACCAGTGCCGGCGCGGTATCCGACGGATGCACAATGAAGCTCGGTCCGCCGCCGAAAATCGCGTGGAATTCATTTTCGCCGGTGATGCTGAAGCAGGTTTTGCCGCCGTTCTTGTAGCACGGGAATCCGTTGCGGTAGTACCAGCACCACGGCCGCTGGCACACGTTTCCGGCCAGCGTTCCGGCGTTGCGGATTTGCGGCGTGCCAACCTGCCCCGCGGCCTCCGCGAGCACGTTGTAGTTTTTGCGGATCAGGGGATTGCGGCTCAGCGCATCCAGCGTGATCAGGCCGCCGATGACGGTTTCGTCTCCGCGCTCGGTCACCTTGTCGAGCCCGCGAACGGACTTCAAACTGACCAGCACGTCCGGCAGGACCAGACGCTCCTTGATCATGCCGAGCAGGTCGCTGCCGCCGCCCACGATGGCCGCCGTCTGGCCTTTCCTCGAGGTTTGCTGAAGGCGGCTCGCCGCGTCCTTCAGATCACGGGCATTGAGGTTCACGAAGGATTTCATGCCGGCACCTCCTTCCCGGCCAGCGCCAGAAGTATCTTGTCGCGCGTGATGGGAAGACTCTTGATCCTCTTGCCGATCGCGTTGTGGATCGCATTGGCCACCGCGGCCACCGCCGGGATGATGGTCGGCTCGCCCAATGTCTTTGCGCCGAACGGGCCGTAGGGTTCGTCGGTCTCCACCCACACGACCTCCACTCGCGGGGCGTCGCGATGCGTCATGATGCGCGCGCCGTAGTATCCAGCGTTGAGCGGCAGGCCCGAGCGTTTGTCGTAACGCAGCTCTTCGTGCAGCGCCATGCCGATTCCCTGGATGGAACCGCCCTGCACCTGGCTTTGCGCCGTCAGCGGATTCACCACCCGCCCGCTATCGTGCGCCGCAACGAACCGGGTCACGATCACGTGGCCGGTCTCGATATTGACTTCGACCTCGGCAAAATGCGCCGCGAAGGAGTTCCGGCTCTGCCCCTGCAACTGCGCCGGATTTGTGGTGGCCATCGCCGTAAGCACCTCGCTGCCCTTGGGAGCGCCCTTCTCGGCGATCTGCTTCTTCAAATCGCGCACCGCTTCGATCACGGCCATCCCGGTCTGCACCGTCGTGCGGCTGCCCGATTCGCCTACAGAGTACGGGCAGGTATCGGTGTCGCCCCACACGACGTTCACTTTTTCAAGCGGCACACCCAGTTCCTCGGCTGCGATCAGGCCCATGGTCGTTTTGGCGGCAGTTCCGACGTCGGTCACGCCGACATGCAGATGATACTGGCCCTTTCCGTCCAACCGGACGACCGCGCTGCTGCGGCCCAGCCCCGATCCGAACATGCCCATCGCCATCCCCGCGCCCCGCTTCACCGGCCCGGCGCCCGATCCTGGCTCCGGTTTCCAGCGCTGCTTCCACCCGAACGCTTCCGCCCCCTTGCGGATGCAGTCCTCGAGCCCACAGCTCGTGTAGGGCGTCTGGTCGCGGAACTTCCGGGTCATGTTCTTGAGCCGGAATTCCACGGGATCCATTTTGAGCGCGTAGGCGACGTCGTCCATCAGCGACTCGATCCCGAACACGCCCTGCGGATATGCAGGCGCACGATAATTCGCCGCCACGGCCGTGTTGGTATACACCGGCGAAACGGACGTCTCCAGGTTCGGCACCTGATAAATCTCGGTGCCCGCCAGATCGCAGGAGCTCTTGCGATACGCTCCCGCTCCGGTCAGGGCCGTAAGCTGGATCGCCGTCAGCGTGCCGTCGTTCTTGACGCCAACCTTGTACGACTGCCGGCTCGACCAGCGCCCGTGCACCGCGACGAAATCTTCTTTGCGTGTGAACTCCAGCTTCACCGGCGCTCCGGCTTGCTTGGAGAGCACGGCGGCCATCAGATCGAAATCCTGGTTCTGGTTCTTGTTGCCGAACCCGCCGCCCATGTATTCGCAGATTACGCGGACGTTTTCGGCCGGAATCTTCAGATCGCGCGCGATATCCGTGCGGCAGTTCGAGATTCCCTGCGTGGAAGCGTAAACGGTTACTTTGTCGCCCTTCCACTCGGCGACGGCCACGCGCAATTCCAGTTGCGCGTTGTTGTGGTGCACCGTCGTGAACTTGTCCTCGAACACGCGGTCAGCGGCCTTCAGCCCATCCGCGACACTGCCGCGGCGATACACATTTGGTTGCCTCTGGCGCTGATTGTTCGGCGAAAGATTGCCGCCTGGATGGATTTCAATCGCGCCGGGCTTCAGCGCTTCTTCCAGATCCATCAGGAAGGGCAAAACCTCATACTCGACTTCGATCAGGTGGGTCGCATCTTCGGCGATATGCCGGTTGATCGCGGCGACGGCGGCCACGGGATCGCCCGCAAAGCGCACCGGATTGTTGAACAGGCGGCGCTGGTTGATCTGATCGCCGCTGCCCCAGAGGACGTCGCAATTCTCGTTCGTCAGGATCGCCTTCACGCCCGGAAGGGCCAGCGCCTTCGAAACGTCGATCTTGCGGATGCGCGCATGCGGATGCGGGCTGCGCAGAACGCGCGCGTACAGCATTCCCGGCAGGTGAATATCGCCTGTATATTTTGCCTTGCCCGTGACGCGCTGGAGCGCGTCGATGCGTTGGGTGGCGTGGCCGACGGTCTTGAGGGGCGTCATGCGGCGTTTCCTCCTCCCGTCGTCGCCGGCGAAGTGCCGGAGGCGGCCAACACAGCCTCCACGTAATGGTTGTAATTCGAGCAGCGGCACAGGTTGCCGGTCATCGCAGCGCGCACCTCATCCCGGGTAGGCCGTGCGTTCTTCATGAGCAGAGCCTTGGCGATCATCAACTGCCCCGAGGTGCAGTAGCCGCACTGCGGGGCGTCGTGCTCGATGAAGGCCTCCTGTAGCGGATCGAGCTTGCCGTTCTTGGCGAGACCCTCAACGGTTTGGACCGAGCGCCCGTTCATCCACACCGCGAGCTGGCTGCACGCGTAGAGCGGCGTGCCGTCCACCAGTACCGTGCAAGCGCCGCATTCGCCGCGATCGCAGCCGATCTTGGTGCCGGTCAGCTCCAGGTGGTCGCGCAGGAGCTCGACCAGCGTCCAGCGGTCCTCGACTTCCACACGGCGCTCGACTCCGTTGACCGTGAGCCGGATGGTGGTTTTGGGAACAGCGGGAACAGCGGCGGCCGGCGGCTGTTTCTGCTGCGCCTTGGCCTGTTCCTCGACTGCGGGAAGTGCTGCCGCCGCGACGATTCCGGCACTGGTGCCTTCCACAAACCGGCGGCGTGAGATTTTGTGCTTCATAGGCGCGAACTCCACGCTGATTCTATCAGAATGGGCAGGAGCTAGACCACGCGGATTCGCGCGGGATTTCAGGGCGATTCTAAACCGTCTGCGCCGCCGTCTTCGTCACTGGCTCCGGCACCTGCAAGCCGAGCTTCTGCCGCAGCGCCGCGTCGATTTTCTGGCGGACCTCCGGGTGCTCTTTCAGGAACGCGCGGGCGTTTTCGCGTCCCTGGCCCAGGCGCTCGCCGCCAAAACTGAACCAGGCGCCGGATTTCTCGACGATGGCCTGCTCGGCCCCCAGGTCGATGAGATCCCCTTCACGCGAAATCCCTTCGCCGTAGAGGATATCCACCTCCGCCTCGCGGAACGGCGCGGCGATCTTGTTCTTCACCACCTTGATCTTGGTCCGGTTCCCGATCACCTGCTCGCCTTCCTTAAGGGCCGAGATCCGCCGCACCTCCACCCGCACGGAGGAGAAAAACTTCAGCGCGCGTCCTCCCGTCGTCGTTTCGGGATTCCCGAACATCACGCCGATCTTCTCGCGCACCTGGTTGATGAAGATCATGCAGGCGTTGGCCTTCGCCACCGCTCCGGTGATTTTGCGCAGCGCCTGCGACATGAGCCGGGCGTGCAGGCCCATGAAACTATCGCCCATTTCGCCTTCGAGTTCGGCCTTGGGCACCAGCGCCGCCACCGAATCGACCACGACGACATCGATCACGCCGGACGCGACCAGAGCGCTGGTGATTTCCAGGGCCTGCTCGCCGTAATCCGGCTGCGAAACCAGCAGGTTTTCGATATCCACTCCCAATTTCCGGGCGTAGGTGGGATCGAGGGCATGCTCGGCATCCACGAACGCGGCCGCGCCTCCAGCGGCCTGCGCTTGCGCGATCACCTGAAGCGCCAGCGTCGTTTTGCCGGACGACTCCGGGCCAAACACCTCCACCACGCGCCCGCGCGGGAATCCGCCCACGCCCAGGGCGGCGTCCACGGAAATCGATCCGCTGGGAATCACGGTCACCGGCACGGCGTTGCGGGAACCCAACTGCAATACCGACCCTTTCCCAAATTGCTTCTCCAGTTGGACGATCGTCTGCATGATCAGACGGCTGCGTTCGGCAGGCTGCATGATTCCACCTCGCCAATCTGGTGCAGGAAAGCGCCGGAAATTCTCACAGGAAAGCAGCGGCTAACGGTTTTGCGTCAGATCCTCGACCATGGCATCCTTGGGGGGAGCGAACTGAAAGAGCGCCTCGGTCAGCAGGGGATTCTTCTTCTCGCCCTCGAATGTGAACGCGATGAGGTCGCCGGTTTGCAGCTTTACGTCTAACCCGCGGATCGTGGCGTCCGCCGCGACCAGAAACGTCACTTCAGAGTAGGGATACTTGTCCGACTTGGGCAGCGCCGTGATCCGCAGGCCGCCATCCTGCGGCTTGGACCGGTATTCTCCGAAGTCGCGGTCGAAATCCACGTCCCCCAGCAGGAACGCCAGCGGCGCGCGCATGTCGTCGGTTTCCTTCATGCTCAGCTTCTCGTAGCGGCGCTCGTCCGGATAGTAGGAATAGAGGAACTTCCCGTCGGAGACGAACAACATTCCGGAAGCGTACTCCCAGCGCATCTTGCCCTTCTTGCGCAAATAGAGGGTCCCTGAATCTTTGCGCGTCCGCCCATGGGAGGTCGTGCTCTCGGTGAACTTCACCTGGAGCGTCTGGATGTGGTTGTAGCGGTTCTCGACGCCTTTCAGGGTTTTGGAAAGATCGGGGGTTTCGGCCGCTGAAAGCGCCAGCAGGGCCAGCAGCAGCCCCGGGCCAACCCAGGCTATGTTCTTGATCATCATTCTTTTAGATGTGTCTCAGCGTTCCCCCGTTACCCTAAAGCCGATTCCCGATGTGGCCGATGTATGGATCATGGATATCGTCGGAGCCGGACTGTCAGGCGTTGCCGGAATCCTGATTTTCGCGCTAGTAGCCGCCGGTGTCGCGAAAATTTACCAGATCGGGACCACGCTTTCCGAAATCAAAGAGCTGCTCGCGAGTCTGAAGCGCGATGCTGATATGCCCCTTCCGGCCCATCCTTTTGCGTCAACGGAATCGGCCGAGCAGTTGCTCCGGGCCGTCAGCGCGGAACTGGATCACCCGGTTCCCGCGCCCGCCGAGCACAAAGACTAGACCGCCCTTACCACAGCGCTCACCGGCCTCGATCCCACCGGAATCATCGTCAGCAGCGCCGCCGTCTTGTAGCGATTCTGCTTCTGCGTGATCGCCGGAACGCTCAGGACCGCGACATCGCCCGATTTGCGGTTTAGCACCAGCGCGTACTGATCGTTCTCCATCACACGAATGAATCCCGGATCGCTGCCTACCGGAACCACCGCGATCACCTTGCGCGTCTGAATGCTCAGGATGCTCACGTCGCCCGATTGCGGGCTGGCCACGAACAGGAGGTCCGAAGACACGTCCATCGCGCCCGGAGCATGCCCCGCCAGAACCGTATCTCCCACCTGCGGCGTGAAAAACGGATACACCACCACCACGGCGTCCATTCCCTCTCCGGTGACGAACAACTGGCCGCCGTCGCGGCTGAAGCAGAAATGGTCGGGCTGGACCGAAATCGGCAAGTGCGTGATCAGCCGTTGCGCTGCGACGCTATACGCCGAAATCAACCGCTCTCCGCGATTTCCGGCCACCAGCGTCTTGCTGTCGCTCAGAAATCGGACCGGTCCGTAATCGCCATGCCCCAGGGGAGCGCTCAAGCGGCGAGCCGCCAGATCCGCCAGTCGAACCACCTGCCGGGTGGAAACCGCAGCCGTTTTCCCATCCGGGGAAATGGCGACCCCGACGGGCTCGTCCGGAAGCGTCAGTTTCCATTCGATTTTGAAATTGTCCAGAGATACGCCAATCAGCGCCCGCGGTTCGCGCGCCAGCACGTACAGGGATCGTTCGTCGGGAGACAAGGCCATCGTGATGGCTTGCGAGGCTAGCGCCAGCTTACGATTTAGCCGCAAATTGTCGATGTGTATCTCATGGACGGAGCCGTTTTCCGGCGTCAAAGCGTAGACCGAAGGCCGGGTGACGGCGGCGGTTACCTCGCTGGGGAAACCGTCGACCGGAATGTGCCGGGTCACAGCCAGTGCGCCCAAATCCAGGGCGGCGACCGCTCCTCCTTCCTGATTCGCGATGAACGCGTAGCCCCGGAACGCCTCCTGGGGGCGGGAGCAGGCAGCCGCGAACGGCAGCGCCAGGAAAGTGCGGCGGGAAATCACTCGTACCAGTGTAGCGCGCTGAAAACAAAAAACCTTGCCCACATGCGACCCGTATGGTACCTTCAGTATTGAGCTTGGCCAGCGCCGATCTTCTCCCCAGGGGTTCCCAGCAGTCGAGTTGTTTCTTATGAATCTGCGGTCGTTGTTTAGTGTCTTCTCGTCCGATCTGGCCATTGATCTCGGTACCGCCAATACCCTCGTGTATGCCAAAGGGAAAGGCATCGTCGTCAACGAGCCCTCGATTGTTGCGCTGAACAAGAACACCGGTGAAGTGGAAGCGGTCGGCAAGGAAGCCAAGGAAATGCTGGGCCGCACGCCCGGCAACATCGTCGCCATCCGTCCGATGAAGGACGGCGTCATTGCCGACTTCAAAGTGACCGAGCGGATGCTCAACTACTTCATCCAGAAGGCGCATGGACGGAAGATGCTGGTGCATCCGCGCATTATTATCGGAGTTCCCAGCGAGATCACCCAGGTGGAGAAGCGCGCCGTCATCGACTCCGCCTATCACGCCAAGGCCAGCGAGGTGTATCTGGTCGAGCAGGCCATGGTGGCCGCGATCGGCTCCGGCTTGCCGATCACCGAACCGGCCGGGAACATGGTGGTGGATATCGGCGGCGGTACGACGGACGTCGCCGTCATTTCGCTCTCCGGAATCGTCTATTCGCGCTCCGTGCGGGTGGCCGGCAACGCCATGGACGATGCGATCGTCCAATATATGAAGCGGAAATACAATCTGCTGATCGGCGAGACTACGGCGGAAAAAGTCAAAATGCAGATCGGCTCGGCATTTCCCTTGGATAAGCCGCTCACCATGGAGATCAAGGGACGCAACCTGATTGAGGGCGTTCCGAAGACCATCACGGTGGAAGACACGGAAATCCGCGAAGCTCTTTCCGAGGGTATCGCGACCATCATGAACGCCATTCGCGTGGCGCTCGAGCGCACGCCGCCTGAGCTTTCGGCCGATATCAGCGACCGCGGCATCGTGCTGACCGGCGGCGGCGCATTGATCAAGAATCTGGATAAACGGATCCGCCACGAAACCGGACTGCCGGTCTCGATCGCGGAAGACCCTCTGGCTTCCGTAGTGCTGGGAACCGGAAAAATGCTGACCGAATTCGCGCTATTGCGCCGCATCGCTGTTGAGTGAAAGACGTGGAATAACGTTCGGGTAGCCGTATGGACCTGATTCTGAATCGCTACCGCAACCTGACTTCGCTGGTGGCGGCGATTCTCGTGCAGTTGGTGTTGCTCGCCTACCAGGTAAAGAGCAATCAGGAGGTCCGGCTGATCCGCGTGTGGGCCGTAAGCGCGGTCACGCCTCTGGCGCGGCTTCTCGAAACCGGGCGCAGCAACACGGTCACGTTCTTCAAGGACTACTTTGTCCTGCTGGATGTGCGCGAACAGAACAAGCGCTTGCAGAGCGAGCTGAACCGCATCCAGCTCGAAAACCAGTATCTGCGAGCCGAGCTCGACACGGCCGAGCGCGGCAAAGCGCTGTCCGTATTCCAGCAGCAGTCGCAGATGAAGACGGTTGCAGCCCGGGTTATCGGGAACTCACCGGGTTCGAACGGGCGCGTCGTCCTGATCGATCGCGGCACCGGAAGCGGAATCCAGCCCGGAATGGCCGTGATCACGCCGGATGGAATCGTCGGCAAGATTGTCAGCGCGTATCCCACGGCATCCAATCTGCTGCTGATTACGGATCCGACGTTTGCCGCCGGTGTTCTTTCGCAGAAAAATCGTGTCCACGGCATCCTCAAAGGCACCGGCAACAGCAACGTGATGGTGGACTACGTTCAGAACGAACAAACGGTGGAAGCAGGCGAATGGTTCTATACGGCCGGGGACGACCGGATTTTTCCGCGCGGATTGCCTGCCGGGGTGGTCGCCGCCGTCAGGCCCGGCCGCACGGCAAAAGAGATCTTCCTCAGCCCGAGCGGATTGCAGCATGGTCTGGAAGATGTGCTGGTGATACTCGAAGGCGATCACAAACCCATTCCCGAGCTGCCGCCCGCGACCCAGCCGGTGCACCTGCAACCGCTGCCTCCCGCTGACGGCGCTCCGGCCGGCGAGCTCAGCCCGGGGCGAAGCGGCGGACCGGAGACGGATCTGGATCGAGAAGTGGACCGCATGCGGCGCATCGGTGAAGATCAGAAACACGTTTTCGGCGAGCGCGGGCGAGGCGCTCCGGACTACAATCGCGTTCCGGATCCCGCGGCCCATCCGGCGGCGGCGCCGCCCGTTGCGCCGAAATCGCCGGCGCCGGCAGGATCTCCGGCTGCTTCCCCTCCCTCCGCCGCGCCGCGTCCATGAGCGACATCCCTGCTGCTTTCACCGAACCGCCACGCAGAACCAGCGTTTCGAAATTCCGGTGGGTGTCCATCCTGGGAGTTCCACTGGCGGCGATTCTGTTCCAGGTCTACGTTCCGCGCTTTTTCACGTATCTGGCCTACCTGGAGATGCCGCTGCTGGCCACAGTGTATTTCTCTCTCGCATGGCGATCGCCCCCGTCCGGCGTGCTGTTCGGGATGTGCATCGGCCTGGCCCAGGACTCGCTGTCAAATCATCCCCTGGGAATGTTCGGGATCGTGAAAACGCTGGTGGGATATTTTGCCGCGTCGGTCAGCCAGCGGTTCGAAGCGAACAGCGCGCTGTTGCGGCTGGTGCTGGCGCTATTTTTTTTCTTTTTTCATCAGTTCTTTTATTGGGTGCTGTCGCGAGCTCTGCTGGGGGAGGCGGTTTCCTTTGAACCCATACAGACTCTGGTGCTGGCGGTGTTGAATGCGGCGGTGGCCGTGCCTTTGTTTCACGTGTTGGATAAACTGAGGGTGACGGAGTAGGAGAATCCGCTCGATGACTCTCGCGGCTCGGAATCGGCGCACGACGGCTCTCGCCGCGAAATGGAGCGGTTGTCCCGTGGGCGGTAAGCCATGAGCGACCCTGATCGCCCGGAAAAAGTCTCTTCGACCCGCCTGTTTCGCGACGACGCGAAGTTCGCTCTGGGGCGCATCGCGGTGTTCCAGTACGTCACTGTGGGCGTATTCCTGTTTCTGATTTCCGGATTCTGGGTGCTCCAGATTCGCGATCACGAGGCCAACAGCACGCTGGCCGAGCGAAACCGGATCAAGACCGTTCCTCTGCTGGCCCCCCGCGGCAAGATCCTCGATCGCGACGGCCGCGTGATCGTGGACAATCAGCCGGCGTTCGTGGTTCAGCTCACGCAGGAAAACCTCAAGATGGAGCATCTACCTGCCATCGCCGACGGCCTGCATCTGGATCTGGACGAACTGAAGTCCACGGTGAGGCGGTACCAGGCCGGGAAGCGCTATAGCCCCATCCCCATCAAACGCGACCTTACGCCGGCCGAGTTGACTTTTATCGATTCCCATAAGGACCCGGCCACGTTCCCGGAACTGGAAGTCGTGCAGGAGCCGCGCCGCCTCTATCCGCAAAACGGACTGGCTGCGCATGTGATCGGATACGTCGGCGAAGTCAGTGAGGCGGAGCTGAACTCCCCCGAGTTCGCCAGCTACTCCCAGGGCGACCTGGTCGGCAAGTCCGGGCTAGAGCGCCAGTACAACGACCTTCTCAAGGGCGTCGACGGCCAGCGGCGCGTGGTGGTGGATGTGGCCGGGCGCGAGCATGAGGTTCTGGAGAGCGCGGAAGCCACGCCCGGACAGAATCTGCAACTGACGATCGATCTGGACCTGCAAGCTGTGGCAGAGCTTGCGCTCGAGGGTAAGAAAGGTGCGGTAGTGGCATTGGACCCGCGCGACGGGTCCGTGCTGGCGATGGTGAGCCGCCCGGCGTTCGATCCCAATCTGTTCGCAGCGCACATCAAAGCCGCGGACTGGAAAGCGCTGACCACCAACCCGGACAATCCCCTCCTGAATCGCGCGATTCAGGCGCAGTTCGCGCCGGGCTCGACGTTCAAACCGCTGGTCGCGCTTGCTGGGCTCGAGACCGGTACGATCGACGAGAACTTCAGCGTCCGGTGCGGCGGCGGAGCCAATTTCTACGGGCGGTTCTTCAAATGCTGGGTGAAGGGCGGCCACGGGAGCGTGAATCTTCACGCCGGAATCGTGCACTCCTGCGATGTTTTCTTTTACACCGTCGGGAATAAGCTCGGCATCGATAACATCGCGGAGTACGCTCAAGAGGCCGGACTGGGAAAGAAAACCGGAATCGACCTTCCGGGCGAAGCGGAAGGCTTGATGCCGTCCTCGAAATGGAAGCTCCGCACGCAGCGCGAGAAATGGTACGCAGGCGAGACGATTTCGGTGGCCATCGGCCAGGGCGCGGTCACCGTCACTCCGATTCAACTTGCCTCGGCGATCGGCGGCATGGCGAACGGCGGAGTGTGGTATAAACCGCACCTGGTGAAAATGGCCGCCTCGCCCGAGCCTGCTCGGAAAGAAAGCTGGAATCCCGACAACATCGCCAAGGTCGTCTCGGGAATGTACGGAGTGGTGAATGAGGGCGGAACCGGAACCTCGGCGGCGATCCCTGGAATCACGGTTTCCGGAAAAACCGGCAGCGCCCAGCGCGTGTCGAACGACCTGCGGAAATCCGGCAAGCTGGAGAAGGGTGAGCTGGCCGATAACGGATGGTTTGTGGCGTTCGCCCCCCGAGATAATCCGGAAATCGTGATCGCGGTGCTGCTGGAAGCCGGCGAGCACGGCAACCTGGCGGCTCCCACGGCGCGCGACGTGATCAAGGCGTATTTCGACAAGAAAGCCCGCCTGTCGCGCAACAACCAACAGCCGTCGCTGGCGCTGATCCGCCGGCCGGGACAATAGTGGTTTTCAACGCGCGCGTAACACCGGTCTTGGTGTAGGACGCGGGCTTGCCCGCATCGTGAGGGCGGACGCAGTGGGCCTCCTACGTAATCTAAGGCCCAGCGTTTTCGCGGCCGCTTCTTAGGTATTTCTCCTAGTGCCAAAATCCGGCTTCTCCCAAACAATTGAAGGTGGAGCATTACATCGTCAGGAGGAGCTTCATGAGCAGGCAAAACAACAAACGGCGCGGCTCGATCATGCTCACCACCGCGGTTTCCTTATTCGTACTTCTGGGAATGTTGGGATTATCCGTCGACCTGGGGCGTGTATACATCGCCAAGAACGAGGCCCAGGCGTTTGCCGATCTCGAAGCCGTCGCCGCGGCCCGTTTTCTGGATGGCAAGCAGACGGGTATCGACGCCGCGAAAGCTGAGATAGCCAACAGCACCCTCAAGTGGAATTTCGGGACCCAGACGTTCGCCTCCGGCATCAAGACGATCGAGTTCTCCACGGCTCAGACTGGACCGTGGCAAGCCAATCCCACGGCCGGAGTGGGCTCCAAGCCGTACCAGGGCTACGCCTATGTTCGCGTCACGGCGACTCCGAGTGTGAACCTGGCGTTTCTGCCCGCAGTGGGAACAGCCCTGACCCAGCAGGTTACCGGCCAAGCCATCGCGGGGATCGTCCCGCAGAAATTTCCCCAAGGGGGATACATGCCCTTCACTCCGTTTGCGCATGACCCCGGCGATCCGGACTTCGGATTCCAGGTCGGCCAGGAATACGGATTTCTTTGGCCCGGAAATATCAATAACGTCAACAACGCTTGCGCGGGCGATCGAATCAATTGGCCGATGTACGATTCTTCCGACAACTCGGTTGTGAGTGGCTCGGATCGCGGGTATTTCCAGTTGCAAGCGGCTTCGGCGATCTCGGACGCGATCCTGGGCGCAAAGCAGACGGACCCTCTGACCATCGGTGACTATGTTGACTTGACTAACGGTCAGAAACAGTCGGAACAAAACGCGCTTGCGACACGGGCCGGTTACGATACCGATCAGACTGCTTATAACCCGACTCCCGGAACGGCGCCGGCGTATCACGGCAACAACATGCGGCTGGTCATCATGCCGGTGAACGACAGAAACATCGTTGGCGGCGAAGTGAAGATCATCGGCTTCGCATCGTTCCTTTTGCCGATGAGCTATCCCAATGGCGGCAACAAGGCGTGGTGCGCGATTTACATGGGATCGAGCACTCAGGGTGCCGGTACTACGCCCTTTACCGGGGCCGGCGCCTATGTCGTGAGGCTTCTGCAATGAACTCCCCGACAAAGCAACGCTTTGGATCCCGGCGGGGAAATGCGCTGATCGAGTTTGCCTTGGCCGCGATGGTCCTGGCGTATGCTTTATCGGGCGTGTTCCAGCTTGGATACTCCATGTACCTGTACAACGAACTGGTCGGGGCAGTACGCGGCGGGACCCGCTACGCCTCGCTCGCGAAACTTAGCAATGCCGGCGACAAGAGCATACCCACTGCGTATTCCACTGCCGTGAAGAATATGGTTGTCTACGGGACAACGAGCCCCGCGAACGGAGCTCAGTCCGTGGTCCCTGGCCTGTCAACCGGTAACGTGAATCTCTCCATTACCTGGGACAGCGGAAGCGTTCCGACCGACTGCACCGTCAGCATCAGCAGCTATACGATCGATGCGGTTTTCAAAACTCTCACGCTAGTCAACAAGCCGTCCTATACTCTTCACTACTTCGGGCAGTACTGCTCGAGCGGACCGAGTTGCTAAATGAAACCTTCGAAACGACATTCTGAACGGGGCTCGAACCTGGTCGAAACCTCGCTCATCCTCCTCACCTTCCTGATGATGCTGATCGGTGTCATCGACTTCGGCCAGGTTCTGTATTTTCATCAGTCGCTGGTGGAGCGCGCCCGCGCTGCCGCGCGGTACGGGGGCGTCTGCCTTCCAACCTGTAGCACTACGAACGTGCAAAACGTCGCCGTTTACAACGACGCGAACCCGTCCGGCTCTCCTGTGCCGATTCTGCCAGGCATGACCACGTCCATGGTGAACGTACAAAACCTGAATGCGAATACCGCGGACGCGCAGGTGGTGGTGACGATTTCGAATTACCCGATTAACTTCATCAGCCCCTACATCGCGCAGCAGTTCAACAACCGGCCGGTGACTGTCTCGATGAGCGCCGAGGGCGAAGTGCCGTAGCCGGACGCATGGCGGGCGTCGACGCTCGCCTCCGGTCTGGAGACCTGCCCCACCAGCACGCGCGGGCGGTACACTGAAGGTTCCAGGATGTCCCGCTACCGATCCTTCCGCGACCTCGACTGGTCGCTTCTGGTGATCACCCTCATCATCTGCTCGCTCGGCATCCTTCAGATTTATTCCGCGACGCACGATACGAAATGGTCGGACGCCTGGTGGAAACAGGCGGTGTGGGTGGTTGTCGCCATCGGGATCATGTGGGCGGTGTCATCCATCGACTATCACACGCTGCTCGCGCAGGTCCCGATTCTTTATATCACCTCGATCGCAGCGCTGCTGGCGACCTTTGAAGTTGGCAAGCTGGTCTTCGGGTCCCGGCGCTGGATTACCATCCCGGGCACTGGTTTCAATTTTCAGATCTCGGAATTTGTCAAACTGGTGATAATATTGGTGGTAGCACGCTATCTGTCCGAGCTGAAACGCGAGGAGGTCGGGTTGCGTGATCTGTTGAAACTAGGAGTCTTAATCGGGATTCCGACCGCGCTGGTGATGGGCCAGCCGGATCTGGGGACGGCCCTGACGTACGTGCCGGTCCTGGGCGTCGGGATTCTGCTGGCGGGTATTCGATGGCACTATCTGGCGGCAATCGCGGTGGCGGGCGTTCTGGCGGCGAGCGTCGGATATCACTTCCTTCAGGATTATCAGAAAGCCCGGCTTACTTCGTTCGTGGATCCTTCGCAGGATCCTCGGGGCCGGGGCTATCAGGTGATTCAATCGAAGATTGCGGTGGGCGACGGCGGAATGTGGGGACGGGGCGTGACGCGCGGCACCCAAACCCAGCTCCGTTTTCTGCCGGTGCCGCATACGGATTTTATTTTCTCGGCCTTTGCCGAGGAACACGGCTTCGTGGTGGTGGTAGTGGTGCTCGGGCTTTACTTCCTGTTGCTGATGCAAATCGTGCAGAATGCCCAGATGGCTTCGGACCGGGCGGGCATGTATATCTGCATGGGCGTGGCAACCATGTTGTTGTTCCATCTGCTAGTGAACGTGGGAATGGTAATTGGCAGGATGCCGGTGACGGGGATTCCCTTGCCGCTGATGAGTTACGGCGGCTCGAATCTGTTTTCGATATTCATGATGCTGGGGCTGGTGAATAACGTGCGGCTCCGGCGGTTTTCGAGTTAAGCAGAAGTGCGCAAGTTTTAAGTGAACGGACCTGCGTGTCGTACGGGCGTGGGGACGGGAAGGCGACTTTCGGTAGAAAGAGTTTTGGATCCCTTTTGGGGAGAGCGACGGGCGGGTTTGACGTGGCCCCTTTCCGGAAGGCTTCTTTGGGCTGGTTGAATCGGGAGTGTTCGAGTGCGTGCTCCGCTCCCGTTAGATGAAGCCGCTGTATACCCGAATCGCCTGAGTGCTGTCCCACCCTTAGCCGGGTCCAACGCCCCGCGTGTAATTCGCGGGAGGGAGGCTAGGGATGAGTAGTAAAGAACTGGTGATTTCGGCCAACCGGCACGAAACCAGAGTCGCGCTGCTGGAAGATGATCAGTTGGTGGAGGTTTACTTCCAGCGAGCCAACGAGTATTCGCTCGCCGGAAGCATTCACAAGGGCCGCGTGACGCGGGTGCTCCCCGGGATGCAGTCGGCTTTCGTCGATCTTGGCCTGGAGCGCGATACGTTTCTCTACGTATCGGACTTCCTGGAAGAAGAACACGAGGATATCGATCGGGTGACCGGGGACGAGCGTCCCGCGCCGCGCGAGCGGGAGAGACGGCCGCCCGCCGCGCCACCGGCGACGCCACCAGCGGAATCGGCTGCCGCGCCTGCTGCGCAGGAACGCGCGCCCGCGGAAGCCGCCCAATCGGAGGCGGCTGAGCCCAGGCGCGAAGATCGAGGAGAGCGCCGGGGACGCCGCTCGCGACGCCGCCGGAATCGCGGGCGCGGATTTCCGGAATCGAAGTATGCGGACGTGAGTGCCGCGCCGACGGCTCCGGCGCCCATGCAGCCCGCGTCCATCGAGACTGCGCCTGTGGCGGAGACGACCGAGGCTTTGGCGGAGACCCCGTTGATTCTCCCGGGCGAGTCTTTGGCCAAGTACCGCGGGAGTCCAGCGCCCGCTGCTTCGCTGCGAGCGCCGGAATTGCACGAGGGTCCCTCTGCAAGCGAGCCCGTTCCTCCACCGCTGCCGGCCGACGCGTTTCCGGCGGAAGCGCCGCCTGCGGAAGAGGAGCCTGAAGAAGTCGACGTGAACGAAGAACAGAGCGTCTATGAGGAGCCAATCCACTATCCTCCCGAGAACGCTCTGCCGGACGCTCCCTCGCATGCGGCTCCGGACGGATCCCTTGCGTCGGAGGCCTTCCCTGCGGCGCCGCCGCCTCTGCCGGAGGAAGCCGTCACTCCGCAAGAAGCTGCCGAACTGGAAGACGCCGCCCAATCCGGACCGGCTACGGCTCCGCTGCTGGATGAAGACGAGGATCGCGATATACAAGCCATGATCCTCGGTGAAGCGATCGCAGAAGAGGAGGATATCGCCGAAGCGGAGGAGCCCGAGGAACCCGCGGGTATCGCAGACGCCCTTTCCCCAGAAGACGCTGCACTGCCCGTGCCTGAGCCTGCCAGCGGAACCGCGGAAGTCCGGGAGCGTGGCGGACGTTTTCCGCATCGCATCTCCCGGCGCATGCGCCGCCGCGGCCGCGGGTCGCGGGAACAAGGCGGAAGGCCGGAACCCGCGGCGCACCTCCGCGAGCGTACGGTTTCGGCGCCGGCGACAGGACAGATTTCGATCGCCGACCTGCTCAAGGAAGGCCAGGAAATCATCGTCCAGATCGCGAAGGAGCCTCTGGGCCAGAAAGGCGCGCGCATTACGTCCCACATTGCCCTGCCGGGCAGGTTCGTCGTCTACATGCCGACGCTCGAGCACATGGGCGTCTCGCGCAAGATCGCCAGCGACGAGGAACGGCTCCGGCTTAAGCGGATTCTGCAAGGCCGGCGGCCTGGACCGGTAGGCGGGTTTATCACGCGTACTGCGGCCGAGGGCCGCACCGAGGAAGAAATCGCCGCCGACATGCAGTTCCTCTATAACCTGTGGCAGGACATCCGCGCCAAATCCGAACGGAAGCCTGCCCCGGCGCTGCTGCATCACGACCTGGACATCGTGCAGCGAATCCTGCGGGATCAACTCACCGACAGCTTCAAGGCGATCTGGATCGACAACGAAGAAGTATACGAGAGCGTCCTGCGCTTCGTGGAGCGCTTTCAGCCGGCTCTGGTCGGCAAGGTCAAGATGTATACGCGCGAGACGCCCATCTTCGACGCCTTCGGCGTGACCAACGAGCTGGAAAAGGCGCTTCGGCCGAAGGTGTGGCTCAAATCCGGCGGGTACATCGTGATCAACCAGACCGAGGCGCTGGTGGCCATCGATGTGAACACGGGCAAGTTCGTCGGCAAATCCAACCGTCTGGAAGACACGATCGTCAAGACCAACACGGAGGCGATCAAGGAGATCGTACGGCAGATTCGGCTGCGCGACCTGGGCGGCATCATCGTGATCGACTTCATCGACATGGACGAGCGCAAGAATCGCCAGAAGGTGATGCAGGCGCTCGAGGAAGCCATGCGGGCCGATCGTGCGCCATACAAGATTCTTCAATTCAACGACTTCGGGTTAGTGGCCATCACCCGTAAGCGCGTCAAGCAATCCCTGGAGCGCACGCTCTGCTCGCCGTGTCCGTACTGCGATGGGGCCGGCTACATAAAAAGCGTCCAGACCGTGGTGAGCGAAATCCTCGTCGAAGCCCGCAAGATGGCCGCAAGCGTGGAAGGCAAGGAAGTTGTCCTGCGCGTTCATCCGGATGTAGCCAAAGTGCTGAAGTCGCACCAAAACAAATATCTGGAAGAACTCGAAGAGGTGCTGCGCCGGCCTGTGCTCATTAAGAGCGACAGCCAATTGCATCACGAAAAGTTCGACCTGGCGTGAGAGACGCCGCAGCACCGTAACGCGATCTGATTGCCGCGATCATTGCTGCCGCGATCCTTCGCGGCATTGTGGAATCGCGCGCTTCCTTGGGTGAAAGCACGCGAAGCCGAATGCGGACTAAAACTGTCTGAATGCGCATCCCGAGGATTCTCCGTTCGAAACGAAAAAACAAATTTGGTCCATCGCGTGCTTCTTTTCGTAAAGATCCACTCCGGATCCACAGGAGATGTGAAGCGATGAAAGTCAGGTTTCTAAGTCCGTTCGCGATTGCCGGCGGGTTGATCGTTGCGGCTCCGCCAGCTTTGCCGCATCATTCATTCGCGGCCGAGTATGACGCGAACAAGCCCATTACTCTTACGGGAACGGTCACCAAGGTTGAATGGATGAACCCGCATGCCCGGTTCTATCTGGACGTGAAAGATGAGCACGGCCAGCTTGCCAACTGGGAATTCGAACTAGGAAGTCCTAACGGGCTCATGCGCGAGGGCTGGACCCGCAATTCGCTCAAGCAAGGCGATGTGGTGACGGTGACCGGCTCGCTGGCGAAGGATGGCGCCAAATTAGTGAACGCCCGAAAGGTTGTCCTGGCCGACGGCACGCAGGTCTTGGGCGCCTCTTCGCAGGGCAACGAAGCCAAATAGAACATCGTGGCTCTGGAGGATCTGCCAGAAAGGAGACTCGTCCGTGAACCTCAAGCAATACGTTCCAGTTTCGATTGGAGTTTTCATCGCGGTCGTCCTGATCGCGCGGTATCTGGGAATTCCGGCTGCTCCGTGGGCGCTGGTTCTCCTCCTGGGTGAGACGATCATCGGTCTCCAGGTGGAGGATCAGCGGGTACTGCACTTCCTGGAGGATCTGTTCCGGGCATTCCGGTCGACTCCCAAGCATCATTAAGCCGAGAACCGTGCCGCGAGGGAACCAATAAGGATGGTGGAGGCGGCGGGAGTTGAACCCGCGTCCGAGAAAGTCCCCCGCGGAAGACTACGTGCGTTTCCGGTTCGGTAGTTTTCGTCCGCCTCGTGCGGAGCCGGCAAGAGCGAGGCGGCTTGAGCCCGATTGATTTAAGGCCTCAGCTCCAGGCGGAAGCTTGCGCCCGATCCTGCCAGGATGACGCCCTCGGACCTCCATGCAGGCCTAAAGGCCCAGGGCGGCTACCTAGTTAAATTAGGCAGCGTATGCAAACTGCTGATTGGCAGTTGTTGGTTTCCGATCGTTTTACGGGAGCTCGGAACCCGGCACGACTTCCTACGTGAGATGCAATCCCGTCGAATCCGTTGCGCCCCCTTTCTTTTCCATTTTACACCCGTGTGGCCCCGGTTCCAGGTATTCTTACCGCATCAGTAAGACTTCCGCGAAAGGGTTTACCCGAAAAATACTGCTTCGGCGGTAGGTATCTGATTCCGCAGGAAAGCTCGCCGTGGCGAACCGCTTGCCTACGTCAGGTCCGTCTCGCTTTGGACTATCCACAATGTAAAGGAAGAAAAACCCATGACGAACTCGATAGTGAATACCGCTCTGTGCGTTTTGGCCGCGACAGGTTTGCTCGCTTACGGACAACAGCCGAGCCCTCAGCAGCAGCCAGCCGCTCCCCAGGCACAATCGCAGGGTCAGACTCCAGCCCAGCAAGGACAGACCCCGCAGTCTCCAGCGCAATCGCGGCGCCCCGCCGCCACGCAATCTGCGGGCGCCGAGGAAGTGTTCGCCGCGCTGGACACGAATCACGATAGCAAGCTGAGCGAGGAGGAATTCGCGAAGTTGTTCCGGAACGCGAAGCAAGCGGATGTGATGGCGGAGTTCACGCGCTGGGATAGGAACCGCGATAAGTCACTCACCATGGAGGAGTTCAAGGCGAGTTATCCGCAGCAGCACTAGCAGCGGCGGAAAACAGGGGGCAAGGCGCAAAGCCTGCCCCCGGACGTTTCCTGCGCCGCTGAGCCGACCTCCTTCCCCCTGCTTCCGCGCCCCTGCGTCGATCATCGGGCCTCCTGATGGGTCCCCGAAGCTGTCCGACGATACGCTCCAGATTGCCAGTCGCATCCAGCGGGAGAACGATCTATGTTATATTCAAGATATCGAATATTGATATATGCAGGATCTTCTTCGCCAGTTTAAGGCCGACCTGTTTCAAGCCTTGGCGCACCCGACGCGGATCGCCATCGTAGAGCACCTCCGGAACGGCGAGCTTTCCGCAGGCGCGTTGATTGAGCGGCTCGGAATCGAGCAGGCCAACGCCTCCCAGCATCTGGCCGTGTTGCGGGCGAAGAACGTCGTGGTCAACCGCAAGGCCGGCAATCAGGTTTTCTATTCCGTCCGCGATCCGCTGATCCTTCAAGTGCTCGACATCATGCGGCAATACTTTCACGCTCACATGAACGAGATTGTCGCGACGCTGAAAGCCATCGACAGGGCGGAAAAAACGCACAAGGCCGGAAGATGACTGGCGGCACGATTGCAAATCCGGAGATCCCCACCGCGCCATCGCGGGCGGAACAACTCCGCGCGGCCGTGGAGCATGCGGCGCATCTGCTTCCGATGCAGGGCCCCATCGGCGTCTTCGTGCATCACAACACGCTTCACGCGTTCGAGGGATTTCCATTCGAAAAGGCCGTAATCGAGGCGGCGGACCTGTTCGGGGCAGAACCGTACATGGCGGAGGCGGCGTACCGCAAGGAGCTCGCGCGCGGCCGGATCCGGATCGAGGATATCGATGCCGTACTCGATGCCGAGCCCGACGCCAGGATTTTTGCCGGTCTAAGCCGGCGCGCACTTCGCCGGGCGATGATTCATCCCGGTGTGCGCGAGTTTGACGCAGCCACGATCCTGTGGCGCACCGAACAGGGAGACCTGTCGAGAGATTTCCGCCAGCCGGCGTTGCAAGCGCTGTTCGAAGCCTGCCGGTCGCGGATGGCGCCTCCGGACCAGCAGCCGTCCCCGCCCCTATCGGTCAACGAAATCATCCATCCCTGGCTGATCCGCCTATGTTCGGTGTTTCTCGATCAAGGCATGGCGTATTGGCCCATGCCGAACCGGGAGAAGGGTTTCTACGAAAGCGTCCGGACGCTGCTCGCCCGGCGCGGCGGGCTCTTCCCGAAATACCTGGTGGGACTGGACGAGGAATTCCGCCGGCAAGAGTGGCTCTCCTATTCGCCGGCCGATGCGGTGCTGCATTATCTCGAGTCGCAGTATTTCAAAGAATCCGAATGGGGCGAGATCCTGCAAGCGGAGCTGCTTGCGCTGCCGGGCTGGGCGGGCCTGATGCGCCGCCTGGAGGAGGATCCCAGCCTGGCGCCGCATCACTGCGTCCCGTGCTCGCTCATGGACTTTCTCGCGGTGCGGCTGACTATGACGGGCGTAGCCTCGCGCCTGCGCTCGAGCGAGCCGGTCACGCAGGAAAGTCCGCTGAAGACCCAGGAGAGACTGCATCTGAGCCGCGCCGCTCGAATCTACGACGCCGCGAGAGTCATATCGCTCTCCGCGGACGAAATCGCGCGGCTATCGGAAGGCGATTGGACCGCTTTCGTGAATGAAGTGAAAGCGTGCAACGGGCTGGAGCGGCGGCGCATCCTGCACGCCGCCTACGAACGATGGCACGAGCGTGAGATTCTGCGCGGCCTGGCGAGCCACCGGACCTACCGAGGTCTCTCCGATTTGCCGGCGCGTCCTTCCGCTCAAGTCTTCTTCTGCATCGACGAGCGGGAGGAATCGATGCGGCGCGCTCTGGAAGAGGCGGATCCGAACGTGGAAACGTTCAGCGCCGCGGGATATTTCGGCGTGGCGGTGGACTACAAGGGAATTGACGATCCGCACAGCGCGGCCTTCTGCCCGGTGGTCGTGAAGCCGCGCCACGCCGTTTTCGAACAGCCTACGGAAGAAGACAGCGCGCTGCTGGAGAGCCGCCGCTGGCGGCGCAAATTGCTCGGAATCTTGATGAGAAGCTCCTTCGTCTCATCCAGAACGCTGATTCGCGGCTGGCTTTCGACCACCGTGCTCGGGCTGCTATCCGCGATCCCGCTCATCGGCAACTTGCTGGCGCCGCGGCGCTATGCCCAGCTTCGCGAATGGCTGAACAAGGCCTTCCTCCCCGAACCGAGGACGGAGCTGACGCTGATGCGCCACACCGCCCAGTCGCACAGTGCGGTGACCGGACTGCTGACGGGCTTCGCGCCGACGGAAAAAACGGAACGGGTGGCCAGCGTGCTTGGTCCCGCGGGGCTGACGCACGGTTTTGCGCGCTTGGTGTTGATCCTGGGGCACGGATCGACAAGTCTCAACAACCCCCATGAGTCGGCTCACGACTGCGGAGCGTGCGGAGGCCGGCGTGGCGGACCCAATGCCCGGCTGTTCGCTGCGATGGCCAACCGCGCCGAGGTCCGCGAGCGCCTGCGCGAACGAGGCATCGAGATTCCGGAAGACACCTGGTTTGTGGGCGGTTATCACGATTCTTGCAGCGACGATGTGGAACTGTTCGACCTGGAAGCGCTGCCAGTCACGCACCAGCCCGATCTGGACCGCCTGATGGAATCGCTGAACACAGCCCGCGCGTGGAACGCCCATGAACGCGCACGCCGGTTTGAGTCTGCTCCCGGCGCCGTCACGGCGGAGGCGGCGCTGCGCCACGTCGAAGAGCGGAGCGAACATCTTGCCGAGCCGCGGCCGGAGTACGGCCATTGCACCAATTCCGTGTGCGTCGTAGGCCGCCGCAGCCTGACGCGCGGCTTGTTCCTGGATCGCCGGGCGTTTCTGGTTTCGTACGATGCAAATCAGGATCCGGACGACGCCAGTCTGTCGGCTTTGTTAGCAGCCGTGGTGCCGGTGTGCGCCGGGATCAGTCTCGAATACTACTTCTCTTTCGTCGATAACGACCGTTACGGCTGCGGCACGAAGCTTCCGCACAACGTGACGGGTCTGGTGGGCGTGATGGATGGCCACGCCAGCGATCTCCGAACCGGTTTGCCCTGGCAGATGGTCGAAATCCACGAGCCGGTGCGGATTCTGTTCGTGATCGAGACGACGCCGGAGCGTCTGGCCAAGGTAATCGACGCCAGCGCCTCGCTAAAGCAGTTGGTCGAAAACCGCTGGATCCGCATTGCGACGATCGATCCCGATTCGGGCCGCGTTTTCGTCCGCAGAGGGGATCGCTTTGAGGAATTCGGGGAACCGCTGGATCGCCTGCCGGTCGCTCTGTCCTCGGCCGAATGGTATTCCGGGAAAACCCAGCACCTGCCCATGGCGTGGATTCAAACTCGTGCGGGGACACATCGGCAATGAGTTTCTTGCAGGGCGCGCTGGTGTTCGTGGTGTCCGCTCCGGGCGCGGTGTTCGGGGTGCTGTCTTTCCTATGGCTGCTGGGCTGGGTTCCAGCGGAACGCACCGTATCGAGGATCACCGGTCTGACGTTCTCCGCGTGCGCGGCCGCACTGGGAGCGCTGATCTGGAGGCTGGCGGCGACCGGCGCGCCCTCGGTTGCCGTCACGTTCGGGAACTGGTTTACCGTGGGGGATTACCATTTTCCGCTGGTGCTCCTGGCGGATCGGCTTTCCCTGCCCTTTCTGGCGATGACGGTGGTGCTGTCCGGGCTGATCGGGCAGTTCTCCGCCACGTATCTTCACCGCGAGGACGGCTTTCTTCGTTTTTTCCTGCTGCTCCACCTGTTCGCGTTCGGATCGTTGCTGGTGTTCGCCGCCGGCTCATTCGATTTGCTGGTAGGCGGATGGGAGATGGTGGGCATCACTTCGGTTCTGCTGATCGCTTTTTTCCAGCGGCGCACGGCGCCGGTCGAAAACGGGTTGCGAGTGTTCGCCGTATACCGCGCGTGCGATATCGGCTTGCTGGTGGGGGTATTCGCGATGCACCGTTGGGCTGGAACGGCGTCGTTTGCCGGCGGCTTTCCGATGCTGCCCGGCGGGCAGGCGCTGGTCGTCTGTCTGCTTCTGCTGCTGGCGGCATCCGGAAAGGCCGCGCAGGTCCCGTTTTCAGGCTGGCTTCCGCGCGCCATGGAGGGGCCGACGCCTTCCAGCGCGATCTTCTATGGAGCGATTTCCATTCACGCCGGAGCGTATCTGCTGCTGCGCGTGCAGCCGCTGCTGGCGCAGTCGTGGACGGCCTCCGCGTTGGTCATTCTGATCGGCGCGGCCACGGCGATTTACGGGACCATCGTGGGGCGCGCCAGCGCCGATGCGAAGACGCTGCTGGCGTTCGGATCGCTCACTCAAGTCGGGGTGATCTTTATCGAAATCGGCTTGGGATTGAGGGCGATCGCGGTCGCCCATATCCTGGGACACGCCGCGGTCCGCACCTTGCAGTTTCTGCGCGCGCCGTCGATGCTGCACGATTACCATCAAATGCATTCGGCGATTGGCGGTGAGCTGTCGCCCACGGGAAAGCACATCGAGAATTTGTTCCCAGAGCAGGTACAGGCGTGGCTGTACCGCTGGGCGCTCGACCGCGGGCATCTGGACACAATCCTGGATCGCGGAGTCATCGAACCGCTGATGCGGCTCTCGCGGGTATTCGCGAGACTGGACAGCCTGGGCCTTGCTGAGCCTGTGGCGCAGCGGAGGCGCGCGACTCCTAAAACTCCCGCCGAGCTGGGGGCCTCGCGGTAATGGATGCGGAACTGGTTCTAAGCGGAGTGGCGTTCTCCATCCCCTGGTGCTTCGCGCTGGTGTTGACCTTCTACCGGCGGAATCCGCGCGCCGCCGGCTTTCTGGCCGCAGCGACGTCGGTGCTTGCAAGCGCCCTGCTGGTGTGGGAATCCGCGTCTCTCTCTGCGGCTCTGATGCTGCTGTTCGGCTGTCTTACGCTCGCCGCGATGCTGGTGCTTCCAAAGCGCGACTGCGCTCCGGGCGCCGTTGCGGGAATCCTGTTCACGCTCGGGTGGACGCTGCTCGCCTACTGGACCGAAAACCTGCTGGTATTGCTCGCGGCTTGGGTGTTATCGGCTTTGCCGTTTCTGATCGCGCGCTGGTTCGGCGCCCGAACCTGGCGGCCGGGCGCGGGCCTGCTGCTTTCGAGCTTCAGTCTCGCGCTCGCCATTGTGCTGATCGCAATCGGAGCCCACAGCGTTTCGGCCCGTACTTTTTCCATGGATGCTCTGCGCGGCAAAAGCCCGGGCGGAATCCCTGTCTTTGCACTGCTGGTGGCGGCGGTGACGTTCCGGAAAGGAATCCTGCCTGCGCATGCCTGGATCGCCGATGCGGCTGAAGGCGGCCCGGCAATTCCGACCGCGTTGCTGCTCAACGGCCACTTGGGAGCCTTGTTGGTGGCGAAGACAATTGTGCCCCTGTTTCCGCAGACTTCTGGCAACTTATTCCCGGTGCTTTCGTATCTCGCGATGGGCACGGCGGTTTATGTCGCCATTCGCTCGCTGAGCGAGAATGCGCCGCGCCGCCTCCTGGCTCTGGTCGCTCTGAGCCAGTCGGCCTGTATCCTGGCCGGTCTGGAGAGCCGTACGGCAGAAGGCCTGACGGGCGCGCTGGTGCACTGGATCGTGGTTACCGTCTCTACGATGGGACTTTTCGGAATCTTGCGGCTCCTGGAGGTCCGTTTCGGCGAGAATCTGAGCGCACGCACGCATCTGGGCCTGGCTGAACATGCACCGCGGCTCGCTGTCTTTTTCGCGGTGTTCGGATTGGCGCTGGTAGGTTTACCGGGCACGCTGAGTTTCTGTTCGCAGGACCTGTTGATCCACGGAACCCTTATGTCGCATCCGCTTACCGGGCTGCTGCTGCCGATCGCGACGGCGATGAATGCGGTCAGCATATTCCGGCTGTTTTCGCGGCTGTTCCTGGGGAAACGGCGGACGGGATTTACGGCCATGGCCGATGCGCTGCCGCGCGAAAGATGGATTCTGACGGCCGGAGTCCTGTTCGTCGTCATCGGAGGCCTCTTCCCGGATGCAATCATCGGGCCGTCGCTCGGCGCTGGCGTTGCCGAACAGCGCGATCGCGGCCGTATGGTCGCTCACGCCCTGCACTCCGCCCTCCGTTTCTGACCCACCCTTTGGTGAACATATTGCAGGATCTTGCCAGGAGGCAAATGGCGATGAACGCTGCAAAAAGTGTCGCATCCGGGTTTATAGCAGGCGCGGCTCTGATGTACTTCTCGGATCCAGATCGTGGTAAGCGCCGGAGAGCCCTCGCGAGGGATGGGTCCGTGCGGGTATGGCATGATTTTTCAGCGCTGCTCGACAAAGCGCGCCGCGATGCGGGAAACCGGGTCCGAGGCGCGGGGAGCGCCGTTCGGGCGGCTTTTCGAGACGGCCGTGCATCGGACCAGGTTCTGGTTCAGCGGGTACGCTCGAAGTTAGGCCGGCTGGTGAGTCATCCGCACGCGATCGAGGTAACCAGCAGGGATGGAGACGTCACGCTGCATGGCTTGGTCCTGAAGTCCGAGGAGCCCCGCCTTCTGCGTTGCGTGCAAGCCGTACCCGGAGTAAAGAGCGTGCAAAACCGGCTCGAAGCGCATGAATCGGCAGAGCATATATCGAGCCTCCAAGGCGGGGAACGGCGCGAAAGCCGGCCCGAGTGGAGGCAGCAGAACTGGACTCCGGCTCTGAGAGTGGCCGCGGGCGCGGTAGGGGGAGTCCTGATTTCCTACGCCGCTCGCAAGGACGGACCCAAAGCCGTGTTAGGAGGACTCGTGGGCGCCACGCTTCTCGGCCGTGCAATCTGCAACCGCGAGCTGCGCGAACTGGTGGGTTATGGCGGCGCGGGAGGGGTGGAAATCGAGAAAACGATTCATATTCAGGCTCCCGCCGCCGAGATCTTCAAGTATTGGTCTAGCTACGATAAGCTCCCGCTGGTGATGACGCACCTGAAGGAAGTCCGCGATCTCGGGAATGGCAAGTCCCATTGGATCGCGGAGGGTCCGTGTGGAATTCCCGTATCCTGGGATGCAGAGGTTACCCGCAGCATCCCGAACAAGCTGCTGGCATGGCGCAGCCTCCCCGGATCCGTCGTGCAGACCGAGGGCGTGGTCCGCTTCGATGAAAACTCGCATGGCGGAACGCGCGTTAGTATCCGGATGACCTACAAGCCGCCAGCCGGGGTTCTGGGGCATTATGCCAGCTCCCTGTTCGGGACCGATCCCAAGTCTGAGATAGAAGACGATTTAGTTCGGCTGAAGTCGCTGATCGAACTGGGAAGAACGCACGCCCACGGGGTGAGAGTGGACCGGAACTCGTTGGAAACGGGCGTCAGCCGTTCCTGAAACATCCTCGTCCGAAACCCGTCCAACCAAGCGGAGGACAGGCTATGAAAGTGCGACAAGTCATGACTCCGAATCCGGTTTCCCTTGACGCGGGGGCTGCTGTGATGGAGGCTGCCGAAGCGATGCGGCAGAACGCTATTGGCGATGTGGTCGTCCGGAAAGATGGCAAGCTGTGCGGTATTGCGACCGATCGGGACATCGTCGTTCGAGTGCTGGGAGCAGGCAAGGACCCGAAATCGACCGATATCGAGTCAATTTGCAGCCACGAGTTGCTGACTGTCTCCCCGGACGAGGAGATCGCGAACGCCGTGAAGCTGATGAGGCAACATGCCATCCGGCGGCTTCCGGTGGTGGACGATGGAGCCTTGGTGGGAATCGTGTCGCTGGGTGATCTGGCGCAGACCATGGATCGCCGTTCGGCGCTCGGCGAGATCAGCGCAGCTCCCGCCAACCAGTAGCGGGTGTAAACGGACAAGGTAAGTGGAGTAGGACCTACACCCGGCTGTCGTTGAGCAGCACGTCCACAATCCGTTCCGCGGCTTGCCCATCCCACTTCTCCGGAATCGCAGGAGCCGCGGGTTTCGGGCTGCTCAGAAGGCGGTGTGCCTCCTGGACGATCCGGTCCGGGTCGGTTCCCACAAGCACGTTGGTCCCCATCTCACACGTGATGGGCCGCTCCGTGTTTGTTCGCAGCGTGAGACAGGGAATGCCGAGGACTGTCGTCTCCTCCTGGATGCCGCCGCTGTCGGTCAGCACCATTCGGGAGCGCGCGACCAGGGCCAGGAACGGAAGGTAGCTCATGGGTTCCACTCTGCGAATCCGTGCGTGGAGTTTCATTCCGTTCAGCCGGAAAGCGGTTCTGGGGTGAACCGGAAATATCACCGGGATGCGCTCGGCGATCGTGTTGATGCCCGCCAGGATCGCGGCTAACTGTTCCGGCGAGTCCACGTTCGAAGGCCGGTGGAGCGTGAGGACCGCATACTCGCCTGGGCGCAGCCCGCCCGGCAGACTGCCATCGGCAAGCGCCAGCGAGCGGGTCAGATTTTGCCGCAGCGTGTCGATCATGGTATTCCCGACGAATCGAATCTTTTCCTCTGCGACGCCTTCTTTTCGCAGATTTTCTCCCGCCCGGGAGTCGGTGGTGAAAAGCAGATCCGAGATGGCGTCGGTACAAAGGCGGTTGATTTCTTCCGGCATGGACATGTCGCGGGAGCGAAGTCCGGCTTCGACATGCGCTACCCGGATGCCGAGTTTCTTGGCCGTGAGCGCGCACGCCAGCGTCGAGTTCACGTCCCCCACTACAATCACCCAATCCGGACGGTGTTCCTGGCATACAGGTTCGAACGCCAGCATCACGCGCGCGGTCTGCTCGGCGTGCGACCCGGAGCCGGCTTCCAGATGAATGTCGGGTGCCGGGATATCCAGATCGCGGAAGAAATCGTCCGACATGTTGCGGCTGTAGTGCTGGCCAGTGTGGACCAGGATTACTTCGGCGGCCGGATCGGGCGGCTCCCCGCTCGGAATGCCACGCGCGCGGAAGGCGCGGTGAATCGGAGCGATTTTCATGAAGTTGGGCCGGGCTCCGGCCACCAGAAAATACTTCATCGTCGGCGCTGGCGTTTCATCGCGCCGCGGAGGAGGTTCCGTAGGCGCGCGTTTCCACCACCCTCCGCAACAAGTGCGCGCTGGGGCTATAGTCGGCGATCCTCTCTTTCAAGGCCAGCACAAGCTGCCCGGCGTCGCGCGTCTCGCAGATTTCCTTCAGACGCTTAAGCCAGGCCAGGGTGTCTTCTTCCGGCGCGGCGCTGCCCACGAAAATGCGGATTTTCTCGTGAGAAGTGGGAACCGTATCTTCGAGCAGTGTGCTCACTTCCTCGTAGAGTTTCTCTCCGGGGCGGACGCCGGTGAATTCGATGCGGATGTCCTCATCCGGACGCAGCCCCGAAAGCAGGATCAGGTTGGTCGCCAGGTCTACGATCTTCACGGGATCGCCCATGTCCAGCACGTAAATCTGGCCGCCTTCTCCCATGGCTCCGGCTTGGAGCACGAGCTGGCACGCCTCGGGAATGGTCATGAAGAAGCGCCGCATCTCGGGATGCGTCACGGTCACCGGTCCTCCGGCGGCGATCTGTTTTTTGAAGATGGGAACCACGCTGCCATGGGACCCGAGCACGTTGCCGAAGCGCACGGCCACGTACTTGGTCCGGCCCGTCTCTCCAGGAATCCAGCGCAAAACCGAAGACGCGCCGGCGTTTCTCGTGCTCATATGACGGCCGCGCTCCCCTTTGCTCTGGAGCGCAAGCAGCAGCAGTTCGGCCGCGCGCTTGGTGGCCCCCATGACGCTGGTCGGCCGCACGGCTTTGTCGGAGGAGATCATGACGAAATCTTCGACGCCGTGCTCGGCGGCGGCCACCGCCAGGTTGTAGGTCCCGAATACGTTGTTCTCGACTGCCTCGAACACGTGGGTTTCCATCAGCGGGACGTGTTTGAAGGCCGCGGCGTGGTACACCACGTCGGGCCGGTGCCGGGCCAGCAGCTCGCCCATCCGCGCGCCGTGCTGTACGCTGCCGATCTCGGGATAGAAGGGCGTGTCTGGAAACGCGCGGCGCAACTCCCGGTCGATTTCAAACAGCGGCGATTCAGCGAGGTCGAAACCCACGATGGCGGCCGGATGGAAGCGCGCGACCTGCCGGCACAATTCCGAACCGATGGAGCCGGCCGCGCCGGTCACCAGCACTACTTTCCCTTCCAGCGCCCCGCGGATGCGATCTTCTTCCAGGCGCACCGGATTCCGGCCCAGGAGATCCTCAACGGCGACGTCGCGGATCTGCGTGGCGAGGCCATGGGGCGCGACGAGGTCTCCCAGACCCGGGATCGTTTTGCAGCGGACCTTGGCCTGGTGACATCGCTTCAGGATCTCTGCCATCTGGGAACCGGACGCGGAAGGAATCGCGACCAGCACTTCGTCGATGACATGCGCCGACCGCACTCGCGCTAGGTCCTCGCCCGTGCCCAGCACCGGCACCCCTTGAATCGAGAGGCCGCGCTTATGGATGTCGTCGTCCAAGAATCCGCAAACGTGCAGCGCCAGCCGCGCATTCGACCGGATCTCGCGAAGCACGGCCTGCCCGGCCACGCCCGCTCCATAGATCAGAAGCCGCGTGCCCGCGTCCGCCTGCTCGATGCGGATCCCGACCTCCATCAGCGCCCGGACCAGCACCCGTATGCCGCAGGTCGCCAGGCATGAGATCAACAGATCGATGACGTAGATGGAGCGTGCAAATCCATCCGTGAGCAGGCTGATGACAAGGAAACCGGCCGCGGACGAGACCCCATTGGCGACTCCCAGAAGCCCTACGTCATGAACGGAAACAAAGCGCCACCAGCCGCGGTTCAATCCCGCCATTTGAAAAATAGCGATCTTGAGGACCACCCAGACGGCGGCCGCGAGATAGAAGTGCTCAAGTTCACCCGGCGGAATCCGGAACTCGAACCGGAGCAGAAACGCGAACAGGGCGGAAGCGGCGAAAATCCCGCAGTTGATGAGGACGATCAGGAAGCGCCGGGCGGAATCGCTGCGTTCGGTCTGCTGAATCCAGCCGAGAAGCAGGCGGTGGAGCGCAGGCACATGTCCCGCGACCGCGGTTACGGTGCGAAACAGGATCGCGACGTCTCCCAGAATCGTGTGCGTCTGGACATACTCTTCTGCCCAATCCAGTTTCGAAGGGAGAATCCGCTCGGTGTACTCCTTGAGCGGCTCGGCGGACTTCGAGAGTACATCCTCTTCATTGCGGAAATGGATCGCTGCCAGATCGGCGATTCCCGGCCGGACGGTCAGGACCGTGCGGTAACGTTCCCGGAACATTTCGACGTATTCGGGAACCTCCGGGCGGGGTCCGACCAGGCTCATTTCCCCGCCCAGCACATTCCAAAGCTGGGGCAGCTCGTCGAGCTTTGTGGCGCGCAGAAACCTGCCGGTCCGTGTGACGCGCGGATCGCCCGCCACGGTGATCGCGGTTCCGCCTGTCGGAACCCGCATGGTCCGGAATTTCAGGATCCAAAATCGGCGGAACCCGAGCCCCACCCGTTCCTGCCGGAACAGAATGGGTCTTCCGGAGTCGAGCCAAACCGCCAAAGCGATCGCCGCCAGCAGGGGGCTCAGCAACAGGAGCAGCAAGGTGCTCAGTGCGAGGTCAAGGCAGCGTTTCATCGGATCTCCGCCCTTCTGGGAACCGCGACGAAGTTCCGCCGCCGGCGCTGGAGAATCGAACGGACTGTGCGAATGACGCGGTCCTGATTCGCGTCCGTCATCCGCGTGTACAGCGGCAGACTCACGGCTTGCTCGAACGCGCGCGTGGCGTTGGGAAACTGCTCCGGACGCAGGCCATAGGCGTCTCGCCAATAAGGATGCAGGTGGAGCGGCATGAAATGCACGCTGGTGCCGATCCCCCGCGCGCCCATATCGCGGATGAACGTGTCGCGCGAAACCGGCGCATCCGCGTTCAGCCGGATCACGTACAGGTGCCAGGCATGGTCGTCTCCAGGCGGAGCGCCGGCCGGCCTGCGCAGGGGCAGGCCCCCAAGTTCCTCGTCGTAGCGTCTCGCAAGCCTCTTCCGCCGCTCATGGAAACGGTCCAGCTTGCGCAACTGGTGGATGCCAATCGAGGCGGCGACGTCGGTCATGTTGTATTTGAATCCGGGCGCGACCACGCGGTAGAACCAGGCGGGCGTCCGCGAAGTGTAGCGGTCGAAGGTGTCGCGGTCGATCCCGTGCAGCCGCATCACGCGGCAGCGCCGGGCGAGTTCCGGATTGCGCGTCACTGCCATTCCGCCTTCCCCCGTGGCCAGCGTTTTCGTGGCGTAAAAGCTGAACACCGTGGCGTCGCTTGCGAGCGTTCCGATCTTGCAACCGCCCAAAGTCGCCGGCAAGGCATGGGCGGCATCCTCGATCACCCGGAGCGGATGCCTGGCTGCGAGCTTCAAGATCCTTGCCACGTCGCACGCCAGACCCGCGAAGTGTACCGGCAAAATGCCGCGAGTGCGGCTGGTGACGGCCGCCTCCACCGCCGCCGGATCGACGTTTAGCGTGTCCGGACACACATCCGCGAACACCGGGTGCGCGCCCAGGTAGCGAAGGACTTCCGCGGTGGCCGTAAAGGTGTACGGAGTGGTGATGACCTCGTCTCCGGCTCTGATGCCGGCTGCTTCCAGCGCCAGATGCAGGCCAGCCGTCGCCGAATTGACGGCGATCGCTTCCAGATCCGGTTGACCCGGTCCGAGATACTGGCCGAACTCCTCCTCGAACTGTTTGGTCTTCGGACCAGTGGTGAGCCAGCCCGCGCGAAGCGTCCGGACGACTTCGGCGATCTCCTCTTCGCCGATATCCGGGAGGGCGAAGGGGAGAAACGAAGCGGAATCCTCCGGCGCGCTGGCCTGTGCGCGACCATCCGCGTTGCTGGGCAGGATCAATGGTTGCCTTCCAAAAGTTCTATCGACTGCCGCGGCGGTCCAGGGCTTCCAGGGCGCTCGGAGCGGCGGCGCGGGCAGACTCCCTGGCTTGGTGATCCGGCAGGTGTTGCTCCAGATGCATGATGAACGCGTCCGCGATCCGCTTCCGGTCAAACCGCGCCGCCGCCGCGCGCCTGCCGTGGGCGCCGCACTCCGCCCGGAAACCGGCGTCGCCGGCCAGCTTCCGTAAAGCGCCTTCCAAACCCGCCGCGTCTCCCGGATCCACCGCGATCCCGGATTCGGTCTCCCGAACGATTGCGGCCGGCTCTCCTTCTCCCACCAGGACCACCGGGACGCCGGCCGCCATCGCCTCGTACAACTTCGATGGCACCGCTCCCGGAAGAGCGAGCTTCAGGGGAACCACCGCGATATCGGCCGCATGAAGCAGCGCGGGAATTTCGGCGCGCGGAACCGGATCGAGGAACTGGACGTTGGCGAGTCCAAGCTCCCGGGCCAGGGCGACCAGCCGCGGTTTTTCCGGGCCATCGCCCGCCAACACGAAGCGGGCTCGAACGTGGCCGCCGATGCGCCGGGCGGCTTCGAGAACCTGATCCAGCCCCTGCGCGATGCCATGGAGCCCCGCATACAGAATCAGGCACTCCTCCGGACCGGCGAGTCTTTCGCGCCATGGCGACCGCGCGGACCCGCGCGTAAACCACGATGGGTCCGCACCGTTGGACAAGTGGTAGGTGGGCACTCCCGGAAACCTCGCCTGAATATCGGAAAGAATGCCCCTGCTCTGTCCGGAAACCAGCCACGCCTTCCGGTAGCACCACGCCTCCAGCCGTTCGGCCATTCGCAGCGCGGCGCCCGGACCGATCACTCCGAGCCGCACCGCGCTTTCCGGCCAAAGATCGGAAACGTTGAAAATCCACCGCGCGCCCTTGAGCCGGGCCAGCGCGCATCCCGAGGCGCCCAGAAACAGCGGCGGACTTTCCGTCAGAAGATAGTCGAGCCGCGGCAGCAGCAGCGCGCCAAGCGCGGCCGAAGAAGCGGAAAACGAGCCGTAGCTGGCCAGCCTGGAAAACAGGTGGACCGAGCTGCTCGGATAGATCCAGCAGCGCATTATGTTGACGCTCCCGCAAATCTCGCGGCGGAACAGACCCGCGTATCCTGCCTGAATTTTCCCGGCAGGGTAGTTCGGCATCGCCGTCAGCACAGAGACCTGGTGTCCGCGTTCGGCGAACCGGGCCGCCAGTTCCGAGAGCCTCGCCTGAGGCGCCCCCATCTCGGGCGGATAATACTGCGTCAAAATCCCGAAGCGCACGTGTGATTCAGCCGCGCGTGTTCCTCAGCGTTCAATAACGCTGATACACGACCGCGTCCACCGAGAAACTCATCAGGAAGGCCAGCGCCCAGAACAAGGCTAGCTGCGCCAGCAAAACGGCCCAGAACACGCGTTCCTCCCCGGCGGTTTTCACCGAGCGCAGCAGCCGCGACTTCACCGGCAGGTAGCCTCCAGTTCATGCAGTTCGCGGGCCAGCGCGGCGCCTACCCGCTCCGAGGTTTTCCCGATGTAGTGCACCGCGTCAATGAAATCGGCGTCCGCGTACGCAGCTCGCATTTCTCCGGCCTCGAGGAAACGCACGCACCCGCGCGACTGCGCCCGAAAGAATGCCCGCCATTCGCGCCTGAGGCGAGCCAGTGCGGGGTTCCCCTCAATCCGGCGGTCGAAATCCGCCGTTGTGGCGGTCTCGAACATCACCGCCGTCGTCCCGTCGTTCCGGATCTGGTCCACCAGCCTGAGGAACAGCTTCCTTGCGTCCGGCGACAAGCTCCCGGTCTCCAGATACCGCGCCTCGAAATCCGGCCGGTTGAAGAAAATTTCCGGCTTGCGGTACTTGGCGAAATCGTATTGGCCCTCGCGGATCTGCTCCTCGATCTGCTCATAGCGGATCGAGCCGTCCGGAAGCCACGAAGTCGCCGGGGGCGCCTGTCCCGCCGATTTCGCCTGAAGATAGAGCACCGTCGAGGCAGCCCGCCCGACCGGAAACCAGTCATACAGGTCCTCCAGCCGCAGCTTGAGCGCGTTCCTTCCCTGCGGCCATCCGGCCACACCCAGCACTGCCGGATGGCGGAACCGCGCGGCTTTCCGGTATCGCGAAAACTCGTACGGGAACCGTTCGGTCATGTTCTCGAAAGAAAGACCCAGGATCAGCCGCCGCACCGGATGCCGACTCCGGGCGTAGGCGAACTGGAGAACCACGTCCTCCGGACTCATGCCGCTGAGCCCCATGTTAAAAAACCGCCATCCGTAGCTTGCAAATGCAGTTTCCCGGATGGTCATCACGCGCGAGTCGCCGGCAAGCACGGTATCGACGGGACCGCGCCAGGCCAGCAGGTTCACCTTCTCCGCCCCTTCCGTGGTTTCCTCCGGCGGGCTCAAAGCGCGGTTGAGCGCTCCCACGCACCAGGGGAACAGCGCGAACACTCCCACAGCGGCCCAGCGCCGGAAGCGATCCTGCCCATTTCTTGGTTCGGGCCTGCTCATGTCTCTCTATCAGAGTGTCCGAACCGTCGCGAAAATCCGCCCCAGTTGTTCGCCATCGAACTGATACGGAAGAAACGAAAGGACCCAGAAAAGCTGGAAACACGCCGTCGCCGCGATTCGGATTCCCAGGCTGTCCATATAGCGCCGGAGTCCGTCTTTGCCCAGCCTGGCCCTGAGGATCGACCGCCAGCCGAACGCCGCGGCGACTCCCATCCCGTGCACTAGCCCGAAAACTACAAAACCGGCCCGGTTGCCGTGCCAGGCGCCCATCAGCGCAAATGAGCTCAGCGCAGCCGCCGGAAGCGCCGCCGCCCTAAACCCGCGGCGTTCAAACGCGAGCTGGAGCGGATAGTACACGTAATCGCGGAAGAACTCGGAGAGCGTGATGTGGAACCGGTTCCAATAATCCACCGGATTGCGCGCCAGCAGAGGACTGCTGAAGTTTTCCGGCAGCTTGAATCCCACCGCCCGGGCCAATCCGATCATGACATCGCAGTAGCCGGAAAAGTTGACATAGAGGTACAACGGATAAGCCGCCAGGAGTCGTGCCAGGCTCCCGTAGCCCGGATCGGCGAGAAAGGGCTCCAATCCGGAAGCGCGCTGAAGCAGCCGGCCGAGAACGAACATCTTCAGCATGCCCAGAAGCGCCCGGTTCAGCGACCCAATCACCGTGCGGCTGGTCACTGAAGCAGATCCGGCAAGCCGGCCGAACTGCTCGCGGAAATCGTCAAAGCGCTGAATGGGCCCCGCCAGGAACGTCCAGAAGGCCAGATTGTAGGTCAGATACTCGACGAAAGGGAGCGCGCTTACCGAGCCATGCATTGCGGAGACCGCAATGTGGATCTGCCGGAACAGCAGGAAGGACAGCCCCACCGTCACCAACTCCGGGCTGACGATCCGCGCCACCCGGTCGCCCGTCAGCCACTGATAGTGTTTGAGCACGGCGAACACGCCCAGGCAGGGCGCAAACCACAACCAGAACAGCCACCCTCGCGCCGAAGGGCTCGCCGTGCGAAGCATGCACCGGACCGTAAGATAGTGGACGCCGACCATGGCGGCCAGCGCCCCCAGAGAGGCCATGTCGAACTCGTATTCCAGGGCGAGGAAGGCCAGGCTCAGCGACAGAAGCACTTGCCCGCGCCAGCGGCCAACGCGTTCCAGCGACAGCAGAATCAGCGCTGCCGAAAGCAAAAGGAACATGGCCGGATGGAGAAGGCTCACGCTGGCCCCTTACCCTTTCGCCGCTCCCGCCGATGCCCGTCGTTCGATCAGGCGCACCAGCGTGCCGGCCGTTTCCCCGTTCTGCTTCAGTCTGGCGATCTCCGACGTGGTCAGCCGGATCCCGAACGCCCGCTCCGTCGCCACGATCAGGTGAATGTGCCCCAGGCTGTCCCAGCCCTCGACCGAGTTCGCGTCCAGATCGTCCCGGAACTCGAGCTCCGGATCGTCAAACACCTCGCGAAAGACCTGCTGAAGGCGCGCCCGAATATCCGTCACAATGGTTCCTCCTTGCGAATCCGGAATGACGGAAACGAAGATTCCCGGCCCGCAAGATCCATGCGCCAGGTAGTGGCCCCGTCTGTCTGGCCCGTGCATTCGAACCCCAGGCGGCCGTAGTGCTCGCGCACCATCTCGTTTCGCGCGGTTGGAAGATAGCGGCCCACCAGCGCCCGGCAGCCCCGCTCGCGGGCGATCCGCACCGCCTCGCCCAGCGCGAAGTCCTCGACGCCACGCTGCAAGACCCGGCAACTCATGAGCCAGGTGTCGATTTCAAGCTCCCCGTCTTTTTCTTCGAATAACAGGATCGAGATCAATCCGTGGTCGCCGAGCCGGTCGCGCAGCGAGATGGTGCAGGTCGACCAGTCCCGCGACTCCGCGATCCGCTGGATTTCCGTCTCTGTGTAGCGCCGCGTGGTGAGATTGAACTGGTTGGTTTTGTTTAAAAGCTGCGTGACGCGCAGCCGGTTGGCCGAAGTCACCGGCTCGACGCGGGCCACCATCTCGAGCGAGTCCAGAAATCCGTTCAGGTCGCGCGCCCCCGCGGCCAGGGAGCGCAGCGCGGCGTTGTGTTTGTAATACTGCGACCGCATCGCATCTTCCTGGGTGAACGAAACCGTCTCGAAATACCGGTAGGAAGCAATCGTCGGCACGTACTCCGCAGGGTCCTCCGGAAGATCCGGAACCGCGACCTCCGGGAGCGTCCGGCGCACCAGGGCGCGTTCGGCCGGGTTGTCATCCACGAAGACGAAACTGTCCAGGCCTAACCCGAGCGCCTCCGCGATACGCCGCAAATTTGTCGGCTTGTCCTCCCAGTTCGCCAGGAAGCAGGAAATCTGGTCCAGCCGCAGGGCCATATCCGGCCGTTTTTCAAACGGCGCACGAGCTTGGGAGGCGTCGTTTTTCGAACATACGGCCAGCACGACGCCCCGGTCATACAGCGCCTTGGCGTAGCGCTGCAATGCCAGAAACGACTCGCCCAGGCCCGATCCCTCGCCCATCTCGATTCCGTCCACCCCGGCGTCCCCGATTACGCCGCCCCAAAGCGTGTTGTCCAGATCGAGCGTCAGGACCTTCTTGCTCCTGCCCCGGAGGGCGCGTACCAGCGAAGCCACGCTGTATCCATAGGGAACCATGCATTCTGGCGCGCAGGGCAGCTTCGCTTCCACGTAAAACCGGGGATCGAACCATTGCCGTGCGCCCGCCTCGTGCACCAGCAGCCGCAGATCGTGAAACACGACATGCGGCCCGGCCGCCTCATACAGCATCCGGTTCACCACCGCCGAATACGCTTCCGGCGAAGAAGCGATCCGGTGGGCCAGATGCCCGAACACCGGATAACCCGTATCGGCAAACGTGTTCTGGATCACGGTGGCGTTCCATCGCTCGCGTGCCCGTTCCCACAGGCCGGTCCAACCGGCCACCTCTGCGCGGGCGAACTCTTCCATCTGCCTGGGGCCTGCATCAACCGGCGGATTCGCCAGATCGCGGCGATCGGTTGCCAGAAAGATCAACTCGGGGCCGAACCGGTCCAGGCCGGATCCGGCGGTGAGCAGCTCCTGGCGAAACAGCCCGTAGGCTCCTTCGTAAATTTCCGCTTCCATCCGTTCCGCCCACAGAAAGGCTTGCATGCAGGGAACCAGCGGAGCTGTCGTCGGTCCGCCGAGCACGGCCAGCCGCAGCGCCCGGTCCTGCGAGCGATCCGGAGCGCGGAACTTCAGCAGGGACCGGAGCGAGGTCAGATCGAGCTTCGGCGTGATCGCCCGGCGCGCGAATTCAGAGGCCGCGCCGCACCCCCCGCCGTCTCGGATGGCGCGCAGTTCCGCTTGAAATTCGGGAAAGCGGCTCGCCCGGGAGGGTGCGTCGCTCTCCAGGTAGGCCTCGATTGACCGGGATCCAAGCGGCTCCGCTGGCTCCTGTTCAACGCGCGCGCCGGGTTTGAAGGAAGCTGTCATCAGGAAAGAGGAATCGCGTAGGCGGGCCGATATCCCGGAGAGAGACGCCGGACTGCCCTGCGTTTCTCCCTCGCGTTGGCATAGGCGACTGCCACCAGGAAGGCGAAAAACAGAGTGTGGTCCTGGATGATTTCCAGCATGTCGACCGGGCTCTGGAAAATCGAAAAGAAAATGAAAAACGACACGCTCAGCCCAAGCGCCGTCAGCCGCTCCCGGCGCGCGTCCGGGTAAAGGTCGTCCAGTAGCCGGCAGCACCAACCCAGAAATATTCCGCAGGCGATTGCGTCCAGCGGAAACGGAAGCACGTAGGCGAACGAGGCCAGCACTCCCGGTGAGGCGCCGGTGCGCATCTGGATCGGGTCGGCCGTCAGCAGCACATAGTTCAGCCGCGAAACCGATTGGATCTCCGGACGCTCGATTCCCAGCCGGTGGCCGGCCAGCGTGTCGGCCCGGAACGCCAGCGTCCGGAGCGGCGCCAGCAGCGCCTCTCTTCCGCGATAACTCCGGATTTCGGGCGGGGCCGCCGCGGCGAACGTCCAGGAGTAGTAGTAGACCGAAAGCCGATCGAACAGTTGGTAGGCAAACGCCAGGTGCACCGGCTGGTCGTATTCAGAGGGAATCGTTCGCTCAAGCGTGCTCGCATCGAAGAATCCCTCCAGGCTCGCGCCCGGAGCCATCTTGATCACCTGGCTGACGTACCAGGAGCTGAACAGCAGCACCCCGCCGGCGAAAAACGCCAGCATCGGCACCCACGGCCGCATCCTCCGGCCGCCGGCGGATGCAAACAGCAGCCCCCGGCAGATCCGGGGAAAGACCGCGTGAAACAGCGCGTTTGCGCCGAAAAAGATCGTCCCCAGCCCGTTAGATTGCAGAATCAGCGCGACCGCCATCACCACGTTCTCCCGGCACCGCAGATGCGCAGCGGCTGTCTCGTCCGCGGCGCTGAAGATCACGTAAATCGCGTCCACGTAGCCGACGGCCAGCCACGCCATACTGGCGATCCCGAGCAGTGCAACCGTGGCGTCCATGTCCAGCAGGCTGACGTGCACTACCCGGAACGTGTTCGCGCCGAACAGCAGCATGGCGGCGCCCAGCGCCACTCCGGCGATGCCGAAGCTCATGCGCCAGCGCAGATAAAATTCGATCGCTCTCTCCAGAAGCTTCCGGGCCGGTGCCTCGCGCCCCGTTTGGGGTAGCACCCGCCCGCCCGTGATCCGCATCAGCAGAAACACGCCGTAGGCCAGCAGCAGTTGGCTCAAGGCCTTCGCGGTCACCGGATATACCAGCCAGTGCCGGACCAGTTGGTTCCCCACCCAAGGCTGGCCCGCCAGAGGAATGAGGTACATCAGCCCCAAAGTGAAAGCGATGACGCGGTGTCCGTTACTCATGGGCCCTCATCCTTGCGCCCGTCAAAGGACACTGCATCGCATCAGAGGGGTCGCACCGGTCTGATCACACCCAAAGAGTGCGTGCAGAGCCACGGAATCTGCTCCAAAAATAGGCACAGCAGGCGCGACTTCGGATAAAGCAGCCGCGCGACCGGAGGAGCTAGCGTGATGCGCCGCAGCCGGATCTCGCAACCGGGAAACAAGTCCCGTATCTCGGACTGCTCCACGCCGCGCACATCCGGATTGGACGGATTGTCGACCAGGGAGTCGTACCACAGGATGAATCCGCCGCTGCGGACGGCGCGCACCATCCCGGCCGCGATCTGCCGCTTCAGCGAGATATCGAGAATCGAAGTAAATACGGTGGACTGCACCACCAGATCGAACGAACCGTCCGGCACGTCCAGGGTCCGCGCGCTCGCGCAGCGGAGCTGAACCGCGGCCGGCAGAACATTCCGCGCCACCGCAATGCGTTCTGGCAGCAGATCGACGCCGCACAGATTTTCCGGAGAAGCGCCCCACTTGAGGAAATCGTGCAGCCAGGCGCCCGCCCCGCATCCGACATCGAGAATGCGCTTGCCGCCCAGATCCGCCATACCGTTTGCGGCCAGCGTGCCGAGTACGGCGCGCTCCCGTTGCTGCGCCAGGAACACATAGGCGGGATTGAACCAGGAGTACAACTGCGAGTACAACCGGGCCGTGCGCCGGCGCGCATACGTATCGCGAATGCGTCTCTCTTCCGCTTGCAGGGCGGCCTCCGCCCCAGCGAACGCGGCTTCGTTCACGCTCGCATTTCCTCCGCCGCTGCCGGCTTGCTTTGCAGCAGCTCGCATAGATACGTCTCCCGATCGGTGTCCGCCATATACACGGCAGCGGCGACACGATCGCCCTCACGAATCGGCATCCCGCGATGGATCGCCGAAGTGTTCAGGAAGAACGGGATTCCGGCCGGAAGCAGCACGGTTTCCGAGCGTGCGCCGGCCGCCAGGACCAAGCCGATCGCGCGGTCGCTGTACCGGTTCCCGCCAGTGACGGCGCGGTGCAGAGCCGAGGCCAGGCGCAGGACACCGCCGTTCGACCCCGGTAAGAAGCAAAACGCTCCCTGGCTCTCGCTTCGGACATCGGTCAGATATGCGAACGCCTTGAACTGATCGCGAAAGCTGTCCCGGTGCCAGCCTCCGCCGCTGCCCGCCAGGGTCCGGCCGGCCTCGATGTGGTTGATCATCACGACGGAAACCCGCGGCGGGCGGCCGGTCGCCTGAGTATAATTGCGCTGCGCGAACTCCACCAGCCGCTCCAGGCAGGCCGACTGCGAGGCGTCCACGTCCCAGAAACGCCGGTCGCCCTCCATCTCGACGACGGCGCGGCATCGCACAGTCCCCTTGCGAATCCGGCCCGTTAGACGCGCCAGCTCTCCCGGTGTCGGTTCAAGCGAATCGCCCACCGTGACGGCCAAGTCTGCGGCGCTAAACAATCTCAGCATCCAGATCGCGTCCGGCTGGAACGGGTTGCTTGGTCGCGATTGCTGCCCCGGGCGCCAGCCCTGCGTACATCGAGAGGCGGCAGGCCGCGCAGCCAGTGACCAGCAGCAGCAGCGGCGCCGAAAGATGCCAAACCCGGGCCGCCAGAATGGCGGCCGCCACCATCGTGAAAAACACGCCTTCCAGGCGAAGGATGCGCGGGATCGACCCGGTCCAGTACTGAATTTCCCGCAGCACCACTACGATCGCCAGCAGAATCTGGAACGCGGCGATCAGAAACACAAAGGAAAGCGGAAAGCTCCGGCCGCCGCGCGCGAGCCCCAGCGCCCCGGCCGTAGTGGCGCCGCCGATCAGCAATCCCGATGCGACCGAGCGCCAGAACCCTCCGCCCAGAAGAACCTCCCGCGGCCGGACGCGGCCCTCCAGGAACGCCCGCCGGTTCCGGCTGAAATAGTAGAAGCTCGGCATCAACTGCACTGCGGACAGACACATCGACACTTCCAGAAACAGCGGAAACGACGCGCGATCCACGAACATCCCGATCAACCGGTCCAGGTGGGTTCCGGCTGCCGTCAAAACGGCCAGAACCCATAGTTGCGCGTTGCGGGCGAGCCACCGCAGACCCCGGCGCACCAGCCACCCGGCCGCTTTTGCGTGGCGCAGCCGGATCTGGGTCCATAGCTTGCCAGGAAGCTGCGGAAGAAACGCCGCTGCGTTGCCGGCCGCCAGCATTGCGACCTCGGCCCAGGCCGGCGTGCCCGATCCGACTGTCCGAAGCAGCACCGCCACGCCCGCAAACTGGAAGATCACCCGCCTGAGTGCAGCGGTGCCCCACAAATCCAGCCGCTGCTCGAACAGCCGGAACCGGAGCACCTCGTCCACCAGCTTCTCCGATGCGAAGTAGCCACAACTGGCCAGGGCCAGTGCACCCGATCCCGTGAAGTGCGCAACCAGACCGAATACGAAACCGCAGCCCAACGCCGTCATCACGCCCAAGCTCGCCAGGTACAGAAAAAACGGCAGACCGTTGCACCGGATGGAGCTGAAGTGGCGCTGGTAAAAGCTCCGGTGCGGCTCCGCGGCCGAGGCGCCCATGGCCAAAGCCGTGGCGAGCAGCGCTGTCGCCAACCCGGAGGCGGCCCCTGCCAGCCAGTTGACTGTCGCGAACACCAGCAGAGGCCTGCTGCCGACCGCGCTCAGACGTCCCGCCGTGTAAATGAGAAAACTGCGTTCGAACATCTCGCCAGCACGATTCTGAATTTTCACATTCCAACGGACTGCGGACTCCCGCTGGCCATGCCCATGCGGCGAAGCCGGCGGCGCACTTCCTGGTGCAACGGTTCCATGGAATCGGCGGCGCACCGCCGCAGCGCCTGTTTGACGCCGCGCTCCAGATCCTCGAAGCGAGAAGATGCCGGATGGCTCACCCCGTCCAGGTACGGCGCGAACAGCCGGTCGGGGGCGACTAAGGGCGTGAAAGCGCGCCTCCCAAAGTACGCCGCTTCGAACAGCGCCGAGGAATACAGCGACACCGCTAGGTCCGAAATGAGCCAGGCCATCAGCGACGAGCCGCCGATGCGCACGTCATTTCTCTGAAGCGCGGGGTGCTCCTGCGACGGAGTGGCGCCGGAGGGATGCGGCAGATACACCAGCGCGCACGGAATGCCCAGTTCATCGGAGGCCCGGCGGAACAGCGCCAGCAGCAGGCATTCGGCGCGGAACGTGGCGCTCCGCTCCAGCCTGCCGGTCAGCCGGTCGGTGCCGAAGAGCGAGACCAGCACGGGCGGGCGCTGCGCCGGCGGGCGCCTGCCTGCCAGCCGCAGCCGCTCCGCGACGGCGGCCTCCGCAATATCCGCGGCCGTGGCGGCCGCTTCGGCGAGCAGAAGATTCAGGCGCGGATTAATCGCCATCTCCTCCCGGAAACCCGGCTTGCGCCGGAACATTCCGGATACGGGAAGGCCCGGAACCTGCGGTGCAAAAGAATGCTTCTCGCGACTGGCAAACTCTTCTCCCGCCTCCAGAAAACGCTCGAAGAACTCGGCGTCATGCTCCCCCGGCATGCCGTGCATGATCTCGCACACGCTGTGGCACCGGGGGGCCCATACCAGGTAGGCGCGAAGCAGCTCCAGGAGGGTGGAATTCCTGGTGAGAAGAATTCCCGAACATTTCCGGCTCCCGCCCAGCAGCCCCAGGTACCCGTATCCTGCGATCGCGCACGTCAGCGCGATCCAAAGAGCGCCTCGCCGCGGCAAGCGATCCATTCGCCTGGCTTCTTTCCAGCTCGCCTGGAACAGCCGCGCCATGCGGGCCGCGGCACGCCGCGGCTGGGCGAGGAAGGAAAGCACAGCGAACACACCCAGAAACATCCCATCCGCAATCAGCACGTTTTCCTTCCAGCAGCGGCGCCGGCGCCGCCAGTAGTCGCTCGCCAGAAGCGGATCGAACAACACAATGGCGCCGGCATCGGCGATCTCGCAGGCGAACGCCTGTTTTGAGCGCTCCAGCGGCCTGGTCATCAGAACCAGATTTTCGCGGACGCTTCCCTGCGCGCACAGCGGCAGGCGATTCGAAGCGACTCCGAAGGCGACCGCAGCTCGGGGCGGACGGCTCCGCCGCAGAATCCAAAACTGCTCCACAAGAATCGGCAGCCGCATCAGGCCCCGTCCGAGCGAGACTGCCAGGGTTCGCAACCGGCGCGCACCGCGCAGCAACCGGTGCAGCGCCGCAACCGGACGCGCGGTGGGCGGCGGCGGAAGCTCGCCGGACATGGCGACCAGCCGGTTCACATATCGATCGACCACGCCATCGCTCGCCGCGCCGAGAAGCTCGTCCATCCACTGGAGCGTCCGGGCCATATAGCAGGCCAGACCCGCCAGCGTGTTTCCCCTGCGCGGTTTCGCCGGGACCGCGAATTCCGCCCCGGAAAGCGAGCTCATGCCCGGCTCATGCATGGACCCTGCGTGCGGCCCCCTGCTCGACCAGCGCCTCGGCGATTCTCCAGTCCCACTCCGTGTCGATGTCCAGCGCCTCGGCCGGATCCTCAAGAACCAGCGGCCTCATATCGCCGCGATAAAACGACCGGCGTTTTCGCAGGTCGCCGGGTGCGATCACGTACAGCGCGCCATTGACCGCGTACGCGGGCTCGAGGTCCTGGGTTCTGGTTTCCCGCCTGCCCGCGCCGGTGAAGGGCCGCAGCGAGCCCCGCTCGATCCGGTAGCAGCGGTCCGGGTGCGCGGGCGCCTTCGCAACCGCCACCACCGGCCGCCTGCCGCCCGCATAGAACAGATCGATCCCGCGTCCGATCGTCTCGCGCGTGCGGAACGGCGAGGTCGGCTGTAGCAACATAAGGGCGTCCACGAGGCCATGCCCGCGTTCGTACCAGTCGAGCGCGTGGATGCATGCCTCGGCCGAGCGAGCGGCATCTCCTGATAGCGATGCGGGCCGGAGCCACGGGACCAGGCCGCCGGCCGCGCGCGCCGCTTCGGCGATCTCCGGATCGTCGGTTGAAATCAGAACGTCGCAGAGTCGCCCTATCCGGATGGCGGGCTCGACGCTCCATGCAATCAGAGGCTTGCCTCCCAGCATTCGTATGTTCTTACCCGGCAGCCGCTTGGATCCGCCGCGCGCGGTGACCACCGCCAGGGTGCGCCGCCCCACGCCAGCGGGCCTCATGAAGCGGCCGCCGCAAGCGGAAGATCTTCGAACTGCTTCTGCACGGGGCGCGTCCAGAACTCCGGCCGCTCAAGCACTTCGCGGAACCGCCGCGCACTCTGGCCGTCGCCAAAATCCCGCGAAGGCGCCCCGCGCGGCGGCAGGTGGCGCATCGCCTCGAGAATAGCCGGCTCGTCGTCCGGCACGTCCACGATCGTTGCATAGCGGTAGCGCCGGTGCTGGCGGCTTCCGATATTCACCGCGGGAACGCCGTAAACCGGGGCTTCCCGCACGCCCGCGCTCGAGTTCCCCACGATCGCCCGGGCGTGTTTCAACAGCGTCAGGAAGTACTCGAACCGCAGGGAAGGGAAGAAGCGGAATCGGGGATTCCCCTCGAGCGCCGCCAATTCCTCCAGAATCACGTTCGCTCCCAGATCATTGTTCGGATATACGCCGACGAAGTTCCACCCGCTTGCGCGGACTGCGTTCGCCAGCGCGCGGGCGTGCGCGCGCGTGCCGGCGATTTCCGTCGTAACCGGATGGTAGGCCAGAATGGCGTAGTCTTCAAACGGAATTTCGTAGCGCGCCTTGGCTTGATTAAGCGTCGGCAGCGCTCCGGAAAGCATGACGTCCACGTCCGGCGACCCGATCACATAGATCGACCGACCGCTTTCTCCCATCTGGAGCAGCCGGCAGCGCGCCTGTCCGTTCGCCACAAAATGATAGTGCGCCAGCTTGGTCGCCGCGTGGCGGAGAAGCTCATCAACGGTCCCTGACAGCTCGCCGCCCTCCACATGCGCCACCAGGATATTGTTCAGCGCGCCGGTGATCGCTCCAGCCAGCGTTTCCACCCGGTCGCCATGCACCACGATCAGGTCCGGGCGGAATTCGCGTAAATAGTGGCTGAGGCCGTCCACCGTGCGCGCCAGCACCAGATCCATGGCCCCGCTGTGATCGGCCATCTGGTTGATGTGCAAAAAAATGTTCTCGAAGCCGCACTTGCGGATTTCCTCGTAGGTCGCGCCATAGCGCGCCAGGGTGTGCATTCCCGTGGCGAAGATGTGCGGAGCGAGCGCATGGCTCGCCGCTGCCGCTTCGATCAGCGGCTTCAGCTTCCCGAAATCGGCGCGGGTGCCGGTGAGAAACAGGACCCGCTTCTTCATGATGCCTCGCGTCCCGCCTCCGGCGGAGGCGCGGCTTCCAGATCGGACCATCGCAACTGGCAGTCGGCCGGAATCGCGTGCGCGGCGCGCCTCCCCATCACGGCGCCGAGCGAAGCCGCCCGGATCTCGCCTGTCCCGGGCCGCTTCACCCACACGTTCGCTTCGCTCAGCGGCTCGCCCGCCGCGATCCCGCGGATCGATACCACCGAAGCGTAGGCGAAGTCGATAGTCGGCTGCTCCTCCGCCAAAATCGTTTTCGCGCCGCCGCGCGCCTGGTACACCGCCCGCGCTCCCGCCACCAGATCCTGAAGCTCGTCCGGATCGATGGAAATCGGCACGTCCGGGCCCGGCCAGGTTTTGTCCGAGGTAAAGTGCTTCTCAAGGACGCTGGCGCCCAGCGCTACGGCTCCGAAGCTGGCGTACAGCCCGAGGGAATGATCGCTCAGCCCCACCACGGCGTCCGGAAACGCTTGGGCGAGCTGGCCAAGCGCTCCCAGCCGCACCTTCTCATAGGGCGTGGGGTACATGGAGGTGCAATGCAGCAGCGCATAGGGGACTCCGCGCCGCCGCAGGCACGCGACGGCCGGCGCGATCGAATCCAGATCGTTCATCCCGGTGCTCAGGATCACCGGCTTCCCGTAGGAAGCGATGTGCTCGACCAGCGGATAGTTGTTGCATTCTCCCGAACCGATCTTATACGCCGCGACTCCCAAGCGCTCCAGCCGCATGGCCGCCTCGCGGGAAAACGGCGTGCTCAAATAAAGCATTCCGTATCGTTCGACCCGCTCTTTCAACTCGCGTTCATCTTCCTCTGAAAGCGCGCAGCGGCGCATCATTTCCCAGATGCTTTCGCCTGCGTTCCCCGGAATGATTGGATTCGGGATCATTTCATCGGCCGCCACGTGACACTGGAACTTCACGCACTCACAGCCCGCGGCTGCCGCGTCGTCGATCATGCGGATGGCCCGGCCGACCACCCCTTCGTGGTTGATCCCGATCTCGGCGATGACCAGCGGCGGGTGTTCCGCGCCAATCCGCCGACCGCCAATTACCAGCTCTGGGTTCATGCTTCCGCCGCTTTCACGCTGGTGCCGCCTGGAGCACAGGCGTTTCCATCCATACGGCGTGGCGCAAATGCCATTCCGGCCCGTCCTGCCGCCATAAGTGCGGGGAACGTCCCGCGTTGATGCATTGCACAAACCGTTGCTCGGTGATGTCCATGTAGTCTAAGACTTCCCGGAAATACTTGTGCGGAAATTCCGCGTCGTAGCGTCTGACCAGACCGACTCCCTCTTCCCGCGTGATTTTGCCGGTCCGTATTTCCTGCGCCGCGTCGTAGCTCGCGCGGCCGAGCCCGAACTTGATGAAGGTCGTGTAGTAGTGAAACGGGTCGATCCGGTCGTCAATCGAGCTGTACTTGGAATAGGAACCCTCGGTGCGTTCGTCGTTGGCCGCAAACCCGGTATGCTCCGCCGCGTAGTAGTAACACTCCTGTGGGTCCCACTTCAGGTAATAGCCGAGATAGTGCACCACCGTCCCGGTTTTCCGAAGCCTGCCGCGGTCGGCCGGCAGGTACGGCAACAAATCGGCCGGCGTGAGATGGTATTCCCCGATCAGGGCGTCTCCCGGCACTCCCCCCAGCACCAGCGAGTCGATATCGCCGCCGGATTCAAAAAAGCTCGGATCCATGGTCGGCCGGAAATTGTCCTCGATATGGTTTCCGTATTCGGCCTGGTTCTCGCCGTAGAACACCAGGGGGATCCCGTACAGCGCCGACGCTTTCGGCCCGATGTGCCGCTGCCCGATGATGAACGGCTGAAACGGATGCAGCAGGTTCTCAAACGCCAGCCGCGTGAGTAGCCGGTGCACCTTGCCGTTCGGGGTGAACAGAATGTTGTCAAAGCCCGCGCCGATCCAGCGCTGCAGGTTCGCGAAGCCGACCTCCGTGTAAATATGAGGAGCCCAGGTTACCGTGAGCGGGTGCATCCCGTAGCGGTACTTGAGCACGTGCGAGGTGAAGGAGCTGTCTTTCCCGCCGCTGCCGGGAACAATGCAATCGTAGGTTCCGCTCCTGCTGCGGAACTGCCGGCAGAGCTCGACGAGCTGGGCCTCCCGCTCCGCCCAATCGATCTCATATTCTTTGATATCCGCGTACCGGCACGCCGCGCAGACGCCTTCGGCGTCGAACGCGATGGTCTCGCGCGGCGACCCGGCGGTGATGCGGAACTCAACCGTCGAGCTCGGCCGCTGGTTCGAAATGACGCACCGCTTGCAGAACGTCACCTGTTCCGGAAGACCGTAATAGGCCCGGAGCCGTTGCTTCATCGGTTCCCTCTTGCGGAGAAACGCGGCCCTGCACCCACGCCGCGATATTCCGGTAAATGTCCAGGCCCGTCTCTGCGCTGCGTTCGGGATGAAACTGGCACGCGAAAATGTTCGCTTTCTGGAGGCTCGAGCAGAACCGGAAGCCTCCGTAACAGGTCTCGGACAAAACCACCGTCTCATCGGCAGGCGTGGCGAAGTAGGAGTGGACGAAATACAAAAGCGAGCCCTCGGGGATTTTCCTCAGCGGAGTGCCGGCCCAGGCCTCGCCCAAGGCTCCAGCCCGGCGCCGAATCGCGTTCCAGCCGACCTGGGGAACTTTTCTTTCCGGCTCCGCTGGCCTGAGGCGCGCAACGTGCCCCTCGATCAATCCCAGTCCCGCGTGATCGCCGAACTCCTCGCTGCGGGTCATGAAGAGCTGCATCCCCAGGCAGATCCCGATGCATGGAGTTCCGCGGGCGGCCGCATCCTGTAACGGCCCGGTCAGGTCCAGCCGCCGCAGCGTGGCCATCGCATCGCCGAAGGCGCCGACGCCCGGAAGAATCACGGCGCTTGCTTCGAGCAGAACCTCGCGATCGCCGCTGATGACGGTGCTCAGCCCCACCGCCTGGCAGGCTTGCTGGACGCTGAACAGGTTCCCCAGCCCGAAATCGACGATCACCGCCGGACGTCTCATGCCGCCGCCGTCACGCGCCTGGCCGGAATCCCATGCGAGGCCAGCGCCTGCTTCAGCTCCGGCAGTGAAACGCCCGGCCTGCGCGAAAACCGCGGCTGCCCGCCGGGCGCGCCGCCCGGCTGCGGATTCCTTTGGACGAACTCATAGTGCAGCAGCGAGGCTACGCTTACCGCGTCCGCACGCCCGCGCATGACCGCCTCAATTACATGCGCCGCCGTGCCTGCGCCTCCGCAAGCGATCACCGGCACCGGCACCAATTGGGCGACCGCCTGGATCAGCTCCAGATCGAATCCCGATCCGGTCCCCTCGCGGTCAATCGAAGTCACGATCAACTCGCCCGCCCCCAGCTCCACCACGCGCTGCGCCCAGGCAAGCGCCTCCAGGCCGGTCCGCTCCCGCCCGTTGTCGACGTAGGCTTCATAGGATCCGTCCGGGCGGCGCTTGGCCTCGATCGAAACGACGATCGTCGAGGAACCAAAACGCCGGGCCGCATCCTTGACCAGCCCGGGACTCTGGACCGCCGCCGTGTTTAACGCTACCTTGTCGGCTCCTGCGCGAAGCATTGTGCGGATGTCTTCGATCGAGCGCAATCCGCCGCCGACTGTGAGCGGGATGAAAATCTCCCGCGCGATTCGCGTGACCACCGATGCCAGGCTGTTGCGCTGATAGAGGCTCGCGACGATATCCATGAACAGCAGTTCATCCGCACCATTTTCGTAATAATGCCGCGCAAAGATTTCCGGAGCGCCCAACACGCGCAGGCCTTCCAGATGAATCCCCTTCACTAGGTGGGGGCCTTTTATGTCCAGACGGGGAATGATGCGAATCATGACTTCCTCACTGCCGCCGACGGGCCTGCCTGGCAGCGGCTTACTCCGCGCCCGTGCGATGGTCCGGGCGCGCGCCGTAATACCCGCGCTTCCCGTAGTATCCGTTGTAGTAGTACCCGGAATAGTATCCGTAGTAGCCGTTGGCCGATTGCTTGGGATCCCAGTGGTTCAGGATGGTGCCCAGCACGCGCGTCCCATCTTCAGAAAAACGCTGGTAGGCTGCGGTAGCGGCATCCCGCGTGGTCTTGCCGGCGCGGACCACCAGGATCACTTGATCGGCCATGCGCCCCAGGACCCGGGCGTCCGGGATCTGAAGCATCGGCGGCGTATCAATGAAAATCGTCTCGAATTCGCCGCGCAGCTTCCGCAACAGTTCCGGCATCCGGTTCGAATAGAGCAGGCTGGTGGCCGCCGAGGTGGTCGATCCGCTGGTCATCACATATAATTCGGGAATCCCCGACTCCTGAAGGATTCCTTCCGGCAGCCGGTCCGGCTGTTCCTTGGAGCGGAGCAGGTCGCTCAGACCGCGCCGATTGGACAGATTGAACACCTCATGCAGGCGCGGCTTGCGCAGATCGGCGTCGATCAGCAGAACCTTTTGATTTACTTCCGCCACGGCGATGCCCAGATTCGAAACCACGGTGGTCTTGCCCTCGGACGGGCCCGAACTGGCGATCACCATCACGCGCGGCCGGTTGCCGTTTTCCCCGGAAAAAAGAATGGAAACCAGCGCCGCGCGGAAGGACTCGGCCACCGGGGACGGCTTGCGCTGCCAGGTTACGAGTTCGATGCGGTCCCGCAGCGCCGGAACCCCGGACTGCGCTGGCTTGCCCTCCGCGGTCGGGCTGGCGGCCATGCGAATCCGGATTTTCCGCGCGCTTTCGGAAGGAACGATTCCCAGCTCGGGCAGGTTCAGGTACACGGCGGTCTCGCCGGGCGCCTGGATGCTGCGGTCGGAGCGCTCCTGAAGAATCACGAACACAGCGCCGAAGAACACTCCGGCGAACAGGCCGAGGCCTGCGCTCAGCAGCACGTCCGGCTTGTAAGGCCGCCGGGGCACTTTGGCCGGATCGACCACCCGGATGTTTGAGGCGCGCAAGGCCGAGGCAAGCGTGGCCTGCTTCATTTGCTGGAGCATGGCGTCGTAAAGCTGCCGGTTGGAATCCACCTCGCGCTTGAGAATGTTGTACTGGATCGCCTTTTCGCCTTCGCCTGTGACGATCCCGCGCTGCGAGATGTAGTCCGCCTGGAGCAGCATCTCGCGCCGCTGGGCCTCGTCGTATTCGTTTTTGATCCGCTTCAGAATGTCGCTGCGCGTGCGGCCCAGCGCGACTTGCAGCGTGGCGATCTGCGCCTGGATCCGCTTCACCTTGGCGTGCTCCGGCGTGTAGACCTGGCGGAGCTCGGCCGACTGCCGCTCCAGATCGGTCAGCTTGGTCTGGTAGTCGCGCAGCGTCGGATCGTTCAAAATGTCCGGCAGGGCTTCGGCCGGGCTGGAGTTGGCCATTTCCCAGCGGGACTGCTTTGCGATCCGGTCCGTGCGGGCATTGGAAAGATCCTTTTGCACTTCGAGCAGTTTGTCCTGGGAGACATTGCTTTTGTCCTCGGCGACAAACAGCAGGCCGGCCGCGCGGGCATACTCTTGAAGCTGGCTCTCGGAGCGCTCCAGGCGCACCCGCATATCCTCGAGCTGCTTGCTCAAGAAGGTGCCGGTGCGCTCCGTCGTGTTTACCCGCGCCTCCAGATTCTGCTCGATGAACTCGTTGGCCAGCGTATTGGCGAATTCCGCCGCCAGCCGGGGATCCGGGGAGTCCGCCGAAACCTGGATCACGCGCGTATTGGGCCGGGCGCTTACCTCGAAGTGCTTCTTGATGTACTCCAGGATCTGTTCGCGCGGGCTGAGGGGCGCCGGATCGGGCAGGTGGAGCAGCTTGCGCCAGGCCGGAATGCGCCCGGTTGCGGCGTCCGAGGAAGCAGCCCCGCCAAGCTGGGCCAGAACGCGGTCGGTCAGCGCGTCGCTCCGGAGCACGGTCACCTGGGTCTGGATATCCATGAGGTCGGGCGAGGTCCCGCCCTCATTGATCGGGCTCGACTCCTTCACGTTCAGGAAATTTTGATTCAGACCCATGATCTCGATCGAGGTTTTGGCCTGGTACACCGGTGTCTGGGGAACCGTGACCAAGAACCCGGCGACGGTTCCGAGGCCCGCGACGAACGTCAGCGTCCCCTTCTTCCGGCGCAGCATGCGCCAGTATTCGAGCAGGAAACCGGCTTCCTGCGCCTCCCCGCGCAGGCTGGGAGCGGTCCCGCAGGGAATCTCGCTGTAGGCGGCCGGCACCGCGGCCTGCCTCCGGTAGGCCGGAGGCGGCAGGAACTCTTTCGCCTTGTCGGAGGGTTCGGGGAGTTGATGCATAGAACGCGCTGCGCCGGCGGATAAAACGCCAGCGGCTTAGGGGATCCGATAGAAGATCAACGTGCCGCCCTGGGCTACGGCTTCGAGCGTGCGGTAGCCGATCGCCTTGGTCTTGCTGGAGGGAACAAACAGAATGTCGTCGGCCTGGAGCGGAACGTCCGCTCCTTTGCCGCTCATGATTTTCTTCAGATTCACCGGAATTTCGGCGCGATTGCCGGTGCCCGCAACCAGGCGCATGATCCGCACGTCCGCCGCCGCGGCCGTGCGGTCCAAGCCCTCGGCGAGGGCCAGAACTTGCAGCACTCCCAGCGACTGGTTGACCCCAAGCACGTAGCCACCCGGTTTCTTGACTGCGCCGATCGCATAGATCACCTCGGCGCGGGGCACCGAAATCACGTCCTCGGGCTGGATCAGGATGTTCGCCGCCGGGTTGCTGGCCGCCATGATGTCTTTCACCTTCACCGAGGCCACCGAGTACGCTCCGGTGGGATCCGTTTCCGCATCCGGAAGCGGAATGGGCCCCCACTCCAATCTGCGCGTGATCTTGACCGTGTTCCCGGCATCCTCTCGCAGTCCTCCGGCCAGCGACAGAACCTCGAACAGCGTCTTCTGCCCCTGCAGCTGATGCACGCCCGGATCCTTGAGCGAGCCCAGAACCGACACCGGCTGGCTGCGCATCTCGGCCAGATACACCGAGACGTCAGGCTCCACAAGATATTTTTTCAACCGCGCGGCGATCGCCGACTCCAGCTGGACGGTGCTCAACCCCGCCGCGTGGACCCGGCCCGCCACCGGCAGGTCGATTTCTCCGCGCAGGTCGATCGGAACGGGCTTCTCGGAGATCTCCTCAACATCGGGGACCCGGACCACAATCTGGTCGCCGGGGCCGAGCGTGTACGTATCGGGCGCGGGCGAAGCCTGGTACGCCAGAATGAAAGAAACCAGCAGCGCCGCCAGCGTCATGCGATCCCTCCCCGCCCGTTGCGCGCGGCTGCTTCGCGGGCTTCGATAACCTTGGCCAGCCGGTCCAGGTCGCTGGAGACCGAGCGGACTTGATCCCGCAGCTCCTGAACTTCCCACCACAAAGGATCCGCGTCCCCTTGCGCCGACAGGAACCTTTGCACCGCCTTCCGCGTCAAGTCGGAAACGTTTCGCGCTCCGCAGGCGCCGCACAGATTCTGGAATTTCTGAAACTCCGCGCCGGAGAGCCGAAAACTGACCATCTTCGTTCTGCGCAAGGCTGGGTTCATGGTGCCGGTTGTGCGCATGCTCCGCCCTCTCGCCCACATCCGGGAAGACGTACGCAAGTGCAAAGAACCAGAGTTCAGGTCCGGAACCGCGTGAAACCTTGCTTGCAGCGGCTCCAGCAGTATAGTGCGCCTCCCCACCTGAGAATTCTCAGGCTTCTCGCAAGTGGCGGCCTTCAGGACAAACTGTATTCTATTGATCGAGTATTAGGTCGGGGAAGGAAAACATTTGTTTTACGGAACGTTTTCGTTGACTCCTCACTGGTCCGCGGATATTCTGAGGGCGCTTGGAGCCTTAGCCATGTCCAAATCTTTCAGAGTCTTTACCGTCGCGCTGGCGCTTTTGGGGCTTTCCCGCAGTATCCAGGCGCAGCAGCCGGTCGCTACCGTGACGTCGTCTGCGTCCTTCACGCTGCGCGGAGCCGCAGTTTCTCCGGGGCAGGGTGTGACCATGTGGCCGGTCATGGCCGGCGACACGGTGAAAGCGGGAAACGCGATCACCATCCTCACCTTTCCGGACGGATCGGCGATCACGCTGGATCCGGGGGCGGAAGCGATCATCAATTTCGCGAATGGAAAGCCGGTGTTTCAGCTAGTGAGCGGCACGGCGCATTATTCGCTGAAATCGCTCACCGCGGTGCAACTGGCGGCCTCGGGGCAGACCGTCACGCCCACCGCATTGAGCGGCGTGATTACTCCGGGCGGCCTTCAGGCCGCCGGCTTCTGGACGGCCGGGCATACGCTGGCTGTGGTCGGAGGCGGGGCTGGTGCGGGAGCCGCGATCGGAGGGATCGCTGCGGCTACGACGGGCGGCGAGCCAGAGAGCGTCCAGTAGAGCGGCTCATCTGCTAAAATTGCCGACGGATGCGCCGCGGAAATCGATAGAGCGCCTGAGGCGCGGCTTGGCATGCCTGCTGCTGGCGGCTTCGCTAGGGGCCGCCGCTTTCGAGGGCGGCGGCGTGCACCCGAACCAATGGGCATGGAGCGCGCTCGCCATCAGCCTCGCCGCTGGCATCGCGCTTTTTCGTCCGAGCGGAACAAGGGCGCCCAAATCGAAATGGCTGTCCGGGGCGCTGGCGGCTCTGCTCGGATGGGTGACCTTCCAGTTGGCGCCACTTCCTCCATCCTTAATTCAAAGTGTCTCGCCCGAGCATTGGAACGCACTGGTGACGGCCCGCCAACTCGCCGATCATCGCCCCGAGAAATGGGCTGCCCTCTCGTTAGCGCCTGCCGCGACCTGGCAACGCCTTCTCGCCGTTCTGCCGGCGGCAGCAACTTTCCTGGCTGCGCGCGAAATGGCCTGGTGGTGGCGCGATCGCCCTTGGGTCGCAATCGCGCCCGTGATCGGTGTTGCCTGGCTGGAGAGCGTGCTGGGGCTCGTGCAGTTCTACCTCATGCGGACTGCCGGCTACGGCGGCTCGGTGTCCGGTACGTACGCCAACCGCGATCACTTCGCAGGACTGCTGGAAATGGCGTTCCCTCTCGCGCTCCTATGGGCCCTAGCCGTCTGGCGCGGCGGTGATTCGAATTCACGGCAAAAAATTCGTCCGGCGCTTGGCTCGGCGCTCCTATTCGCGGTAGCGGCGTGCTTGCTTCTCGGCGTCGTTGTGTCGCTTTCGCGGATGGGATTCCTTTCCGTGCTGGCCGCGATCGCGTTAGCCGCTCTCGTGATTTCGCTTCGCCACTTCCGGTATCCCCGCAATCCGCGCCCGGCCTGGCAATGGGCCGCAGTTCTGACCGTGCCGCTGGTCATCGCTGTGTTTCTTCCCACTCGCGAGCTCGTGCTCCGGTTTGCGGATCTGACCGCTACCGAAGAGATCTCGAGAGACGATCGGATCGGGATCTGGAAGGACACAACGAAAGTCATCGCCGATTACGTCTGGACGGGAACCGGTTTGGGAGCGTACGAACGCGGCCTCTACCGCCACAAGATTGTCGCACCGACTCGTACGGTTGACTTTGCCCACAACGATTACCTCCAGGCGCTGGCCGAACTCGGAATTCCAGGCGCGGTTCCGGCCGCCGCTCTCGCGATTCTGATCCTCTCGCGGCTGGTTTCGGGCGTGCTTCGGCGCGAATCGAAAAACCCGGAGTGGGCCACAGGATTGCTCGCCGCGCTGCTGGCGATTGCGGTGCACAGTCTCGCCGACTTCAATCTGTATATTCCAGCGAACGCCCTGACATTCGCGTGGCTGAGCGGAGCCGCAGCAAGCCTGGAAACCAAAGGTTGATATGCGGTACTTGTTGCCCTTCGCCGCTTTTCTTGCCGCGGGGACCTCCATCTGGCCGGACCTCCGTCCGGTTCCGGCCGGCTCGAAGCTCTGCCAGACGGGATTGTGCAGGTTCGACCAACTCTTCTCCCGCATTGATGCCGAGGGCGTCAACCTCGGCAACGTGGGGAGGCTGCTTGAGCAAGACCCCATGAATCCCCTGGTCTGGTGCGTGTACGCGGACCTGCTGGCCGCAGCAGGCAAGACAGGGGCCGCAGCCGAAACATTTGATTACGCGATCTCCCTGGGCCCCGGAATGTCGCCCGTGCTGATGCGCGCGGCGAATTTCGATTTCGCCTACGGCCAAACCGCTCACGGCATGCGGATGGCTCGCGAGATCCTCCTGCAAACGGACGCTTTCGATCAGATTCTGTTCGCCGACCTGATGCATTCAGGAGCGCCCATCTCGCAGTTGCTCGGGACAACGATTCCGGGCACTCCGCGTGTCGCCCGCGCCTGGCTTGAGTGGGTTCGCGGACATGGCTCGACGCAGGAACTTGCCGCGACCTGGGCATGGATACAGCAAAACCGCTTGGCCGATCGGAAATCTGCTGTTGATGTCACTCGAGCGCTATGGGAGCGGAAGGCGCTTCGCACTGCTCAGAAGATTTGGGCGGCCTGGCTTGGTTCGGAACGAAACTACCTGAATCCGCAGCGCCTCGCCAACACGCGGTTTGAGAACGAGCCCAGCGGAAGCCCGTTCGATTGGAAACTTGATGCGCCGGAATCCGTTCAGCTTCTCCGGCAGGATGGCTTGGAAATACGCTTCTCGGGCACGGAGAACGTCCATTTTTCCCACGTTTCTCAATTTGCCACAGTGGATGCGGGGCGCTACCGTCTTTCTGTCGAAGTTCGCGCGAACGGCCTGACCACCGACGAGCGTCCGTTCTTCCGGGTATTCGACTCCGTAAATCCGGTCCGCCTGGATGTGGCCACGGCGCCGCTGCCCGAAAAAATTCCGCGATCCTGGCTCACGCTCGACTTCGCTGTGCCCCGCGGAACCGAGGCGGTGCAAATCCAAATCGAGCGGCGGCCCTCACATCACTTCGATAACAAAATCAGCGGAACTCTTCACGTTTACCAGGTATCGCTCACGCCCGCATCCACTGACCCGGGCAGTGTTCCACAATAATCTGGAGGGTCCGGCAGCCGCCTGACTGCCGAAGGAGGGAAACTGCGTGCACGCAGCAGCCCACGCTGAAGATGCCGAACGCGAATTGATTGTCGGCACGGTACGGAAGTTCGTCCAGAACGAAGTCGTCCCGGTCGCTTCGGAAATGGAGCATCGCAACGAGTATCCGCATGAACTCGTTCGGCAGATGCAGGAGATGGGTCTGTTCGGCTTGAACATTCCGGAACAGTACGGCGGCGCAGGCGTGGATACGACAACGTTCGCCATGGTGTTCGAGGAAATCTCCAAAGGCTGGCTCGGCCTGGCGGGCGTCCTAGGGAGCCACTCTGTGATGTGCGATGTGCTGGTACGGTTCGGGACGGAAGAACAGAAGCGGCGCTTTCTGCCCAGCATGGCCGCCGGAGAAAAGCGCGGCGGAATCTGTTTGACGGAATCGAACGCGGGCACGGATCTTCAGAGCATCCGCACCACCGCGGTCCAGGACGGCAGCGTATACCGGGTGACCGGCTCAAAAATGTGGATCACCAACGCGCGGCATGGAAATACGTTCCTGCTGCTGGCCAAGACCGATCCGGGCGCAAAGCCGGCGCATCGCGGGATGAGCGCCTTTATTGTCGAAAAAGGCGCCGCGGGGCTGACCGTCGGCCGCGATATCGAAAAGCTCGGATACAAAAGCGTGGAGACCTGCGAACTGCATTTCGATAATTTCCCCGTACCCGTTGAAAACCTGATCGGCGGCGTGGAAGGGCAGGGCTTCAAACACGTCATGACCGGGCTCGAATCCGAGAGGCTGAACGTGGCCGCGCGTGCGCTCGGCCTCGCGCGGGCAGCGTTTGAGGAGGCCATCCGCTATGCCGAGCGGCGGATGACGTTCGGCAAACCGATCTCGGAATACCAGACAATTCAAAACAAGCTGGCTGACATGGCGACGCACATCGAAGCCTCCCGGCTGCTCATTTATTCCGCCGCGGAAAAGCGGGATCGCGGGGAGCGCTGCGATCTGGAAGCCGGCATGGCCAAACTATTTGCGAGCGAAACAGCGGCGCAGGTTTCGCTGGAAGCGATGCGCATTCTGGGAGCCAACGGCTACTCGAAGGATTTTCCGGTGGAGCGCTACTATCGCGACGCTCCCCTGGCCGTAATCGGCGGGGGGACGAACGAGCTGCAACGGCTCATCATTGCGCGCAACCTGCTTAAGAAATACAAAGAGAATTCATAATGCGGGGGCCCGGCCGCGCTATTTCTGCTCGTCCTTCCCGACGTAATGGACGGCGTCCCGCTCCTCGCAAACGAACTCCATGAGTTCGGTGTCCGGCATGAGCTGATGGTTCACGCGGACGGTAAAGGGCTTGGTGTAGGCTTTGGGATCTTCGATGGTGATGTCGATCTGCATCAGTCCGAATTTCACCCGCCGCCAGCGCTCCGTCATCTTGCCCGAACTGGTTAGAGGACTGCCCTCAACGTCCAGCCAAACGTCGTCGCGGAATCCAGTGGTTTCGACCACGAGCGTATCGCCGTCCCAATGCCCCACCGAGTACCCGTACCACCAAGGCGTGACATCGTTAGCCGGCGGCAGCTTCCGGCCATCTGTAAGAATTTGGCGCGTATTTCCGTTGGCCTCGTAGAGCACGACAATTTCACGCGGGGTTTGCACGATCTTTCGCGGCTGGGGATGCATGTGAAGCTGCGTCAAACCAAGCGGCAGGCACAGCGCGTCAGGATTGTCCTTGTTGTTGTTCCCTTTCCGCTGGGCTCGCAGGTCCGCGGCCCAGGGAGTCATCGGGAGACCTTCCTTGAAGCCCGCGCCGATATTGAAGAACTGAGCAACCGGCGGATCGCCAGGCGACGTCGGAATCGCGAACGGCAGCGCACGCGTGCCGTTGAAACTTGTGCCGCCGCGGCCGCCCGCGCCGCGCGCCGGTTCCCACAGCCCCGAGAAATCGGGTTTGCCGTCAGCGGTCCTCGGCGGGGGCCCCGCGAGGTCAATTTTTCCCTCCTTCGTTCTTGGGCCGGGCGTGGGATATTCGGGCCATTGCGCGAACACCGCGATCGCGCCGGTTGCGAGCAGGGAGGAGATGGCGGTTGAGATCTTGAGGATTCCCATGATTCTTCCCATTGATGACAAAGCTCAAGGCGCAACGCAACGGAAGTTGGCCGCATCGTCGATGCTTCCCTGGCCGGAGTACCTTGCCACCTGCGGGTAAGGACAAAGCGGGCGGGTCCGCACGACCTTGTTATCGACCACGCGGCTGGCCACCATGGACGACGGAGCTTTGTCTTTCTCGACCCAGTCGACCATCGCGGTCATCGGATCGTGGCGATCCGGACCGATGCCGCCGCCGCAGTGCGCCATCCCCGGAATCATGAAAAGTCGAAAGAAATCCGAGGTTGCGGGGCCGTTCTTTGCCATAACCTGCTCGTAATAATTCACGCCCGCCATCGGTTGCAGGATCGAGTCCGCCCAGCCGTAGGTCATCAGCAGCTTGCCGCCTCGCTTCCGGAATTTCGAAAGATCGGGATTCTTAGCGTCCGCTTGCTTGCTCCAGGCATCCAGCAGACGAGGATCGCGGTCGAAATCGAAGGTCCGGTAGTCGTAGTCCGGCTTGGGAGGAGTAAACACCAGATAGCGCATCGTGTTCTCCGCCAAGTTGAAATCCGCGGGCTCGGCGTCCGCCCGCGTGCTGACGATCACGTTCAGCCATCCGCTGCCGGTACCGCCGCCGAACAGGCCTTGCATCACGGCCTCGCTGCCAGGCATGTAACCGGGGAAGATGGATTTGCCATTGCTCACAGGACCGCTGTAAACCTTCTCGATCGCCCCTGCCTGTGCGGGAGTGAGGCAATCCGCGCTGTCGGTGCCGGGGGCGCAAGCCGGAACATCCCGTCTTGGGTCGAAGTTGCACTTACGCGGATCGTCGATCAGGCCGTCTTTGAGCCCGTCGATCGCATCGCACTTCGCCATCACTTTATCCGCAACCAGCGCCAGCTTGGCCGGCGTAACAGGAGCCGCGCTCAGCGCCTTCTGGTTCCAGATGGCGCCGATCGTGAATCCCGTCTGATCTAACCACGGGGCGTTGGCGACAATGCCGTCGAAGTCCTCCGGGAAACGCTGCGCTTCCAGCAGGCCCTGGCGCCCGCCATTCGAGCACGAGTTCCAATACGCTTTGGATACAGCCCTGCCGTAGTATTCCTTCGTGATGGCCTTCGCGGTAACCGCTGTGAGGTGCACTGCACGCCACGCGTAGTCGATGGCTTTCTGCGGGTTGCTCAGGACGAAAGTTCCGCCCGGCTCCTTGCGTGCGTCGTGGCCGGTGTTCGTTTGCGCAAAGGCGAAGCCGAGTTGCAGCGCTTGATTGCGCTGCGCGACGCGGCCCGGATCGTCGAGGGCCTCCCCCGCGTGTCCGCCGTTGCCGATCATGTAGAAGCGGCCATTCCATTTCGCGGGCAGGCTCACTTCGAAGGCGATCTCCGGGGAAAGCAGACCACTGACGCGGCAGTGCGCAGGAGCGGCAGCGGATGCCGGCATCGCCGTAGCGTTGATCTGGGCGATCTCCTTCGATTTGAAGCCGCCTAATGCCTCGCACGTTTCGCGTGGCCCGGTATCCGCCTTCGAGTAGTCCACGAGGGCTGTCTTTAAATCGGCGAATGCCTGCGCGCGCACCTGACCTCCAGCGAGCGCACTCAAGACAGCGGCGCCGAAAATCGAGAAGGCGAAGCGGCAGACAGGTTTGAAGGCGTATGGCATTTTCTACCCCGCTATGTTCAACTGACGCGTTTCACCGTGAGATCGAGCGGCATTCCGAAAATATCGATAGTGAACTTAATCTGGTCCTTGGCCACGTCGCCGCTGTATTTCATGGTGAGCGGCATCCCGCCGAAGTCGAAAGTTACCGAGAACGAAATTTTCTCGCCGTCGACCTTTCCGTCGGCTATATTGATGTCTCCTGCGGGGCCGGAGGTTGTGCCCGTGAGCATGGCTCCGTCGGCTTTGAAGGTGAAATTCACCGGAACATCCCCATTCGGGGTGTTCATCGTTCCGGTCCACTTGCCGTCCACGTCGGCGGCGAAGCAGGAGGCCGCGACCAGCAAAATCCCGATGGCGAGCGCACGAAATTTCATGGAAAATCTCCTTTTGGGGCCCGGATTCGCATCGTTTGCCGGATACCTGGGCGCCAAGCCAGTATACAGAATCCGCAACGCGTAGTGAATCGAACCGAAGCCGGAACCGAAGCCAGCCTTGACTTTTGCGAGACGGGGGGTAACCTATTTGTATCCCCCAGCGACTCGGCGCAAGAGGTATTCCCGTCTCATGAATCCGCAAATGGCCGGTACATCGCGAAGGCCTCCCCCGGGAGCAGGTCTGTTCGCCCTGCTGAAGCCGTATCGAGGCTTGATCGCCGCGCTCGTGGCGTTAACGATCGCAGGCAACGGGTTAAACCTGGTGGTGCCAAAGCTGATCGCGCATGCGATCGACGCGTATTCGCAGCAAACCTTTGTGTTATCGGCCACGGTACTGCAATTTTTTGTCGTCGCTTTCTTCGTGTTTGCATTTACCTACCTTCAGAGTGTCACGCAGACCTATGCGTCGGAGCGCGTCGCCCAAGACCTGCGAACGCGCCTGGCCGGCCGAATCGCGCTGCAATCCTACAGTTCTGTCGAAAGCTTCACGCCGGCGAAGCTCCTGACAAACCTGACCTCGGATGTGGACGGCGTCAAGCTGTTCGTTTCGCAGGCGGTGGCCTCCATCGTCGCGTCTCTGTTCCTGATTGTCGGCGCGAGCGTGATGCTTCTGACCATCAACTGGCGATTAGGACTCAGCGTGCTGGGCGTTGTCCCCGTGGTCGGCGGGACGTTCTATTTCGCGCTGAAAAAAGTGCGCGTGTTATTCCGCAGGGGACAGGAGGCCATCGACTGGCTGAACCGGGTGATCAACGAAAGCATCCTGGGGGCGATGCTGGTCCGGATCCTCAACTCGCAAGATTTGGAGTGCCGGAAATTCAACTCGGCGAACACGGAGGCCAAGGATATCGGCCTGGCGATCTTGGGCGTGATGTCCGGAATGATTCCGGCGATTACTCTCGCCGTCAACCTGGCGACGGTCATCATCCTGTTGCTGGGCGGCCGTTTTGTGATCGCGGGCAATATGACGCTCGGCGACTTCACCGCTTTTAATACTTATCTTGCGATTCTCATCTTCCCGATCATTCTGCTGGGCTTCATGAGCAATGTGATGGCCCAGGCCAGTGCATCCTACATGCGGTTGAGCACTGTGCTTTCGGCTCCCGAAGAGAAAGCCGGCGGCACATTGCGGACGCCCCTGCGGGGCGATGTGGCCGTGGAGAACGTCTCGCTCGTGCTGGGCGAGAAGGAAGTGCTGCGGAAGGTTTCCTTGAGCGCGAAAGCCGGCACGCGGACCGCGATTATCGGACCCACCGCCGCCGGCAAGACGCAGCTTCTGTACGTGTTGGTCGGGCTGCTCCAGCCTGCGTCCGGAACCGTGACGTACGATGGCGAGCCTCTCGAAATGTACGAGAAGGAAACCCTGCACCGGCAGGTCGGTTTCGTGTTTCAAGACAGCGTTCTGTTCAACATGACACTGCGGGAGAATATCGCGTTCAGCGAATCGGTCACGGAAGAGCATTTGCAGCGGGCGATCGCGGCGGCCGAACTCGATGACTTCATCGGCGCGCTGCCGCAGGGTCTCGAAACCATGGTTTCCGAGCGTGGCAGCACGCTTTCCGGAGGCCAGAAGCAGCGCGTAATGCTGGCCCGCGCGCTGGCGCTAAATCCCAAAGTTCTGCTGCTCGATGACTTCACCGCGCGCGTGGATGCCACCACCGAACGGACCATTCTCAGCAATGTTCAAGAGAAATATCCCGGAATCACGCTGATTTCGGTGACCCAGAAGATCGCCTCGGTGGAAAATTACGACCAGATCGTGCTGCTGATGGAAGGCGAAGTTCTGGCCACGGGAACCCACCGGGAGCTGATGGAGACCTCTCCGGAGTACGTGCAGATTTACGATTCGCAGCGGAGCACCAGCTACTATTAAGTACAAGCTTGAGAGCGCAAAACCGTTTGGCTCAAAGAGTTCGCTGCGAGCCGCGGCCAGACGCTTCCTCCCGCTGGTGGCGCATGAGCGCGGGCACATTGTAGTGGCGGTGGCCGCGATGCTCGCCAGCTCCGGCGCAACTCTGGTGGCTCCGATTCTCATCGGCCGGGCGATCGATACGTATGTGCGCCTGAACGACACGCAAGGCCTGCTACGGTCGGCGCTGCTGCTTCTAGCCGTGTATCTGGTTGGAGTCGCCGCCAGCTATACGCAGATCCGGACCATGGGCGGAGTGGGACGCCGTGTTTTGTACGGCCTGCGAAACACCCTGTTTACGAAGCTTCAGGAGCTGCCCCTCGCATTCTTCACCGAGAACAAAGCGGGGGACCTGATCTCGCGAGTAAATAATGACACGGACAAGTTGAATCAGTTTGTCGGGCAGGCGCTGATGCAGTTCGTGGGCAGTTCCTTCCTGATGACGGGCGTTGCGATCTTCGTTTTGTCGCTCAACGCCCGCATGGGAGTTGCAGCGCTGCTGCCGGCGGTCGGCGTTCTGGTATTCACCAAGATCTCATCGGGATGGGTAAAGAAGAAAAACCTGAAGAGCCTCCAGAGCCTGGGCGGATTAAGCTCCGAGATTCAGGAGAGCCTGCATAATTTCAAGGTGATCGTGGCGTTCCACCGCAGGGATTACTTTCAACGGAAGTTCAAAGCCGCCAATGACGCCAACTACGGAGCTTCAATATCAGCAGGCTATGCGAACAACGTTTTCATGCCGCTTTACGGATTCTCAAACCACTTGGCCCAGTTGCTGGTGGTTGCGTACGGAATCCTGCTCATCGATCGAGGGCAACTCACGGTGGGCTTGCTGGTTGGATTTTTGCTGTACGTGAACAATTTCTACGGACCGATGCGGCAGCTCGCCACGGTCTGGTCGTCGTTCCAGCTCGCGCTTGCGGCGCTGGACCGGATCTCCGAGGTGCTGGCGCTCGAGTCGAATATGCCTGTGCTCCCCGCCGGGCCGGCGGATTCGAAATCGGTCCTGGAATTCCGCAAGGTTCACTTCAAGTATCCCGGCGGCAAGGACGTGCTGAGAGACGTCAACCTTGCGCTGGAAAAGGGCAAATCCTATGCCCTGGTCGGGCCCACCGGCGGCGGCAAGACGACGACCGCGTCGCTGATGGCTCGCCTGTACGACCCGACAGAGGGCACGGTGTTCCTGGGCGGCTGCGATATCCGTTCGATTCCACCAGCCCAGCGAGCCCGAAAGGTCGGCGTAATTCCGCAGGAGCCGTTTCTGTTCACAGGCACTGTTGGCGAGAACATCGCGTACGGAAACCAGGACTACGCCAGCTACTCGGCTCAGCAGTTGGCGGCGGTCCTGGAAGAATCCGGCCTCTCGACTCTGCTTTCGCGCTTTCCAGAAGGGCTGGAAACGAAGGTCGCCCACAGCGGGAACAGCATCAGCCTGGGACAGAAACAGCTCATCGCGTTCATGCGCGCGGCTTTGCGCAAACCTGAGTTGTTGATCCTGGATGAAGCTACCGCCAATATCGATACCGTGACGGAACAACTGTTGCAGGAGATCCTGGACAAGCTGCCGCCGGAAACCACCAAGGTGATCATTGCCCACCGGCTGAACACGATCGATAACGTGGACCAGATCTTTTTCGTCAACTCAGGCGGAGTGACTCTGGCTGGCTCCATGCAGCATGCCCTGGACATGCTGCTTCACGAGAAGCGAGCGAGTTAGGTGGCGGCACAGACTTCAGCCTGTGCTCTTCATTCGTACCGCAGCGCCTCAATCGGATCCAGGAACGCGGCCTTCCGTGCTGGATAGTAGCCGAAGAACACGCCCACCAGCGCGGAGAACAGGAAAGCCAGCAGGACCGATCCCACGCTCACAACGGTGGCCCAATGCGCAAATCGCGAAATCAGTGTGGCCGTCAGCACTCCCAGAGCGATGCCCGCGATTCCGCCCAGCACGGAAATGGCAACCGCCTCGATCAGAAACTGAAGCAGTAGATCGCCGGTCCGCGCGCCGACGGCTTGCCGAAGCCCGATCTCGCGAGTCCGCTCGGTCACGGAAACCAGCATGATGTTCATGATCCCGATGCCGCCCACCACCAGGGAAACCGACGCGATCACCGCCAGCAGAACCGCCATGACTCGCGCCGAACTTTCCTGAGCCGCGAAAGCGTCTTCCAGGTTGCGAACCGTAAAATCGTCCTCCTGGTTCGGTTGCAGATGATGCCGCTGGCGCAGGAGAGCAGTGATTTGCTCCTGCGCTGCCCGCATCTCGGCAGGTCCGGTCGCTTGCACCATGATCGCTCCCACGGCGTTCACACCCGCCTGGCTGGTACCCAGCACCCGCTTCTTTGCCGTCGTGATGGGGATCAGAACGACATCGTCCTGATCCTGTCCGCTGGGCGATTGTCCCTTTGGAGTGAGTTCTCCTACGACGGTAAGCGGAACGTTACGAATGCGGATGATCTGGCCGACGGGATTCTGGCCCGGAAAAAGATTGTCGGCGACGGTTTTTCCCAGCAGCGCTACGGTATTCGCGCTGTCAACGTCCTTCGATGTGAAAGCGCCGCCGCGCATCAGAGTAAGGTCGCGGACGCTCAAGAAATCCGGAGTCACGCCCAGGATCGATGTGGCCCAATTGTTGGCTCCCGCCACCACTTGCTGCCCTTGCCGCACCACTGGAGCAGCCACGGCAACGGCGGGGCATTGAGCGGCGATCGCCTGCGCGTCATCCAAGGTCAGGGTTACGGCCTGCCCGCTGCCCAGACGGATGCCCGAGGTGGTGATGCTTCCGGGTATCACGATGATAAGATTACTCCCCAGGCTTGCGATCTGTTCCTGGATGGTCCGTGTGGCGCCAGTGCCCACGGCCACGGTGGCGATTACGGCCGCAACGCCGATGATCACGCCCAGCATGGTCAAAGCCGAGCGGACCTTGTTGGTTCGCAACGCCGTGAGGGCGATCTTCAGAATGGGAAGCAGCGGTGTGATCATCCCGGCACCCCGATCTCGGCAGGCTCCTCAATAGCGGGCATCTCGGCCAGTTCGTGCTCGGCGTCTGACGGAGCAGAAACCTTGCGATCGTCCAGGACCCTTCCATCCAGGAAACGGATGATCCGCCCGGCGTGCGCGGCGATGTCGGGTTCGTGAGTCACCATGAGCAGAGTGATGCCGGATTCCCGATTCAGCCGCTGGAAAATCGCCATCACTTCAATGCTGGTCCGCGAATCCAAGGCCCCTGTTGGCTCGTCGGCGAGAATAATCTCGGGCCGATTCACCAGAGCTCGCGCGATCGCCACTCTTTGCTGCTGCCCGCCCGAAAGCTGGTTGGGATGATGCCCGGCTTGATCCAATATGCCGACCATCTTCAGGGCGGCCAAAGCGCGGGCCCTGCGGTTGACCGGAGCTCCACGCCGGTACAGCAGCGGCAATTCCACATTCTCGATCGCAGTAGTCCTGGGAAGCAGATTGAAATTCTGGAACACGAACCCGATCTTGTCGTTGCGCACGGCTGCAAGCTGATTCCGGCTCAGGCGGCTCACCTCCAGTCCGTCGAGCCGGTAGCGCCCCGAAGTCGGACGGTCCAGGCATCCGACGATGTTCAGAAAGGTGCTCTTGCCCGAACCCGACGGCCCCATGAGCGCCACAAACTCGCCGGGATCGACCGTCAGGTTTACGCCCCGCAGCGCTTTGACCATCAGCCGGCCGCTCGCGTATAGTTTCGTGATCCGTTCGGTTTCGATCAGGTGGCGGGCCATGACGATCAAAATCCTCGCATTCGCCCGCGAACCGGAGTTTCTGAGGACGAAACGGAAGCGGATCCGGCGCTGGACGCGCTCACCACAACCTGCTGGCCCGCCTGGAGCGGTCCTGATTCTACTTCGGTGAAATTAGCGTCGCTGATGCCGGTCTGAATCGGGATTGCGCGCACTTTACCGGGCTCGCCCGGAATGTACACGACGGCCCAGTTGGGTCCAGCCGGGTGAGCGGCGCCGGGCGCCGCCACCAGGGACGCGGCCGGCCGGAAACGCAGCGCCGGATTGGGAACTTTCAAGACGTGATCTTTGCGCTCGGTGAGGATTGTCACGTTGGCGGTCATTCCCGGGAACAGCTTCAAGTCCGGATTGGATACTCCGACGACCGCGTCGTAGGTGATCACGTTCTGGACGTTGATGGGAGCCTTGCGGATCTGCACGATCTCGCCATGAAACACCGTGCCGGGGAAAGCATCCACGGTAAAACTCGCCTGCTGCCCGACCTGTAAGTGCCCCACGTCGGCTTCCGCGACGTTCGTATCTACCTGCATTTTGGTCAGATCCTGCGCGATCTGGAAGATCGTGGGCGCCTGGAACGAAGCGGCCACGGTCTGGCCCACGTCCATATTGCGCGCGATCACCGTGCCGTCCACCGGCGCCACGATGCGCGTATGCGCCAGATTGAGCTGCGCCTGATCGAGGGCTGCCTGGTTCTGCTGGACAAGGGCTTGCGCCTGCTGCACTTGCATTTGCGCCGCAGTGACTTGCTTTAGCGCGGACTGAGCGTCCGCCTGAGCCGCCGTTACCGAGGCCTGGGCGGCCTCCTGAGCAGCCACCGCCTGATCGTAGTTCGCCTTCGCGGTATCGGTATCCTGCTGCGCCACCACGTGTTCCTGAAGCAAGGTTTGCGAACGCTCTAAGGCGATGCGTGCCAGCTCCGCCGCGCTGGCCGCCTTCGACGCGTTCGCCTTCTGGTTGGCGATATTGGCCTGGGCAGCGGCGTAATCCGATTGAGCTTTCGCGAGATTCGCCTGAGATATAGCCACCGCGGCTTTGGAAGCGTTCAGGCTCGCCTTGACTTGATTCACGGCGGCCTCGAACGGGGCTGGATCGATCAATGCCACCAGTTGTCCGGCCTTCACGTGGGTATTGAAATCGGCGTAGAGAGCTTTAATATTCCCGGATACCTGGCTCCCCACTTGCACCTGCACTACTGGATTCAACGTCCCCGACGTCGACACGGTAGATTCAATCGAGCCGCGCTCTATCGTGGCGAATTGGAAAGCGGGCGTTTCGGCGGCCGTGAAATGCCGCCAGAGGAGCGCGCTAGCCACGCCTGCGGCCAGAACGATCACGGTCCCGGCAAGCAGCTTCCTACGCCACTTTCGGGGAATTTCGGGCTCCGGTTCGAGACCAGTGCCATCAAGCTGGTACTCAGGCAGATTTGGCTCAGCGACCTGCTCTGAAGGTTCCTCAATGGGAGGAACAGCCGTGTTGCGTGGCATAACCCTCCATCTATTGAGATGCACGCCAGGGGCCTTCCGGTAAGCCGAATCGCATCCCATCAAAGCGCCGGTTAAGACGCTCAGGGAGACCAATTTGGGTGAGCGCCGGGACGCGGCTGCGGGTTTGGCCACACCTTGGTTGTGGGCCGGAACGCGCAGTTTCCATCGGCTTCCCGCCGAGCGCTAACCTTCGATAAACTTGAGGCGATTGAGAACTTCTATCCACCCGAGCCAGGAGTGACCATGCCGCACCGAGCGATTCTATCCGCAGCCTGCTTTTGCACAATCACCGCCTTCGGCCAAGTCCAATCCACCGCATCAGCGACGCTTCCGGAACCGATGAACTGGACCGCCGCCGAAGACCATCGGAACATGATGGAGCAACTCGGCATCAAGGCTCTGCGCCCGGGTCCGAGCGGAAATGAGAGCGCTCCGAACCACGCAAATTACGACGAAGCCACGGCGAATCCGTTCCCCAATCTGCCGGACCCCCTGACGCTGAAAAACGGGAAAAAGGTGACCAGCAAAGAGATGTGGTGGAATCAGCGCCGGCCCGAAATTGTCGAAGACTTCGATCGCGAGGTGCTGGGCCGCGTTCCCAAGAACGTCCCCAAGGTTACGTGGAACGTGAAAAACACTGTGACCGATAAGGTTGGCCCTTATGCGGCAGCCGGCAGGGAACTGGTCGGTCACGTGGACAACTCCTCGTATCCGTTCCTCGACGTGAACATTGAGATGATCCTCGTCACTCCGGCGGATGCGAAGGGCCCGGTTCCGGTGATGATGATGTTCGGCCGCGGCTTGCTTCCGGGCGCACCGCCGCCGCCGGGGAGGGGTAAAGGTGCTCCGCCCGCGAACGCCAGCGGCGATCCTCCGGCTCCCCAGCAGTTACTGGCTGACGGCTGGGGCTACGCGTACATCAATCCTACGAGCATTCAGGCCGACAACGGAGCGGGTTTGACGAAGGGCATCATCGGCCTGGTGAACAGGGGCCAGCCGCGCAAACCCGATGACTGGGGATCGCTGCGCGCCTGGGCCTGGGGCGCTTCGCGCGGGCTGGATTATCTGGAAACCGATCGATCCGTGGACGCGAAGCATGTCGGGATCGAAGGCGTTTCGCGCTATGGCAAAGCGGCGCTGGTCACCATGGCCTACGATACGCGGTTTGCAGTGGTGCTGATCGGCTCGTCCGGAGAAGGCGGAGCGAAGCTCCACCGGCGCAACTGGGGCGAAGCAGTCGAGAACCTGACGGGATCCGGCGAGTATCACTGGATGGCGGGGAATTTCCTGAAGTACGGCGCATCGGATGCCGTCTTCGGAAGCAAAAACGCGGGCGACATTCCCGTGGACGCCCACGAGCTGCTGGCGCTGTGCGCGCCGCGGCTGACATTCATCAGCTACGGCGTGCCCGAGAAAGGCGACGCGAAGTGGCTCGATCATCAGGGCAGCTTCATGGCCGCGATCGCGGCGCAGCCGGTGTTCCGGCTGCTCGGGGCGAAAGACCTCGGCCGTTCCGATGACTATCACACGGAGAAGATGCCGGCCGTGAACGTCGCGCTGCTGGATGGCCAACTCGCCTGGCGCCAGCACGACGGCGGCCACACTGACGCTCCGAACTGGAAGTATTTCCTCCCGTGGGTCGATCAGTTCATCGGACACAAACCTTCGGCTCGATGAGAGCGATCTGGACGGCGCTGGCGGTCGCAGGATTGTTATTCGCGCAAGCTCCGGCCGACCGGCCCGTTCCCCGCAGCGACCGGAACTCGATGGCCGCGCACCGGCAGTTGCTGGAAAAAGCCAAGCAGGGCCGCATCGACATCTACTTCGAGGGCGACTCGATCGTGCGCCGGTGGGGCGCGACGGACTATCCCGAGCTGCTCGCGAACTGGAACCGGAATTTCTTCGGTTGGAATGCCGCTGACTTCGGTTGGGGCGCGGATCGCGTCGAGAATATCCTCTGGCGGCTGGATAACGGCGAACTGGACGACGTGAACCCAAAGATAATTGTCCTGCTGGCCGGGACGAACAACGTCGGGAACCGCCCCCCGCCGGAAGGCGCCGAGGCCAGAGCGGCGGAAGTCACCAAGGGCCTTCATGCAGTACTGCAACGGATGCAGGCGAAGGCGCCCAACGCGATCATCCTCCTGACCGCGATATTCCCGCGCAACGACAACACCGCGGTTCTGCCGGTGATCGACAGGATCAATGAAAATCTTGCGAGGCTCGCCGACGGTCGGCGCATCCGGTATCTGAACGTCAACAGCAAGCTCGCGGATCAAAACGGCGTCCTGTTTGAAGGAATGATGCATGCGGACAAGCTGCATCCAGCCCTCCCGGGATACCAAGTTTGGGCGGACGCGTTGAAGCCGATCTTCACCGAAATCCTCGGACCGCCGAAAGAACAGGATTTCGCGCCGCCGCCCACGGGCGATCCGAGCGCCCGCCAGTAGATTTCCGGCAATGATCGAGTTGTAACACGCTGTTCGCGACTCCGGGCCGAACCGCGCCCACGCCGGTCATCCGACCGGATGCCTCTCCGTCTGTAGTAGATGTTTTAAGACCGCAGACAATCCTGTTGCGGCCACCGGCTGGATTCGCGGCTGTCGATCCAGCGAGGTGGAAAGCAAGACCGCAGCGCTGCGCGGCCAGCGTTGGGGAGCTGTTGTCGGGGTTCCAGGGGTTCGCGGGCGAGTTCCATCGCCGGGATCTCAGCCGATCTGAGCCGATAGCGAAAGGCGCGATGGATTGACGAAAAAAGCGATGCAGATGCCTTGGAATTCGGGGGTTCGATATCATGAAACTGATGGCGCAGCGGGAGACCACTTACAGCCCGCCCGTTTCCTTGTCCAAATTATCGGAAATCGAAGCGGCGCTGGGGGAGGCGATTCGTGGAAAGCCTGAAGTGGTGCGCCTTTCGCTTACCTGTCTGCTGGCGCGCGGTCACTTGCTGATTGAAGACGTTCCCGGCGTCGGTAAAACCACGCTGGCTCAGGCGCTGGCGCGCAGCGTCGACTCCAGCTTTCACCGGATCCAGTTTACGTCTGACATGCTGCCGAGCGATGTGGTCGGCGTCACCATCTACAACGCACACAGCCAGGAATTCGAGTTCAAACGCGGGCCGGTGTTCACGCATTTCCTGCTGGCGGACGAGATTAACCGCGCGACGCCCAAGACCCAATCGGCTTTGTTGGAAGCGATGAACGAGCTGCAAGTGACCATCGACGGCCGCTCGTACGCCCTGGAGCAGCCGTTCATGGTGGTCGCGACACAGAATCCGGTGGAGCATCACGGAACGTACCCGCTGCCGGAATCGCAACTGGACCGGTTTCTGATGCGGATCCGGATCGGATACCCGGAGACGGGAGCCGAACGCGAGATCGTGCGGCGCGGCGGAGCGTCATCCGCCGAGGCGGTCCGTGCGGTTCTTTCGGGGGAGGAACTCTCGGCATTGCAAGACGCCGTTGCGCGCGTGAGTGTGGACGACACGCTGGTGGATTACATGCTCGCGATCGTGGAGCGGACGCGGACGCATGAATCGCTGGCCATGGGGGTCAGTCCGCGAGGCGCGCAGGCTCTGTACCGCGCCACGCAGGCGCTGGCCGCGGTCGAAGGGCGCGACTACGCTACGCCCGATGATGTCAAACGCCTGGCGCTGCCGGTGTTCGCGCATCGCGTTGTGGTGAACTCGCGCGTTGCGCTCGCTCCGAGGTCCGCGGAGGCGGCCGAGCGGGTGCTGAACGAGATCCTGACTCTGGTGGACGTGCCGCTCTAGGCGGGGCCGAAATCCGGAGCGCACAGCGCGGGCCGCGCACACGGGATAATAGGAAGCTCGCGCCCCGCTGCGTTGTGCGCGATTCAAGCAAATGAAAACCGCAATCGTCGGCCTGCCCCTGGTAGGCAAAACCAGCCTGTTCACGATTCTGACAGGCGTTCACGAATCGGCCCGCGTGGGATCCATGGAGGCCCGCGTGGGGATAGCCAAGGTCCCCGACGCGCGCCTGGATGCGCTCGCGAAGATTTTCGAGCCTCCAAAGATCACGCACGCCACGGTCGAATACCTGGATTTTCCGGCCATTTCGAAAGAGGCCCTGCGCGATCCCAGTTATCTGGCCAGCCTGCGGGTGGTGGATGCCATGGCGCACGTTCTGCGCGCATTCGAAAGCGATACTGTGCCGCATGAGAAAGGTTCGGTGGATCCCGTTCGCGATTTCGAAGACGTCGAGATGGAACTGATCCTGAGCGACCTGGTTGTCGTCGAAAAACGCCTGGAGCGCGTGGATAAAGATCGCAAGAAGATCAAGAATCCGGAACTCGACAAAGAGTTTGCGCTGCTGGAGCGCATCAAGATCGAGCTGGAGGCGAATCGCGCGCTGCGGGAGCTGGATTTCAGCGAGGAAGATGAAAAGCGGATCCGCGGGTTTCAGTTTCTCTCGCTCAAGCCGGTGCTGTGCGTGCTGAACCTGGGCGAAAACGATGCGTCCCGCCTGCATGAAATCGAAGAGCAATACCGGCAGGGCGCGTTCGCGGGACGAAAGCGAATTGCCGTTGCGGCGATCTGCGGAAAGATCGAGGCGGAACTCGCCGAACTCAAGCCGGAGGAAGCCAAAGAATACCTGGCGAGCTATGGCTTGAAGGAATCCGGCTTGGAACGCCTGATCACCGCGACGTATTCGCTACTGGGGCTGATGAGTTTTCTGACGGCGGGCGAAACCGAAGTGCGCGCCTGGACGATTCCCAGGAACAGCACGGCCGTCAAGGCCGCGGGCGCGATCCACAGCGACTTCGAGAAGAAGTTCATCCGCGCCGAAGTGGTCAACTGGAAGGCACTGGTGGAGCACAATGGGTATTCCGGAGTGCGCGACAAGGGGCTCCTGCGCCTGGAAGGGAAAGAGTACGTCGTCAAGGACGGCGACGTGCTCGTGATCCGGCATAGTTAACTGCGGCGACCAGAACGCCGCTCATTCCCAGGCACGTCCACGCGAACCAATCGCCGTAGCGCACGTAGGGAGTCCGTCCGGTTTCCGGGTTGTAGCGGAACACGGCGGACGTCTGCGTGTACAAGGGCAGCCGCGCGATTTCGCGTCCGGCCGGATCGATCACCGCCGTGATCCCGTCATTGGTGGCGCGCAAAATCCAGCGGCGATTTTCGGCCGCCCGCATGCGAACCAGCTCCAGGTGCTGCTCGCGCGCGGCGCTGTGTCCGAAGTAGCCGTCGTTCGACAGATTCACCAGGACATTTGCGCCGGCCAGGGTGAACTGACGAACGAGGTTTGAAAAAGCCGACTCGTAACAGATGAACGCGCCGAGCCTTTCTCGGGCAAGATCAGGGCCGTCCACTGGAAACGTCACGATGCGCGTGCCGGGAACAAAGTCGCCGATCTCGTGCGTGATGCGGTTCACCCAGCCAAAGGCGTCCGGAACGTACTCGCCGAACGGCACCAGTTGGATTTTGTCGTAGCGCTCGGCTGCCATCTCGCCGTCGGGTTTGAACAGAAACGCCGAGTTCAAAGGCGATCCTTCCGCCGTGTACCCGACTCCGCCGATGAGGACCGTGGCGTGCGCGTCGCGCGCGAGATCGCCCATGTACTTGCGGAAGGCCGGGTCGGAAGGGTAGAACGGCGCAGGCGCTTCGGGCCACACGATCAGCGGAGCGTCGGCGGGCTTGGATAACAGGACCATGCGTTGCTCGAGCTGCGCCAGTGTCTCCGAAGTCCACTCGGCCTCGGTGTCGATGTTGGGCTGCACCACGCGCACGCGTTCCGTTCCCGCGTGCGGAGGCGGCAACCCCGGCAGCAGCGGCAGCAGGACAAACACAGCGAGGGAAGCGTAATGTGTAGCCGGCCGGCGCAGGAACGCGAGCGCAATCGCGCACCCGATCATGGCCAGGGAGAACGACACGCCCCAGACCCCAGTGATCGGAGCCAGGCGCGGCAGCAGCGGCATATCGATCGCGGCATTTCCCAGGTCGAGCCATGCGAAACCCAATCCAACCCACGCGAGTCCAATGGCGCCGTGTGCGTATTCGACAGCGGTCCACAGTGCGGCAGCTCCCGGAATCGCCCAAGCCGTCCGCATCACCGGACCGGCGAGCGAGGTGAACGCCGCTGTATAGAGGCCTTTCAAGAGAGCGAACAGGACGAAGGCGCCCCATCCTCCCCAGCGTCCCATGCCGCCGTGCACTTCGAGCACGAATTGAATCCAGTAGCAGACCGCGAACCAGAACAGGAACCCGGACGCCCCGCCCAGGACGAACCGGCGTATCCAGGAATTTTCGCGCGCGCAGGCGGCCAGCAGGGGCGCGAGGGCCACGGGCGCCAGTATCGTGAAATTGAAATCGGGGAAAATCAGGACCAGCAGAACGCCCGAGCCCAAAGCGAGGGCCAGGTTCACGCTTGCTCCGCAACCTTGTCCGCCATATAGGAACTGCGCACCAGCGGTCCGCTGAACACCATTTTAAAGCCGAGCGTCAGGCCGAACTCGCGGTACGCATCGAACTGCGCGGGCGGAAGGAACTCTGCGACGGGCAGATTGCGGCGGGTGGGCTGAAGGTATTGCCCGAGCGTGACAACATCGACTCCGGCATCGCATAGGTCGCGCATGAGCTGGTGCACTTCGTAAACGGCTTCGCCCAAACCAAGCATCGCCCCGGACTTGACCAGCGCTTCAGGACGATATTGCTTGGCGAACCGCAGCACCTCGAGCGATTGCCGGTAATCCGCCTGGGGGCGGACGCGCCGGTAGAGTCGCGCCACGGTTTCCACGTTGTGATTGAAAATATCTGGCTCGGCATCGAGGACGCGCTGGATGGCGGAAAAATCGCCCTGAAAATCCGGGGTCAGCACTTCGATGCGCGCTTGCGGAAGCGCCGTGCGAACTGCGCGCACCGTCCTCGAAAAATGTTCCGCTCCGCCGTCGGCGAGATCGTCGCGATTCACGCTCGTGATCACCACGTGGCGCAGTCGCATCGACGCGGCCATCTCCGCCACGCTGGCGGGCTCATGGGGATCCAGCGGTCCGGGATGGCGGTTCTTGGGAACCGAGCAAAATCCGCAGCCGCGAGTGCACAGGTTGCCCAGGATCATGAAGGTAGCCGTGCCGCGATGAAAGCATTCGTGCAGGTTGGGGCAGCGCGCGGATTCGCACACCGTGTGCAGATTCCGCCGGCGAAATTCCGATTTGAGCCGATGCACCGATTCGAAATGAGTGCCAGGCTTGCGCAGCCATTCCGGCAGCCGAGGCGCGGGGACAAGTTGAATGAGGGCGTCCGGAAGCACTGCTAGAACGTTCGCTTGACCGCTTCTTTGCCAGGGAAGCTCGCGTTTTGCAGATCGGAGCGAACCTTGTTGATAGCGGCGTCCGGGATCGGGCCAACGAGAACTCGAAACACTCCCGGTTTCTCGGGAATCTCAGCCGCGATGGCGGGGAAACTTTTCTTGCGCAGGAGCTCGACCATGATCTCCGCCTTGTCGCGATCGATGGCAGAAAGCTGCAAATATGTTCTCCCGGGTTCCGGCTGGCCGCCGGCGGAGACTCGCGCGGGGGGGGCTGCGGGAGGTTCCGGTTTTGCTTCGGGCGGAGCTGCGGCAGGCTGCTGCGAAACCGTCTCTTTGGGCGCGTCCGCGGGCGCCGGAGCTTCCCGCGGCGTTTCGCGGACCGGAGAAGCATCCACAGGCGCGCTCTTCGTTTCCGGCCGCCGCATGGCCGTTTCCGGAGCGGTCACGGGCGAGGAATTCCGGCCCACGATGTAGCCCATCGCAAAGAACACGCCCAGCAGAATCACCACGATAAAAAATACGCTCATCAACTGGCGGTTGCCCAGCAGTAACTCAAACTCGCCGTCTTCGTTTCGGGGCACTTATGATTCCCTCGTGGCTCTTTCCAAAAGCTTCGTTACTGACGAGAGTATATCGACCGGGATGGGGAACACAACCGTGGTATTCTTTTCCGCGCCAATTTCGACCAGAGTTTGCAGATACCGGAGCTGGACGGCGACCGGCTGGCGGGCCATCATCTCCGCGGCCCGCTCGAGGTTCGTCGCGGCGGCGAGTTCGCCCTCGGCGTGAATCACCTTGGCGCGGCGCTCGCGTTCGGCCTCGGCCTGGCGCGCAATCGCGCGGATCATTTGCTCCGGCAGATCCACTTGCTTCACTTCCACCATGGTGACCTTCATGCCCCAGGGTCCCGTATGCTGATCCAGAACGCTTTGCAGGCGTATATTGAGCTTCTCGCGCTGGCTGAGCAGTTCATCGAGCTCGGTTTCTCCGAGCACGCTGCGGAGCGTGGTCTGGGCGAGCTGCGAAGTCGCGTAAAGATAATTGGCGACTTCAATAACCGCCTTAGTCGGATCGACGATGCGGAAATAGATCACGGCATTTACTTTGACCGTGACGTTATCGCGCGTCACCACGTCTTGGGGCGGAACCTCCATGGCCTCGACGCGCAGCGACATGCGCACCATGCGGTCGATGGGCGCAAACACCAGGACCACGCCGGGGCCCTTGGGCGCCGGCAGCACGCGGCCCAGCCGGAAGATTACGCCGCGCTCGTATTCCGCAAGGATCTTGATGCTGGAGATGATGTACAGCAGAATCACGACCAGCGGGATAAGCGCAGGCAGATCCATGGCACCCTCCTCCCTGCAATACTACGCTATCCCGCTGGTTTCGTTCTGGAGACTTATGCCCGGGCGGACGCCGTTCGCACCGCTTCCGCGCCCTCCTTGTACAGCGATGCACCCGCGAGCATCGCGGCCGGCCATTCGATGACGCCCGCCAGCGTGCTGATAGCCGTCAGGGCGGAGGGGAACAGGCCGGTGATCCCCATGAGCGCGGCGTTCGGCAGTAACACGCCCGCCACCCAGACCGCGAGCCCGGCGCAAATCGCGGTCCTCGGCCCGGCGCCATAGCGCGGGCGGATCGCCGCGTACAGCCAAACTGCGAAGATCCCGTACGCCAGTCCGATCACGTTGAACGCCAGAATCTGGTTGGTGGAGAAATCGCCCTTCCCCAGGACCCTCATCGCGGCCGACCACTGCGGAGCCAGGATCACACCGTCGACGATATAGCCCAAAATATCTGCCACGATCCCCGCGACCATGCCGCCCAGGATGACGCGGCTGAGATTGATTCGTTCCATGAGCCCTCCTTGTGAGCCACGATTCGAACCGCAAGATCATATGCCCGGCGGGGGGCGCAAGCAAGGGGGCGCTGGCAGGGCTGTCGCGTCAAAGTGAAAAGTTCCTATTTGGCCAAAGTAGAAAGTTCCTATTGACAGCCGCAAGGCTGAAGAATGGAACGAATCGCAATGAGTCAAGAGGAACGAGATT
>Ga0070741_10000643_pt1 | contig 120441 bp, 83 predicted proteins | sample Coa_R1_4_FD_66440 | JGI IMG/M metagenome (GOLD analysis project Ga0070741, IMG submission 66440) | Surface soil microbial communities from Centralia Pennsylvania, which are recovering from an underground coalmine fire - Coalmine... | ecosystem: Environmental > Terrestrial > Soil > Unclassified... | reverse complement strand
GCATCGGCGGCAGGCGCAGGCCGTCGTGGAAGACGTTGGCCTTGGCCGTCTCCCAGCCGCCCATCACCAGGCCGCCCATGTCGGTCATGTGGGCGCGGATGGTCACCGCGCCGATCTGCTCACCCTTGTAGAAGAGCGGCCGGATCTGGCACACGTCGTTGAGGTGGGTGCCGGCCCGGTAGTAGTCGTTGACCAGCAGCGAGTCGCCGGGCCGCAGCTTGTCCAGCCCGTACTCGTGCAGCACCAGCGGCACCGCGTCGGGCACCGAGCCGTAGAAGAGCGGCAGCGTCTCGGACACCGCCACCATCGGGTAGCCGAGCGACTCCGGCCCGCTGAGGATTCCGCAGAGGTCGGCGACGTCGCGCAGGATCGGCGAGAAGGAGCGGATGCGGAGCTGGTTGCACATGTGCGAGACGATGTGGCGGAAGCGGTTGGCCAGCAGCGTGGCGGTGAAGCGGTCGCAGCCGTAGCGCGCCTCGAACTCCTCGCCGGTCAGGTCGCGCAGGCGTTGCGTCGACCGCTGCGTCCCCGGGCGTTCAGGGGCTTGAACCATGGGCGCGCTCCTCAGCAGGCGGGCCGGGCCGGCGGGCCGGGACCCCACGAGGATTATGGAGCAAACCCCCTGGCATTGCCGCCCTATGATGACTACCATAGTCATGGACCTCGGGAGCCGCGGGGTCGGACGGTGCGAGGGCGCCCCCCTGTCGGCGTCGTCGCCTCATGTGGGGGCCAGATCGATGACGCAGGCGCTCGAAGGCATCCGTGTTCTCGACTTCACGCAGGGCATGGCGGGGCCGCTGACCACCATGATCCTCGCCGACCACGGCGCGGACGTGGTGCGCGTGGAGCCGCCCGGGGGCGACCCCTGGTGGACCCACCCCGCCTACCTGCTGTGGAATCGCGGCAAGAAGAGCGTCGAGCTGGACTACGCCTCCGACGACATGGCCCGGCTGATCGCCGGCGCCGACGTGCTGGTGGAGACCTTCCGCCCCGGCGAGGCCGACCGGCTGGGCATCGGCTACGCGCGCGCCGCCGAGCTGAACCCGCAGCTCGTGTACTTCTCCATCTCGGCGTTCGGCCAGGAGGGTCCCTACCGCAACCTGCGCATGTACGACGGCATCGTCAACGCCAAGTCGGGCCGGATGCGCGACCAGGGCGGCTGGCAGGACGGCCGTCCCAACTACCGCGCCGTCAACGACGCCTCGTACCACACCGCCATGTTCAGCGTGCAGGGCATCATGGCCGCGCTGCGGGTGGTGCAGGTCACCGGCCGCGGGCAGCACGTCGACACCAGCCTGCTGCGCGGCGTCACCAATCCCAACAACCCCTGGCGCCGCTTCGAGGGCGAGGAGCTGCCGCCGGTCGCCTACCCCAAGCAGAATCGCGAGAGCGACATCCGCACCGCCAGCCCGGCGCACCTCTGCACCGAGACCAAGGACGGCCGCTGGATCATGCACTCGCACGTCCAGTACAACCTCTACCGCGCCTGGATGCACGCCATCGGCTTCGACTGGATCTTCGAGGACGAGAAGTTCAAGGGCACGCCCTACAAGTTCGCCAGCGACGAGGACCGCATCGAGCTGAACAAGCTGGTCGTGGCCCGGATGAAGGAGAAGACGGCCGCGGAGTGGATGGAGATCTACCTGCAGAACCCCGACGTCTGCGGCGAGATCATGGAGACGACGCAGGAGGCGATCCACCACCCGCAGTTCATCCACAACGGCCACCTCGTCGTCGTCGACGACCCGCGCGTCGGGCGCATGGAACAGGTCGGTGCGCTGGTCAAGATGAGCGAGACGCCGGCGGTGATCGGCACGCCCGCACCCGATCCGGGGCAGCACACCGCCGAGGTGCTCGCCTCGCCGCGGCAGCGCACCGCGGTGACACCGAGCGGCGGATCGCTGCGGCGGCCCATGGAAGGCGTGGTGTCGCTGGAGCTGGCGGCCTATCTCGCGGCACCGTTCTCCGGCGCGCTGCTCGGCGACCTGGGAGCGCGCGTCATCAAGATCGAACCCCTGGGCGGCGACCCCTTCCGCGCCCTGGCCACCAACGAGAACATGGTGCGCTGCATGCAGGGCAAGCAGTCGATCGCCCTGGACCTCAAGTCGCCCAAGGGGCAGGAGATCCTCCACAAGCTGGTGGCCCGCGCCGACTCGCTGATGCACAACTTCCGCCCTGACGTGCCGCCGCGGCTCGGCCTCGACTACGAGACCTGCAGCAGGATCAACCCCAAGCTGGTGTACCTCTACGCCGGTTCGTACGGCTCGACGGGACCGCACTCCGCGCGCGCCGCGTTCAACCCCACCATGGGCGCGCTCACCGGCAACTCGGTGTTCCAGTCGGGTGAGGGCAACACACCGATGGGCGACCAGTCGCCCGACCCCATCAGCGGCAGCGGCGTGGGCACCGCGCTGATGCTGGGACTGGCCGCGCGCTGGCTGACCGGCAAGGGGCAGTACATGGAGACGACGATGATGAACTCGATCGTCTACTGCAACTCCGACGACGCCTTCAACTACCAGGGCAAGCCGCCCCGCCGCAACTCCGACAAGGCGCAGCTGGGCCTGGAGGCCACCTACAGGCTGTACCCGTGCAAGGACGGCTCGTGGGCCTTCCTGGCCGCGCCCAAGGACGACGAGTTCGCCGCCTTCTGCAGGGCCGCCGGCTGCGAGCAGCTGCTCGGCGATGCGCGCTTCGCGTCGTGGCCGAAGCGCTACGAGAATCGCGCGGCACTCGGGGAGCTGCTCGAGCCCGTGTTCGCGCAGCGCACGTCGACGGAGTGGGAGTCGCTGCTCACCGCCGCGGACGTCGGCTGCGTGGCCGCCGACGGCCCCGGCCACAAGCGCTTCCTCCACGAGGACCCGCACACCACCGCGATCGGCTTCATGGTGCCGACGCAGCATCCCCAGTTCGCCGACCAGGCCCCGGAGGGCCGCTACCACCGGCACGGCCCGCAGGTGAGCTTCTCTGAGACGCCCTGCGAGCCCGGCCTTCCCTTCGTCGCCCTCGGCGAGCACACCAGGCAGATCCTCGCCGAGCTCGGCTATTCGGAGCAGGAGATGAACGAGCTCAAGGAAGCCGGCGTCGTCGACTGGTGGACCGCGGAGACCGCGCCCGCCACGGTCGGGGCCACGGCCTGAGATGCAGACCGCACCAGGACGCATCGCCAACGACCGCAGGCCGCTGCCCAATCCCGACGCGCTGACCCAGCCGTACTGGGACGCGGCGCGCGAGGGGCATCTCGCCATCCAGCGCTGCACCCAGTGCAGGACCTTCCACCATCCGCCCATCCCCTTCTGCGACATCTGCGACTCGCGCACCCTCGAGTTCGAGAGGGTGAGCGGTCGCGGCAAGGTCTATACGCACACGCGCATGCACGCACTGCGCATCCCCGGCTTCGAGGACGCCGGCGCCTATCCCCTGGTCTGGGTGGAGCTCGACGAGCAGCCGCTGCTCACCGTCGTCTGCAACATGGACGGCACCGATCCCGAGAAGATCCGCGTCGGCGCGCCCGTCGAGGTCACCTTCGTCGACGCGGGCGAGGGCGTCGTCCTGCCCGACTTCAGGCTCACGTCGGAGGGCGCGTGATGGCCGTCGCGACCAGGCCGTTCGGCAAGGCCAAGTCGGCCGTGATGGGCGTCGCCTACTCGCGGATCACCCGCGACCCCCTCCCCGAGGGAACCATCCTCGGCGACGAGGTCGTCGACACCTGCAAGCGCGCCATCGCCGACGCGGGGCTCACGCCCGCCGACATCGACGGCATCACCTCGTTCGCCATCAACATGGGCCCCGACGACGCCAACACCGCGACCGACGGGATCACCAGGGCGTCCCTCCCCTACGTGTGGCGCCGCCTCGGTCTCGACGTGCGCTGGGGCGAGGACAACAACAAGTTCGTGGGCAGCTCGCTGATCGAGGCCAACAACGCCATCGCCGCGGGAGCCGCGCGCTTCGTCCTGGTGTGGAAGGCGGTCGACGACCCGCGCCTGCCCGGACGCCGCGGCAACGGCGGCCCGCCGCAGCGCCCGCGCGCGGGCGGCGACGGGCAGTTCATGGCGCCCTACGGCGCGGGCGGCGGCTACCTCATGCACGCGCCCACGGCGCAGCGGTACTACGAGCTCTACGGCGCCACGCGCGAGCACATGGCCAAGCACGTCGTGCGCAACCGCAAGCACGCGCTGATGAACGAGAAGAGCTACTGGTCGATCAACAAGCCCGAGCAGCTCACCGTCGACGACTACATGAACGCGCGGCCCATCGCCGACCCGCTCTGCCTCTACGACTGCGACCTGCCGGTGCGCGGGGTCATCGCCTACGTGCTCGGCCCCGCCGAGGCGGCGCAGGACGTCGACCACGGTGTCGCCTACGTCAAGGCGTTCGCCCAGGAGTGGATCGGACCGCGCGGCCTCAACGCCTTCCACCACGCCGGCGGTCGCATGCTCAAGCCGCCGCTCGAAGACAACCACGACGTGATCCCGTTGCTGCAGCGCCACCTCTGGGAGCCGTCAGGGCTGACGCCGTCCGACCTCTCGACGCTCACCGTCTACGACGGCTTCAGCATCCTCACCTGGCTCTGGCTGGAGGCACTCGGGGTGTGCGGCGTCGGCGAGGCCTTCGAGTACGTCCAGGGCGACCACAACGAGATCGGCGGCAGCATGCCGCTCAACACCAGCGGCGGCCACCTCGCCGAGGGTGCGATGGGCGGGGCACCGCACTACGCCGAGGCGGCGCTGCAGTGCATGGGCGGCGCCGGCGTGCGCCAGGTGAAGGACTGCCACTACGCGCTGGCCGCCACCGACCGTCCCTGCCGTGCGCAGGTGATCATCTTCAGCTCGCAGCCCGACTGAGCTGCGCGGCGGGCGCCGAGCCGCTCTAGAAGACGAGCGGCTCGGCGGCGGCGGTGCGGCAGAACTCCATCATGTGCACGCCCTGCGGACCGGCCTGGTAGGCCGGCACCTCGGCGTCGGGCTCGACGATGACCACGTCGTCCTTGGTCAGCTCGTGGTCGCCGATGCGCATGCTGCCGTCCCAGATCATCAGGCCGCGCCAGTCGCGGTGGCGGTGCGGTGGCACCACCTCGCCGGCGGCCAGCTTGGTGTCGAGCATCACGCCGCGCTCGGGGTCGTCGGGTGCACCGAGGTCCCAGCGCTGCCCGCCCTGCAGGTGCCCGGTGCGGACGTTGGGCAGGGTGGCCAGGGGAGTCACCTGGTTGCCCGCATGTCCCTCGGACCCCTTGGGACGGGGAAGGATGGGCGCGGCCATGCCGTTGGCGCGGTACAGCGTGTTGACCACGGGATGGTCGTGGCACTCCGGCGCGTAGCCGCCGAGGGCGCCGATGTCCTGGGCGAAGACCTCGATGAGCTGCACGCCCTTGGGCCCGCTCACCACCGGCCCGTACTCCTCCTTCGCCGGTGAGACGAGCACGTCGCCGGGCTTCATCCACCAGTCGCAGAGCAGCGCGCTGCCGTCGAGGACGACCACCACGATCCAGCAGTCGTGCCAGTGCAGCGGCCAGTACTGGTTGCGCGGCATGCGGATGTCGGGGATGGCCAGCCGGAAGGGCTGGTCCTCCCCGCCGACGGTGTAGTACTCCGACCAGGTGCCGCCGAACGGCTCGTCGCTGTTCAGCACCTCGCCGTCGGGACCGTCCTTGCCGCCGGGCTTGAGGCGCGAGAGGCTGACCCCTCGCGCCAGAAGCCTTGGTGTCTGTGTGGCCAGGACCACCGGACCTAGCCCGCGAGAGCGAAGGCGCGGACGGCGTTGCCGGCCAGCAGCGCGTGGCGGCGATCCTCGTCCATGCCGTCGGTGAGCTTGGCGATGTACTCCTTGCTCTTCGGCCACAGCGTGACGCTGTGCGGGTAGTCGGTCGAGAACATCGTGGCCCGGGCGAGCACGTCGTCGGTCTTGGCCAGCTCGAAGCCGACGAAGTCGTCGAGCGCGGTGACGAAGACGTTCCTGCCCACGAAGTTGGCGGGGTTCTGCTTCAGCGGGGGGTTCGCCCAATGCCGCTGCCGCTCGTACTCCTGCTCCATCATCTGCACCCAGAAGGGCACCCAGCCCGCGTTGACCTCGGCGTCGACGAAGTGCAGGTCGGGATGGCGCTCGAAGACGCCGGTGAAGATCATCCGGGTCAGCGGGGTGATGCCGGAGAAGAAGCGCTCCACGATGCCCGCGATGTTCAGGCCGGGCGCGTCCTTGGTCATCGCCGCACCCAGGCGGGACTTCGACTCCGGCTGCTTGCCGCCCATGGTGCGGTGCATCGCCGCGGCCACCTTGGCCTCGCTGAGCAACTTCCAGAGCGGGTCGTAGTAGGCGTCGTAGTACTCGCGCTCGGCGAAGAACGGCAGGAAGATGCCGCGCGCGCCCTTGGCGATCACCCGCTCGGTCTCGCGAAGCGTGACGTCCATCCCGTCGTCGATGGGGATGATGGGCAGCGCGATCAGCCGCTTGGGATCGGCGCTGCAGAAGTCCTCCATCAACCAGTCGTTGTAGGCCTGGACGATGGCGACGCCGAGCTCGCGATCCTCCATCACCAGCCCCTCGAGCGAGGCGAGCGGGTAGATGGTGGCGGCGTCGACGCCGTCGGTGTCCATGTCCTTGAGATGCGCCTGGCCGTCGTAGTTGCCGGGCAGGATCTCCTCGAGGGTGAGCCCCGACTCCTTGTAGTCCTGGTAGGGACGGCCGGCCACCGCGTTGAGGCCGAAGGTGCTCTTGGGCGGCTTGCCGTCGAAGCTCCAGCCGTCGCCGCCGTCGGCACCCCGCATGATCTGCGGCTTGCGGTCGCGGAACTTCGCGGGCAGCCGGTCGAACGCGCCCGGTCCCTCGGTGATGTGGTCATCCGTGGAGATCACCCGGTATTCCACGTCTGCTCCTCCATGTCCGCACCCCGCACGGGGCGCGACGACGACTCGCAAGTATAGCTACTATGATCATGGAATGCGAGGGCGGACCTGGCTCATCACCGGTGCCTCCAAGGGGCTGGCGCGCGAGTGGGCGGCGGCCGCGCTGGAGCGCGGCGACCGGGTCGCCGGCGCGGCGCGCGACGTGGCCCCGTTCACCCCGCTGAGCGAACGTTTCGGCGACCGCTTCCTCCCGGTGCGACTCGACGTCTCCGATCGCGCCGCCGCCGTCGCCGCGGTGCAGCGCGTCCACGAGCACTTCGGCGGCCTCGACGTCGTCGTCAACAGCGCGGGCTGGGTGCTCACCGGCATGGTCGAGGAGGTGGCGGAGCGCGACATCCGCGAGGAGTTCGACGTCAACTGCTTCGGCGCGCTGTGGGTCACCCAGGCGGCGCTGCCCTTCCTCCGCGCGGCGGGCGGCGGGAACGTCGTGCAGGTGTCGTCGGTTGGCGGAGTGATGGCGTCGCCGGGGATGGGCGCCTACAGCGCCTCGAAGTGGGCGCTGGAGGCGTGGAGCGAGGCGCTCGCCGGCGAGGTCGCCCGCTTCGGCATCCGCGTCACCCTCGTCGAGCCGAGTGGGTACGCCACCAGCTCGTCGACACTGTGGCGCACCTCGGCGCCGCTCGCCGGCTACGACCCGCTGCGCGCGGAGCGCGCCACCGCAGCTCCTGTGCCGTTCGGCGACCCGGCCGCCACGCGCTCCGCCATCCTCGCCGTCGTCGACGCCGACGACCCGCCGCTTCGCATCTTCCTGGGCGGCGGACCGCTGGAGCGGGTCACCCAGGTGTATGCGGAGCGGCTGGCCACCTGGCGCGCCTGGGACGACGTGTCCGTCGCCGCGGCGGGGCGGCCTACCGCGCCGCCGCCAGCTCCCTGAGGTCGACGCCCTCGTCGGCGAGCCACTCGGTGCGCACCTGCGCACGCCGCGCGACGAGCAGCTGGCAGGCGTGCATCTCGCTGTCCTCGTCCAGCTCGGGGTCGCCACCGCGGTTGAGCCCGACCGCGGCCCGGACGGTCCCGCCGGCGACGTACACGCCGAGGAAGCGGCGCTCCTCGAGGCTGCCGCGCACGACGAGCGTCTCCCATTCGCGCACGTGGCCGGCGTACTCCAGGCTGTGCTCGTACTGGTCGGACCAGAAGGTGTGCACGTACCCGTACGGGCTGCCGTCACCCAGCATCGACCGCGCCACGGCGTGCCCCATCTTCTCCGCGTTGTTGTAGTGCTCGACGCGGACCCGGCCGAAGAGCGGATGCAGGTGGTTGGCGACGTCGCCCGCCGCGTAGACGCCGGCCACGCCGGTGCGGCACTGCGCGTCGACGAGGATGCCGTTGTCGACGCTGACCGGCGTGCCGGCGACGGCCTCGACGTCGGGGTCGATGCCCGCGCCCACGACGACGAGGTCGCAGGCGATGCGAGCCCCGCTCCGCGTCACCACGCGCTCCACGGCCCCGTCGCCCTCGAAGGCCACCACCGAGTCGCCGGCGAGGAGCTGGACGCCGTTGTCCGCGTGGATGCCGGCCAGGACCGCGCCGACCTCGGGTCCCAGCGCGGTGGTGAGCGGCGCGCCTCCGGGGAAGACCGCGGTCACCTCGACGCCCATCTGCCGCAGCGAGGCCGCCACCTCGGCGCCGATGAACCCCATGCCCACCACCACCGCGTGCCGCCCCGGTCGGGCCGCGGCGCGGATGGCGTCGGCGTCCTCGACGGTGCGCAGGACGTGCACGCCGTCGAGGTCGACACCGGGCAGACGTGGCCGCCGCGCACGGCCGCCGCTGCACACCGCCAGCGCGTCGTAGTCGAGTGAGGTCCCGTCGCTGAGCTGCAAGCGCCGCTGCGCGGTGTCGACGTGCACCGCGCTGACACCGGTGCGCAGCTCGACGTCGTTGGCGGCGTACCACTCGGCGGGCCTGACCGTCCAGCCGTCGAGCGACCCCTCGCCGCGCAGGTACGTCTTGGAGAGCGGCGGGCGTCCGTAGGGCGGCGCGGGCTCGCGTCCCACCAGCACGATGCGACCGCGGTGGCCGTTCTCGCGGAGCGCCACGGCGGCATTGCCGCCCGCCAGGCCTGCGCCGAGGATGAGCATCGACGGCATTGAAGCAGAAGCGCGCCGCGCCACCGGGATCCGCGATCGCGTCAGGCGGTGGCGAAGCGCGGCGGGCGGTTCTGCGCCCACGGTCGCGCCTGCTCGAAGGCGCGGCTCGCGCGCAGCACGGTGGCCTCGTCGCGCCCGATCACCTGCAACCCGACGGGCATCCCGTCGACGAAGCCGCAGGGGATCGACGCCGCCGCACAGTGCGCCACGTTGACCAGTCGCGTGTAGGCGACGTAGGCGCGGGTGATGGTGGCCCGGCCCTCCAGTCCCGGCGCGGGAGACGGGCCGTAGGCGGGATAGCCCCAGTCGTCGGGGATCAGCGCGGCCACCTGGTTGATGGTCGGTGACAGCAGCAGGTCGTAGCGGGAGAAGAGGTCGTCGAGCTGCGCCGCGAACCGGCGCCCGGCCTCGACGCTCTCGGCGCTCTCCGCGACGGGCGGAGGCGCGAGGATGCGGTCGACGTCGACGTACGGGCAGAGCAGCGCGCGCTTCTGCGGGTCGCGCCCGGCCTCGATGATCTGGGGCAGGTCGCGGAGCCGCGGCACGGCGTTGGGCACCGCCGGCGTCACCGGCTGGATCTGCCACACGTCGACGAGGCGCACGTCCGGTTCGTCGACGTGTGCGCCCATGCCGGCGAAGGCCATGGCGGCTGCCCTGATGGTGTCGACGACGGCGGGTTCGGGCATGGCGATGTGCCCGAAGTCGGCGGACCAGGCGAGGCGCATGCCCTCGACGCCGGCGTCGAGCCCGCCGAGGTGGTCGAGGGGCGGATCCTTCACGCACTCCGGGTCGCGCTCGTCGGGACCGGCCAGCGCCTGGAGGAGCAGTGCCGCGTCGCGGACGTCGCGGGTCATCGGCCCGATCGAGGAGATGGGGCCGGCGACCACCGAGCCGAAGGCCGGCACGCGGCCCGGCACGGGGAACAGGCCGAAGACGCCGCAGAGCGCGGACGGGAGCCGGATGGAGCCGCCGTCGTCGGTGCCGACGGCCAGCGGGACGAGACCCGCCGCCAGCCCGGCCGCCGCGCCACCGCTCGAGGCCCCGCACGTGCGGCGCGCGTCCCAGGGGTTGCGACACTCCGGGACCAGGCGGTTGACCGAGCGCAGCCCGCTGCCGCCGCCGGGGATCTCGGGGATGTTGCTCTTGCCGACGATGATCGCCCCGGCGCTGCGCAGGCGCTCGCTGACCGTCGAGTCCTGGGTGGGCACGAAGTCGGCGAAGAGCAGCGAGCCGTAGGTGGTGCGGATGCCGGGCGTCCAGAGGTTGTCCTTCAGCGAGATGGGCACTCCGTGCAGCGGACCGAGTGCGTCGCCGCGCGCGACCGCCCGCTCGGCGGAGCGCGCATCGCGCATCGCCTGGTCGGCGGCGACGGTGATGAAGGAGTGCACCTCCGGCTCGACCTGCTCGATGCGCCGCAGCACCTGCGTGACCAGCTCCACCGGTGACAGCTCGCCGCTGCGGATCAGCTCCGCGAGCCGCCAGCCGGGCAGCCAGGCGAGGTCGCCCCCGACCGGCGTCGCGCTGGCGCTCGTGGTCTGGGCCATGGCCGTCCCCTCGTGGCGTGAGGTCCGCCAATCAATGGCTACTCTTATCATAATGTGCAGACTGCAGATGGCGCCGGGGCCCGGGGCCGGTCGGTCGAGCACGGGAGACAGCGATGGCGAACTACTGGGACACGATCGGTGACCCCGGCCCCGTCGGGTCGTACGCGATCAACTCGGGCGACACCCACGTGGTCGAGCCTCCCGACCTCTGGACCAGCCGGCTGCCGCAGGCCTTCCGTGACCGCGCCCCGCACGTCGAGCGGGTGGGCGAGCGCGACTTCTGGTTCATCGAGGGCCGCAACCTCTGCCACACCGGCTACAAGGCGTCGCGCTGGGATCCGCGCGAGTACAGCGGCGTCGTCGACGACCAGCGTCCCGGCGGGCGGCTGCCCAAGGAGTGCCTGGAGGACTCCGACCTCGACGGCGTGGACGTCAACGTCTTCTTCCCGAGTCCCGCGATCACCTTCTACGCGGTCCCTGAGAGCGCCTTCCTGCAGGCCATCTTCCGCGCCTACGACGACTGGCTGGCGGAGTTCTGCGCCTACGAGCCGCGCCGGCTCAAGGGCGTGGCCGCGCTGACGCCGTGCGACGACGTCGCCGCGGCCGTCGCCGAGCTGCAGCGCTGCGTCGAGCTCGGCTTCGTCGGCGGCATGATCCCCATGCTCTCGGCACCGGACCCCACCTACGACGATCCCAGGTACGACCAGCTCTGGGAGGCGGCACAGGGACTGGGCGTCCCGCTGATGATGCACACGGGTGGCATCCGCCACGTCGAGACGGCGGCGAACATGCTCAACCAGAACGCCGCGCCCCGCCGCCCGACCTACATGGACGCCAACGCGCGCGAGAACATGACCGCGCTGATCTTCGGCGGCGTGTTCGAGCGCTATCCCAGGCTGCAGATCGGCATCATGGAGATGGGGACGGGATGGGTGCCCTTCTTCATGCGGATGCTCGATCGCGGCTACGTGGTCAAGCGCGAGGGCGGCCCGCGTCCCAAGGAGTTCGGCGACGGCATCGCGCCCAGCGACTTCATCCGCCGCAACATCTTCTTCGGGTACCAGGACGAGGACCTGGGCGTCGAGTTCCGCGACCTCATCGGCGTCGACAACCTCGTCTACGCCAACGACTACCCGCACTCCGACTGCGTGTGGCCACGCAGCCGCGAGGTGCTGGAGCGCATCTTCAGCGCCGCCGGTTGCACCGAGGAGGAGAAGGCGAAGCTGGCCGGCGGCAACGCCGCGCGGATCTTCGGCCTGGAGACGGCCAGGCTGGCCACCGCCTGAGCGCCCGGCGCCGGCCGGCGACGCCGGCGTGCTGTGTCTCCTGCGGTCAGCCGGCCATTGCGGCGGCGGGGCGCCCCGCCGAGCGGGAGCGTCGCCGCAGGTAGACGGCGACGACGACGCTGGTGAGCGCGGCCCAGGCGCACCACAGCGAGGTGAGGCCGGTGAAGGTGAGCCAGGTGAGGACGATCACCGCGGCGACGTTGAGGAGTCCGAACGCGGCCAGCAGCCGGCTGCTGGCGACCAGCAGCGCTCCGCAGGTGGCGACGACGTAGAGCACCCCGAGCAGCAGCGCGTTGGGACCGCCCGACACGTAGGCGATGTGTGCGCCGTCGATGGAGGCGCCCACCGGCGAGCGGATGATCTCGGTGAGGAGCAGCGCGCTGGTCACCGCTCCCATGGCGAGCAGGGCGAGCATCCATCGCCGCCTGCCGCGCACGGTCTCCACTCCGAACAGCGCCAGCGGCACGAAGAACGGCAGCAGGAAGGCGAAGGCCAGGAAGACGTAGATCGCAGCATGGGTGGCGGGCTCGGGCACCTGTCCGCGCAGTCCCCACCACACGACGGACTCGTCGGCGGTGTGCGCTCCGAGCAGCAGCGGGAGCGACGCCAGCGGCAGCTGCTGCGGCCGGGTGACGTGGCGCAGCGCGTCGACACCGAAGGCTCCGGCGACCACGCCGGTCACCAGGTCAGCCTCGGGCGAGAAGCACATGGAGCCGGCCGGGAACGGTGGTCACGCCCGGATGGTAGCCGCCTTGCCGAGGACCGGTGGCGTTGCTCCGGCCACGCGGGCCACCGCACGCAGATGCTCGAAGACCTGGCGGTAGGCGGCCCATGGTGACGTCTCGCGATAGTCGATGCCCTGCTGGGCGCAGAAATGGCGGACCATCGGCGCCGCCATCCTCAGGTTGCGGCGCGGCATGGTCGGGAAGAGGTGATGCTCCACCTGGCAGTTGAGCCCGCCGAAGAGGAAGTCGGTGCACCGACCGCCGCGGATGTTGCGGGCGGTGACGACCTGCCGGCGCGCGAAGTCCATCTCCGCGTCGGGGGCGAGGATGGGCATGCCGATGTGGTTGGGCAGGAACGCTCCGCCCAGGTAGAGCCCGAGGAGCAGCTGGTGCACGGCCGCGAAGAGGAGTCCCCGCGCCACGCCGAAGGCGAGGACGAGGCCGCCGAGATACAGCGCGTAATGGGCCGCCATCAGGCCGAGCTCGAGGCGCGGGCGGCGCAGGCCGCGGTGGGTCAGGAACTTCGCGCTGTAGGCGTGGATCTGCAGGATGCTCAGCGTGAGCAGCGGTGCGATGGTGCTCGTCTGGTGGCGGACCATGAACCGGATGAATCCCCGCGCCTGCCGGGCCTCCTCGTCGCTGACGGCGACGACACCTCCCTCGATGTCGGGATCGGTGCCCAGTCGGTTCGGTTGCGCGTGGTGCGCGTTGTGCTTGTCCGCCCACCACCCGCGACTGCCGCCGAGACAGAGGTTGAACAGGAGCAGGCCGCTGCCGTAGTTGGCGCGGCGCCCCGTGAAGAACTGGTTGTGCACGGCGTCGTGGGCGAGGAAGCCGAGCTGTCCGAACAGCAGGGCGGCGGGAGCGGCCCAGGCGAGCGCCCACCAGCTGCCGCGGGTGAGGGCGACGCCGGCGACGGTCACCGCCAGGAGCAGGATGATCCCGGCGGCGGGAACCAGCTGGTTGCGCGGTCCGCGGGCCAGCAGGCCGCGGTCGCTGACGTCGCGCTTGAGTCGCGCGTACGCGTCGGGTTGCCGCACCGCAACGATTGCGTCGGAGGACAGTCGAAAGCGTGGCGAAGTCGTGTCGGCGGTCAATTGGCCCATGCGGCGGGGGGTTCTCCGAGCGGGTTCCGGGCAGGAGCCCACCGGCTCATCGAATCCAGACGCGGACTGACAGCCGGCAGCCATGTCGCGCTCTGAGCCAGTATCCCTGGCGTTGCGCTGCCCAGTCTGTACTGCGGCGGACCGAGCGGCCGTCGCGAGATTGCGCGATGCGGTGACAGACGCGATCGCCGCGACTGCGTTCCCGCCGGACGGCGGCCGGATGAACCGGCCGCCGGTCGAGCGCCACCGATCCGCGGACGGGCCGCAGGACCGGTGACGTGCTCAGGACGTCAGGCGGCGCGCACCTGCTTGGCGCGCGGACCCTTGTCGCTGTTCTCGACGTCGAAGGCGACGCGCTCGCCGCCGGCGAGACGGTCGAACTCGAGCGAGCTGTCCACGCCGCTGCGATGGAAGAAGTACTCCTGCCCGTCGTCCGCCGCGATGAAGCCGAAGCCGCGCTCGTTCACGACCTTCTTGACACTACCAGTCAACATCTGGTGTCTCCATACCTTCCCTGAGAACTGTCCACAGACGCACGCGTCCGTTCGAGAAGGTGAGGGACGACCACGAGCGCGCCGACCAAGGCGGTCGACTTGCGCCAGCGTAGCACGCCCGGCACCTCAGGGAGTCTTCCTGAGCACTATGCTCCGTCGGATGGACCAGGTGATCCTCGGCCGCACGGGCGTGCCGGTGAGCGTGGCCGGGCTGGGATGCGGCGGCCACAGCAGGCTGGGGCAGAGCCAGGGCGCGAGCTTCGAGGAGTCCGTTCGCCTCGTGCGAGAGGCGCTCGATCTCGGCATCACCTACATCGACACCGCCCAGCGCTACGGGACGGAGCACATCGTCGGCGAGGCGATCAGGGGCCGGCGCGATTCGGTGGTGCTCTCCACCAAGGTGCCTGCCGTCGGCGATGACGGCAGCCGTCTCGATGCGGCCGGCCTTGCGCGCGCGGTGGAGGAGTCCCAGCGGCGCCTCGGCGTCGACACGATCGACGTCTTCCACCTCCACGCCGTCCTCGAGCCCCAGTACGACTACTGCGTCGCCGAGCTCGTCCCCGAGATGGAGCGGCTGCGCGAGAAGGGGGAGATCCGCTTCCTCGGCATCACCGAGTACTTCGTCGGTGACGTCACCCACGCGATGCTGCAGAAGGCGGTGCGCAGCGATTGCTGGGACGTGATGATGCTCGGCTTCAACCTCCTCAATCCGAGCGCGCGGCATCTCGTGCTCCGGGATGCGATCGCCCGCAACACCGGCGTCGAGGTCATGCACGCGGTTCGGCGGCTGCTGAGCCATCCCGATGCGCTGCGCGAGGCCATCGCCGGCGAGATCGCCGCCGGCCACATCGATCCCGGCATCCTGGATGCGGACGACCCGCTCGGCTTCCTCGTGCACGCGGACGGCGCCGGCAGCGTGGTGGAGGCCGCCTACCGGTTCGCCCGCCACGAGCCCGGGTGCCACGTGATCCTGACCGGGACCGGCAATGTCGAGCACCTGCGCAGCAACGTGCGGGCGATCAATCTGGGACCCCTGCCGGAGGCGGACCTGGCACGGCTCGACGCGCTGTTCGGCCACCTGTCGAGTCTCTCGGCGAACTGACCTCGAGCGCCGCCAGCCGGCCGTCGGCGATCGCCTCGCGCGCGGCCTCGCGTCCCAGGCGGCGGATCGCCTCCAGGTCGCGGAAGCGCATCGTCGGCACGCCGCGCAATCTGGGGCGGATCACGGCGTGGGCGCGCTCGCGGGCGGCTGCGTCGGTGAGCACGTTGCCGAGCAGGATGCTGCGCAGCAGCGTCTCCGTGATGGGAGGCGCCCACTCCGCCGCAGGACCGACGATCCACCGGCGCAGGAAGGGCAGCCGCGACCGCGGCGGGCGTGGCGCCGGCAGCGCCCCCGACACGTCGACGGCGATGACAGGACCCTCCCCCGTCGCGACCATGGGGTCGACGGGCAGGTTGTTGAGCACGCCGCCGTCGATGAGCAGGCGCTCGCCGTCCCGGACCGGCGGCACGAAGGCCGGCAGCGCCTGCGTCGCGCTGACCGCGACCGCGACCAGGCCGCGACGATGCACCACCAGCCGCTGGGTGGCCAGGTCCGCGGAGACGCAGTAGAAGTTGACGTCGAGACCCTCGATGGTGCGCTCGCCGTGGAGCCGGTGCTGCGCGGCGAAGCCCTTGAGACCGCGCGACAGCGCCACCAGCGGGATGGTGCGTCCGGCCAGCGGCGTGGTGCGCACGTACTCCGCGTCCAGCACGGCCATGCACTCGTCGGCGCTGCGCTGCTCGGCGAAGAGTGACCCGACCATGCCACCCATGCTGGCGCCTCCGATCCGGTCCACCTCGTAGCCCTCGCGCTGCAGCTCCTCGATGACGCCGACGTGGGCCACGCCACGCGCACCGCCCCCCGACAGCACGATGCCCAACGAACGACCGGCCAGCCGCCGCGCCATGCGGCGCACCCCCGCCTGGGAGCCGCTGCGAACGATGTGCGTGGTGCGCGGGTCGAGCGCGTCCATCCATCCGGCGAGCGGTGGCTCCACGCCCGCGGGGCCGACCCAGGCGAGGTCGCAGCCCCGCAGCCTCTCCCCCACCGGCATGGCGTGCGCGTCGTGCCGAAGCGAGGCGACGGCGACGACGCGATCCGACTGGCGAAGGCAGAACTCCGTCCAGGCGTCGTCGCGCGACGGGGAGGTGGCGACGAGGAGCACGCGGTCGTGCTCGGACTCCAGCCGGTCCAGCGTTGACAGCGGCAGGGGGTGGTCGGTGGGGTCGGCGCGCGCCAGCGAACCCATCCCGCCCAGCGCTTCGGCCAGCTCGCCGGCGAGCCGCTGCACCGGAGCGCTGGCATGCAGCGCGACGAGCGCGATGATCCGCGGCGCGGCGGAGGCGTTGTCGGCCGGTGCGGGGCCGCGCCGCAGGCGCTCGGCGAGGATGCGGGTCAGCCCCAGCCCGAAGCTGGGCTCGGCGAGCAGCAGCGCCTCGACGTCGTCGCGGCTCACCCGGGCCAGCTCGCTGTCGCGGTGGGCCCGCGCCCCGAAGAGCCGCGGCTCGCCGGTGAGGATGGCCAGCTCACCGACGCACTGCGCGCGCCCCAGGGTGCGGACCACCGTGGGCGCGCCCTGCTCGGCCACGAGGTCGATGCTCCCAGCCGTCACCACGTAGAGGCTGTCGCCGCGGTCGCCCTGGTGAAACAGCCACTCCCCCGCCTGCAGCCGCCGCATCTCCGCGGCAGCCGCCAGACGGACGAGCTGCTCGGAGGCGAGCTCCGCGAAGAGCGGGACGGCGGCGAGGTCCTCGGCGACGGCCCCGACGCTCACCGCTCCACCGCCTCGCGGTCGCGGGCGCGCAGCCGCCGGGCCAGGGCGGCGAGCAGCTTGCCGGTCAGTGCCGGGACGTCGCGGACGATGGCGGCGAAGGTCCGCGCGTCGATGACGCCCACCGTCATGTCGGAGGCCGCGGTGACGGTGGCGCTGCGAGGCGCGGGATCGAGCAGGGCCAGCTCGCCGACGTGGTCGCCGGCGCCGAGGTCGCCGGCACGCCGCCCCGCGGCCTCGACCACGGCGCGCCCGTCGAGCACCACGTAGAAGGCGTCGCCGTGGTCGCCCTCCCGCATCAGCACGGTGCCGGCGGGCACGGCGAGCACCTGCATGTGGCGGGAGATGATCTGCAGGTCGCGCTTGGAGCAGGCGGCGAAGAGCGGCACGTCCGCGATCACCTGCTGGAGGGCTGCGCGATGTCTCACGGTGGGCCGTAGAATAGCCGCCCCCAGGGCCGGACTCTGGAGAGGCAGGTTGAGATTCCTGGGTTCGCTGCTGCTGCGGCGGGCGTGGGCGGTGGTCGCCGTGACCGTGGCGGTGCTGGCGGTCGCCGGTGTGTTCGGCGCCTCCGCGGAGTCCCACCTGTCGACGGGCGGGTTCACCGACAGCGGCTGGGAGTCGAGCCGCGCCCAGGCGGCGCTGGCCCAGACCTTTCACGTCGCCGAGCCCAATCTCGTGGTGCTGGTCGACGCGCACGGCGCCGCGGTGACCGATCCCGCGGTCGCCGCCGCCGGACAGGCGCTGGCCGCCGAGCTGGCGGGCGAGGCGGGCGTCCACGATGTCGCCTCCTTCTGGGCGACGTCGCCGCCCGACCCAACGCTGGCCAGCCGCAACGGCCACCGGGCACTGATCACCGCCGTCGCCTCGGGCGACGAGAACACGGTGCGCTCCGTCGCCGACCGGGTTGCCGCCGATCTCGACGGAAACCACGGGCCCGTCAGCGCCACCGCCGGGGGCAGCGCGGTGGTCGAGGCGGAGATCGTCCGCCAGTCGGCCGACGACCTGCACCGCGCCGAGCTGATCACCGTGCCCATCACCGGCGTGCTGCTCGTGCTCCTCTTCGGCAGCGCTGCCGGAGCCATGCTGCCGCTGGTGGTGGGCGGCGTGGCCATCGTGGGGACGCTCTGCCTGCTGCGGCTGCTCACCGGTGTCACCGACGTGTCCATCTTCGCCCTCAACGTCACCACCGGCATGGGCCTCGGCCTGGGCGTCGACTACAGCCTGCTCATCGTGTCGCGCTACCGCGAGGAGCTGCGCGCCGGACGCACCGCCGACCGCGCCCTGATGCGCACGCTGCAGACGGCGGGCAGGACCGTGCTCTTCAGCGCCGTCACGGTGGGCATCGCCCTCGCCTCGCTGGCGGTGTTCCCCATCGCCTTCCTGCGCTCCTTCGCCTATGCCGGAGTCGGCGTGGTGGCGCTGGCCGCGGTGGGGGCGGTCGTGGTGCTCCCCGCCGTGCTGCACCTGCTCGGGCCGCGGATCGAGAAGGGTCGGGTGCGGCGCGCGCGCGAGGACGGCGAGAGACGCTTCTGGTACCGCCGCGCCCACGCGGTGATGCGGCACCCCGTCGCCGTCAGCCTCGCCGTCGTCGCCGTCCTGCTGGTGATGGGCTCGCCGTTCCTGCACATCACCCTCGGCGACGACGACGAGCGCATCCTCCAGCCCGCGTCCCCGGCGCGCGTCGTGGGCGACGCGCTGCGTGGCGGCTTCGCCGCCAACCCGGAGTGGACCGTCGCCGTCGTCGCGCCGCACACCGGCGTCGCCGGCGCGGACGCGGTGAGTCGCTACACGTCGCAGCTCGCCGCCGTGCGCGACGTCGCGCACGTGCAGCCCGTGCCCAACAGCGGCGGCGAGGGAATCTGGTTCGCGCTGACGCCGAGCGTCGACCCCGTCAGCTCGCAGGGCGTCGACCTGGTCCACGACGTCCGCGCCCTCAGCCCGCCCTTCCCGGTGCTGGTCGGCGGCGCCGCGGCGACGCTCGTCGACTCGCGTGACTCCCTGCTCGGCCACCTGCCCATCGCCGTCGCGGTGATCGTCGTCGCCACGGTGCTGCTGCTCTTCCTCATGGTCGGCGCCGTGGTGGTGCCGCTGAAGACGCTGCTGCTCAACGTCCTGAGCCTCTCGGCGACCTTCGGCGCGCTGGTCTTCGTCTTCCAGGACGGGCACCTGAGCAGCGCGCTCGGCTTCACGCCGACCGGCACCATCAGCATCCGCACCCCGGTGCTGCTCTTCTGCTTCGCCTTCGGGCTGTCGATGGACTACGAGGTCTTCCTCATCTCCCGCATCAAGGAGGAATACGACAGGCTTGGCAACAACGAGGAGGCCGTCGCCCTGGGGCTGGAGCACACCGGCCGGCTGGTGACCTCCGCGGCCCTGCTCATCGCCGTCGTCTTCCTCGCCTTTCTCACCTCGGGGGTGACCACCATCAAGATCATGGGCCTCGGCCTCGCGCTGGCCGTCCTGGTGGACGCCTTCCTGATCCGCGCCACCCTGGTGCCCGCGCTGATGCGCCTGCTCGGCGCGCGCAACTGGTGGGCGCCGCGCAGCCTGCGCCGCCTCCACCTGCTGGTGGGCATCTGGGAGCGCGAGCCGCTGGCCGTCCTCGACGTCGCCACCCCGGTCCGGCTCGACAAGCCGACCCTGCCCCGCGGATGAGAGGCACGCCCCGTGCCAGACTCAGGAGCCCAGCATGACCACGACGCACGCCTGGCGGATGACCGCGCCGCAGAAGCTCTCGCGCGCCGGACTGCTGCGCGCCCTCGGAGCGCTGCGCGAGGGAGCTCTCACCATCGTCGACGGCGACGGTGAGCGGACCTTCGGCAACCCGAGCGACCCGCTGCGCGCCCGCGTCACCGTCCACTCCCCCGCCGTCTATCCCGCACTGCTGTCGCGCGGCAAGGGCATGGCCCGCACCTATGCCGAAGGGCTCTGGGACTGCGACGACCTGGTCGCCCTGGTGCGCATCGCCGCCCGCGCCATGTTCCGCGCCGACCCCTGGCGCGCCCGCATCAGCACGGCGACCTGGCCGCTGAAGCGGGTGCGCGCGTCCTTCCGCAACACGCGCGGTCGCAGCCGTGACAACGTCGAACGCCACTACGACCTCGGCAACGACTTCTTCTCGCTGGTCCTCGACGAGACCATGGGCTACTCGTGCGCCTTCTACGAGCGCCCCGGCATGGATCCCGTCGAGGCCTCGCGCGCCAACCTCGACCGCGTCTGCCGCCTGCTCGACCTCAGGCCCGGTGAGCGCGTCCTGGAGCTGGGCAGCGGCTGGGGTCCCTTCGCGCTGCACGCCGCCGAGCACTACGGCGTGCACGTCTCGACGGTGACGCTGTCGCACTCGCAGCGCGACTACATCGAGCAGCGCGCCCGTGAACGCGGCATCGCCGGGAGTGTCGAGGTCATCGTCAGCGACTACCGCGACGTGCGAGGCACCTGGGACAAGGCGGTGTCCATGGAGATGGTGGAGTCGATCGGCGCAGCCCACCTGGACGACTTCTCCGGGCAGATCGGGCGCCTGCTCGAGCCCGACGGCTTGGCGCTGGTGCAGGCGATCACCACCACCGGCAGGCTCTTCCCGGTGGAGCGCTACAGCAGCACATTCCTCAACGAGATGATCTTCCCCGGCGGGCACACGCCGTCGGTGGAGGCGATCCTCGACGCGGTGGCGCGCAGCACCGACCTGCGCCCGGTGGCGATGTATGACATCACCGCGCACTACCCGCCCACGCTGCGCGCCTGGCGCGCCCGGCTGCGGCGGAACTGGCCGCAGATCGCCGCGCTGGGGCGCTTCGACGACTGGTTCCTGCGGCTCTGGACGCTCTACTTCTCCTGGTGCGAGGCGGGGTTCGAGGAGCGCCGGGTCCAGGACCGCCAGATCCTCCTGGCGGGCCCGCGCTGGCGCGACGAGGACCGCCTGCTCCTCATCCGCAGCGCGGCTGCGCAGGCGGTGGCGGTGACCCCGGAGGCGCTGCCCGTCGCCTAGCCGGTGGGCACCTCGGCGGCCTCGGCCTCCCACCCGGCGGCGCGCGCCCTGGCCAGGACGCGCTCCTCCCCCTCCCGGTCGCCGAGGGCATGCATGGCCTCCAGTGCCGTGGCGAGTGCCGACCTGCCCCGGCCGGCCAGCCCTGACGCCGCGGCCACCTCCAGGCCGGACTCGGCGTGCCGCGCCGCGGCCTCGGGGTCGCCGAGGGCGAGGCAGCTCTGCGCCATGCCGATCAGGCCGCCGCTCCTCCAGTAGGGGCTGCCGATCTCCTCCGCGATGCCGGAGCCGGTGCGGGCGGCCTCGAAGGCCTCGGCGTGGCGGCCGGCGTCGCCGAGGTGCTCGGCGAGGTTGCAGTAGGCGCAGGCGACGCCGGAGCGCAGGCCCACCCGGCTGAAGGCCTCGACGGCCTCGGCGTCGCAGCGCAGCGCCTCGTCGACCCGGCCAAGGTCGGCGACCACCTGCCCGAGGTTGATCAGCGAGGCGCCCTCCTCCTCGGCGTTGCCGACCTTGCGGGCGACCTCCAGGGCGCGCTCCAGAGTGGCGCGAGCGCCCTCGGCCGCCCCCCCGACCCACTCCGCCGAGTGCTCGTGCTCGATGCCGCCGAGGACGCGCAGGGCGCCGGCCAGGCCGGGCAGGTCCCCCTCGGCCTCGTAGAGATCGCGGGCCCGGCGGGCGTGCTCCAGCGCGAGGTCGCTCTCGCCGACCAGCTCCTCCGTGCGGGCCAGGATGAAGAGGACCTGGGCTTCGAGCAGGCGGTCGGCGCCGGCCTCGGCCAGCGCCGCACCGCGGCGCAGGACGGCGATGGCCTCCGGGTTGCGGCCGAGCAGGCCGAGCACCCAGCCCTCCTCGACGTCGAGGCGGGCCCGCCCGCCGGCGTCGACCGCCGCCTCCGAGGCACGGGCCGAGCCGATCACCTCCAGGCAGCGCGGGTAGTCGCCCAGCTTGCGCAGCGTCGAGGCCACGCCGAGCACGGCGCGCAGCCCGCCCTCCACGGCCTCGGCGCGCCGGTACAGCTCCAACGCCGCGGCATACGCGCCGCGCGTCTCCTCGATGCGGGCGCAGCGGAGGAGCAGCTCGGGCAGCCGCCCGGCCACCCCGGGGTCGTGGTCGGCGATCTCCACGGCCTGGCGCAGGTAGGCGACCGCCTGCTCGTTGGCGAACATCGCCTCGGCCCGCGCACCGGCGCGCTCCAGATAGGCGACCGCCTCGCCGCCCATCTCGCCGCCGTGGGCGTGGCGGGCGAGCATGTCGACGACGTCGTCGCCGCTGCCGTAGAGGTCGACGACGGCGGCGACCGCGGCGCGGTGGATCTCGCGGCGCCGGGCGCGCAGCAGTCGCGAGTAGGCGACGTCGACGAGCAGCGCGTGGTGGAACCAGTAGCGCGTCTCGCCGCCGTCGTCGACCGTCTCCAGGAAGCCGCCACGGAGCAGCTCGCCGACCGCCTGGTCGTGGTCGGGGCCGTTCCCGGCGACGTGGCGGAGCAGCGCGGGAAGCACGGTGCGGCCGATCACCGAGGCGACCTGGAGCAGGTCGGCGGCGGGCCGGAGCAGGACGTCGATGCGGGCGGCGAGCACCTGCTCGACCCCGGTGGGGACGGCCTCGGGCCGCCAATCGCGGGGGAGACGCCAGCCCTGCGGGCCCTGTTCCACCGCACCGGTCTCCAGCAGGGAGCGCAGAAGCTGCTGGGCGAAGAGCGGGTTGCCGCTGGTGCGCTCGGTGACCATCGCGGCCAGCTCGGTGGTGGCGGGGCCCCCCAGGACGTCCTCGGCCAGCTCGGCCACGGCGGAGGCGTCGAGCGGGCCGACGTCGAGCACGGCGGAGCGGGACTCGGCCTCGACCAGCCCGACCGCGGCGGCGCGACCCTCGGGGCGGGCGGTGAGCACGAGGCTGAAGGGCGCGTTGCGCGACCGGGCGGCGAGGTGGCGGGTGAGGTCGAGGGTGCCCGCGTCGGCCCAGTGCACGTCCTCGACGCCCAGCACCAGGGGCCGGCGCGCAGCGCGGGCGAGCAGGTACGCGGCGACCGCCTCGTGGAGGCCGTGGCGGAAGGCGAGCGGGTCGGTGGGCGCGGCATCGCCCTGGCCGGGCGCGTCTGGCAGGCCGAGGAGCCGGAGGAAGTAGGGCGCGACCCGGGGCACGCCCAGACCTGCGGCCTCGGCGACGACGCGCCGCAAGGCCACCTCGGGGTCGACGTCCTCGGGGATCTCGGTGAGCACACGCAGCAGCTCGACATAGGGTCGGTAGGGACGGCTGCGGTAGGCGACGCAATGGGCCTCGACCCACTGGATCCCGTCCTCGATGCCGCGCCGCCGCGCCTCGGCGATGAGCGCGCTCTTTCCCGTGCCCGGCTCGCCGACCACAGCGGCCACGCCGCCGCCGCCCGCCACCGGGGTGAGCACACCGCGCAGGACGTCGAGCTCGCGCGACCGTCCCACCAGGCGACCCGCGGCCGGCGCGCGCGCGGCCGACGCATCGGTCAGCTCGCCGGCCAGCCGCCACGCCGGCACAGGCTCGGGCTTGCCCTTGACCTGGATGCCGCCGAGATCCTCGAAGGCGAAGCGCGAGCGGGCCAGCAGGTATGTGTCACGGCCGACATAAACAGCCCCGCCCGGCGCCGCCGACTCCAGCCGCTGGGCGACGTTGACCGCGTCGCCGAGCACCGAGTACTCCATGCGCACCTCGTCGCCGAAGAAGCCGGCGACGACGTAGCCGGTGTTGACCCCGACGTGCAGCGTCAGGTTGGCCGCCTCGGGACCGAGCTCGCCGAAGAGCTGCGCCGACTCGCGCTGCATGTCGGCCGCGGCGAGCAGGGCGCGCACCGCGTCGTCCTCGTGCGACACGGGAGCGCCGAAGAAGGCCAGGATGGCGTCGCCTGCGAACTTGCCGACGTAGCCGCCGTACCGCGTGACGATGTCGGCGAGCCGCGACACGATGGGGCCGATGATGCCCACGAGCTGCTCGGCGTCGAGGCCGTGGGCGAGGGCGGTGAAGCCGCTCACGTCGGCGAACACCGCGGTGATCAGCCGCCGCTCCTCCACCCCGCCACGGGCGCTGGCCAGCCGCTCCACGAGCGGCCGGTTGACGACCTCGCCCGCGCCACGCTCGTCGTTCAGCGCCGAGGAGATGGCCTCGGCGACGTCGGCCACGGTGGCCTGCACCGCCTGGGCCTCGGCGGCGCGCGGCTTGCCACAGTGCCCGCAGAAGCGGAAGCCGTCGGGGTTCTCGCCTCCGCACTCGGCGCAGGGCCAGGCCATGACGCCAGTCTACGGACGCTCGATCTCCGCGGGGAGCCGGGCCGTCTCGGCCCACCTCCTACCATGGCGGCCACATGAGTTCGGTTGCTGCGGCTCGGCAGGGCAGCCCGTCGTTGCGCCTGGTGGAGCCGCTCGCCGCTCTGTCCGTGGTCACCGACCTGGCGCACGGCCGCCCGCCCGAGCAGGCGCTGCACGCGACCCTGATGTCCCTCGACGTCGCCGAGCGCCTCGGCGAGGGAACCGCCGTCCGCCGTGACGCGCTCTACGTCACTCTTTTGCGCGGCCTCGGCTGCACAGCCACGTCGCACGAATACGCGCAGGCCCTCGGCGGCGACGACGTCGTGGTGCGCCGCGAGGGCGATGCAATCGACCCCACGCGTCCGCGCGAGGCGCTTCGCTTCGTGCGCCGGACGGCTGCGGCACAGCCACCGGGGCGGCGCGTGCAGGTCTACGTGCAGGGCATGCTGCGCGGTGCCCGCGTCGCGGCGGAGGGTGCGCGCGCGGACTGCGAGGTGGCGCGCCGTCTCTCGGCGCAGCTTGGACTCGCGGAGAGCGTGTCAGCCGCGCTGTACCAGGGATTCGAGCGCTGGGACGGCCGCGGCCATCCCGAGGCGCTGCGCGGCGACGCCATCCTCGTCAGTGCGCGGATCGCCGCCGCGGCCACCGTGGCGGTGATGTTCGACGGCATGCTCGGTCGCGAGTCGGCAGTCGCCATCCTGCGCGACTGGTCGGGTCGCATCCTCGATCCCGACGTCGTGCTCGCGGTGCTCGGCGTGTGGTCGGAGTCGTCGGAGCAGCCCGCTGCACCGGACCCGCTGGTGGCGGTGCTCGACCGCGAGCCCGCGCCGGTGAGCCAGGTGGGCGACGAACGGCTCGATGCCGTGGCGTCGGCGTTCGCGGCGGTGGCGGATCTCAAGGCGACGCACCTGCACGGTCACTCCACAGGCGTCGCGGAGCTGGCCGCGCGAAGTGCCGCACTCCAGGGCTTCGACGCCGCCCAGGTGACGGCGGTGCGCCGCGCCGCGTTGCTCCACGACCTCGGCCGTGCGGCTGTTCCCACCGGCATCTGGGAGCGCAGCGGTGCGCTCAGCACCGCGGAGTGGGAGGCGGTCCGGCTGCACCCGTACCAGAGCGAGCGCATCCTGGCGCGTTCCTCGGCGCTGGCGCCGCTCGCGCGCATCGCCGGGAGGCACCACGAGCGGCTCGACGGCAGCGGCTACCACCGCGGCTGCGATCCCGCCGAGCAGGATCGCGCCTGCCGGACGCTGGCCGCGGCCGACGCATTCCACGCCATGGTCGAGCCACGGCCACACCGCCCGGCCATGGCGCGCGACGTCGCGGCTCGGACGCTGCGCGGGATGCCGCTCGACGCGGCGGCCGTGGAGGCCGTGATCGAGGCTGCGGGAGAACCGCCGAGGCGCCGGCTGTCCTGGCCGGCGGGGCTCACCGAGCGCGAGGTGGAGGTGCTGCGCCTCGTCGTCCGGGGCATGTCGATGCGGCAGGCGGCCGAGCGCCTCACGATCTCGACGTCGACGGTGCACACGCACCTGGCCCACGTCTACGAGAAGGCGGGGGTGTCGACGCGCGCGGCCGCGGCGGTCTTCGCCATGGAGCACGGGCTTCTCGAGCCCTGAGGCGGGCGGCGCAAAGATCGACAGTTCTGCCGATGGCGCGGATGCGCGACGGCGTCTAGCCTGCGGTCCATGCCCACCTCGCCCACCACCACCGACGATCATCCCCTGACCCGGCTCAGCGCCACCGCCATGGCCCGGCTGGTCCGCTCCCGCGAGCTCGACCCCGTCGACCTCGTGGACGCGACGCTGCGCCGCATCGACGACGTCGAGCCGCGGCTGCACGCGTTCGTGGCGGTGCTGGCCGGAACAGCCCGCCAGGAGGCGGAGGCGCTGCGCAGGCGTCCCGACCTCGACGCCCTGCCCCTCGCAGGGGTGCCGGTCGCGGTGAAGGACAACGTCGAGGTCGCCGGCCAGCCGACGACGCACGGGTCGGGCGCCACGCCGCGACAACCGGCCGTCGACGATGCGCTGCTGCTGCGGCGGCTGCGCGACGCCGGCGCCATCGTGGTGGGCCGCACGGTGATGCCCGAGCTGGCGATCTGGCCATTCACCGAGCCGGAGGCGTACGAGGCGCCCCGCAACCCCTGGAACCTGGAGCGCACGCCCGGCGGGTCGAGCGGCGGCTCGGCGGTGGCGGTGGCCGCGGGCATGGCGGCGCTGGCGGTGGCCAGCGACGGCGGCGGCTCCATCCGCGTCCCCGCGGCCTGCTGCGGGATCGTCGGCTTCAAGCCGGCGCCCGGCGTCGTGCCCGTTCCTGGCGTGCGCGGTGAGCACTGGTACGGGCTGAGCGCCTTCGGCTCGCTCGCCCGCAGCGTCGAGGACGCCGCCCTCGCGGTCGACGTGATGGCCGGGACGAACCGCTATCGCGACCCGCTGCCGCCCGACCGGCCGCTGCGCGTCGCGGTGTCGAGCCGCCATCCCGTCTTCGGTGCGCGCCTGTCGAAGCAGGTGCGCGGAGCCCTGGACGCCGCGGCCGATGCGCTGGCGGCGGCGTCGCACACGGTGCGCCGTGCCAGCCCGCGCTACCCACTGACGCCGACGCAGTTCACCTCGCGGTGGATGGCGGGCATCGCCCAGGACGCCGAGGGTCTCGACGTCGACCGGATGGAGGCCCGCACCCGCGCGATGGTGCGGCGGGGGCGCCGCCTCCAGCGCAAGGTGCAGCCCGCGTCGCACAGCGCGTTCGCCGGGTACACGCGGCAGTGGTTCGCGTCGTGCGACGTCCTGATCGCGCCGATCACGGCGGCGCCACCCGTGCGCATCGGGACCTGGCGCGGCAGGGGCTGGCTGCCCACCATGCTCGGCGTGGCCCGGTGGATGGGCTACGCCAACATGTGGAACGTGGCGGGAGCCGCCGCCGTCGCGGTGCCATGGGGAATGAGCGAAGACGGCATGCCGCTCGGCCTTCAGGTGGTGGGACCTGCCGGCTCGGAGCCGGTGCTGCTCTCGGTGGCGGGGCAGCTGGAGTCGCTTCGACCCCAGTCGCCCACGTTCCCACCGCTCTGACGCCGAGCCGGCTCAGCGCTGCAGGAAGGAGTGCACCTCGTACTCGGTGATCTGCGGCGCGGCCATGCCCAGGTCCGCCGCGATGGGGCCGATCTCGTTCTGGGCCAGCGCGTCGGCGGCCTCGCGGGTCTCGTAGACGTCGACAGCGCGCAGGCCCTCGGACGTCGGCGCGGCCCAGTGGAAGAGGACGCCCGGGGCGGGCTTGCCGGCCGGGAGCTGCATGCGCGCCACCAGCCGCACCATCAGGGCGTCGTACTGCTCCGCCGTCCACCCCTTGCCGTCGAACACTCGCGCGATCGCCATGGCATGGCCTCCTCTCTGCATACTCCGATCAGGAGTAATCGATGGGTGCGCAGCGTAGCTCCTATCAGGAGTATCGTCAAGCCCATGGCCCGCCGCACCACCACCGCCAACGCGATCCTCGGCCTGCTCGCCCTGCGGCCCTCCTGGCCCGTCTACGAGCTCACCAAACAGCTGCGGCGCAACATGCGCTTCTTCTGGCCACGCGCCGAGAGCCGCATCTACGACGAGGCCAAGGCGCTCGTCGAGCGCGGGCTGGCCACCGCGGAGACCTCCGTCGTCGGTGGGCGGCGGCGCACCACCTACGCCATCACCGACGCCGGCCGGGAGGCGGTGCGCTCCTGGCTGGGCACGGCGCCGGGCCCGACCGCGCTCGCCTGCGAGCCATTGCTGCGCGTGTTCCTCCACGACCTCGGCGACCGTGCGCAGGTCGACCGCGCCCTCGACCAGGTCGAGGCGGACGCGCGGGCGATCCTGGACGTGGGGCGCGTCGTCGGGTCGGAGTACGTGGCAGGGACCGCACCGTTCCAGGACCAGGTCCACGTCCGCGCCTTCGTCTTCGACTTCCTCACCAACCACGCCCTGATGCTTCGCGGGTGGGCAGAGCGGACCAGGGCCACACTCGACCGCTGGCCCGATCTGACGCCGGAGGAGCGCACCGCCGCCGCCCGCGACACCATCGCGCAGACGTTGCAGCGCTATCCGGCTCCACCGGAGCGCCGAGCCGGGGGACCGCGAACCCGAGCCTAGTCTCGATAGGGCTCGTCGAACGCCTTGCGCCGCACAGGCCCGCGCAGCACGTCCTCGACGCGCCGCCCTTCGCCGAGGGAGACCAGCGAGCCCTCGCGCTGGTAGAGGGGGACGCGGTCGAGCGGGACGCTGAGGTCGAGGTCGGTCGGGCCCTCCACGACCTCGCCGGTCCACCAGTCGCCCCACCGGCCCCGCGGGAGGTGGACGCGGCGGCGCCCCCCCGGCTTCACCACCGGCGCGACGAGCAGGTCCTCTCCGAGGAGGAACGACGAGTCCTCGCGCCAGCAGAGCACGTCGTCGGGGAAGTCGAGGACCAGCGGGCGCAGCATCGGCCGGCCGGCGAGGGTGCGGCGCGACTGCTCGGCGAGGTAGGGCATCAGCGCGTAGCGCAGGCGCGCTGCGGCGACGGCCGCGGCGCAGACCTCGGGCGCGTAGACGTAGGGCTCGCGGGGGCTGGTGCCGTGGAAGCGGGCAATCGGCGAGAGGCAGCCCAGCCACGCCCAGCGCGCGTACAGCTCGCCGTCGGGGAGCGGCTGGTCCATGGTGTAGAAGCCGCCGATGTCGCTGGCCCAGTAGGCGGTGCCGGAGAGCGCGGCGCTGAGGCCGGCGCGCAGCGCGCCGCGCAGGTCGCTCCAGGTGCACTGGGCGTCGCCGGACCACTGCAGCGGGTAGCGGTGCGAGCCCAGCCAGCCGGAGCGGCCGAAGACGACGGGACGGTCGGTTCTGGTCGCCGTCGTCTCGAACACGAGGCGGTTGAAGAGCAGCGCGTAGAGGTTGTGGATGTCGGCGCCGCTGCGGCCGTCGGCGAACTGCGCGTCGTCGGGGACGCCCTCGGCGAAGTCGGTCTTGAAGGCGGCGGCGCCGAGGTCGAGGAGGCGCAGGTGCTGCGCCGCCCACCAGCGGCGGGCCGGCTCGCCGGTGAAGTCGACGACGTGCGCCTGCCGCTGGGGCGCCTCGAAGGGCGGCGCGAAGTCGTGCCCCGGCTGCCGCGCCAGCCCTCCCAGGCTCTCCAGCTCGCTGTGCGTCCAGGAGTCGACCAGCGCGTAGGGGTTCTCCCAGAGACTGACACGAACTCGCCCCTCGTCGCGCATCGTCGCGAAGAAGCTGCGCGGGTCGCCGAACTGCGCGTCGTCCCAGGTGAGGTCAGCGCCGTGGTCGTTGTCGCGGGTGCGGCGCTCCCGCATCCAGCGCGGGTCGAGGTGGACGACGTCGAGCGGGAAGCCGATCGCCTCCAGGTTGCGGACGACCTCGACCACCTCTGCGCGGCTGCTGTACATGCATCGCGACATCCAGATCCCCAGCGCCCAGTCCGGCACGGTGGCGGGCGGGCCGGACAGCGCGTAGAAGGCGTCGAGCAGGGCCTGCGGCGTGTCGCCGGCGAGGACGAAGAGGTCGAGCACCTCGCCGGCGGCGGCGACGGTGAGCGTCTCGAAGGAGGGATTGCCCAGCTCCCACATCACGCGCCCTGCGGCGTGCACCACCAGGCCGTAGCCGGCGCTGCTCCAGCAGAACGGCGTGTTGTGGTACGTGATCAGCGTCCCGTTGGAGCCGATCGCGTCGCGGTTGTACTGCACGATGCGCATGCCGCGCTTGTCGACCGGACCGTACTGCTGGCCGAGGCCGTAGATGCGCTCCTCGGGCGCCAGCACCAGCGACTCGTGCGCCCACGTGCGCAGGCCCTCGCCGCGGGAGGTGCCGAGGGGGCGGCTCATCCAGTGGCTGAATGCGCCGTCGTCGCGGCGCTGCGCGGTCAGCTGCGTGCCGTCGGGGCGGCGCAGGGTCCAGGACATGTCGGGCTCGAGCTCGAAGCGCCAGGTGGGGGCGTCGAGGGTGAGCGCGCCGTCGCAGAGCTCGACGGCGGCGGTGGGGTCGGGGTCGGCACCCTCGGCGAGCATGCCGTCGGTGTCGCGGACCGTGCCCGGCGCGCCCGGCGGGCAGGACCATCGCAGGCGGAGCGCGCCCGAGCGCGTGCGCTGGACCAGCAGCTCGGCGGGCCGGCCGTCCTGGGTGGCGACCTCGACGCGCGCCCCGCCGGGGACCGCCTCGATCCCCGCGATGCCCTGGGCGGTGGCGAAGCGGCGCTCGGGCTGGGCGAAGAGGGGGACCGGGTCCTCGATCCCGCTCAGCGGGGCGCGCTCGGGCCGGGGCGTCTCCGCACTGAAGTCGGGCTGGAGCGCAAGGGCCGAGGTGGTCGTGTCGTCAGCCATGGTGTCCTCCGGCGCGAGGGGGCGGGCCCGCGCCGCGCACTTTGATAGAATTTCTTCCTAAGTCCTACCACATCGCAGCCACGTCCGAGGGAGAGAGTGGCCACCGCCGTCGTCGCCGACCGTGCGCGCCGTGGGGGGCGGCGCATGGGGCTCGTCTACGCGCTGATGAGCGCGCTGCTCGTGCTGGCACTCGTGCCCGCCCTGCATCCGCCGCTGCCGCACGTCCCGCCCATCGCCGCCTTCGCCCCTGTCGCCCAGCAGAACATCACCAAGCCGCCGCCCGACCAGTCGAGCACCTCGGGGAAGGGGGCCAACCAGAACGGCAACGGTGAGGCCGCGGGCGGCAGCGCGACGCCGACGCCCTCCCCCACCCCGCCCGCGCCGCCCGCGGCCGGCGCCGCAGGTCCCGGGGCTGCGGGAGAGAGCCCGCCGCGCTCGCTCGACTGCGTCGACGGTCCCGGCGGTCCCCGGCAGATCGCGGACACCCAGTCGCCACCGTGCATCCCGTTCTGGAAGGGCGACAACGGCGGGGCGACCTGGCACGGGGTGGATGCCAACACCATCCGCATCGGCCTCGCCGACAGCCAGCCGGAGACGCAGTACTGGACGCAGTTCTTCAACGACCACTTCGAGCTCTACGGCCGGCAGATCGTCACGGTGAACGTCGGCTGCGGCGGTGGCGGCGGCTCCGACACACCACAGGCCGACATGGTGAAGGACGCCGACCAGATCGCGGCCACCGACAACGTCTTCGCGGTGCTGGGGTGCAGCGACGCGGGCGGTCGGGAGAAGTACTTCTTCGACGAGCTGGCGCGCAAGGGCATCATCTCCGTCACGGCGCAGATGAACCTGAGCGCCGAGGCCGACCTGGAGAAGTTCCAGCCCTACGAGTGGAACTACTACCCGTCGGTCGACGTGAACGAGGTGGACCTCGGCGCCCAGGCCTGCACGTTGCGCGACCAACCCGCACCGGCGTACACCCCACCCTCGCTCTCGCACCGGCGCAGCTACGGCATCATCTACTCGACGTACACCGACGGCTCGTCCATCGACCGGCACTACCTGACCGATGCGCTGCAGGCCTGCGGCATCACCGTGCAGCCAAAGGACATCCTTCCGGTGGACTACGTGCCGTCGAGCGCAGGCGCCGGGTACCAGAACCGCAGCACCAACTCGACGCAGCAGGCCGAGGCCGCGGTCGCGCAGCTCGCCTCCGACGGCATCACCACGGTGCTGTTCATGACCCACGTCACCTCGACCATCCAGGTCCTGCAGCAGGCCGATTCGGCCAGCTACCACCCCGAGTGGATGATGGGCTACTTCGACTACAACACGGCGTGGAGCCCCGAGGGCCCGCTGCAGCCCACCGACCAGTGGGACCACGCCTTCGGCTTCGACTACCAGAACAAGCTGGTGGCAGCGCCGCTGAACCCCTGGTACCAGGCCGTGATGGAGGAGAACTCCACCTACTCGTGGCCCTACGCGCCGCTGCGCTACAACGGCTGGTACTGCTACGAGATGGAGCTCCTGCTGGCATCGGGCCTGCAGATGGCAGGACCGCACCTCACTCCGCAGACGTTCCAGCAGGGTCTGTGGAACACCCACTTCCCCAACCCGCCGGGCCCGTACGACGAGGGCACCGTCGGGTTCAACCACGATCACACCTGGGTGAAGGACCACGCGCTCGTGTGGTACTCCGCGTCCTCGACGGGGCCGTGGGGGCAGAGCGGCGTGTGGTGCTACGTGACCCACGGCCAGCGGTACACCGACGCCAACCTGCCCGGCGGCTACCCGTACGACTCGGGCACGTGCGAAGCCTGACCGTCACCCAGTGCCCCCGCTGACCACCGCGCGCAGGGTCGAGGCCACCCCGAACGGCCTGCGCCTGCACGACGGCCGCATCCTCACCGTGCTGAGCGGCGCGGTGCACTACTGGCGGCACGACCCCGACGACTGGCCGCGCATCCTCGACGCTCTCGCCTCCCTCGGCTTCACCGCCGTCGACACCTACGTGCCGTGGTCGGTGCACGACCGCGACCACGGGCGCGCCGACTTCACCGGCAGGCGCGACGTCGCGCGCTTCCTGCGCCTCGCCGCCGACCGGGGACTGCACGCGGTGGTGCGCCCCGGCCCGCACATCGGGGCCGAGCTGCTCGACTCCGGCATCCCGCAGCGTGTCACGGAGGACGGGCGCTGCCAGGCCCTGCGCTGCAACGGCCTTCCCTACGCCCTGCCGACGGCGACGCATCACATCCGCGTGCCCTCGTACTTCTCCAGCGCCTTCCTCGCCGAGGTGCACTCCTGGTACGACCTCGTCGTCCCGCAGCTCGCCCCGCTGCAGCACCCCGACGGCCCCGTCGTCGCCGTGCAGGTCGACAACGAGCACGGCTACTTCTTCCAGGCGCATCCCTACGCGCTCGACTACCATCCCGAGGCTCTCGACGCCTACCGCGCGTGGCTGATCAAGCAGCACGGGTCCCTCGATGCCGTCAACGCGCTGTACGGCAGGCGCTGGCTGAAGCCGGCCGACATCGACCCACCACGCGACGGCGGCGACGAGCCGGAGGTGCGGCGCCTCGACTGGCTGCGCTGGCGCGAGGAGGCGATCCGCATCACCCTCCGCAGGCTTGGCGACGGGCTGCGGCGCCGCGGCCTCGACCGCGTGGTGACGTACCACAACGACTACCCGCGCCTGGACACACCCCTCGACACCGCCGCGCTGGAGGCGAGCGGCGCGGTGGACGTCGCCGCCATGGATGTGTACGCCACGCGCCACGGTGCGGGATACGTCGCCGAAGTCTCGCGCCACGTCGCCGGCGGATCCCGGCTGCCGTGGCTGGCGGAGATGGGCGCGGGCTGGCTGACGCTGCCCTGGCTGCTGCCGATGCGGGCGACGCCGGACGACGGTGAGCTGGTCTGGCTGACCGCGCTGCTCACCGGTGTGCGCGCCTGCAACGTCTTCATGGCGGTGGAGCGCGACCGCTGGTACGGCAGCCCGATCGACGCACACGGCAATGTCCGCGAGACCCACGCCGCGACGCTGCGACGGGTGCTGCACCTGGTCGACGACCTCGGTCTGCCCGCGATGCGGCGCACCGCCGAGGTGCTGCTGGTCGAGAATCGCGAGCAGAGCAGGCGGCGGGCGGCGCGCGCGACGCTGGGCGGCCTGGTCCCCGCCTTCGCGGGGCAGATGCCGTTCGACTTCCAGCTCACCGCGATGCCGCACGCTGACGACGACCTCCTGCACAGGTTCGAGGCGGCGGTCCGGCGCGAGCTCGACGCCGCGTCGGTCGACCACGATCACGCCTCGTCCTCGGCGCTGCCCGACCTGTCGCGCTATCGCTGCGTCGTGATGCCGGTGCTCGACGTGGCTGACGCCCCGGCATGGGCGGCACTGCACGAGGCCCAGCGCAACGGGGTGACGGTGTGCATCGGACCGCGCCGTCCGACCATCGACGGGACGCTGCGGCCCCGCGCCTTCGATGGCGACGGCATGGTCCTGCTGAACGACGCGAGCGATCTGCGCCGTCATCTCCCGGCGCCGGCTTTCACCGCCAGCGAAGGTCCCGTGCGACTCCGTCACTGGAGCGGAGACGGGCGCGAGCTTCTCGCAGCGCTGAACCACTCCGGTGAGCCGTCGGCGGTCACCATCACCGCCCGGCGCACCGCGCACCTGCGACCGCGGTGGCGCAGCGACGTCGCGGGCCGCACCGCGGCGCCGTCGTTCGAGACGGCGATTCCCGCCTGGGGAGTGCAGGTCTGGGAGGTGGGGCGGTGATCGCACCCGACGTCCTCATCACCGGCGTCGAGCCCGACGGATTCGGCCTCATCTGCGCCATCGCCGAGACACGGCAGCGGCGGGTTCAGCGCGTCCTCTCGGTGCTGCACGACGACGGCGCGGTGGTCAACGTCGTGTGCTCGCGTGACGGTGTCCTCGACGCCCATCGCGAGCCGTTCGACGACGCGCAGCAGCGCGCCACAGCCCTGCTCGCCGAATCCGGCGCCGACCGCGTGGTCCTCTACGACCGCACCAGGCTCGACGACCTCGCCGCCCAGCTCGCCGCCATCCCCACCACGACGCGTCCGCAGCAGGAGGTCTTCTGGGCCAACGCGGACGCCTTCTGGGCCTCGCCCGCCATCGCCACGGCGCCCGCGCCGCCGCACGATCCCTGGCGCGCCGTCCCGCGCATCCTGCGCCGCGCCGAGGGCGGATGGGCGCTCCTCGCCCTCTACGACGGCGAGCGCTGCGCCGCCACCCTCCTCACCGAGGTGCACCAGGGTCTGGTCCAGCGCATCACCTCACTCGACGCCATCGCCGGCGCCACGCGACCGCCTCGCAGCGCCGTGGCACGGCTGGTCGCGGATGTCGAGGCGCACCTCGGTGCCGTCCGCATCGCCCTGGTCTGCGACCTCGCCGACCTCGCCGCAGCCTTCCGGCAGGACGACGTCCCTGCCGCCGTGATCGAACTCGCTCGCGACCGCGCCATCCTCTCGCGCGGCCTGGAGGATCTGCCATGACGCTCGCCCACTGCGCCGCGCTCGACGCCGAGCAGGTTGCCGCCTACCGGCGCGACGGCTTCGTGCTGATCCCCGGTGTGCTCACCCCTGAGGAGCTCGCCGCACTGCGCGCCGAGTCCGACCGCCTCCTCGACCTCACCGTCAACGCCTCCATCGCCCTCGGCGAGAACAGCCCGCGCATGGACGTGTGCCGCCGCGGCGAGGCGATCAGCCTGCGCAAGGTCCAGCCGCTCGGCGACATCTCGCCGCTGATCGGCGGCGTGCTCGTCGACGAGCGCCTGCTCGCACCGCTGCGCTCCATCCTCGACTGCGACCCGGTCCCCATGGAGGAGAAGCTCAACTACAAGCAGCTCCTCCGCGGTGACCTCCCCATCGACGCCGAGCGCGAGGGCGACTCCTTCGACCTGCACTGCGACTGGTCCTACTTCGACCACAACGGCTACCCGCGCGAGTCGCTGTCGGTCGCCGTCGCCATCGACGACGCCACCACCGACAACGGCTGCATGCGCGTCCTTCCCGGCTCACACACGCGGGAGTGGCCGATCCAGGCCGCCTACAACCCCCTCCTCGTCGAGGGGGTTGTGGACGGCGCCGACCTCCTCCACGTCCCACAGCCGGCCGGCTCGGCGCTCATCTTCCATTGCGGCCTCGTCCACGGCTCCGGCGACAACCGCACCGCGTTGCCACGGCGCCTGCTCATCTTCAGCTACCACCCCGCCTGGCACGTCACCGAGCCCGACAAGCGCAACCGTTCCCTGCGCGACGCGGGACAGGCGCACGAAGCCCGCTACCGCGCACTGCTCGACCGTGGCCACCGTCCCCGGCCGCTGGCCGACCTCACCCTGGGCTGAGCAGCACCGCACTGAGGGGTTCGACGGTCACCTCGACACGCCGCTGCGGCGTCGTGGCGAAGGTCGCGCCGCCGACGAGGTCGCGGGCAGGAGCGCCGCCGGGCCACGCCTCGACGGGGCCGAGCTTCACCGTCCGGCGCCGGCTGCTGGCGTTCAGCACCACGGCGATTGGCGGTGACCCCGCAGCGACGCGCAGGTAGGCGAGCGTTCCGGCGGATGCGGCCAGGGGTTGCCACTCCCCGTGACGCAGGGCCGCTGACTCACGCCGCAACCGGACGAGTTGGCGCACGCGGTCGAGCAGCGCCGTGTCGATGCCATCCCAGGGCATGCAGAGCCGCGCGTCGGGATCGATGTCGAGCGCGGGTCCCTGGCGCAGCCCTACCTCGGTGCCGTAGTAGAGGATCGGCGTCGGGCCGAGGGTGAGCAGCGCCGTCAGGGCGAGGAGCAGGCGGCGATCGTCCTCGCCGGCGATGCGCGAGAAGCGCGGCAGGTCGTGGTTCTCGATGAAGATGGCGCGGGCCAGCTCGCCGTTCTCCTCGCGGGACTCCGCGACGCGCTGGCGCATCAGCGCGTCCACAGCGGTGAGGGGCTGGGTGCCGGTCCCGAAGCACTCTCGCAGCAGGTGGGAGAGATGGAAGTCGAGGACGCCGCTGAGCCTCCCGCGGTAGTGCCGCACCTGGTCCAGAGGGCCGAACGCCTCGGCGAGCGTCACCGCCTCCGGATTGGCCGCACGCACCACCTCGCCGAACTCCGACCAGAACTCGAACGGCGTCGCGCCCGCGGAGTCGAGGCGGAAGCCATCCACGCCGAGGTCGACCCAGAAGCGCGAGGCGTCGAGAAGCGCGCGCCGCAACTCCGGGTGCGTGTGGTCGACGCCCATGAAGATGCGCCCGCTGAACCACGAGTACCACCGGTCGGGCCAGCGATGCCAGTGGAACCAGTCGCGGTGGGGGCTGTCGGGACGCGTGCGGGCGTCGATCGCCGCCGGATGGCGCACGCCGAGGTACGACGCCTCCCAGTCGAGCAGCACCCGGATGCCGCGCGCGTGCGCCTCGCGCAGCAGGGCACGCACGTCGTCGAGCGAGCCGAAGCGCGGGTCGACGCCCTGCAGGTCCTTGACGTCGTAGGTCACCTGCATCTCGCCGGGCGTGATCGGCGAGAGGAGCAGGCAGTCGACGCCGAGGTCGGCGAGGTGGTCGAGGCGCCGGGTGATGCCGCGCAGCGACCCGCCGGCGAACTGCAGGAAGCGCACGTCGCGCGGGTCGGCGACGACCGAGCCGTCCGAGCGCGCGAAGCGGTCGACCAGCAGGTGGTAGACGGTCGCCTCGCGGAACCACTGCGGCACGTGCGGCTCGTGGACGACGTGCCGGAAGGCGCGCGCCGCAGGGCGGACGAAGGCGACGTCGGGATCGGGATGCTCCAGGCCGGGCCCCGCGTCCTCCGCCCAGTGACTCGCGCCGTCCGCGCCGCGCAGCTCGACAGCGTAGCGCAGCACCGTTCCCCCGGTGAGGGGCGGCAGCTCGGCCGACCATTCGGACGCCTCCCGCCCCTCCGCCGCGCCGGCCGGGGACATCGGCACCTCCCCCGCCGCCACCCCGGGCGCCGCGGGATCCGATCCGTCCGTGGTGTAGTGGACAACTCCGGCCACAACGCCCAGTCCCGCCTCGGCCCGCACGCGTACCCGCGACGGCCGCCCCGGCCGGGGCGGCTCGGGCGTGATCGCCTCGTCGTGGTGCACCCCGCGCGCCGCCTCCGCCGCGCGCGCCGCGGCCACCTCGGCCGGCCCGACGACCGCACCCGCGGCCGCCTGCTCCCGCGCCCGCACCGCCGGCGACAGCTCGAAGTCGAGCCGCTCCCCGCGCGCCAGGCCCATGAAGAGCCCGTCCGCGTACACGAGGTACGACCGCGACGGGCCGTCGGTGACCAGCATGGCTCCGTCGAGCGCCAGCCGCGTGCCGTCACTCATCTCGAACGCCCCGCGGCCGCCCGTCGCCACCACCAGCTCCATGTCGTACCCGCCGGCCGCGAACCGCTCCTCCGCCAGCGTCTGCGGGGTTTCCGCCAGCCTCGGCACGATCGACCCGGCCCGCTGGAGGATCGGCACGGCGTCCAGCGGCGCCGGCACCTCGACCCACCCCGGGCCCTCGTACCGCCGCGCCCCGCCGAACTCCTGCCAGGACCCCGCCGGGAGGTAGACGCGCCTCGTCCGCGCACCGCGCGAGAGCACCGGTGCGACGAGCAGAGACGGGCCCAGCATGTACTGGTCGCTCAGCGTCCAGCACTGCGGGTCCTCGGGGAACTCCAGCAGCATCGCCCGCATGATCGGCGTGCCCGTCGCGCTGCACTCCTGCGCGCAGGCGAAGAGATAGGGGAACAGGCGCACGTGGAACTCCGCCCAGCGGCGGAAGTGCGCCGTCATCTCCTCGTCGTGCCAGAGGTCGAGCGGGGGCGTGGGCTCCGGCTTGAAGCCGAGATGCGTGCGCATCACCGGCGTCAGCGCACCGAGCTGCACCCAGCGCATCCAGAGCTCGCGATCGCCGGCACCCGTCGCCAGCGGCTTCTCCGGCAGCGCGAACAGGCCCGAGATGTCACATCCCCACGCGCCCACGCCGAGCAGCCCCAGCGACAACCCACCGGGAACGACGCTCGCGATGCCGAAGTCGCCGCTCCACTCGCACAGCTGGTCACCGCCCCAGTACACCGGCAGCATCGCCTGCGTGCCGAGGTACCCCGAGCGCGCGAACACCACCGCGTCCGGCTTCACCGACTCGCGCACCGCATCGGTCGCCCCGTGGTACAGCAGCGCGTAGCGGTTGTGCGCCTCCGCACCCGACGACCCGTCGTGCATCACCGCCTCGGGGGGCACCTGCTCGCCGAAGTCCTCCATCCACCCGTCCCACCCGATCTCGCCGAGCAGCCGCCGCACGTTGTCCTGCCAGCGCCGCACCGCCGCCGGGTTGGTGAAGTCGAGGATGGCCGCGGCGTCCTCGTCGAAGTCGACCACACCCTCGTGGGTGTCGAGCGGTGAGAAGAAGCGGATGAGCAGCGGCGCGCCGGACGCGTCGCGCACCACCAGGCCGTCGCGCACCGCCTCGTCGAACCACGGCGTGCCGCGGTACACCATGCAGTTCAGGTAGGTGAGCGCCTTGAAGCCGAGGTCGTGCACCGCCGAGACCAGCGAGGCCATCTCCACCACCTCGCCGTAGCGCGCCAGGGGGTAGTTCCCCGGCCAGCCGTCGCCGTCGTTGGTCTCGGGCGAGTAGTGGTCGTCGATCCACAGCGCGCTGCCCGGGATTCGCTCCGCGCGCAAGCGTCGCGCCTGCTCCAGCACCGCCGCCGGCCCCGAGCGCACGTTGTGCCACACGCCGAACGCCCACGGCGGCGCCAGGGGCGCTCGACCGGCCAGCTCGGCCACCACCGACACGCACCGCCGCGGCGTCCCCAGGACGACCACCACGCGCAGGGACGGCCCCGGCACCGTCACCCGCACCCGCGTGGGCGAGGTCGCGGCCACGTCGAGCGCGTACCGCGCGGCCGTGTCCACCACCAGGGCCCAGCCGGCCGAGGAGTGGAGCACCGGCGCGTGGAAGTAGGTCTGCGCGCTGGCCGCGTCGGTGAGCCACCCGTCGAGCACCCGGCCGCGCAGGTCGAGGCGGACGAACTGGGCGCCCCCGCCGGCGAAGTGGTCGTCCTCCGCGCACGGCAAATCCATGCACAAGGATTTCGCGTCCGGGCTCGTTGCCTCGATGACGTGGACGCCATCTCCCGCAGTCCGGTGGCGGACCTCCACGCCCCTGCCGTTCCCGTCGACCACCCGAGCCCCGCTGAGGGGGGCGGGCAGGCCGCCGGCGGTCTCGCCGTGCCCGGCGGGCAGCGTCAGGAGGGAGGGGGTGGGGGTCGTCGGCAGGGGCACGAGCGGGCTCCGGAGGCGGCTTGGCGAATTAGGCAGTAATATTGACGAAATCGGCCCCGCCTCGACAGAATAGGCCGGTCGCCGGGGGAGAGACGGCGGCGACGGGGAGAGAAGGCGGAGAACAAGGAAGCCGCGTGGTTGTGAGAACGCTCCCGTGAGCACCGTGTGGAGGTCGCCCAACCGCCGTGTCGCCGCTGCCCTGCAGCGGACCTCGGTGGTGTCGACCGTGGTGCTCGCCGTCGTCCTGCTGGCGGTGATGGCCACGGCGACGCAGCGCACCGCGGTGGCCGGCTTCGGCCTGGTCGCGGGCTGCAGCCTCGGCCTGCAGGCGCTCGGGGTCGTGCTCGTCTACCGGAGCAGCCGGGTGGTCAACCTCGCCCAGGTGCAGCTCGCCTCGATCACGGCGGTGCTCTTCTCCGAGATCCTCCGCCACCACGCCATCCTGCGCCTCACCGGCTTCGGTTGCGACGGCTGCCCCGCCTCCCCCACCGCCGCCGCGATCGAGTACTGGGTCGCGCTGGCCGGCACCCTCCTGGTGGCGCCGCTCTGCGGGCTGATCGTGTACTTCGGCCTGATGCGGCCGCTGGCCCGGGCCTCGCGCCTGGTCGGCACGGTGGCCACGCTGGCCGCGGCCACCGTGCTCGGCTACGCCGGCGACCTGATCGCGGGCGCCTTCGACCCCCACGGCGGCAGCCTCGGGGGCACCCCGGCGGACACCCGGCCGCCCGTGGCAGCCAACCTCCGGCTGGGCCCCGGCGTCGTCCTCGACCTCGGCTCCTGGCTGACCGTGGTCGTCGCGGTGCTGGCCCTCGGCCTGGTCATCCTCTTCCTCCGCCGCGCCCGCATGGGCCGGGCCATCCGCGCCGCCGCCGACAACGAGGACCGCGCCCGCAGCCTGGGCATCGGCCCGATCGGGGTGCAGGCGCTGGTCTGGAGCATCGCCGGGCTGCTGAGCGGCCTGGGCGCCTCGCTCGACGCCATGGCCACCGGTGTCGGCGGCTCCGGCGGGGTGACCGTCCCGGTGGTGGTCACCATCCTCGCCGCCGCGGTGCTGGCGAGCCTCGACAACCTGCCGCTGGCGCTGGTCAGCGCCGTCGTGCTCGGCATCCTCCAGCAGGGCGTGATCGCGGGCAACGTCGACCCCGGGGTGCGCGACGCCGTCGTCTTCGCCATGGTCGTCGGCATCCTGCTGCTGCGGCCGCGCGAGTTGAGCGGGCGCCTCGCCGCCGCCGCGGGCGCCTGGGCGACGAGCCGGGAGACCCGCCCCGTCCCCACCGCCCTCCGCGACCTGCCGCCGGTGCGCCGGATGCGCCGGGGCACGGCGGGCGCGGTCGCCGTGATGGCCCTCGCCGTGCCCTGGGTCCTCTCCCCCGGCGGCGTGACCCAGGCGTCGCAGATGCTCGTCTACGGCATCGTCGGGCTCTCGCTGCTGATCCTCTCCGGCTGGACCGGACAGATCAGCCTCGGGCAGTTCGGGCTGGCGGCGGTGGGCGCCTGGGTGGCCTCGTGGCTGGCCGGGAGCGCCGGCCTCCCCTTCTGGCTCACCGTCCCCGCGGGCGCGGTCGCCGGCACGGTGACCGCACTGGTCGTCGGGCTCCCCGCGCTGCGCATCCGCGGGCTCTACCTGGCCATCACCACCCTCGCCTTCGCGCAGGTGGCCCAGAGCGTGCTCTTCGGGCAGAAGCTCGGCGCCACGCTGATCCCCGACCACCTCGACCGGCCCAGCATCCTCGGCCTCGACGGCTCCGACGACCGCGCCTTCTACTACCTGCTGCTGGTCATCGCCTTCGCCTGCGCCCTGGCGGTGGTCGGCCTGCGCCGCAGCCGCACCGGCCGCGCGCTGATCGCCTCTCGCGAGAACGAGCAGGCGACGCAGGCGTTCGGCGTCAACCTGACGCGCGCGCGGCTGCAGGCCTTCGTGGTGAGCGGCTTCTTCGCGGCGTTGGGCGGTGCACTGTTCGCGTACCTCGTCGGCGGCGCCTCGGGCGGTGGCTTCACCCCCGAGTTCAGCGAGAAGCTCTTCCTCATGACGGTCGTCGGCGGGCTCGGCGCCGTGGCGGGGCCGTTCCTCGGCGCGGTGTTCCTCGCCCTGGCGACGGCGCTCATCGACGCCGGAAGCGGCAGCGCGGGTGTGGTGGCCGTGGCCGCGATCATCCTGCTGCTCTCGGTGCCGGGCGGGATGGCGCAGGTGGTCGCCTCCGTGCGCGACGCCTTCCTGCGGCGCGTGGCCGACCGGTACCACATCGCGGTGCCGGCGTTCGCCCACGGCGGCGCGGAGGACGACGGCCGCGCCAGGCTGGCGCCGAAGCGGCTCGGCGGCGGGGCGACCGAGTTCGTGCCGCGACGCTACCGGCTCGACCGGCGGCCGCCGCAGCCGGTGCAGACGGGGGCGGGGCGATGAGCGTCGAGCTGCAGGGGGTCGCCGAGGAGAGGCGGGGGCTGGTGCCGTCGGAGCGGCAGCAGGAGGCGGGGGTTGCGATTGCGCGCCGGCGCAATGGGGATGGGCCGGTGCAGGAGCAGCCGCCGCGGCGGCGGCGCAACCCCGTCGCGGCGACGCTGCACTACTTCGCGGCCTTCGGAGTGATCTTCGAGCTGCCCGCCCGGCAGCGGCTGGCGGTCCTGCTCTTCACCGTCACCGACCTGCTGGAGAACACCGTCGGCGGGGCCACCACCATCCTCATCATCGGCAGCCAGCTGGATCTCCACCTCAGCCCGACGATGACGGCATTCGTGGCGTCGTCGATGGGCACGCTCAACGTGCTGGCCTCGCCGGTGATGGGCTACTACGGCGACCGCCTGCGCCGCCGCCCGCTGCTCCTGGGCGGCGCGGCAGTGCAGGCGGTGGCCTGCGCGGCGGCCGGCCGCGGCGGCCTGCTGCTCCTCATCGTGTCCCTCCTGTTCATGAACCTCGGAGGAGGTCTCGCGGGGGTCCTGAGCGGGATCCGCTATTCGATGATGTCGGACCTCTACCCGCCAGAGGCGCGCGGCCGCATCTTCACGGTGCAGCAGACGGGCGGCAGCATCGGCACCGTCATCGGCCCGACGATCGGGGCACTTCTGGTGGGCACGGTCGGCTGGCGCGGCGGCTTTCTCGTCGGGGGCTTTGTCTTCCTGCTCGCCTTCCTCGCCTACCTGCCGCTTCGCGAGCCTGCACGCGGAGCGGCAGAACGCATTGCCGCCGGTCTGCCGGCGCAGGCGCCACCGCAGCAGGTTCAGCCGCGCGTTGGCGAGATGGTGCGGGCGGTGTGGTCGGTACGCACGTTGCGGCGCATGTACCTCGCCTATCCCGCACTCGTTCTCGGCGGCGGCGCACTCTTCGCGCTGAACTTCTATCGCCTGGAGACCACGTTCGGCGTATCCGTATCCGGGTTCGCGACACTGACCACGGTGGCACAGACGATCGCCATGGTCGCGCGCCTGGCGGTGGCGCCACTGGTCGACCGCTTCACCAGCCGGGCCCCGTCGCGGAACATGGCGCTGGTCGGCTCGATGACCCTCCTCACCGGGGTCCTCACAGCGCTGCTGCTGGTCGTGCCCGTGGTCTGGCTGGTCTTTCCTCTGTTCCTGATCCAGCAGGCGGCCGGCGCCCTGATGGGCCCTGCCCAGGCGGTGCTTCCCAGCCTTGTCCTGCCGCCACGCGTGCGGACTTTCGGTCTCTCGCTCATGCCGGTCTGGGGCCTGCCGTCGACGCTTGTGGCCATTCCGCTGGTCACGGCGCTGTACACGCAGTACGGCCTGGGCGGGTCAATGGCCGTCCTCCTTCCGGTGTTCCTCTTCGGCGCTTTCATGTACTGGAGCGCTCAGGCGTACATCGGCCACGACATGCGCGCCGCGCGCGCCGCCGCCGTCGCCGAGGCGGAGTCCACTGAGCGGGAGCGCGAGGGGCGCAAGGCGATCCTCGTCTGCCGCGACGTCGACGTCACCTATAGCGGCGTGCAGGTGCTCTTCGGCGTCGACTTCGACGTCGCCGAGGGGGAGATCGTCGCGCTGCTGGGCACCAACGGCGCCGGCAAGTCGACCATGCTGCGCGCCATCAGCGGCCTGACCGAGGCGAGCAACGGCGCCATCTTCTTCGACGGGCGGGACATCACCCACATGCCGCCGCAGGCGATCGCCCGCACCGGCGTGGTCATGGTGCTGGGTGGGCGGGCCATCTTCCCCAACCTCACCGTCGAGGAGAACCTGCAGGCGGCGACCTGGACCACCGCGTCCGACAGGGAGTTCGTGCAGCGGCAGATGCACCGCGTCCTCGACGAGTTCTTCCCGCCGCTCAAGGCGCGGCTCCACGAGCGGGCGGGGACGCTGAGCGGCGGTGAGCAGCAGATGCTGGCGCTGGGCCAGGCGTTCCTGATGAAGCCGCGCCTGCTGATGATCGACGAGCTCTCGCTGGGCCTGGCGCCCGCCGTGGTCGAGCAGCTGCTGCAGATCCTGCGCGCCATCCACGCCGGCGGGACGACGATCATCCTCGTCGAGCAGTCGGTCAACCTGGCGCTGACCGTCGCCGATCGCGCGGTCTTCATGGAGAAGGGCGAGGTCCAGTTCGTCGGCCCCACCGCCGAGCTGCTGCGCCGTCCCGACGTGATGCGCTCCGTCTTCCTGGGCAACGCGGCGCAGGGCTCGCTCGACGCCGTCGCCGGCGGCCGCAGCGCGCACGCCACCGCGGGCGACGGTGTGCAGAAGCCCGTGGTCCTGGAGGCGCACGGCCTGCGCTGCCGCTTCGGCGGCGTCGAGGCGCTGCGGGGCGTCGACCTCACCGTGCACGCCGCGGAGATCGTCGGCATCATCGGCGCCAACGGCGCGGGCAAGACGACGTTCTTCGACGCGCTGAGCGGCTTCGTGCCGCTGACGGCGGGAACGGTGCGCCTCGCCGGCCAGGACGTCACCCTGCTCGGCCCGGACGCGCGAGCGCGCCTCGGCCTCACGCGCAGCTTCCAGGACGCCCGTCTCTTCTCCGCGCTCACCGTGCGCGAGTCGATCCTGCTGGCCATGGAGCGCCACGGAGCGGTGCGCAGCGCGGCGATGAGCGCGCTGTGGCTGCCGCCGGTGCGGCAGTCGGAGGCGAAGCTGAAGCGCCGCGCCGACCTGCTCATCGAGGTGCTCGGGCTGCAGCGCTATGCGGACTGGTTCGTCGGCGAGCTGTCGACGGGCACCCGCCGCATCGCCGACATCGCCTGCACCATGGCCGCCGAGCCCGACGTGCTGCTCCTCGACGAGCCGTCGTCGGGCGTGGCCCAGGCGGAGGTGCAGGAGCTGGGGCCGCTGCTGCAGAGGCTGCGCGCTGAGACGGGCTGCGCCATGCTCGTCATCGAGCACGACATGTCACTGATCGCAACCGTGTCCGACCGGCTCGTCGCCATGGAGCTGGGCACGGTGATGTCCGAGGGACGGCCCGAGGACGTGCTGTCCGACGCGCGCGTGGTCGCGTCGTACCTGGGAACGTCGAAAGAGGCCATCGCGCGCACCGCCGCGATGCCAGTGTGATGCCGGAGGAGAGCAACAGCCCCATGCCCCACAACGCACTTCCGCCCATGGACGCGGAGCGCTTCACCCGGCGCTTCGAGGAGATCCAGAGCAACGTCGAACGGGTGATCAAGGGCAAGCGCGACGTCATCCACATCGCGCTCGTCGCCCTCTTCTCGGAGGGGCACGTGCTCTTCGAGGATGCGCCCGGAGTCGGCAAGTCGATGCTGGCGCGCTCCATCTCGCGCACCATCAGCGCCGAGGTGGGCCGCATCCAGTGCACCCCCGACATGCTCCCCGGCGACATCACCGGCAGCAGCATCCTCGACCAGGCGCGGATGACCTTCACCTTCCGTCCCGGCCCGGTGTTCGCCAACATCCTGCTCGCCGACGAGATCAACCGCGCAACGCCGAAGACGCAGAGCGCGCTGCTGGAGGCGATGGCGGAGCGCAGCGTCACCGTCGAGGGCACGACGCACGCGCTGCCGCGCCCCTTCCTGGTGCTCGCCACGCAGAACCCCATCGAGCTGGCGGGCACCTTCCCGCTCCCGGAAGCGCAGCTCGACCGCTTCCTCTTCAAGCTGGCCATCGGCTATCCCGACGCCGACGCCGAGGAGCAGGTGCTGCTCGCCAACGGCCGCCAGCCCGCCATCGACCGGCTGCAGCCCGTCGTCGACCTGCCCGAGGTGGTGGCGATGGTCGAGTGGGCCTCGGGCGTGACGGTGGCGCAGCCCGTGATGCGCTACGTCATCGACATCGTCCAGGCGACGCGCAACGACGCCGCGCTCGCGCTCGGCGCCAGCCCGCGCGCCTCGCTCGCCCTGCTCTGGGCCGCGCGGGTCCTCGCCGCCAGCCAGGGCCGGGAGGACGTCTACCCCGACGACGTCAAGACGCTGCTCCATCCGGTGATGAGCCACCGGCTGGTGCTCAGCCCCGAGGCGCAGCTGCGTGGCGAGACCGTCGACAAGGTGCTGGAGCGCGTGGTCGGACGGGTCAAGCCGCCGTTGGTGAGCAGCTCCTCGCCGCGCTCCGCCGGGCATCGCGAGGCGTTCGCCGCGCTCGGCTGACGACTGCACCGTCATGCAAGCCATCCGCAGCCGCCGCCCCGCCTGGCGCCTCCCGTCGATGGAGGTGCCGACCTTCGCGCGCGTCCTGCAGCGCCTCGGCCTCACCGCCGGCGGGGCCATGCTGCTGGGCGCCGCGGCGCTGGGCTGGCTGCTGGCGCGGTTGCTGGGCAGCCGCACCCTGTACCTGCTGGTCTACGGCGGGCTCGTCGTGCTCGCGCTCGCCTGGTGGCTGGGGCGGCAGCGGCAGTCGCTCGACGCGGTGCGCAGCGAGCTGCCGCCGCGGGTGCGCCAGGGGCAGCTCGTCGAGGTCGAGCTCACCTTCAGCGCGCGGCGGCGCGTCAGCGGGCTGGTGCTCGAGGAGCGGCTGCATCCGCATCTCGGGCGCACCCGGCGCATCCAGCTCGACGCGGTGCGCCCGGGGCAGCCGGCGACCTACCGCTACGCGATCACGCCACAGCTCCGCGGGGTGTACCCGGTCGGCCCGCTGACGGCGATCTGGACCGATCCGTTCGGCTTCACCCGGCGCGAGGTGGTGGTCACCGAGCCCGCCGAGATCCTCGTGCATCCGCAGACCGAGGGTGTGCAGGACACGCCGCTCACCCGGCAGTGGGAGGACCCGCCGGTGCGGCCACCGGTCTCCAAGCCGTGGCCGACGGGGTTCGACTTCTACGGCATGCGGCGCTACGCGCCCGGCGACGACCTCCGCCGCGTCGTCTGGCGCGCCGTGGCGCGCACCGGGCGCGTCATGGTGCGCGAGTTCGAGCAGGGCATCACCGACCGCGTCGCGCTGGTGATCGACACCGATGCCCGCCAGCACAGCGCCGGCGACCCCAGCGACACCTTCGAGGCCGCCGTGCGCGCCGCGGCGTCGCTGGGGCTGCGCTACCTCAAGGATGGCTTCGCCGTGACCGTCGAGACCAACGGGAGGACCGTCGCCAGCGCCATCCGCGGCGTGCGCGCGCAGACCACCTTCCTCGACGACATGGCGCGGCTGCAGCGCGAGACCGAGCCGCTGCAGACGGCCGTCGACCGCGTCGTGCGCGGCGTGCGTCGCGACGTCCACCACGTGGTGATCACGCCGCACGTCGACGACCGCGCGGCCACGCGGCTCAAGCTGCTCATCGACCAGGGCGCCTACGTCGTGCTCGTCGTGCTGGTGTGGGAGGAGAGCGGCCCGCAGGCGCTGGCGCACGCGGCGTCGCTGGGCTGCCAGGTGGTGCAGCTGCGGCCGCGCACCCCGCTGGGCGCGGTGATGGGCGGCTCGTCGAGGGTGCGGCGGTGATCAAGGAGCCGCCGGTGCCGGCGCTGGTCGAGGAGCCCGCAGCGGTGCACGCGCCCGACGCCGCGCCGGATGGTGTGGCGGGCGGCGCGACGCCGCCGGTCGTCACCGAGGAGAACGCGGCGACGCCGATCTCGCTGCGCCGCGCCTGCCTGGCCGCGTTCCTCAGCGCGGCGGCGGCGGCGTGGATGCTCGGCGGCGTCTTCGACTCGCCGCTGGCACGACCGCTCGCGGTTCTCGCCGTCGTCGCCGGAGTCGGCTGGGCGGCGGTCACCCACCGCTCGGGACGGCCGACGCTGGTGGGCGTGCTGCTGGTGCCGGTGGCCTTCGCAGCCGCGTCACTGGTCAGCGTCGCCACCGACAGCCGCGTGTCGCCGCTGGAGGCGGTGCAGGCGGCGGTCAGCGGCGGTGGCCTGCTGCAGCCGCCGGTGGCCTTCGACGCCGGCTGGCGCTTCGTCCTGGTGGCGCTGTGCCTCTTCGTCGGAGCCGCCACCACGACGCTCGCGCTCACCACCTCGCGGCCGCGCCTGGCGCTGGCGCTGCCGCTGCCCGTCGTGCTCGCCGGCGCGCTGCTGCAGCCGCCCAACAACGAGGTGCTGGGGGCGGGGATCAGCCTGGTGCTCGCCGTCGCCGCGCTGATGGTGATGTACGCGGCGGAGATGGCGGGGGCGGGCGGCGGACAGCGCGGCTTCGAGCTGCGCCGGACGATGCGCGGCGCGGGCGCGTTGGTGCTGGCCCTGCTCGTGCTGACGGTGCTCAACCGCTCCAGCTTCCTCTTCCCTGCCGCCGTCACCGAGCGCGCCATCCCGCCGCAAAGGCCGCAGGTCGAGCCCCTCTCCTCGGTGAAGGACCACGTCGTGTTCACCGTCAGCGGTCCCGGCGATCTCAGCGGGCCCTGGCGGCTCGGCGACCTCGACGTCTACGACGGCGACGGCAACTTCCTCCTGCCCGGCTACGACCCGCAGCACATGCGCACGCTGAGTGGTGAGCAGTCGCTGCAGGCGCTGAAGGGCGCGCCGGTCGAGTACACCGTCACCGTCGTCGACCCCGAGCAGCGGGTGCTGCCCGTGCCCGCGGGAACAACGCAGGTCACGCTGGGCTCGACGCGCGCGCAGTACGACGCGCGGACGGAGACGCTGCTGCTGCCGGCGAATCCCACCTCGGCGATCACCTACACGGCGAGCGGCGAGAAGCCGCCCAGCGGGCAGGAGCTGGGCGCGGCGGGACAGCCGCCCGCATCGGTGTCGAGCGACCTCGCCGCGCCGCCCGCGCCCGCGGAGGTGCGCAGGCTGCTCGCCTCGGCGCCGCAGAACCCGTGGGACCGCCTGCAGTTCGTCCGCCAGGCGATCTACGACCGCGCCGTCGCCAAGGGCGCAGGGGTGCCGGGACCCGTGCCGCCGTCGCGCGTCGTCGAGATGCTCGCGGGCGGCCAGGCGACGCCCTACGAGATGGCGGCGGCGCAGGTGCTGCTGGCGCGCTGGGCCGGGCTGCCCGCGCGCCTCGGCTTCGGCTACTACGGGGGCGAGCCCGCCAAGGGCGGGGCCGTCGAGTTCCGGCCACGCAACGGCGCCAACTGGGCGGAGGTGTACTTCAACGGCTACGGGTGGGTGCCGGTCGTCGGCATCCCCGCGCACGCCATCTCGCCGCTCGACGCCAACCCCAACAACCGCAGCCCGCAGATCCACCCGGCGCAGGAGGTGTCGCTGCAGCTCTACGTGCCCACCGACGCCTCCACGGCGCTGCTGCTCTACGAGGTGATCCGCTGGTGGCTTCTGGTGATCTCGCCGGTGGCCGCGGGCGCTGCGCTGATGGTGATGTTCTTCCCCTGGCCGCTCAAGATGTGGCGGCGCAGGCAGCGACGCCGCACGGCGCGGACGCAGGGGCTGGGCGCGCAGATCGCCGCCGAGTACGCCGAGCTCCGCGACGTGGCCAACGACCTGCGCGCCGGCGATCCCTACGCCACGCCGCTGGAGTTCCTCGACCGGCTCAGCGTCGACGAGGAGCACGAGGAGCTCGCCTGGCTGGTGACGCGGGCGCTCTGGGGCGACCTGGCCCGCGACCTGCTGCCGGAGGACGCGGAGGCGGCGCGCGAGATGGCGTCGTCGCTGTCGCGGCGGCTCCGCCGCGGGCAGCCGTGGATGACGCGCCTGCTGGCGCTGGCCTCGCGCGCGTCGCTGCGCGAGCCGTACGACCGCTCCCTGCCCAATCCCTGGCCGCAGCCGCGCACGCGCAGGCCGGCCGCAACCCTGGGGAGGCGCTACGCATGAGCGCGTTGCGTCGAGGCCTGCTGGGCGTGCTGCTGTGCGCCGCGGTCACCGCGTGCGGGACCGTCGCGGCGGCGGGGACGCCGAAGCTGCCCTCGCGCATCCTCCCGCAGTCGATCGACGGCTACACGGTGCACGAGGAGGTGAGCGCGCGCACCCAGTTCGACGTGTCGCGCACGCAGGTCGCCGAGGGACGCCTCTTCACCATGCGCGCCAACGGCGCGGTCTACGCCGCGCTGCAGGTGGCCACCCTGCGCGCCGACCTCGACACCACCGACGTCGACGTGCAGCAGGACATCCGCAAGCAGATCGGCAGCGGCGGCTTCCGCTACTACCGGGTCGCCGGCCAGTGGATCGGCGACCAGCAGCGCCCCGACGTGCACCTCTTCGTCTGGTTCCCCGACGCCTCCCCGGGCGTCTTCGAGGTGCTGACCGTGAGCAACCAGCTCAGCGACCCGGTGTCCTTCGTCGGCTCGCTGATCGGCTTCCAGGAGGGACGATGACCCGAGCCCTGATCCCCGTGCGCCGGCTGCGCCGCCGCCTCGGGTGCGGCGCGATGGTGGTGGTAGTGCCTTTGCTCACCAGCGGCTGCGGCCCGTCGGTGCAGGTGCAGCTCGGCATGAAGAACGTGCCGCTCAACATCGCCGTGGGCAACGACACGGCCGTCAAGCCGCCGCGCCAGGGTGGCCCGGCGCCGGCGCCGGTCGCCGAGGCGCTGCCCGCGTTCGCGCCCCCGACCATCACCTCGGCGCCGTCCACCGCGCCGACGATCTACACCGGGTTCGTGCCGCCTGCGCCCAGCGCGTCCGCGGACCTCTGCCCCGCGATGGATCCGACAAAGCCGTCGCCCGCCGCGGCGACGCCGGAGGTGGACGGCACGGCCGTCGACGGGGTGTGGAAGTTCGCCTCGACCGGCGCGTACTCGTTCAACGGCGTCGCCACGTCGATGCCGACGTACAACTTCCGCGTCGTGTCCGGCGCCGCGCAGACGGGCCAGGGACAGTTCGGCTTCACGCAGCAGGGCGTCGCCCTCGGCTTCGTCAACGCTCCCAGCACGTACGTCGCCAGCAACTCGACGTCCGCGCCCGCCAACCCGGTCGCCGCGCCCACCTCCTTCTTCGGGTTGAGCGGCATCGCCATCTCGACTCCGAGCGGAGCCGTGATCTTCCAACCCCCGAAGCCGCTGACGCTGCTCAGCACACCGGCGCAGGCGTACGGCCCCTACCAGCCCGACCCCAACAACCCGGCCATCCCCAACAGCACGGGCCAGTGGAGCGACGCGCAGACCGACGCGCAGCACGGCACCACCATGTCGATCCAGGCGACCGACCTCGGCCACGTGCGCGTCAACGCCTGCGGCACGCCGGTCGACGCCTGGCAGGTGCAGGCCACCATCACCATCACCGGCAGCGAGGTGTGGACGGTGACCCCGAGCCCGGCGAAGACGGACGTCACCCTCAGCGTGACCTACGCGGTCGCCACCGGACTCGGCGGGATGATCGTCGCCGAGAAGGTGCAGACCCAGCCCAACGCCGACTCCACGCCGGCGACGCTGGGCGGCGCGTCGTACTCCACCAGCACGGCGTCGACGATCGCCAGCCCGAAGCCGGAGGCGTCATGATCCGCAGGCTTGCCACGCTGCTGGCGATCGCGGCCACGGCCACGGCGGTCGGCGGATGCGGCAGCGGACACACGTCGGCCGCGGCGCTGGTCGACGGCCAGTACTCCGGCACGCTGCCGAGCGGCCAGCCGGTGAACCTCTCCGTGTCGGCGGGCAGCGTCCAGGTCAACGGCCGCGACGCCTACCTCGTCGACCCCACCACCACGGCGCAGTTCCTCGTCGCACTGGACTCGGCGCACTACTACGAGTGGTCGTGCACGATGGCGGAGAAGGGGAAGTCCCTCCACTGCGACACCTGGAACGCGCCGCGCGGGACGGCCACGCCGACGGCCATCCCCTGCGTCTCGCCGGCGCCGAACACGCCCGGCTGGTGCGGCGGCGCGCTGCACCAGGCGGTCGACCTGCTGCGCATCTGCAGCGCCCAGTGCTCGTGACCGCCGAGGCTCTCGCCCCGACGGACACCTCCGTCACCGCGCCGGACGGTGTCGCCCTGGCCACGACGGTGCGCACACCCGCCGGTGCGGGTCCCTTCCCCGCCTCGCTCTTCCGCACTCCCTACGGCCGCGACTTCGAGATGGTCGACGTCAACGGCTCGCTGTCGCAGCCGCGCGTCGCCACGGTCCTGCAGGACGTGCGCGGGCGCGGCGCGTCGGGAGGAGTGTTCGACCTCGGCGCCAGCGACGGCGTGGACGGCGCGGCCGCGGTGGAGTGGGTGGCGGCGCAGCCGTGGTGCGACGGCAACGTGGCCATGCACGGCATCTCCTACGCGGGCATGACGCAGCTGCGCGCCGCGCTGCAACGGCCGCCGTCCCTGCGCGCCGTCTCGCCGGCGCGCTGCCCCGCATGGTGGCGGCCGCTCACGCTGCACGAGGGCGGCGCCCTCTGCCTGTCGCTGGCCGCGCACTGGCTGCCGCGCCAGGCGGCGGAGGCCCCGGACACACCTGACGGTGCACGCGCGTCGCTGTACGCGCTGGCACTGGAGTTCGACCAGGTGGTGCGCCACCAGCCGGACGGCTCGGAGTGGCTCGACCTCGACGCGCTGCGCCGCCATCCCGCCATGCGCCTGCCGCTGCGCGACCGGCCGGAGTACGAGGCGGCGCCGGTCTTCGCGCGCATCTGGCGGGGCCTCTTCGACGCGCCCTACCCGCACACCTGGCTCAGCGATCCGGGTCCTGCCGCGGACGACCGCATCGACGTGCCCACGTTGATCAGCGGCGCCTGGTACGACCCCTGGGCACAGGACCAGGTCAGCATGTTCGCCGCGCTGCAGCGGCATTCGCCGCCCGAGGTCGCGCGGCAGCACCGCCTGGTGATGACGCCCTTCAGCCATGCGCCGTCGCCCGCGGGCGACACGCGCCACTGCCCCAACGCCGCGCGCTTCGACGACCGCCTCATGGCGTGGTGGACGCAGGAGTGGCTGGAGTCGCGGCGTGGACCGGCGCGCGACCTCGCCCCGGCAACGTGGTACGTCGTCGGTGCGGACCGCTGGGACGAGGCGGAGAGCTGGCCGCCGCCCGGTGTGCGCACGCTGACGCTGCACCTCGCCGCCGCAGGATCGCCCGCCGCCGGGCGGCTGGTGGACGGCGCAGATGCGGCGACGCTCGACGACGGCGCCGTGGCCTGGGCGCACGACCCCGACGACCCCGTGCCGACGCGTGGCGGCCCCGCCCTCGGCATGCCCGCGGGACCCGTGCCGCAGGACGGCCTCAGCGCCGGCGCCCGTCCCGACGTCTGCTCCTTCACCGGCGCAGCGCTCGACGAGCCGCTGGAGCTGTGCGGCCCCGTGGTCGCCTCGATCTCCCTGGCCACCGACGCGGACGACACCGACCTGTGCGTCAAGCTCCTCGACGTCGCCCCCGACGGCCGGGCGCGCAACATCGCCGACGGCTACGTCCGCGGCCGCTTCCGCTTCGGCCCCGGCACGCCGCCGCTCCGCCCCGGCGCGGTCGAGACCTTCCCTGTGCACTGCTGGAGCATCGCCTACCGCGTCGAGGCCGGGCACCGGCTGTGCGTCGACGTCTGCAGCTCGTCGTACCCGCGCTACGACGTGCCACCCGCGGCACGCCAACGGCTGCACACCGGCCCCGGCCGTCCCTCCACCCTCTCGATCACCGTGCGCTGACCCGGGCCGATGCGATATAGTAATAATCACTTACTTATTGGAAGGGAGCAGAGCGGAGCCCTATGAGCAGCACCATCGACGTCTCCGACCTTCCCGCGCTCGGCGAGGACCACTCCGTCACCCCGGAGCAGGTGGAGAGCTTCCGCCGCGACGGGCACGTCACCCTGCGCGGCGTCTGCAGCGAGGCCGAGATCGCCCTCTACCGCCCCCACATCTGCGCCGCGGTGCAGCGCCTCAACGAGGAGACGCGCCCCCTGGAGCAGCGCGACACCTACGGCCGCGCCTTCCTCCAGGTCTGGAACATCTGGGTCAGGGACGCGGCGGTGGCGCGCTTCGTCCTGGCGCGCCGGTTCGCCAGGATCGCCGCCGACCTGATGGGCGTCGACGGGGTGCGCCTCTACCACGACCAGGCGCTCTTCAAGGAGCCGCGCGGCGGGCATACCCCCTGGCACCAGGATCGCTACTACTGGCCGCTCGACACCGACGACACCATCACCATGTGGATGCCGCTCGTCGACATCCCCGCGGGCATGGAGTTCGCCACCGGCTCGCACCGCAACGCCGACATGCGCGGGACGCGGATCTCCGACGACTCCGACCAGTACTTCGCCGACCTGCTCGCCGCGCAGGGGACCACGATCACGCCCGTCGGCCCGCTGCGCGCCGGCGACGCCACCTTCCACGACGGGTGGATGGTGCATCGCGCGCCGGACAACCCCACCGGCCTGATGCGCGAGGTGATGACCGTCATCTCCTACGCCGACGGCACCCGGGTGGGTGCCACCGACAGCGAGGAGCGGCGCACCGACCTGGCCCGCTGGCTGCCCGGCCTGCAGACCGGCGACCTCGCCGCCAGCGAGCTCAACCCCGTGCTCTACCGGCGCGGCCGCTGAGCGCGACGGTGGAGGGACTGCAGGGCCGCGTCGCGGTGGTGACCGGCGCGGCGTCGGGGATCGGGGCGGCGACGGTGCGCGCGCTCGCAGAGTGCGGCGCGACGGTCTGCGGCTTCGACGTCGCACCCGCCGTCGAGGGGCCGCAGCCGTGGGGCGAGGGCCACGTCGTCGACGTCGCCGACGAGGCCCAGGTGGTCGCGGGCGTCCGCCGCGTCGTCGACCGGCACGGCCGCCTCGACGTGCTGGTCAACAACGCCGGGCTGGCGCGGCACGCCCCGGTGCAGGACGTGCGCACCGCCGACCTCGACCTGATGTGGCAGGTCAACGTGCGCGGCCTGGTCCTGCTCTGTCGCGAGGCGTTCCGCCTCATGATCCGTGACGGCGGCGGCCAGATCGTCAACGTCGTCTCCACCGCTGGGCTGCGCGGCGAGCCCGGCGAATCCGTGTACTGCGCCACCAAGCACGCCGTCCGCGGCTTCACCGAGGGGATCGCCGAGGAGGGCCGCCTGCACGGCATCCGGGTCCACGCGGTGTTCCCCGCGGGCGTCGACACCGCCTTCTGGTCGGATGCGTCCAGAACCCCGCTGCCGCGGGAGACGCTGGACGGCTTCCTCCGCCCCGAGGACGTCGCCAGCGCCATCGTGGCCGCGCTCACCGCGCCGCCGTACCTGCAGACGCAGGTGGCCGTGGTGCGCGCCCTGGGCGACGCCGACGTCGAGCACATCCGCCGCCGCATGGCGCGCTTCGAAGCCGCCGATGCGTGAGGGCCTGCGCGGCCACACCATCTTCAGCGAGTCGAACCGCCGCCGCCTGCTGCACTGGACGTGGACGCCGTCGCGGCCCCGCGGCCCGATGCCCGTCGTCGTGCTCCTCCACGGTGTCTACGACGCGGGCGGGTACTGCTGGTGGGAGAAGGGCGGGGCTGACCTCACCGCGTCGGCGCTGGTGGAGTCCGGCGAGGTGCCGCCCTTCTGCCTGGTGATGCCGAGCGACACCGGCGCCGAGCAGGGCACCGGCTACTGCGACTGGCACGACGGCACGACCTTCGCCGAGACCTACGTCATGCGCGAGCTGCTGCCCTGGATCGCGGCCGAGCTGCCGTCGAACGGCGAGCTGCACGTCGCCGGCCTCTCCATGGGCGGCTACGGCTCCCTCCTGCTGGCGCTGCGCAACCCGGGGACGTTCGCCAGCGCATCGGCGACGAGCGGGTTCTTCGACCCGCTGCGGCACTTCCGCTTCCTCGACGACGCGCGTGCGCGGATGTGGGACGGCGAGGCCGGCATTCGCGCGCACGACGTCCGCCTCCTCGTGCAGGACCCGCAGCGGCGCAGGGACCTGCGCATCGCCTTCGACTGCGGCGTCGACGACCACCTGCTCGAGGAGAACCGCGAGTTCCACGCGCACCTGGAGGGGCTCGGCATCCCGCACGGATACGTCGAGCGACCCGGCGCCCACGAATGGGACTACTGGACGGCCCGCCTCGGCGAGCACCTGCGCTTCCACCTGGCGGGAAGCGGGGATCTCAGGCCGGCCGTCGGCGCGGCCGCGGCGCCCGGCTAGGCCTTGGCGGGAATGTGCGGCACGGGCGCGGCCCCGTTCTCGGCGGGGGCGCTCACCTGCCGCACCGTGTCGACGAAGCCGGCCAGCCGCTCCTCGACGAGCCGGTGCACCTCGGCGGCGGGCCGCCCGGTGAGCAGCTCGATCCCCTCGTCGACGCTCTCCACCGCCCAGACGTGGAACTGGCCGCGACGCACCGCCTCGACCACCTCCTCGGCGAGCATCAGGTTGGGGACGTTGATGGCCGGAACCATCACCCCCTGCTCGCCGGTGAGGCCGCGCGCCACACAGGCGCGGAAGAACCCCTCGATCTTCCGGGTGACGCCGCCGACCGCCTGGACGTCGCCGCGCTGGTCGACCGAGCCGGTGACCGCGACGCTCTGCTTCACGGGCAGCCCCGACAGCGCCGAGAGCAGCGTGTAGAGCTCGGCGGACGACGCCGAGTCGCCGTCGACCTCGTCGTACGACTGCTCGAAGGTGAGCGTCGCCCGCAGCGCCAGCGGCGCCTTCTGCGCGTAGCGGCCGGAGAGGTAGCCGCTGAGGATGAGCACTCCCTTGGAGTGGCTCGGCCCTGACAGCTCCACCTGGCGCTCGATGCTCTCGACGCTGCCCCGCCCGGGCGCCACCGTCGCGGTGATGCGCACGGGATGGCCGAAGGAGTGGTCGCCGAGGTCGACGACGGTGAGCCCGTTGAGCTGCGCGGTGCGGCTGCCCGCCGTCTCGATGGTGAGGGTGCGGTTGTCGACCATCTCGCCGAGACGCTCCTCGGCGAGGTTGGAGCGGTATTCCTTCTTGTGCACGGCGGTGTCGACGTCCTCCGCCTGCACCAGGTCGTGCCCCGACCTGGTCGCCCAGAAGCTGGCCTCGGTGACCAGGTCGTTGATCTCCAGCATGCGCGTCGACAGCTTGCGCTGGTCCTCGCGCAGCCGCGCACCGTGCTCGACGACGCGGGTCACCGCGCCGCGGTCGAAGTGGCGCAGGCCGTGCGCCTCCACCCAGCGGCCGATCGCCTCCGCGTAGTCCATGACGTGCTCGTCGTCCCACGACATGTCGGGGGCGAAGTCGACCTTCACCTTGAAGAGCTCGCGCACATCCTCGTCGTGCAGGTGGAGGAGGAGGTGGACCAGCGGGGTGGCGATGATCACCACCTTGACGTCGATGGGGATGGGCTGCGGGCGGAGGGTCGCGGTGGGCACGAAGCTGAGCTGCTCGCCGAGGTTCTCGATGCTCACCTCGCCACTGCGCAGCGCCCGCTTCAGCCCCTCCCACGCGAACGGCTGGTTGAGCACGTCGACGGCCTCGAGGACGAGGAAGCCGCCGTTGGCGCGCAGCAGCGAGCCGGCGCGCACCTGCAGGAAGTCGGTGACCATCGACCCCAGCCGGGAGCGGTACTCGATGCGGCCGACGAGGTTGTGGTACGTGGGATTGCGGTCGACGACGATCGGCGCGCCGGTGGCGCCGCCGTTGTCGACCAGCAGGTTGCCGCGGTAGCGCGTGCTGGTCTCCTCGCGCTCCACCATCGACATCAGGCCGAGCATGCCGGTGGCGGCCTCCTGCGGCTGGGCGCGACGGCGCAGGTCGCCGACGTGCTCGGCGAGGTCGAGCTCCATGGCGTCGAGGTGCGCCGCCACCGCGGCGACGTCGGCATAGCGCTCGCGCAGCAGCTGCAGCGGAGCGGCGATGGCGGCCATGGCGACCGCCCGGTCGAGGTCGGCGAGCTTCTCCATGCCCTCGTGCTCGAGCGTGTGCATCACCCGCGCGTCGGCCTGCATCTGCTCGTGGATCTCGTGGCTGCGCCGCTCCAGGTCGTTGCGCTGCTCGGCGGGGAGGTGCTCGATCACCTCCGGCTCCATCGGGCGCCCGTTCACCAGGGGAACCACGGCGATCCCGTTGGGGATGAACTGCAGGCCGAAGCCGCGCTCGGCGGCGAACTGCTCGACGCCGCGGCGCATCTCCTGCTCACGCTTCTCGACGGCCTCGACCAGGGCGGCGCGATCCTGCTGGTACTTCTCGCTCTCGAAGGCGCGCCGCATCTCGCGCTCCGCGGTCTCGACGAACCCGTCGAGGTCGCGCACCAGGGTGCGTCCGCGGCCCGCCGGGAGCGACAGCGCACGGGGACGGTCGGGCTGCCCGAAGTCCTGGACGATCACCCAGTCGTCGGGCGTCGGCCGTTGCGCGGCCAGCGTGCGCAGATGGTCGCGCACCGTGGTGAGGCGGCCCGATCCCGGTGCGCCGACCACGAAGATGTTGAAGCCGGCACTGCGGATCTCCAGCCCGAACTGCAGCGCGTCGAGCGCGCGCGGCTGGCCGATGGTGCCGTCACGTCCGGTCAGCTCGGCGGTGGAGCTGAAGGGGAGCTGCGCAGGGTCCACGCGCCTGCGCAGCTCGTCCGGGGATACCTCGCGCATTCGATTCGTCCTATGGCTGGAGGGTGAGCGGGATGGTCACGACGTTGACGTGCGAGCCGTCCTTCATCGAGACCTCGTAGAGCTGCAGCGTCGCCGCGCCGCTGACGGTGAAACGCACGGTCACGTCGAACGTGCCGCGGGTCCCCGTGCCCGACGTGGCCTGCACCGGGTAGTCGAAGAGCTGCACACCCGAGGAGGTGGTCAGGCGGATGCGGAACGCGGCCTCGAAGGTGTTGGCCGTGCCCCAGACGCGCAGCGGGCTGCCCGCCGACTGCCCCACCACGGGCGCCTCGACGAAGATGGCCGGCGTCCACTGCTCCTCTCCGCCGCGGGTCAGTCCTGCGGCGAGCGGCGCGCCGTCGACGCGCACGGCGACCGACTGCACGGTGCGGAACTGGGTCAGCGTGTACACGACCTCGGCGAGCCCGGCGCCGGTGGGCGCGCGCGCCGCGAAGTCGACGGTGGCGACGCCGTTGGCGATGCTCACCGAGAGCACCCGCTGCGCGGTCGCCACTGCGCTGGTGAACCCCTGCTGCGCCTCGGCGGAGGTGGGGCCGGCGAGCAGCGCGACGAGCGAGTCCCAGGCGGGCGAGGCCGGGCTGACGATCCGGTGCACCGGCATCACCCTGCCGTCGCGCAGGAAGTACACCGAGGTGGTGGTCGTGGCGACCGGAGTTGGTGCCGGTGTGGGCAGGATCTCGGTCGGCGTCGGCGTCGCCTGCGGGGTCGGCGTCGCCGTGGGCTGCTCCGTCGGTGCCGGCGTCGCGGTCGGTGCCGGCGTCGGGGTGGACGGGCCGGCCGGTCCGCCGCTCCCCCCGCAGGCGCTCAGCAGCGCGCCCAGGCTGAGCGTCGCCAGCGCGACGCGGGACGGTCGGAGGGTGGCCATCGTGGTGACCTCGGGGCCCACGGCCCTATGACCCCAGTATCCGAACGTCCACGGCGCGGCACCAGGGCGCTCCGGCCCCCGCCCGGTGGGACCAACGGCGGCCGCCCGGGGCCCTCGGGCCCGCCCTCCGTCCACCCGACGCGTGCCGGCTCAGCCCTCCGGGATGCGGCGCCCGCTGACCTCCGCGACGCGGATGCGGATCCAGCGCCCGCTGCCGGGAGCCGCCCAGGAGCGGAGCGGGCCGCGGCGGAGGCGCTCCAGCTCGGCCGCGTCGGTGATCTCCTCCGCGGTGCCCTCGACGACGACGCTCCAGCCGGCGTGGTACAGCGGCCGCTGCTCGTCGATCTCGAAGACCACCGGTGCGCCCGCGGCCAGGGTGGCCAGCTTGCCTCCCTCCGCCGAGCAGAAGACGATCTCGTCGGGCGTCGCCGCCAGGTAGTTCACCGGGACGATGCGCGGCCTGCCGTCCTGGACGAAGCCGACACGCCCGACATACGCGCCGTGCTGGAGCAGCCGCAGGGCCTCGTCGCGCGGGATGTCCTGCAGCCTCGAACGCGGGTCTGTCACGGCGTTCCTCCACCGGGTTGGTCGCCTGGAGGCGATGGCGCTTCCCGAGTCGCCGTGCCCATTGTGCCGGGGGAGAGGCGGCGGCTGAGGGCGGGGCATGGCGGCTGCCCGCCGGCGTACCGTGCGCCTCACACCGTGCAGGACGAGATGTCGAAGGACGTGCAGTGAGCATCCGTGGCAGGTTGTTCGCCCTGGGCTACGACCGCTTCATGGCCGGCACCGAGAGGGCCGGGCTGCGGGCGTGCCGCCGGGATCTCCTCGCCGGCGTGAGCGGCCGCGTGCTCGAGATCGGCGGTGGCACGGGCGCCAACCTGGCCTTCTACGGTCCCGGCGTGGAGTCGCTGACCGTCACCGAGCCGGAGCTGCCGATGATGCGCCGGCTGGAGCGGCGCGCCCGGGACCAGGCGCCGCACGCCACGGTGGTGCGCGCACCTGCCGAGGATCTGCCGTTCGAGGACGGCAGCTTCGACGTGGCGGTGTCGACGCTCGTGCTCTGCGGCGTCGGCGACCAGGTGCGCGCGCTGCGCCAGCTCCGCCGCGTGCTGCGACCCGGCGGACGGCTGCTGTTCATGGAGCACGTCCGCAGCGACGACCCGCGGCTGGCGCGCCACCAGGACCGCATGAACTGGCTCAACCGGCTGATGGCCGGCTGCGCGTGCAACCGCTCGACCCTCGCCAGCATCGAGCAGGCGGGCTTCACCGTCGCCCGCGTCGAGCACGGAGAGATCCCCAAGGCGCCGTCGTTCGTCCGGCCGATGATCACCGGCAGCGCCGTCGCCCAGCCCGCCGCGATCGCCGTCACCTGACCAGGCGATAGGTGATGTGGGTCACGTGCCGGTTGCCGGATGCCTCGACGACCTCCATCGGGATCGGCGCGGGAAGCAGGTCGAAGAGACGGATGCCGCCGCCGAGCAGGACGGGCGTCAGGTCGATGTGGATCTCGTCGAGGAGGCCGAGCTGCAGGCACTGCTTGGTGACGCTGGGCGCACCGACGACGACGTCCCTGTCGCCCGCGATCTGGCGCGCGGTCGCGATGGCGTCGGGCACGCCGCCGGTGACGAAGGTGAAGGGTGAGCCGTCGCGCGACGCCCATTCCTCGGGGACCGAGTGGGTCACCACCACGATGGGCACGTCCATCGGGTGCTTGCCGCCCCAGGCCTTGGCGAGGTCGAAGGTGCGGCGCGCGGTGACCAGGACGCCGGCGCCCCTGCCCCCCTCCTCGATGAGGTCGGCGCCCTCCGCGGTCATGGTGAAGGTGGTGTCCCCGGTGCTCACCTCGCGGTCCGTGGTGCCGGTGAAGTACCACTTGAAGACCTCGTCCACGCCGTCGTGGGCGTCGGCGACGAACCCGTCGACCGACATCGAGAACCCGGCTGTCACCTTGCCCATCGCGCATGCCTCCTGGCGGTTGTGACCGGTGCGGTCCTGCGCCAGTGAGGACGCGCGGACGGCGGCCGAATCATCGCTCGACGGCGCAGGTCCCGTCCGCGCCGCCTCGGGACCATCGGCCCTGCCGGTCTCCCGCGCCACGTGACAGGCTGGACCTCGATGAGCCGCCCGGTCCGCACAGCCCCGTGAGCGACCACGCCGTCGAGGTCGAGGCGGCCGTCAAGAGCTTCGGCGCCCTGCGCGTCCTCGACGGCGTCAGCCTGCGCACCCGGCGCGGCGAGATCTATGGACTGCTCGGTCCGAACGGGTCGGGGAAGACGACGCTGATCCGCTCGCTGCTCGGCATGGTCCGTCTCGACGGTGGCCGGGTGTCGATCCTCGGGCAGCCGATGCCCGACCTCGGCGTGCTCAGCCGGGTCGGCTACATGACCCAGGCGCTGGCCCTCTACCCCGACCTGTCCGTGGAGGAGAACCTGCGCTTCTTCGCCTCGCTGCACGGTGCCACCGGCGGGGTGGACGACGCCCTGGAGCTGGTGGCGCTGCAGGACCGGCGACGGTCGGTGGTGTCGACGCTGAGCGGTGGGATGCAGACGCGCGCATCCCTGGCCTGCGCGGTCGTCCACCGTCCCGACCTGCTGCTCCTCGACGAGCCGACGGTGGGCATCGACCCGCAGCTCCGTGCGCAGCTCTGGGACAGCTTCCACCGGATGGCGTCGCGAGGCACGTCGATCCTGGTGTCGAGCCATGTGATGGACGAGGCGGAGCGGTGCGACCGGCTGGGCCTGCTGCGCTTCGGGCGCATGCTCGCCGAGGGAACGGCCGCCGAGCTGAAGGCGCGGGCGGGATCGGACCGGCTCGAGGACGCCTTCCTGCGCCTCGCCGCCGGACGCGCCTGATGTCGGCCCACCGGATCGGCGCGGTGGTGCGCCGCATCCTGCAGCAGTTCCGGCGCGACCGCAGGACGCTGGCGCTGCTGTTCGTGGTGCCCATCGTCATCCTGGGGTCCTTCTACTACCTGCTCCGCGGCGGCGGCGAGAACCCCCAGGTCGGCGTGGTGCTGCAGGACGGCGGCGCGCTGGGCGCCTCGGTGGCACGGCAGCTCGAGGCTTCGACGCTGGTGCGGGCGAGCCCACTCGACGCGAGCACGGCGGCGTCGAAGCTGCGCGACTCGCAGCTGGCCGGCTACGTGGTGCTGCCCGCCGGCTTCAGCGCCGACGCGCTGCGCACGCACGTGGTCGCGCCGCAGGTGCACCTGGAGGGCAGCCAGCCGGGACCGTCGGCGACGGTGCTCACCGCGGTGGCGCGTGCCACCGCCGACGCGGTGTCGAGCGCCGCCCCCGCGGGCTCGGTGCCGCGCATCACGCCCTCGGTCGTCTACCAGTACGGCGGCGCGGACCTCGACACCCTCGACTACTTCGGCGCGGCGTTCATCGGCCTGGTGGTGTTCTTCCTCGTCTACGTGATCACCTCGGTGTCCTTCCTGCGCGAGCGCTCGCAGGGCACGCTGGAGCGACTCTTCGCCAGCCCGCTGCGGCGCGGGGAGATCGTGGTCGGCTACATGCTCGGCTTCAGCCTGGTGGCGCTGGTGCAGGCGGCGGTGGTGCTCTGCTTCGCGCTCTATGCGCTGCGCATCCACAACTCGGGCAGCGTGCTGCTGATCTTCGCCATCGAGCTGCTGATGGTGCTCACCGCGGTGAACCTGGGGATCTTCCTCAGCAGCTTCGCCCGCACCGAGTTCCAGGCGGTGCAGTTCATCCCGCTGGTGATCACCCCGCAGGTGCTGCTCAGCGGCGTGGTGGTCCCTGTGTCCAGCGAGCCGCACTGGATGCAGGGCCTCTCCCACGCGCTGCCACTCACCTACGCCGTCGACGCGCTGCGCGACGTGATGATCAAGGGCGCCGACCTGACCTGGTCGTCGGTGCGGCTCGACGCCGGGGTGGTGCTGGCCTTCGCCGCGGCGCTGGTCGCCGCCGCCGCCGCGACCCTGCGCCGGCGGATCGCCTGACCCGCCAAATCAGAGCGTCATCCGGCCATGCCATTGGTCACCTGACGATGTGACCACCGGGGAAGCCGCCTGTCCCAGACATGACTTTCGCCTCTGGCCGGTGCCGCGGCGTCGACCTTCACTGGAGGTCAGACGATTGCATCGGTGCGGCCGCCCAATCCGTCTCGGGGCGCCCCGCGGCACTGCGACATTGGGGGAACCTGAGATGAGGTTGCGCTCGGTTCGTTTCCTGGCAATCGGGACCGCCGCGCTGCTGGCATGGTCGTACGCGACCATCGTCCCGGTGTCGGCGCAGGCGCCCCCAGGGGTCACGGCACTGTCGCCGACGTTCGGTCCGACCGCAGGCGGCAACCGGGTGACCGTGTCGGGCTTCCAGTTCGTCAACGTCAGCGCGGTGCTCTTCGGGACCACGCAGGTCAAGCAGGTCCACATGGTGTCGCCGGTGCAGTTCTGGGTCAGCGCGCCTGCCCATGCGGCGGGCGTGGTCGATGTGAAGGTGACCACACCGGGGGGCACCTCGGGGTTCCTGCCGGGCGACCAGTACACCTACGTCGCTGCGCCGGCGGTGAGCGCGATCAGCCCGATGTCAGGCTCGAGCAACGGCGGCACCGCCGTCTCCGTCTACGGGTCGAACTTCATCGGCGTGACTGCGGTCACCTTCGGTGGGCACGCCGGCAGCCTGGTGTCGGTCTCGCCGACGTCGCTGACGGCCGTCGCACCGGCGCACAAGGCGGGGCCGGTCGACGTGCAGGTGGGCACGGTGTACTACACCAGCGCCGCCGTTCCGGCCGACGTCTTCACCTACGTCAGCCCGCCGGCGGTGACCTCGGTGTCGCCCAACATCGGGCCGACGGCGGGAGGCACGCGGGTGACGGTGACGGGCAGCGGCTTCACGGGCGTCACCATGGTGGTCTTCGGGGGTGTGTCCGGGAGCAGCCTCACGGTCAGCTCCCCGACGTCGCTGGCGGTGACCTCGCCTCCGTCCACCGGCGGCACCTTCAACGTGCAGGTGATCGGCGCCTACGGGCCCAGTGCGCTCGTTTCCGCCGATCTCTACACGTACGTCGCGCCACCGGGAGTGACGGGCGTCGCGCCCAGCGCCGGCGGCACCGGCGGCGGCACGCGCGTGACGGTGACGGGCACCTCCTTCACGGCGGTCACGCAGGTCCTCTTCGGTGCCGTTCCGGGCGGCATCCAGTCCGTCTCCCCCACCTCGATCACCGTCATGTCGCCGGCGCAGGGCGCGGGCACCGTCGACGTGCGGGTGGTCAGCCAGTTCGGCACCAGCTCGACCGGGCCTGGTGATCTCTTCACGTACGTGGTCCCCGCCCCGCCCGCGGTCACCGCGATCGCGCCGGCCAGCGGGTCGACGCGTGGCGGCACGACGGTCACCATCAGCGGCGGCAACTTCGTCGACGTCACCGGCGTGACCTTCGGCGGCAGGGCGGCCGGAATCGTGTCGGTCACCCCCGTCTCGCTGTCGGTGATGTCACCGTCGCACAGCGCCGGGCCAGCCGATGTGCAGGTGGCCACCACCCACGGCACCAGCCCGCCGGTCGCCGCCGACGTGTTCACCTACGTCGCGCCGCCGACCGTCCTGTCGATCAGCCCGACGAGCGGCTCGCTCAACGGCGGCACGGTCGTCACCGTGACCGGCCGGAGCTTCGCCAACGTCACCTCGGTCACCTTCGGCGGGGTGGCCGGGACGGCTCTCACCGTGACGTCGCCGACATCGCTGTCGGTGACCTCCCCGGCGCACGCCGTCGGTTCCGTCGACGTATTGGTGAACACCCAGTACGGCACCAGCCCCGTCGTGGCCGCCGACGCCTTCACCTACCTGCCGCCGTCATGGAACGTCCCGACCAACATGGTCTCCCACCACCAGGGAGGACCGACCGGGGTCTCCTGCCCGAGCAGCGGGTTCTGCGTCATGGTCGACGACAGCGGCAACATGCTGATCCTCAACGGCAGCACCTGGTCGGCCCCGGTCCAGATCGTCGGTCCGGGCCAGGCCACCGTGTCGTGCACCTCATCGACGTTCTGCATGCTGGTCGACCAGAACGGTCGAGCGGTCAGCTTCAACCCCACCGGCGTCACCCCACCGCTGACCGAGGACCTCGTCGACAGCGCCGCAGGGCTGAACGCGCTGTCCTGTGCGTCGCCGGCGTTCTGCGTCGCCGGCGACCAGGCCGGCAACGTGCTCACCTTCGACGGGACGAGCTGGTCGAGCCCGACCAGCATCGCCACCTCCATGGTCTGGTCCGTCTCCTGCGTCTCGTCGACCTTCTGCGTCGCGGTGACGGACGACGGCATGGCGCGCACCTTTGACGGCAGCGCCTGGTCCGCCCCGGCCAACCTGGGCTCCAGCGGGCCGACCTCGGTGTCCTGCGCGTCGCCGACCTTCTGCGTGGCCGGCCAGGTCAGCACCGGCGACATCCTCGTCTTCGACGGGTCCACCTGGTCCACCGCCTTCATCGATCTCAACGGCGGCGTGTTCGGGGTGTCGTGCGGATCCACCACGTTCTGCGTGGCCGGCGACTCCTCGGGCAGCGTGGTCACCTTCGACGGCACCACCTGGTCGGGCCCGACGGCGATCACCGACGAGACGCTCTTCATGGTGTCCTGCTCGCCGTCCTCGACGTGCGCCGTCGCCAACCACTTCAGCGGTTGGGCCCTCACCTTCGACGGCAGCACCTGGTCGAATCCGGTTCCCGCCGACCTGAGCAACACCCTCTCCGGCGTCTCCTGCACATCGCCGTCCTTCTGCGCGGCGGTGGGGCGGGCGGGTGACGCGTACACGTGGGACGGCACCAGCTGGTCGGCGCCCGACAGGATCGAGAACGCCCAGCTCAACGCCGTGTCCTGCGTCTCTCCGACGTTCTGCGTCGCGGTGAGCCAGGATGGCATGGCCCAGATGTTCGACGGCACGGGCTGGACGGCCGTCCAGGTCGTCCCCATGGGGCTGATCGCGGTGTCGTGTGCGTCGTCGAGCTTCTGCGTCGCCGTCCACGCAGTCGGCGACGTCTATGTCTGGGACGGGACGAGCTGGTCGTACGGCGGTGCCCCCGACGCCAACAACGGGCCGACCAGCGTGTCCTGCCCGTCCTCGACGTTCTGCATGCTGGTCGACAACTCGGGCAACGCCCTGGCCTTCAACGGCACCAGCTGGTCCGGACCCCTCACCATCGACAGCCCGCCCGGCACCAACGGCCTGGCCGCCGTGTCCTGCTCGTCGTCCTCCTTCTGCATCGCCGTCGACTACGCCGGCAACGTGCTCACCTTCAACGGTGCCGCCTGGACGGCGCCGGCGCTCCTCGACGCCGGCAACATGCCCTGGACGGTGTCCTGCACGTCGCCCACGTTCTGCGTGGTGATCGACCTCGGCGGGAACGCGCTGATGTATGACGGGACGAGCTGGACGACGACCGACGCGGTCACCGGCAACGGCGGGGTGGTCTCCTGCACATCGGCATCGTTCTGCACCGCCGTCGGCGAGTGGACCGTGGGGATGTGGCGCTGACGCCAACGGATGTCGGTGTCCTCGCCGCGGCACCGGGCGTGAGAGCGGCCGCGCGAACCGCACTGCGGATCTCGTGCGGCGCGCCGGGCAGCGTGACGTCGACCAGCACCACACCGGGCGAATCCGGGGTGATCGAGGCGTCGAAGGCGCGGGCGAGATCGAGGATGCGGTTCTCCGCCGCGACGTAGCCGCGGATATGGCGCACCCCGTTGCGCAGCGCCTTCTCCAGGAGCATCTCCAGCAGCAGCGTGCCGATCCCCCGGTTCTCGTGGTCGTCCAGGACGGTGACGGCGACCTCGGCGGTGTCACTGCCCTCGCCGAGGCGCACATAGCGCGCCACGCCGACGCCCGGCTGGCCCGGCTCGTCCTCCGCGATCGCCACCAGCGCCGCGTGGTTCACGCCGTCGACGCAGGTGAGGCGGCGCAGCATGTCCTCGGTGAGGTGGTTCGGCGGGCTGAGGAAGCGAAGCCGCCGCGATTCCGGTGACAGCCGCTGGTAGGCGAGGCCGAGCTCGGTGCGGTCGTCCGGCGTGATGGGACGGATGCGCACGCTGCCACCGCCGGGCAGCCTCACCCGGTGGCCCGGCGGGTGTAGGGCGGCCGCCGAAGGAGGAGGCGTCCTGCTGTCGGTCATGGTCACTCTCCTTCGGCCACCGCAGCGCAGGCGTGGCCGTCCACCTGAAGCTCCAGGAAACGCCTTCGCAGGCCCCGACGCCAGAGGCGATGGGCGCTCCGGGTCGGGACCTTCGGCTGCGCACCGGGCGCTCGGCCCGGGCGCGCGGGTGACGTTGGGCTCTGCCCGCTCGCGCTGCCGCCCTGCACACTGGACTCGATGCGGACGCGGCGCAGGGTCGCGTTCCCGCTGCGAGGAGGACCCTCGATGAAGCAGGTCATGGTCGGCGACGTTGTGATGCCGGCTGCCGAGGTCGCGAAGCGACCCTGGGAGCCCCTCGCCCCCGGAGCCCCTGCCGGGATCGCCAACACGATCCTCTCCGAGCACGGCGGCACGATCGCCGGTGTGCTGCGCATCCCAGCCGGCGTCACCCTCCCCGCACATGCGCACCGCGGCATGGGGCATCACGTCTGGGTGGTCGACGGGGCGGCACACGCCTTCGACCGCTCGCTGCCACGCGGCTCGTACTGGTTCGTCGGCGCCGGCCACGCCCATGCCATCGAGGGGCTGGCTCCCGACGGCTGCACGCTCTTCTACGTCGACGTCCCCGAGACGTAGCCGTGGCGCCGCCGACCATTCCCGGTCCCGTGCTGGTGGCGGTCGACGGCTCCCAGGACGCCTACGTCGCCGCGTCGGCGGCCGCGGACCTGGTCGCGGCGACCGGCGCCCCGCTGCATCTCGTCCACGTCGTGCGCGAACCCGCCGAGGAGTGGGGCATGCCGGTCGAGGCGCTGCTCACCTTCCGCCGGCGACGGGCACGGCGCATCATCGCCGACCACGCCGCGCAGGAGAACGAGCTCAACGTCGACGTCGCCGAGTCTCACCTCGTCGACGGGAATCCCGTCGACGGGATCCTCGACGTGGCGCACGAGATCGGGGCTGCGCTCGTCGTCGTCGGCAGCCGCGGCCGCCGCCAACGGCACACGCCGCTGCTGGGCTCGGTGGCGGAGGGCCTGGTGCACCACTCGACGATCGCGCTGCTCGTCCTGCGCGGCGCCGAGTCCTGGCCGCCGCAGCAGGTGGTGGTCGGCGACGACGGGTCGGCCGGCTCCGCGGCGGCGGGCCGGCTGGGCGCCGCGATCGCGCAGGCGACCGGCGCGTCGATCGTGCTGGTGCGCGCCCTGCCCGACCTCGCCCACGTGCTGGAGCAGCCGAGCGTTCTCGACGCCGCCCGCACGGCGGAGATCCGCGCCGCCATCGACACCTCGCTCTCCGATCGGGTCACCCGCCTGGCCACGGTCGCGCGGGTTCCCATCAACCGTCGCATCGTGATCGACGACGCCGCGGACTCCCTGGTCCAGGCGGCCCGCGAGACCGGCGCCGGCCTGGTCGCCGTGGGGCGGCGAGGCCTCGGCCGGGTGCAGCGGCTGCGCCTGGGGAGTGTCTCGATCGCGGTGCTGCACGCCGCGCCCGGCGCGGTCCTCGTCGTCCCGGTCGGCGGCTAGGGGCGGCGGAGGTCCACGCCCGCCGAGCCCGGGTCACGCGTCACAGCGGTCCTGCGGCCGGGCTCAGCGGGACCCGGCGCTGAGGTAGCCCACGCAGGCGTCGAGGCTGGCCACCCTGGGGTAGTCGCGCTCCGGGACGTCGACTCCGAGCGCCTCCTCGATGCCGACCATCAGGTTCATGAAGTCGACGCTGTCGATGTCGACCTGGTCCTGGATGGCCACGGCGGGGTCGAGGGTCGCGGCGTCCACGTCGGGTGCGACCTGGTGGAGGATGCGCAGCACGGTGGCGCGGATGTCGTCGGGGTTCACAGCTTCTCGGGCTCCTGCAGCAGGCGCGAGACGGCGGCGAGGAAGAGGCTTCCCCGGTGCCCGTCGCTCACGCGATGGTCTCCTGACAGCGTCGCGGTGACGGTGGGACGGACGGCGAGCATGCCCTCGTGCGCGACCACGCGGTCCGCGACGCGACCGAACCCGACCAGGGCCACCTGGGGCGCGTAGATGACGCCGAACACGGCGTCGGCGCCCTGGTCGCCGAGGTTGGTGACGGTGATGGTCGGCTCGGACGCCTCCGAGCTGCGCAGCGACCCGACGCGCGCACGCTTGACCAGGTCGAGCAGCGCGGCCATCAGCTCGTCGAGCGACCTGGTGTCGGAGTCGAGGATGGCCGGCGCCAGCATCCCGCCCTGGCGCAGCGATATGGCGACACCGAGGTTGACCCGCTCCGCGGGCGCGAAACGGCCGTCGACGTAGAGGCCATTCATGTCCGGAACCTCGCGGCAGGCGAGGGCGACGGCGCGCAGCAGCATCGCGGCGGGGAGCAGGCGGTCGGTGACCCCGCGAGTGGCGTTGACGTCGGCGAGCCACGCCATGGCGCGGGCCATGTCGATGGTGGTGCTCAGGTAGTAGTGGGGCACCTCGCGCTTGCTGCGCGCCATCAGCGCGCCGGTCGCCTCGCGCATGGTGCGCAGGCGCTGCTCGAGGCCGGTCACCTCGACCACGGGCGGCGGGGCGGCGGGCGCCTGCGCGGCCGCGGCGAGCACGTCGCGGCGCACCACCACGCCGCCGGGGCCGGTCCCGCGCAGCGCGGCCAGGTCGATGCCGTCGAGGGCGGCCAGCCGCCTCGCCAGCGGCGACGCGGGCACCCTCGCCGTCCCGACGGGGCGACCGGGCGCGACAGGTGCGGGCGGCGCGATCACGGGAGGCGGCGGGAGCGGCGCGGCGGCGACCGGCTGGACCGGAGGCGCAGCGGCCGCGTCGACCGCAGGCGCAGCAGCCACCGCGGCGGGGGCGGCTGCCGCCGGCACGGGCTCGGGCACGGCCGCCTGCGCCCGCAGCGTGGCCAGCGGCGTGCCCACCGGCACCTTCACCCCCTCCTCCACCAGCAGCGCCTCGACCACGCCGGACTCGAAGCACTCCGCCTCGATCTCCGCCTTGTCGGTCTCCACCACCGCCACGATCTGGCCACGCTTGACCACATCTCCGGGCTTGACCAGCCAGCGGGACAGCGTGCCCGCCTCCATGTCGGCGCCCAGCGAGGGCATGCGGAACTCAGGCACCGCGCATCACCTCGTGCACCGCCGCCGTCAGGGCCGCCGCCGTTGGCAGCGCGGCCGCCTCGAGGTGCTTGGCGTACGGCATGGGCACCTCGGCGCTGCACACGCGCTGCACCGGCGCGTCGAGCGTGTAGAAGGCACCCTCGGTGACGCGCGCGGAGATCTCCGCGGAGAGGCTGCCGCTGCGCCAGCCCTCGTCGACGACGACGCAGCGCCCGGTGCGCGACACCGAGTCCAGGATGGTCGCGGTGTCGAGCGGTCGCAGGCTGCGCAGGTCGATCACCTCCGCCTCGACGCCCTCGGCGGCGAGCGACCCGGCCACCTGCAGGCAGAGCGGCAGCGTCCCGCCGTAGGTGACGATCGACACGTCGCGCCCCGGCCGGCGCACCGCCGCGTGGGCGATCTCCACCGCGCCCGCGCCGGCGGGGATGTCGCCCTCGGCGTTGTAGAGCAGCCCGTTCTCGAAGATCAGCACCGGGTCGCGGTCCTCCAGCGCGGTCCAGAGCATGCCGCGCGCATCCTCCAGCGTGGCCGGGGCAAGCACCGTGATGCCGGGGATGTGCGTGTACCACCCCTCCAGGCTGTGCGAGTGCTGCGCCGCCAGCTGGCGGCCGCCGCCCGTGGTCATGCGGATCACCAGCGGGACGTTGAACTGCCCGCCCGACATGTGCAGCAGCGTGGCCGCGTTGTTGACGATCTGGTCCAGCGCCAGCAGCGAGAAGTTGACGGTCATGATCTCGACGATGGGTCGCATCCCCGCCAGCGCCGCGCCGATCCCGGCGCCGACGAACGCCGACTCCGACAGCGGCGTGTCGCGGATGCGCTCGGGCCCGAACTCCTCGAGCAGCCCCAGCGACACGGCGAACGACCCGCCGTAGCGACCGACGTCCTCGCCCATGAGGAACACCCGGTCGTCGCGGCGCATCGCGTCGCGGATGGCCTCGCGCATCGCCTCGCGGTAGGTCAGGTGGACGGTGGGTGCGGCGACCTCGGTCACGACCGTGCCCTCTCGCTGAGCACGAAGCGGGTCAGGGTCTCGACCGGCTCGTCGGTGCCCGCCTCGGCGAAGGCGACCGCGGCGTCCACCTCCCGCCCCACCTCCGCATCCAGCGCCGCGCGCGTCGCGTCGTCGAGCATCCCGGCGTCGCGCAGGCGGCGGTCGAAGAGCACGATGGGGTCGCGCTCCCTCCAGCGCTCGATCTCCTCCTTGGCGCGGTAGCGGTCGGGGTCGTACATGGAGTGGGCGCGGAAGCGGTAGGTGCGCATCTCCAGGAAGCGCGGGCCGGAGCCGCTGCGCACCGCGTCGGCCGCCTCGCGCGAGGCCTGCTCGACGGCGAGCACGTCCATGCCGTCGACGGCCATCGCGGGCATGCGGTAGGACGCCGCACGCGCCGCGAGGTTGGTCTCGCTCTGGGAGCGGTACAGCGCGGTGCCCATCGCGTAGAGGTTGTTCTCGCAGATGAAGAGCACCGGCAGGCCCCACACCGCGGCGAGGTTCATGGACTCATGGAACTCGCCCTCGGCGACCGCGCCGTCGCCGAACAGGCAGGCGGTGATCCAGTCCTCGTGGCGCATGCGCGCGGCCAGCCCGAGCCCGACGGCGAGCGGCAGCCCGCCGCCGACGATGGCGTTGCCACCGTAGAAGCGCGTCGCCGCGTCGAACAGGTGCATCGAGCCGCCGCGCCCGCGGCTGCAGCCCTCGACCTTCCCGTACATCTCCGCCATCACCGCGCCCGCGCTGATGCCCCGCACCAGCGCGTGCCCGTGCTCGCGATAGGTGCTGACCACGGCGTCCTCGGGACGCAGCGCCGGCAGCGCGCCGGCAGCCACCGCCTCCTCGCCGACATACAGATGGAGGAAGCCGCGGATCCTGGTGGCGCTGTAGAGCTCGGCGCAGCGCTCCTCGAAGCTGCGGATCAGCAGCATGGTGCGCAGCAGCGAGAGCGCGTGGTCGCGGTCCAGCGCCGGCGCGAAGGCTGTCGGTTCCGTCTGCATCGCGCTCAGGCCTCCAGGGTGGAGACGTCGCCTTCGGGCAGCCCCAGCTCGCGGGCGCGCAGCAGGCGGCGCATGATCTTGCCGCTCTTCGTCTTGGGGAGGTCGTTGGCGAAGGCGATCTCGCGCGGCGCGACCGCGACGCCGAGCCGCTTCCGGGCCAGCGCCATGAGGTCGAGACGCAGCTCCTCGCTCGGCTCCACGCCGCGGCGCAGCGACACGAAGGCCTTGACCACCTCGCCGATCACCGGGTCGGGCTTGCCGATGACGCCGGCCTCGGCGACGGCGGGATGCTCCATGAGCACCGACTCGACCTCGAAGGGACCGATGAGATGTCCCGCCGACTTGATCACGTCGTCGGCGCGGCCGACGAACCACAGGTAGCCGTCGCGGTCGCGCCGGGCCAGGTCGCCGCTGCGATACCAGCCGCCGGCGAAGCACTTCGCGTAGCGCTCCTCGTCGTGCAGGTAGCCGCGGAACATCGACGGCCAGCCGGGTCGCAGTGCCAGCTCGCCCTCGACGCCGTCGTCCTCGACGACCGCGGCACCGTCGCGGACGGCGATCGCGCCGTGCCCGTCGCGGCGCAGCACCGCGGCCTCGACGCCGGGCAGCGGCCGCCCCATCGAGCCGGGGCGCACGTCCATCGCCGCGTAGTTGGCCACCATGATGCCGCCGGTCTCGGTCTGCCACCAGTTGTCGTGGACGGGGCGGCCCAGCGCCTCGACGCCCCACTCCACCACCTCGGGGTTGAGCGGCTCGCCGACGCTCGCGACCAGGCGGATCGCGGAGAGGTCGGCGGCGCGCGCGACGTCGGTGCCCGCCTTCATCAGCATGCGCAGCGCGGTCGGCGCCGTGTACCACACGCGGACGCGCTCCGACTCGAGGATGCGGTACCAGCGCTCGGCGTCGAAGTCCATCTCGTCGACGACGCTGGTGATGCCGTGGGTCAGCGGCGCGATGATGCCGTACGACGTGCCGGTCACCCAGCCAGGATCGGCGGTGCACCAGAAGACGTCATCAGGCTGCAGGTCGAGCGCGTAGAGGCCCGTGGCGTGGTGGGCGACGACGGCCTGGTGCACGTGCACCGCGCCCTTGGGCCTGCCCGTGGTGCCGCTGGTGAAGTGCAGCAGCGCCATCTGCTCGGGGTCGGTCGGCGCGATGGTGTGCACGTCCGACGCGGCGGCGAGGTCGGCGCGGAGGTCGCGCGTTCCCGCCAGGCCGGGGCCACCGTCGTGGCCGGCGACGAGAACGTGGCGCAGCTCGGGGAGCGTCGCGCGCAGGTCGCCCAGCGACTTGCGCCGCCAGAGCTGCGCGGTCGTGACCAGCACGCGGCCATCGCCGAGCTGCAGCCGCTCGTGGATCGGCTCGGGCCCGAAGGCGCTGAACAGCGGGCAGAAGACTGCGCCGGCGCGCAACGTTCCCAGCGCGGCGACGTACAGGTCGGGGATGCGCCCGCTGAGGACGAAGACCCGCTCGCCCCTCTCCACACCGAGCCCGCGCAGCACGTTGGCGAAGCGAGCCGTCTCGCGCAGCATCTCGGCGTAGGTGATGTCGCGCCGCGAGCCGTCGCGCCCCAGCCAGCGGATGGCCACCCGCTGCGCCGACGGGCCGCGCGCATGGCGGTCGACGGCTTCATGGGCGATGTTCAGGCCCGCGCCGCCGGGCAGCCCGTCGAGCAGCCCGCGCGCCCACTCCCACGTGAAGGACGCCCGCACCCGGTCGTAGTCGTCGAGGTTGTGCCCACCGGGCTCCGCCGGCTTGTGGATGACGGGCCACCTCCCCGGGGCGGTGGTGACGCTTGGGGTCATGGGCGTTGCGCGGCCTCCGTTCGCCTTCGATCGTCGGGCACCGCGATGGCGGGCGATAGGGCCGTTCGTCCCGAGGTCGCCTGTCGCGTGGCAGATGGACCAGCCTGCGCCGGTCCATCTGTCACTGTCCCGATGCGCGTGAGCGTCAGTAGATCAGCTGGCCGTAGATGGTGAAGCTGAACGGGACCGCGCCCGACGACGCGCCGGTCTGCCACGTCGACTGGTCATTCGGATCCCAGTTGGCAGGCGGGTTGAAGCCGGGATCGCAGGTGGGCGAGTTGAACGGCGCCTGCATCGTCTGCAGTGAGCCGTTCGTCACCCCGGCGAACTTGCCCGTCCCCGACATCACGCCGAAGCCGTAGCTGATGGTCTGGTTGCCACCGCCGCCCATCCCCAGGTTCATGTTCGACTGGCCGGTGACCGAGCTCCCGCTGCTCGATGCGTTGATGACCCAGGTGGTCGGCTGGCCGCCCATGCCCATGAAGGGGTTCGCCTGCGCAGTCCAACTCATCGTCCCTTTGCCGATTCCGGAGCCGCTGATCACGGCCCTGTCGACCGAGATCGACGTGGCCCAGTACTGCATCGGCCCCTGATCGGTGGGCATCCAGCCGCAGGTGGCGACCACATACTGCTGCCCGGTGACGGTTCCCTTCACGGCGGTGATCTGGGTCTTCCCCTTCGCCGCGTCCGCCGGTACCGCGAGAATCACAACCGTCAGGGCGACTCCCGCAACGGCTGTCAATGCACGTCGCATGCCGATACCTCCTTGCACAGGTGTTTTCTCCAGTAAGCGCCCGAGTACGGTGAGCCAGTAGAGGCCAAGGTCACGACGACGGGGTGACCGGTGGCGCCGGTCCTCCAGGCCGCGGGCCGTGGGCCGGCTCACCTGCCCACGGTCGTCTGCGACTGGCTGGCCAGGTAGCTGGTGTCACCGGCGAAGCGGAACTGCACCACTGTGGTGCCGGACTTCGGCGTCGGCTCGGTGACGGTCGCGTAGCCATTGCTGTCGGTGCGCAGCGTGATGTCGAGGACGTACACACTGGGATTCTTCGCCGAGGGAACGTAGACGCCGATCGACCTTCCCGAGGCGCCCACCGTGACGCCGTTCTGGACTGCGGTGAGCCGCACCTGGATCTGCACCTTGCCGCTCTTCGAGGTCGACCCCACCGTGGCCGGAGCGACCACCGCCGTCGCCTTCTTGGTGACGGTGAACGGTGCCGACACCTGGGTGCCGGCGTACGTCGAATCACCGGCGAACTGCGCTGTGACCTGCGAGGCGCCGGATGGCGGCTGCAGGGTGAAGGTCGCGGCGGCGTGCCCAGCCGAGTTGGTCGTGACGGTGCGGCTCTGCCCGTTCACCGAGAGCACCACCGGCTTGCCTGACAGGGCGAGGCCGTCGCTGCTGGTCAGGGTGGCCCCGACGCTGACCGTGTCGGTGATGTCGCCGGCCACCGGCACCGGCGTGTCGAGGTGCACCACGGTGGGATGGAGGCTCACCGTGAACGGCTTGCTCGCCGAGGCGAGTCGGTGGTAGCCGGCGCCGTTGAAGGTCGCGCTGAGGGTGCGCGAGCCTGCCGATCCCGTGAGGGTGATGTCGACCGCCGCGACGCCGTTGGCATCGGTGACGGTCGTCGAGCTGTTGGCGCCGATGCCGAAGCTGACCGTCTGTCCTGGCAGGGGGGCGTTCCCCTGGCTGGAGTCGGTGAGCGTCGCAGTGACGTGGACCGAGTCGGTCAACGCTCCGCTGCCGGGTACCGCGCTGCCGAGAGCCAGCGCACTGGCGGCGGTGACCGTGAACGGGGTGCTCCCTCCCGCATCGACGTAGGTTGCGTCACCGGCGAACTGCGCCGACACGGTGGTTGGGCCGAGCGGGGCGGAGAGCGTCAGCAGCGCCGAGGCATGCCCGGTGGTGTCGGTGACGACGGTGACGCCGCTCGACCCCACGGCCAGGCTCACCGGCACACCGGCGAGGGGATTGCCCTCGTCGTCGCGCACCGTCCCGCCGACGCTGATCGTGCTGTTGACGTCACCGGTGCCCGCGACGGCGTCGAGGGTCATCGCGGTGTTGTCGCGCTGCACCGTGAAACCCATCGAGGTGGCGTACGGGAGATGCTCGGCGTCCCCGAGGTAGGTTGCCACCAGGGTGCGGCTGCCAGCACCGCCGGTGAGCGTGATGTCGGCGCTGACGCCGCCGTCGGCTCCTGTGGCCACCGTCACCGCGTCGGAGCCGATGGCGAGCTCCACCGAGGCGTCGGGGATCATCGTGGCGGTGGCGAGATCCATGAGGAAGCCGCTCACGTGCACCTTGTCGCTGAGGCTCCCCTGCTGCGGCTGGCCGTTGTCGAAGCCGAAGAAGGTCTTCGCCATCACGGTGTACGGCGTGCTCGCCTGCGCGGGCAGGTAGGTGGTGTCACCGGCGAAGACGGCGGAGACCTGCGAGGCGCCGGACGGCGGCTGCAGAGTGAACGTCGTGCCCGCGTAGCCCGAGGTGTCCGTGCTCACCGTGCTGCTCTGCCCGTTGAGCGACAGCGCCACCGGCATGCCGGTGATGGGATTGCCCAGGTCGTCGCGCAGCGTCGCGCCGACGTCCTGGCCGTTGCCGATGACGCCGCTCGCCGGCGTCGCCTCCAGGGTCAGGGAGGTCGTGGCCATGTCCACCTCGAACGGCTGCCGTGCCGTGGCGGGGAGGTGGACCCCGTCGCCGGTGTACGAGACGACGAGGGTGCGTGCGCCCGCGTCGCCGGTCAGGGCGATGTCGACGGTTGCGACCCCGCCCGCGTCGGTGACCGCCGATGCCGTGTCGGCACCGATGGCGAAGTCGACGGTCTGGCCGGCCACAGGGTCGCCGTACGTCGAGTCGACGAGGTGCGCCGACGCACGCACGGCGTGGGCCAGCTCGCCCTGGCTGGGCGTGGAGGCGTCGATGGTGAGACCGCTGCCCACCACCACGGTCATGATGCCGCCGGAAGCCACCGCCCTGTCGCGCTGGTCGTCGCCCCAGAAGGAGACGTAGATGCTCCGCTCACCGAGGGGCAGCCCCAGCGGGAAGTCGAGGCTCGCGTGGCCGCCGGCGTCGGCGACCGCGGAGAGGTACTGGGTGTTCTCGCCCCCGGCGGAAAGCTCGAACCAGACGGTGGCCCCGCTGAGCGGCGTGCCGTCGTCGTCCGTCAGGGTGGCCCCGACGGTGTACGGCGTGTTGAGGAATCCCTGCGGCGGCGCCGTGTCGGGGATCAGCGTCATCGGCTCGACCGCCACCGTGAAGGACGTCGACGCTTCCGCCGGGTCGCGGCCGGTGCCGCCCGCGTAGGTGACCGCCAGCGTGCGCGTGCCGGGCAGCCCGGTCAGGGTGATGTCGGCGTCGGCACGCCCGGCCAGGCTCGTCAATGCGGTCGCCGTGTCGTCGCCGATGGCGAAGGTCACCGTCTCGCCAGCGACCGGCTGGTTGGCGCTGGCGTCCGTCAACTGAGCCACGACGTGCACCGTGTCGGTGAGGTGGCCGCCGGTCGGGTTGCCGGCGTCGAGCGCCAGCCCGCTGCTGGCGTAGGCGGTGTAGAGCAGTGAGCCGGTGCGCGCCATGTAGGTGGGATCGCCCGCGTACTCGACGGTGAACGGCTTGGGTCCGACCGGCTCGACGACGGTGACCTCCCACGTCGCGTGCCCGGTGGCGTCGGTCGTCACCGTGGTCGTCAGGTCAGGGCTGAAGGACATGTCCAGCGTCGCGCCGGCGATGGGATTGCCCTGGTCATCGCGCAGAGTCGCGCCCAGGGAAAGCGGGTCGCCGACGTGCACGTCGGTGGACGTTGGTGTGTCAATGGTGATCCGGGTCGGGTCGAGCTGCACCTCGAAGGGCTGGCTGGCCCGTGCCGCGGTGCGCCCGTCCGCGCCGCCGTAGGTCACCACCAGGTCGCGCGTGCCGGCGCTGCCGGTGAGGGTGATCGACGCGGTGGCGACGCCCGAGGGATTGGTCACGGCGTCGGCGGTGTCGCCGCCGATGGCGAAGTGCAGCGCCTGCCCGGCCATCGGGCTGTGGTCGGCGGAGTCGGTGAGCGTCGCGTCGACCGTCACGGCCTCGGTGAGGTGGCCGCTGCTCGCACTGCCGGCCAGGGACATCTCCGTGGTGGTGTTGACCGGGAAGGTGGCCGTGGCGTCGGCGACGACGGTGTTGAGGCTGTCCCAGTGCGCCTGCACGGTGATCGCGGTGCCCGGCAGGGCCGTCGGCGTCACGGTCACGTGGGCGACGCCGGTCGCGTCGGTCGTGCCGTTGTAGGTCTCGTTGCTGCCGTCGCCGTTGAAGTCGCCGGTGAAGGTGACCGTCTGGCCGGCCAGTGCCTGGCCTGCGCCGTTGTGCAGGGCGGCGCTGATGCCCTCCTCGGCGCCGCGCCACAGCAGGCGTCCGGACATGTCGAGGTGCGAGCCCTCGATGACGTCGCCGACGCCGTTGTGGTCGGCGTCCGCCTGGTCGGGGTTGGGCACGGTGGGCGCGTTGTCGAAGCCCTTGGCCAGTGCCACCTCACCCAGCGTCATCGACACGCCGCCCGGGTAGGTCCTGACGTAGTCGAGGAGCTGGTTCCAGGCAGCGAACTTGCCGGGGTCGACGGTGTCGTTGGGATTGCCGCTGGTCGCGTCCCGACCGGTCCAGTCAGGTGCCTCCACCAGCCAGGTGGTCAGGCCGCCGGCGTCGGTGTTCTGGCGCAGGTAGCTGTCGTACTGGTTGTGGTTCCAGCTCGCGCCGCTGAGGTCGGCGGGCGGCCGGATCTGCACGTCGGCCGACGCGTGGTACATGCCGAACTGGTCGAATTGCTCCATGTGCGAGCCTTCGGGGCTGAAGATGTAGGCGAGGTCGCCGCTCTCCTCCCAGGTCGACGCGCTGAAACCCTTGTAGCCGAGCATCGCGATCGCCTGGCGCGCCGTCGTGTCCGAGGTGTCGTACGGCGGCACGTAGGTGATCAGTGGCCACACCGCGTGCGCCCAGTCGATCTTCGGGCTGGTCGGCGTGGCGCCCTCCTGCTGCAACCACATGTCGCTGTAGTTGCCGGTCATGCTGTCCTGGCCGACGCGCAGGTACTCGTAGTTCTCGTTGAGCGACAGCCCTGTGCTCTCCGAGAACACCCCGTAGGCGACGATGTCCGGGTTCGTCGCCACGTCACTGGCAGGGATGTTGTCGCGATGGTACGTGCCGTGCTGGGCGAGCTCGAAGAGCTGGCTCTGCAGGCGGTTGTTGATCCAGGCGATCATCGTCGGGTTCTGCCAGTCCAGCTTGGGGATCAGCACGAGGCTGAGCGACAGGCCGTTGCCGCCGTCGAGCCCGGCGCAGTCGGGCCGGTACGACGGGTTGCCGTCGGCGCCCTGCGCGTAGTCGGCGGCGCAGGCCGCCTGGAAGGAGGCCAGGTCGGGCTGCACCACCGCGTCGCTGAGGATCTCGCTGAAGGCCGCCTGCCAGCCGTACTCGAGCGAGTCGATGCGGATGACGAAGTGCGTGGTGCCCGACGCCCACAGCGCGGCCGCCGCCTTGGCCTGCGCGTACATGGGGTCACCGGAGTGGATGCTGTCGAGCACGCCGTCGCTGTCCGTGTCGCGGTTGAGCAGCGGGTCGCAGGCGTCACCGACGCCGTCGTGGTCGCTGTCCGCCTGGGTGGGGTTGAAGGTCAGCGGGCAGTTGTCGACGGCATTGGGGACGCCGTCGTTGTCGTTGTCGGGATCGGCGGCGTCGCCGAGGCGCACCCAGGTGCTCGGGTCCTGCGGGTTGCCGAGCACGCTGTCGTAGTCGTTGTCGAGCTGGTCCTTGTAGTTGACCGCGCCGTCCGTGTTCATGTCGAGACGCGGCGCGTTGGCCACGTAGGGGGCGTTGTCCACGTAGTCCGAGATGCCGTCGCCGTCGGAATCGAGCGGCGGGAGCTGGGCCACGAGGCTGACCTTGCCGCCGTAGGCGCCGGCCACGATGTCGGCGTTGCCGTCGCCGGTGAGGTCGACGACGTTGACGCCGCGCGCCTGGCTGCCCAGGTTGACGGCGACGCCACCGCCCTTGTAGACCCCCGCGGTGGTGGTGCTGAGGTCGACGGCGACGGCGCCGTCGTTGAGCACGGGAGCCGTCTGCCCGCCCGCCTGCAGGCCGATCGCGATGTCGGGACGGCCGTCCCCGTTGACATCACCCGTGGCCAGGACGCCGGTGTAGCTCACCGAGGCGCGCAGCCCGTCGTGGCCGAGGAAGACGTTGGGACGGCCCGACACCGCGGTGAACCCGCCGGCCATGGTGAACCCTCCAGCGCCGTTGCCGTCGAAGCGGTAGAGGTAGAGGGCTCGGTCGAGGACAAGGACGTCGGGGTTGCCGTCACCGGTGACGTCGGCGATGGCCACGCCCCAGGGCGAGACGGCGGGTGAGGTCGCCGGGTAGTACACCGGCGACTGCGTCGACCCGTTTCCCGCCGGCTGCGAGACGAGCGGCGTGGGATCGAGGGAGAACGTGCCGTCCGCGTTGTTGTGGATCAGCACCACGATGGTGTTGCCCGCACCGTCGAGCCCGCCCGCGACGACGTCGGCCCAGCCGTCGTGGTTGACGTCCCCAACCGCGATGCTGGCGGCGTCGATGCCGGCTGGCGCGATGCGCGCCAGCAGCGTCCCTGCGGCGTATGTGGTCGTGCCGCGTGTGTAGGGGTTGAGATTGGTGAAGCCGCCACTGCTGTCGCCGTAGAGGACGCGGACGTCGCCGTCGTTGACGCGGGTGGTGCCGCCGGAGTCAACGCCGGAGACGGTGGCGCTCCAGACAAGGTCCATCCTCCCGTCGTGGTTGAGGTCGGCGGCCACCAGGTCGTTGGCGTTGCCCGGCTCCAGGCGCCAGGAGAACGGGGTCGACGCGCCGAAGGCCCCCGCGCCTGCGCCGGGGACGAAGAAGACGTCGGGATCAGCGGGCACGGCCGTCTGCTGGATCCAGCTCACCTTGCCGGTGTACGAGCCGCCGACGATGTCGAGCATGCCGTCGCGGTTGACGTCGGCGATGTTGATGCCGCGTGCCTCGAAGCCGATGTTGCCGAGCACCGTGGGCGCCTGGTAGCCGCCACCGGGGATGCTGAGGTCGAGCGCGACGGCGCCGTCGTGGGCGCCGGCCGACGCGGTCTGCGGGCCGGACTCGAGACCGAGCACGAGATCGGGACGCCCGTCACCGTTGAAGTCGGCGGTCGCCAGGGCGGGCGTGTAGCCCATCACTCCGGTGGTCTGCAGGGTGTCGCGCAGCGAGTCGTGGCCCAGGTAGACGAAGGGACGGCCGGTCACCGCGCCGTAGCCGCCCTGCTCGGTGAAGTGCCCGGCGCCGTCGCCGGTGAACAGGTACACGTAGAGGGCGCGGTCGGCGACGACCACGTCCTGCTTGCCGTCGTTGTTGAAGTCCCCGAACGCCAGGCCCCAGGGCCCGGGCGACAGCGCGCTCACCGCCCACGCACTCGTCGAGGCGTTGGCGGGATAGTAGATCGGCCCGCTCGACTGCAGCGCGCCGTCCGTGCTGGAGTGGCTGTAGAGCGGCGTGCCGTCCAGCGAGAAGCTGCCGTCGCCGTTGCTCATGATGACGCGGATCACGGTGTTGGTGGCCGCCACGCCGGGCGCGGCGTCGATGCCGCCCGCCACCACGTCTGCCCGGCCGTTGCCGTCCACGTCCCTGACCGCCAGGCTGGTGACGCGCGAGCCGGTGCCGCCGATGCGCGCCATCAGCGTGCCGGCGGCGAAGGTGACCCCACTGCGCACGTAGGTGTTGGCCACGAAGGTGCCGTCGCCGTTGCCGAGGAAGACGCGCACGTCACCCTCGTTGACGCGGATCACCGGCGGGACCGCGCCGTCCGCCCCCGAGGTCATGGTCCCCCAGACGACGTCGGGCCTGCCGTCGCCGTTGACGTCGCCCACCACCAGTGGCGTGGTGGCGTTGTAGGTCTCGAGCTTGTAGGGCATCTGCACCGCGGCCTGGAAGGTGCCGTCGCCGTTGCCCCTCACATAGAAGAGGTATCCCGTCGAGCGCTGGTCGACGACCATGTCGAGCTTGCCGTCGCTGTCGAAGTCGGCAACGGCCACGCCGAAGGTGCGGCTGTTGCTGCCACCGTCGTACAGCGTCACCGGGCTGGCGAAGGTGAGCCCGGTGGCGTTCCCGGTGCTGCGTCCGACGACGATGTCGGGATGGCTGTCACCGTTGAAATCCCCGACTGCCACGCCGTACGGCTTGCCCGCCGCCCCGTAGTCCGCCACCGTGGTTGGCGCGGCGAAGTACGGATCCCACGGGGCGGTCACCGCATGCACCACACGCGGACTGATCGCGCCCACCACGGTTGCGGCCACCAGCGCCGCGATGCCACCGCCTGCTGTCGTCCTGCGAAGCCGCATGGCCCGGTTCCCCCGTTTGGGAGGCCGCAACAAGCGCCCGCTGCGCGACGCCATGCCGTCGGGGAACGGCCACCGCAGGCGTCGGGGGGAGTGTCTGCACTGCCTCGTGTTCTGCCGTCCACCGCGCCTGCCCTCGCGGCGTCGTTCCCATCCTCCCCGGAAGCCGACCTGGTGGTCAGGAGCGGATGTCACCAGTTGGGAGGGCCCGGGCCCGCCCAACTGGTGACCTTGTCCCCTATGGCGCCGGTGGGGCGAGGGCGATGCTCGAAACCGAACGAACGTGGTCATGCCGGGCAGAAGCCCGCAACCTCGTCCGGTGCGGCGCCAGCCGACGGCTCACGAGGCACGTCATGAAGGCAGGGCAGGGAGCCACCCCCCGCGTGCTCCCACCTCGCTGTGCCCGCCCGCCGCGAAGGCCCAGAGGGGAACTCGCATGAACAGTCGACCGACCTCGCATCCAGACGATCGGTCGCCGCGCAAGCGGCGCAACGTGGTTCTCCGCCGCATCGTCATGGGCGTGGCGGCCCTGGGCGCATCGGGAGCCGCAGCCGTGCTGGTGGGCGGACTGCACGCGTCCGCCGTCACCACGCTCAACGTCAACAGCCCCGCCGACGTCGACGTGGTCACGTCGGACACCACGTGCCCTGCGACCTGCACCCTGCGCGAGGCCATCCACGTGGCCAACAACCTCGGCGGCAGCGTGCAGATCAACGTCCCCGCCGGCACCTATGGCCTCGCGCTGGGCGAGCTGCAGATCGGCACGTTCCCCGCCGGCTCGGCCATCACCGGGTACGACGTCACGCTGCAGGGAGCCGGATCCGGCGTCACCACCATCCAGCAGAACGACAACACGAACCGCGTCCTCCACCTCGATCCGACCACGCAGGGCAACGTGGCCGTCGACATCGCCGGCGTCACCATCACCGGCGGCCGGGACTCCTTCGACGGTCAGGGCGGTGCCGGCGTCCGGTCGGGGTCGGGCACCGCGAGTGCGCTCGACGCCACCACGATCAGCGCGTCGGTGATCACCGGCAACCAGGTCTCGTCAGGGGGTTCCGCGGCGCAGGGCGGAGGCGTGCAGAACATCGGCGGCAGCCTGACCGTCACCAACTCGACGATCAGCAACAACGCGTCGGGCAGCAGCGACGGTGGCGGCGTCTTCTTCTACAGCGGATATCCGGTTGCCGGAGCGCTGACCGTCAGCGGCTCGACCTTCAGCGCCAACACGCTGACCAACACGACGTCGATGTTCAGGGGTGGCGCGGCCCTCTCCCTCGACGGCATCGCCGCGACGCACTACGTCATCAGCGACTCCCGCTTCATCGCCAACGTCGCCACCGGGACCAGCACGGGTGCCGTCGGTGGTGGCGCCATCTACGCGACGAACGGTGACCTCCAGGTGCGCACGTCGCTGTTCACCGGCAACCATGCCGACGGGCCCGTCGCAGCCAACGCGGGGGGTGGCGCCGTCAACGTCGGTTCGGCGGGCGACGGCGCGGCGAACTTCTTCGTCCGGCTCAACCGCATCGTCGGCAACGCCGCCAGCAACGGCCCCTCCGGCGTGTACGCGGCGGCCGCCTACGACTTCAGCAACAACTGGTGGGGATGCAACAGCGGGCCCGGGTTCACCGGATGCGACCGCGCCACCAACGGCCTGACGATCCCCCGCCTCGTGCTCGGGGCCACGGCCTCGCCGAGCACGGTCGTCACAGGCGGGATGTCGACGATCACGGCCTCGGTGCGGCTGAACTCCTCGGGACAGGATACGCGGAGCCTGTACGGGGGCACCGTCCCGGACGGGCCGGCTGTCACCTTCGTCGGCAGCGCGCTGGGCTCCGTCTTGCCGGCCTCGGTCAGCATGTCGGCCGGCATCGCGTCGACGACCTACACCGCCGGCAGCACGGGCGGCAGCGACGGTGTCATGGCCTCCCTCGACAGCGCCGGATACTCCGCGGCAATCACCGTGCAGCAGGCGCCCGCGATCGTCACTGCGCCGAGTCGCGCCTTCACGGCGGGCGGCTCCAACTCCTTCCAGATCACCGCGACGGGCTACCCCACTCCGGTCTTCTCGACGAGCGGCACGCTTCCCTCCGGCGTCAGCCTGAGCAACGGCGGGCTGCTCAGCGGGATCCCGGCCGCCGGCACCGGGGGTGTGTACGGCTTCACCGTCACCGCCGGCAACGGCGTGCTGCCGAACGCCAACCAGAGCTTCACGCTGTACGTCAACGAATCGCCGTCGATCACCAGCTTGTCGAGCTCGACGTTCACAGCGCGCACGGCGGGCAGCTTCACGGTGACCGCACAGGGCTACCCGCCACCGACGATCGCCCTGACAGTCGGGGCCCTTCCCAGCGGCGTCTCCTTCAACAGCGCCACGCACGTGCTGGGCGGGACGCCGGCGGCGGGAACGGGAGGCACCTACTCGCTCACCTTCACCGCCAGCAACGGCGTTCTCCCCAACGCGGGGCAGTCCTTCACCCTGACCGTGAACGCGGCACCGGCGATCACCAGCTCGCTGAGCGCGACGATGGCCGTCGGCAGCTGGTCACAGGTCCACCTCACCGCCAGCGGCTACCCGGCGCCGGCGTTCTCCTCGGCCGGACTGCCGAGCTGGGCGAGCCTCAGCCCTGACGGATGGCTGGGCGCCACGCCGCCGGCAGGGAGCGGCGGTGTCCACACCTTCGGCGTGACTGCGAGCAACGGGATCTCCCCCGCCGACACGGAGACGTTCACGCTCACCGTTGGCGAGGCGCCCTCGATCTCCAGTCCCTCCGGCACGACCTTCACCGCGGGCACACCCGGCAGCTTCACCGTGGTGGTGCATGGCTATCCCGCGCCGGTGGTCTATGAGATGGGCGGCAACCCGGGCGGCGTCTGGTTCAACTCGACGACGCACGTGCTGAGCGGTGTCCCGATGTGGGCCACGGGCGGCGTCTACAGCATCTCGTTCACGGCCTACAACATCAGCGGAAGCGTCACACAGCCCTTCACCCTCACCGTCGACGAGAGCCCAGGCATCGTCAGCGACGCGAGCGCCACCTTCGCGGTGGGCGCGCCCGGCAGCTTCACGGTGTCGACGATCGGCTACCCGTTCGCGGTGATCAGCAAGGACAGCACACCGCTGCCGGACGGCGTGACGCTGGTGGACAACCATGACGGCACGGCGACCCTTGCCGGCACGCCGGCGATCGCCACCGGCGGCGTGTACGGCTTCGTCGTCTACGCCACCAACGGCGTGGGCATGGACAAGTCGCAGGCATTCACCCTCACCGTCGACCAGGGTCCCGCCTTCGTCAGCGTGCCGACCACGACGTTCACGGCCGGAGCCGCGGGCACCTTCACGGTGGAGGCGGGCGGCCTGCCGTCGGTGACCGGCATCGCCCTCACCGGCGGAACGCTTCCCGACGGTGTCACCTACGTCGACAACGGCGACGGCACCGGCACGCTGAGCGGCACTCCCGCAGGCGGCACGGGTGGCGCGCACGACCTCACCTTCACCGCGACAAACGGCGTCCCGCCGGACGCGACGCAGAGCTTCAGCCTCGTCATCGACGAGGCACCCGCCATCACCAGCGCCGGCAGCCTGACCGTCACCGCCGGCAGCCTGTTCGAGTTCACCCTCACCACCACCGGATTCCCGGCGGTGACATGGGTGAGCCAGAGCGGCACGCTTCCCGCCGGCGTGACCTTCGCCGACAACGGCAACGGCACCGCCACCCTGGGCGGAACGGCCGCCGGCGGCACGGGCGGCAGCTTCCCCGTCCACTTCGACGCCGGCAACGGGATCGTCCCGGACGCCGCGCAGAGCTTCACGCTGACGGTCGACGAGCACCCGGACATCACCAGTGCCGCCACCGCGACATTCGTACAGGGCCAGTCCGGCAGCTTCACGGTGACCGCGACGGGCTACCCCGTGCCGCAGCTCACCGAGCTGGGCGCCCTGCCGGGTGGCGTCACCTTCGTCGACAACGGCAACGGCACAGGGACGCTGAGCGGCACACCGGTGAGCGCGGGTCCGTACGACCTCAGCTTCGGCGCCGCCAACGGCGTCGAGCCTCCCGCGTCACAGCACTTCATCCTCAGCGTGCAGAAGGCGCCGTCGATCACCAGCGCCGACCACACCACCTTCCAGGTCGGGACCCTCGGCAGCTTCACCGTCACCACCGCGGGCTACCCGGCCCCGGCGGTGTCCAAGACGGGCGCGCTTCCCAGCGGAGTCAGCCTCCATGACAACGGCGACGGCAGCGCGACGCTGAGCGGCACGCCGCCGGCCGGCTCGTCGGGCGCCTGGCCGCTCACCCTGACCGCGCACAACGGCGTGGGTTCGGATGCGACGCAGGCATTCACCCTGCAGGTGGGCGCATCGCCGACAACGACCGTGGTCGCTGCGACCACGACGACGCCGACGTTCGGCCAGACCGCCACCTTCACCGCGACCGTGTCGACGGGCGGTGGCTCGACGCCGACCGGCTCGGTGACCTTCTCCGTCGACGGCGTGGCCAAGACGGCCATGTCCCTCACCTCGGGGCACGCGGCGTGGGCGACCAAGGGCCTGCAGATCGGCGGGCACACCGTCACCGCGGCATACGGGGGCCAGACCAACGTCTTCCAGGCCAGCAGCGGCACACGCGGCGTGACGGTGGCGGCCACACAGACCATCACCGGCACCAAGAAGGGTGACCTGAGCGTCACCAGCGGATCGGTCTACATCACCAACGCCAAGGTCAGCGGCGACGTCATCGTCAGCGGCGGCGCCTCGGTGACCATCGCCAACTCGACGGTCGGGCACGGCATCACGGCGACGGGCGCGGGCATGCTCACGGTCTGCGGCGTCACCACCAGCACCGGCGGGGTCACCATCAGCGGCACCACCGGATTCGTGCTCGTCGGCAGCGGCGGCGACGCCGCCGACCGGCCGTGCGCGGGCAACACGGTGGCGGGTGGCCTGACCCTGAACGCCAACCGCGGCGGATTCGAGATGAGCGGCAACACCATCAAGGGCACGGTGACCGTGAACAACAACGTCCTCTACGGTCCCGCGTACGACCTCGACAGCCCGGCTCCCGAGATCGAGGCGAACTCGATCAAGGGGACTCTGAGCTGCACCGGCAACGTCCCGGCACCGACCGACGACCTCCAGCCCAACAGGGTGATCGGGTCGCACACCGGCCAGTGCGGGGCGCCGGGGTTCTGAGGCCGCGTGCCGTGCTGATCGGAGCGCATGGGGACCCGCCGTCGCGGCGGGCCCCCTCCGCAGGCCAACGGCGACACGCACGCCGCGGGATCGGCCTGCGAGGACTCCGGAGCGTCGTCCCCGCAGGTCTCGTCCTCGGAGCGCTTCTCGGCGCATGTGGCGCGACGTCGCAGAGTCGCGGCGGCGTGCCGCCATTGCCGGTCCCATCCACCACGCCGCTGCCGGCGGCGACCGCCCCGACGCCATCCGCCGTCCCGACAGCGCAACCGACGCCGATCCCGACGTCGACGCCATTGCCTCCCGGCACCTTCGTCGCCGTCGTCGCCGCCACGCCGGCGGCACCGGTCAGGTCGGGCCCGGGGAGCGACTTCGCCGCCGTCGCGCAGGAGGCCGCCGGCACCCGTGAGCTCTTCGACGGCTGGTACCGCCGCAGCGACGATCCGCCGGTCGCCGACTTCCAATCCGGGGCGCTGGAGACATGGAGCCAGGACTGGTACCGCCTCGCCGGCGGGCGGGGATGGATCCACAGCTCGTACGTCCGCGGCTTCCCGCCCACCGGCATGGCGCAGGCCTCCTGGACGGCACCGCCGGTGCGCGACGTCCCGGTCCCGCCCCAGGGAACGCATCGCATCGTCATCAGCATCGATCGCCAGCATCTGTGGGCCTTCGACGGCAGGCAGCTGGTCGTCGACACCGTCGTCGGCACCGGGCGTCCCGAGCTCCCCACACTGCTGGGCACCTACCACGTCTTCTACAAGGCGTCGCCGTTCCACATGGTCTCGTCGTGGCCATACGGCAGCCCGTACTGGTACGCGTCGGAGTGGGTGCAGGACGTCATGGAGTTCATCGACGGGGGCTACTTCATCCACGACGCCCCGTGGCGCACGCGCTGGGGCCCCGGCGCCAACCTCGTCGCCGGCAGCCACGGCTGCGTCAACGTGCCCATGCCGGTGATGGAGCAGCTCTATCGCTGGACCAACCTGAACGACGAGGTGGTCGTGCAGCAGCGGTGAGACCTGCCTGCGAGCCTCGCCCTCACCCGGACACGGTGGAGAGAAGCGTCAGGCCGCCGCGCCGCCGCGCAGAACCCGTCCCGCACGCTCGCCCGTCGGCTGGCCGTTGCGGAGGACGGCGCGTCCCGCCAGCGTGACGAGCTCCACGCCGGATGGCCGCACGTCGGGATGCAGGTAGGTGCCCTCGTGGCCGATGCGCGCGGGATCGAAGACGCAGAGGTCCGCGACCATTCCTTCGAGCAGCCGCCCGCGGCCGTGCAGCCCGAACGTGCGCGCGCTGAGCGAGGTCATCTTGCGGATCGCCTGCTCCCAGGTGAGCACCTTCTGCTCGCGCACGTAGGTGCCCAGCAGTCGGGGGAAGCAGCCCCAGGTGCGGGGATGGCCGCTGCCGTGCGCCGGGCCGTTGTCGGAGCCGACGGCGACGAGCGGATCGCCCATGATGCGGCGCACGTCGTCCTCGGCCATCAGCTCGATGACGATGGTGGCCGACGGGTCGTCGGCGACCAGCTCGCAGAGGCGATCCCAGGGGTCGCCCCCGCCGCTCAGCTCGGCGAGGGTGCAGCCGGCCGCCGCGCCGTCGCGATGGGTGGCGACGAGCACTCCGTGGGGCTCGGCGTCGGCCCACAGCCCGTTGCCGGCACCGCCCTGCTCGGCGACGGCGCGCAGGCGGGCCCGCTCGCCGGCGTCGCGGAGCCGCGTGCGCAGCGCTTCGGTGCCGCCCTCCGACGCCTCCGGCGGCAGCAGCGCGGCGAGGAACGTCGAGCCCGCCGTGTACGGGTACTGGTCGCCGAGCACGTCGATCCCCTCGCGGCGGCCGCCGGCGATGCGGCGCAGCAGCCTGGTGGCGGTCCCATGATTGCGCAGGCCCGCAACCTTGCAGTGTGAGATCTGCACGCGCACGCCCGCGCGGCGCCCGATGGCCATCGCCTCGTCGAGCGACTCCAGGACCTCGTCGCCCTCGTTGCGCATGTGCGTGGTGTAGGGCCGGTCGTAGCGGGCGGCGACCTCGGCGATGGCGACCAGCTCCTCGGTGTCCGCATACGTCCCCGGCACGTAGATCAGCCCGCTGCTGAGGCCGATGGCCCCGGCCTCGAACGCCTCCGCGGCCAGCGCCCGCATCTCGTCGATCGCGCCGTCACGCAATGTGCGGTCGATGCCGTTGGCCACGGTGCGCAGCGCATGGTGTCCCACCAGTGCGGCGACGTTGTTCGCCGGCCGTGCCGCCTCGACCTCGTCGAGGTAGCCGGCGAAGCTGCGCGGCCGCATCTCGGCGCCGCCGGCGAGCTCGTCCCAGGCTTCGCCGAGCAGCGCCACAGCCTCGGCCGTCATCGGTGCGAAGGAGAACCCGCAGTTGCCGCAGATCTCGGTGGTGACGCCCTGCTCAAGCTTGAAGGTCTGCGGCTCCCCGGCGAGGTGGAGCAGGTCGGAGTGGGCGTGGGCGTCGATGAACCCGGGCGCGACGATGAGCCCGTCGCAGTCGACCTCCTCCGCCGCGTTGCCCTGGTGGCGTCCAACCCCGACGATGCGCCCGGCCGCGACCGCCACGTCGGCGACCCGTCCCGGCGAGCCGAGCCCGTCGTGCACCGTGCCGCCACGCAGCAGCAGGTCGACGGTCATCGGCGCGCGCCCTCCACCATGGCGCAGCAGTCTAGGCGTGCCGCCGGACGAACGCCTCGGACGCGCGGCCGAAGTCGGCCGCGCCCCCTTGGAACACAGCACAATCGAGGCCACGGCGCGGGCCGTACACTCCGGCCGTGTCCCTGATGGAGAACGTCGCCGCCCCCGTCGCCGTCGAGGCGGTCGAGCTGATCCGCATCCACCTGCCGCTGGTGGCGCCCTTCCGCACCTCCTTCGGCACCGAGACCCGCCGCGACGTGCTCCTCGTCCACGTCCTCGCCGGCGACACCGAGGGCTGGGGCGAGTGCGTCGCCATGCAGGAGCCGCTCTACTCCTCGGAGTACGTGGCCGCGGCGCAGCGCGTGGTCATGGACCATCTCCTCCCCCGCCTGCTCGCCGAGCCCGTCACCGCGCAGCAGGTCGCGCGCGTCCTGGAGCCGGTCAGGGGCCACCGCATGGCCAAGGCCGCGCTGGAGGCGGCCTGGCTCGACGCCCAGCTGCGCCGCGAGAACCGGTCCTTCGCGCAGGCTCTCGGCGCCGTCCGCGACCGCGTCCCCAGCGGAGTGTCGGTGGGCATCATGGCGAGCATCCCGGAGCTGCTCGACGCGGTCGCCGGGTACCGCGAGCAGGGCTACGTGCGCATCAAGCTGAAGATCGAGCCGGGCTGGGACGTCGAGCCGGTGCGCGCCGTGCGCGAGCGCTTCGGCGACATCCCCCTGCAGGTCGACGCCAACACCGCCTACACGCTCGACGACGCGCAGCACCTCGCCCGGCTCGACGAGTTCGGCCTGCTGCTCATCGAGCAGCCGCTCCCCGAGGAGCAGGTGCTGGCGCACGCCAAGCTGGCGCGCACCGTGCGCACCCCCATCTGCCTCGACGAGTCGATCGTCTCCGCGGTCGTCGCCGCCGAGGCGATCGAGATGCAGGCGTGCAGCATCGTCAACATCAAGCCGGGACGCGCCGGCGGCTACCTCGAAGCCACGCGCATCCACGACCTCTGCGTCGACCGCGGCGTCGCCGTGTGGTGCGGCGGCATGCTGGAGACCGGCATCGGTCGCGCCGCCAACCTCGCCCTCGCCGCGCTGCCCGGCTTCACCCTGCCCGGCGACACCTCGGCCTCCGACCGCTACTTCCGCGAGGACGTCACCGCCCCCTTCGTTCTGGCCAGGGATGGCACCATCGCCGTGCCCACGGGGGCTGGCATCGGCGTCGAGGTGCGCCGCGACGTCATCGACGGGCTGGCCACGTCGACCGAGACGGTCCGCCCCGGCTGACGCCCTCAGGCCGCGCCCTCGCGCGCCAGCACGTACCAGCCGCCGCGCGCCATCGACACCGGCCGCAGCCCGCGCTCGCCGGCGTCGAGCATCGCTTCGCGGAGGGCGCGGCGCCAGGCGCGGGCGCGCTCCGGGTCGGTGCGCCGCATGGCCACGATGTCGCGCGGCGTCGCGCACAGCACGGCGTCCGCGCCGTCGACGTCAGCGGGCAGCGGTCGCTCGCCGGCGTCGACGTCGAGGGCGACGGCGGCGCCGCGCGCGCGCCACTCCTCGGCGTCGAGCAGCGGCGGCGGCGGCGGCGGCGAGTCGAGATCCCAGCTCACCAGGATGCGGTCGGTGTGGTCACCGCCGTTGATGGCGTCGGCCATGGCGCCGTAGAAGTCGACCAGGTACTCCTCACCGCGCGCGCCCAGCTTGACCAGGTTGAAGTGGCCGTTGCGCCGCACCAGCGGGTCGTAGGTCCAGGTGATGCGGCGCAGCCCGCGCTGCAGCGCCCAGGCGCGCTGGTGCAGCTTGAGCGCGTAGCCGACACCGCGCCCGTCCATGCCGGGGTCGACGCCGAGGATGTGCGAGTGGAGCAGCTCGAGGCCGCCGTCCCCGCCGAAGAAGCCGAGCAGCGCCCCGGCGACGCGGTCGCCGGCGACGGCGGTGCTCAGGTAGTTGCCCGCGTGGGTGAGGGCGCGGAGCATCTCGGCGGAGACGGGCGGGTCGACGTCGCGGTCCCACACGCGCCGCCACACCGCGGCCGCCGCCTCGAGGTCCTCGGGGCGATGCGGCGTGGCCACGCGGATGCCGGCGGCCTCGGCCGCCGTCGCGGCGGCGGCGCGGGCCGCGTCGAGGCTGGCCGCGACGGCTGCTGGATCGCGCAGGGACGCGCTCAGGGCACTCATGGACGCGAGGCGACGGTACCATCGGTCCGCCGCACCGGCTTTGGCACAGCCGCCGAATGCGCCGCCGCCCTTTGGGCAGGGAGAACAAGAGTGGAGAAGGGAGCGGAGGGCGCGCCCGAACCCGGCGGGACCACCCTGGAGCACCTCCTGGCGACCCTGGGTCCCGGTGTCCTCCAGCTCCTCGCCGCACCCTCGGGCACCGGCGTGCCGGCCACCTCGCTGGCCGTCCACGACCCCACCGACCCGCCCGCGATCTCACGCGGTACCGTCCTCCTCGGCATCGGGCTCACCCCGGGGCGTGAGCTGTCGCAGCTCATGCAGCGGGTCGCCGCGGAGGGGGCCATCCTCCTGCTCAAGGCCGCGCCGGCGCAGTCCGGCGAGCTGGCCGAGGAGGCGCGGCGCGAGGGGACCTCGCTGGTCTCCGTCGCCCACGGCGCGGCCTGGCTGCAGATCCTCTCCCTGCTGCGCTCGGCGATGCAGGCGGAGCCGGCGCGCCGTGGCGAGGAGCTGGGCGGCGTGGCCGCGGGCGACCTGTTCGCGGTGGCCAACGCGGTGGCGGCGGTGATCGACGCGCCGGTCACCATCGAGGACCCGCAGTCGCGCGTGCTCGCCTACTCGGCGCGGCAGGACGAGGCGGACGAGCCCCGCCGGGTGACCATCCTCGGGCGCCAGGTCCCCGACGAGTACTTCCGCCGCCTCCAGTCCAGCGGGCAGTTCCGCCGCATCTACAGCAGCGCCGAGCCCGTGTACGTCGACGACATCGGGCCCGGCGTCCTCCCCCGCCTCGCCGTCGCGGTGCGCGCCGGTGACGAGCTGCTCGGGTCGGTGTGGGCGGCGGTGCGGGAACGTCCCGACCGGCGGCGCATCGAGGAGTTCGCGCGCGCCGCCCGCTTCGTCGCCATCCACCTGCTGCGCCATCGCATCGACGCCGACCTCCAGCGCGGCCTGCACACGGAGCTGATGACGCTGGTCCTCGACGGGGGGCCGCTCGCCGCCGACGCCGCCAGCCGCCTCGGCCTCGCCGGAGAGGCGTTTCGCGTCGTCGCGGCGGGCATGCGCCAGGGCGACGCCGTCGACAACCAGCTCCCCCTGGCCCGCCTCGCCGACACGCTCTCGCTGCATCTCTCCGTGCTGCACCGGCGCGCCGGCACCGCTGTGATCGGCGGCGTCGTCTATGCCGTCATCCCCACGGGCGCCGACGCCGAGGCCAGCCGCCAGGTCGCCCACCAGACCGTCGACAGCTTCCTCGCCCGGCTGCCGGCCGCCGTCGCACGCGCAGCCATCGTCGCCATCGGCGGGCAGGCGCAGCGGCTGGAGAACGTGCCCGGCTCCCGCCGCGACGCCGACCGGGTGCTGCGCGTGCTGCGCCGCGTCGACGCCGGCGACACGCCGCCCGCCGTTGCCGACATCGAGGAGATGCACATGCACGTGCTCCTCGACCGGCTCGCCGAGGTCGCCGCCAACGAGCCCATCGTCCCCATGGGCGCGCTGCGCCTGCTCTTCGAGCGCGACGCCAAGCACAGGTCGCACCTCGTCGAGACCCTGCGCGCCTACCTCGACTGCTTCGGCGACGTCGCCCTCGCCGCCCGGCGCCTGCAGGTGCACCACAACACGCTGCGCTACCGCATCGAGCGCCTCCGCGAGATCCCCGGCCTCGACCTCGACGACCCGGAGCAGCGTCTCGCCCTGCAGCTCCAGCTCCGCTGGCTGCCGCGCAGCGACTCCCGGCGCGCCTCGGCGTGAGGCTCCGCATCCGGGGCGTCCCGACCCGATGGAGGTCTCGCCTGGCAGCATGAGCACCGTGGACGCCTCGCTCCCCGACCGCCTGCGCGGCCGCCACGCCGAGATGGTCGCCGCCACGCGCGCGCTGGTGGAGGTGGAGTCGCCGTCGTCCGACCTCGAGGCGCTGCGCCGCTGCGCGGACGTTTGTGCCGAGATCGGCCAGAAGGTGACGGGCGTGGCCGCGGACCTGGCGGTCAACGACGGGCGCCCGCTGCTGCGCTGGCGCTTCGGCGACGCGCCGCGACTGCTGCTGCTCGGCCACTTCGACACGGTGTGGCCGCTGGGCACGCTGCAGCGGCTGCCGTTCACCGAGCGCGACGGCCGGCTCACCGGTCCCGGCGTCTTCGACATGAAGGCCGGCATCGTGCAGGGATTCTTCGCGCTGGCGGCGCTCGACGACCCCGGCGGGGTCGAGATCCTCCTCGACGCCGACGAGGAGACCGGCTCGGCGTCGTCGCGTGACGCCATCGCCGAGGCGGCGCGCCGGGTCGACGCGGTGCTGGTCCTCGAGCCGAGCCAGGACGGTGCGCTGAAGACGGCGCGCAAGGGCGTGTCGATGTACCGCATCGAGATCGAGGGCCGCGCAGCGCATGCGGGGCTGGAGCCGCACAAGGGGGTCAACGCCACCGTCGAGCTGGCGCACGCCGTGCTGGCTCTGGAGCGCATCGCGCGCCCGGACCTGGGGACCACGGTGACGCCGACGGTGGCCGCCGCGGGCACCGCCGTCAACGTCGTGCCCGCCGCGGCGCGGCTGCAGGTCGACGTGCGCGCGCTCACCCCCGCCGAGCAGGACCGCGTCGACGCCGAGATCCACGACCTCGCCGCGACCCTCCCGGGCGCGCGCCTCGCCGTCCACGGCGCACCCGACCGGCCGCCCCTGCCGGCGGCCAGCTCTGCGGCGCTCTTCGAGCGCGCTCGCGACGTCGCCAGGCGTCTCGGTCTCGGCGAGCTGCGCGGCGTCGAGGTCGGCGGCGGCTCCGACGGCAACCTCACCGCGGCCGAGGGCACGCCCACCCTGGACGGCATGGGCGCGGTCGGCGACGGCGCCCATGCCGAGACGGAGCACGTGCTCAGCGCCACCATGCCCGAGCGCGCGGCGCTGCTCGCCGCCCTGATCCACGAGCTGCGCGGCTAGGCGACGCCGCGTCTGAGCCGGCGCCGGCGGGCTCCGTCGATGCGACCAACTCCGGGCGGCGACCTTGGTGGCCCTGCCCAAAAACGCGGCAGACCGTGTCTTTACCATCGGCGTACTGCGCCGAAAGAAGGGATCCGCAGAGGCACCAGGAGCGTCGCGTCAGTGCCCCGAAGCCAGTTCACCGTGAGAGGGCGAGGGCTGCTGCTCGCCACCGTCGCCGCGGGTGCGGTCGCCTTCGGGCTGAGCACGGCGCCGGGGGCGTCGGCCGACGGCGGGCGGATCTCGGCCCAGTACCAGGGCTACGCCGCCTCCGGCGGCCAGGACCCCTACGCGGGCAGCAACCCCCAGGACGTCCACGTCGCCGGCTTCGGCGGCCAGCCGGTGGTCACCGGGCTGATCCGGCTCAACCTGGAGTCGCTGCCCACGGGGTCGACCGTCGACGGGCTCACCCTGGTGCTGACGCCCAACTCCTCGGCGAGCGACAACGTCGAGCCGGCCCAGGCGACCATGGAGGCCTGCCTGCTCGACCAGCCGCTCACCTCCGACGGCTACCAGGCCAACCCGCCGAGCTGGGACTGCAACGCCGTCCACGTCAACGGCGAGCCGCAGGCGGACGGCACCTGGCTCTTCGCCCTGGCCCCGCTGGCCCAGCGCTGGGCGAACGACGGCAACACCGGCCTCGCCCTGGTCGCCTACCCGGCGCCCGACGGCACCTCGGTCGCGGCGTCACCGACCGCATGGTCGGTGGGCTTCGACCACACGAGGACGGCAGGCCAGGTCGACTACCAGCCGCCGTCCGGCTCGTCGCAGACGTTCTTCGCGCTGCCGCCGCAGGGGTCGTCGGGCAGCACGAGCACCCTGCCGTCCGTGTCCTCCGGGACGGCCGTCCAGCCGGTGCCCGCCGTCGCCCCCGCGCCCCCCGTCGCCGCAGCGCCGCAACCGTCGCCGGCGCTCGGAGCGGGCGGTGGCGCGTCGCGATCGCCGGCCCCCGTGCAGCCGAGGGCGGCGACGGCTCCGGCCCCGCACGTCGTCGCCCAGTGGGTCTGGCTGACGGCGTGCCTGGCCGGCGCCGCGCTGCTGATGCTGCTGGTCAGCGCGATGCAGCAGGTGCTGCGCGGCGGTCCGGTCGACATGCGGCTGCGCGTCGGCTCGGCGTTGCGAGCGTCGCGCTCGCAACTGGCCACGCCGGTGGCGGTGCTGGCCCTCGCCTCGGTGTTCGCCCTGGGCTTCACCGGGCAGCTCGCCGCGGGACAGGTGGCCGGCGGCGCCCAGGCGGGCGGTGCCGGCGGGGCCGCATCCGGCGGAGCGGGCGCGAGCGGCGGGTCCGCCCTGTCCGGCGGCGCCACGCCCGGGGCGGGACCCTCCGGCGTCGCCGGCGGCGCGGCGGCACCCGGCTCGCAGCAGGCCGGCGGCGCCGCCGGGGCGAGCTCGGCACAGGCGGCGGCACTCGCCGCCAGCAACGGCGGCCTGGACGGGCCGGGCGTCACCTCGACGACGGTCCGACTCGGCTTCATCGACGTCGTCAACTCGCAGGCCGCCAACAACGCCTTCGGCGTCAAGGTGGCGAGCCAGGGCCCTCAGCAGAGCATCGAGGACACCATGGTGGACTGGCTCAACCACCACGGCGGCATCGCCGGGCGCCAGATCCAGGCCGTCCACATCACCCAGGACAACGGCCAGAACGAGACCAACCCCAACGCCAACGAGGCGGCCTGCCACACGATGACTGAGGACTACCACGTCTTCGCCGTCATCGGCGGCGGCGGCCCGCCCGACGACGCCAACGCCAACGCGTGCTACGCCGAGTCGGGCACCCTCAACTTCGACGACCAGCAGGCCAGCGTCGACCTCGCCTTCCTCAAGCAGGCCTCGCCCTACGTCTGGTTCATCGCCGACACCGCGCTCGACCGCACCATGCAATGGGAGGTCGCGGGGTTGCAGAGCCGCGGGTTCTTCTCTGGCGGCCCCAGCTACAAGCTGGGCGTGATCATCGCGCAGGACCCCGTCAACGAGCGCGTCTGGCAGCAGGTGACGCTGCCCGCGCTGCAGAGCGCGGGAGTGGCCAAGCCCGACACCTTCGAGGTGCCGCACGACACCGTCAGCAACCTCGCCAACACGATGAAGCAAGCCGTCGCCCACTTCCAGCTCGACGGCGTCACCAACGTCATCTTCCAGGGCGGCGGCAACTACGGCGCGGGCTCCTACGCGCTGCTGTTCACCCTCGACGCCGAGTCGCAGCACTACAACCCGCGCTACGGCTTCAACACCGACGACGCCACCACGGCGTTGATCGGCAACGTCCCCGAGGACCAGTTCAAGGACGCGCTGGCGGTCGGCACCATCCCCGGCATCGACACCGACGACGCGCACTACGCGCCCTGGCCCTACACGCCCGCCGAGAAGAAGTGCGCCTCCATCGAGGCAAACACCTACCAGCCCACCGGCCGCTCCGCGACCTCCAGCACCAGCGCCCTGGAGATGCTCGACATCTGCAGCACCATGCTCGCCCTGCAGCAGGGCGCTCAGTCGCTGGTGGGCCAGCCGCTCAACGCGCAGCTCTTCGCCAACAGCTTCATGCACCTGGGCGGCAACGTCTTCGACGCCATGCCGTACGCGGCGCAGGTCGGGGCCGACCACTGGGACATGCCGGGTGGTTACCGGCTCCTCCACGCGGTGCTCAACTGCGAGGGCAGCAACGCCTGCTTCGAGTACGACAACGCCACCCTCTACCACTGACGCCGCGCCGATGATGCACCGCGCCCGCGCCACCGTCGCCATCGCGCTGCTGGCGCCGCTGCTGGCGGGCTGCGGGCCGTACCTCCTCCGCCAGAGCGACCGCCTGCAGATCACCTCTCCGCAGATCAGCACGACGGTGGCGCAGCCGCTCACCGTCAGCTGGCGCGCGCAGGACTTCAGCGCACCACGCGACGGCCGCTTCGCCGTCTTCGTCGACCGTGATCCCATCGCGCCGGGCAGCAGCATCGACGACCTCGCGCCGCAGGACCGCGCCGGCGTCTACGTCGTCAGCACCACCTCCCTGCAGCTCAAGCTGCTGATCCCGCTGGCCGGGGTCGACCCCGCCGAGCAGAACCACCACGACGTCACCGTGGTCATGCTCGACCGCCAGGGCAACCGCATCGGCGAGTACGCCGGCTTCACCGAGTTCGACGTGGTGCACCGCTCGTGAAGCGCAGCGGCGACGTCATCGCCGAGGTGGAGCGCGAGGAGCAGCGCCACAGCGCCGAGGGACGGGCGGCGATGGGGGTCACCGGCGAGACGCACGTCGAGGGTTTCTGGCGCGAGCTGGCCCGCCACCACCTCACTCTCTATCCCGTCGTGGCCCTGGGACTTCTGGTCATCGTCGACCAGTTCCAGCTGAACGCCTTCATCATCCAGGGCCCGGAGATCAGCCGCGGGCTGGGCGTCCCGCGCGGCCTGGTCGCTCTGCTGGTGTCGCTGCAGGGGCTGGCGCTCACCCTGGCCGCGCTGCCGATCGCCGCCAGCGTCGAGGCCAGGCCGCGCCGGGCCATGGTCGCCAAGACGACCGGCGTGGCGTGGAGCGTCGCCACCCTCTTCACGGGGCTCGTCGCCAACGGCTTCGGGCTCGGCGCGCTGATGCTCCTCGACGGCGCCAGCAGCGGCTCGGTGCTGGCGGTGCACCAGCCGCTGCTGCTGGACAGCTATCCCACCAGCCTGCGCGGCCGCATCGTCTCCGTCTATCGCGCCTTCTACGAAGCCGGCGCGGTGCTCTCGCCACTCTTCGTCGCGCTGCTCACCGGTGTGTTCCTGCTCACCTGGCGCGGCGTCTTCCTCGCCATGGGCGCCACCGCGCTGCTGGTCAGCCTGGTGGCGCTGCGCCTGCGCGACCCGGGCTTCGGCCGCTGGGACGAGGCGCGGCTGCGCAGCCTGCTCCGCGCGGAGCCGGCGGATGACGAGCGGCAGGCCGACGAGCACCGCCTGCGCTTCTTCGAGATCACCCGCCGGCTGCTGATGATCACCACCATGCGCCGGGTGCTGCTCTCCTACGCCATCCTCGGCATGCTGCTGGTCCCGCTCAACACCTACTTCATCTTCTTCCTCGAGCAGCGCTGGGGCCTGGCCCCCGACCGCCGCGGGCTGTTCTTCGCCGGCGTGGCCGTGTTCTCCGTGGTCATGGTGCTGCTCTTCTCCCGGCACAGCGAGCGGCTCTTCCGCAGCAGCCCCGGCCGGCTCTTCCGCCTCGCCGCGGTGGTGCAGCTCGCCGGCCTGTGCTGCATCGGCGCCGCGCTGCTCATGCCGGTCTTCGCGGCGATGTTCGTCGCCTTCGGGCTCGGCATCGGCTGCTTCGCGGTGGTCACGCCGATGGTGCAGACGGGCTTCCTCTCCATCGTGCGCGCGCAGATGCGCCCCCACGCCACGGCGCTGGCGGGCATCTTCCTCTACGGTGTCGGCGGCATCGGCGGCTCCATCGTGCTCGGCGGGCTCGACGTGCGCTACGGCGTGGTCGGCTCGGTGGCGGCGGTGCTCGGCGTCGGCGTCTTCTCCTCGATCGCGCTCAACTCGGTGCGCCGCCACGTCGACGCCGACCTCGACCGCACCGTCGCCGAGGTGGTCGAGGAGGAGGAGCTGCGCGCGCTGCGCGCGAGCGGCGCACGCCTGCCCATGCTCTCCTGCCGCCACCTCGACTTCAGCTACGGGCAGCTGCAGGTGCTCTTCGGCGTCGACTTCAGCGTCGACGACGGCGAGATGGTGGCGCTGCTGGGCACCAACGGCGCCGGCAAGTCGACGCTCCTGCGTGTCATCTCCGGCCTCGGCCTGCCCAGCCGCGGCAGCGTGCGCTTCCGCGGCGCGGACATCACCTATCTCGACGCCGAGCGCCGCCTGCCGCTCGGCATCACCCAGGTCCCCGGCGGGCGTGCCGTCTTCGGCCCGCTCAGCGTCGTCAACAACCTGCGGGTCTACGGCCACACCTACGGCCGGCAGCGGCGCGAGGTTGAGCGGGGCATCGACAGCGCCTTCGCCGCCTTCCCGCGGCTTGCGGAGCGGCGCAATCAGCCGGCGTCCACCCTCTCCGGCGGCGAGCAGCAGATGCTGGGACTGGCCAAGGCGCTGATCCTCAAGCCGCGGCTCCTGCTCATCGACGAGCTGTCGCTGGGCCTCGCGCCCAAGGTGGTCGGCGAGCTGATGGGGACGGTGCGCACCATCAACCGCGCCGGCGTCGCGGTGGTTCTGGTCGAGCAGTCGGTCAACGTCGCGCTCTCCCTCGTCGAGCACGCGTACTTCATGGAGCGCGGCGAGATCCGCTTCGACGGGCGCGCCCGCGACCTGCTGCAGCGCGGTGACCTGGTCCGCTCGGTCTTCCTCGAAGGCGCGGGCGCGACGCTGGCGCCGGCGACGTGAGCGCCACGCTGACCGCGGCGTCGGGCTTCCAGCTGCCGCCGCCCGTGCTGGTGATGGGGCTCATCACCGGCGCCACCTACGGGCTGCTCGCCGTCGGCCTGGTGCTCGTCTACCGGGCGACGCGCATCATCAACTTCGCGCACGGCGAGACGGGGGCGTTCGCCGCCGCCGTGGTCGGCGTGCTGATCCTCAACGCGCACATCCCCTACTGGGTCGTCTTCCCGTTCGGACTCCTGCTCGGTGCCGGGACGGGCGCGATGACCGAGGTCGCCGTGGTGCGACGCCTGCGCAACGTGCCGCGGCTGATGAGCATGGTGGCGACGCTGGGCGCGGCCACGCTGCTGCTCGGCTTCGAGTCCATCGCCAGCGCGCAGGCGCGCACCGGCCTGCTGTACCCGCAGCCGTCGGGGCTGCCGGGGTTCACCATGGGAGCACTGCGCATCACCCCCGCGTACACGGGGATGCTGCTGCTCAGCCCGATCGCGGTGGCGGCCGTGACCCTGTTCCTGCGCTACACGCGCTACGGGCTCGCCGTTCGCGCCGCCGCCGCCAACCCCGACGCGGCGCGTCTCGCCGGCGTCTCGGTCAGCCGCATGTCGACGATGAGCTGGGCCATCGCCGGCGGCCTGTCGGCGCTCACCGCCATCCTCATCTTCCCGACGCAGAGCTTCCTCAGCGCCGAGTCGTTCGGCCCCGAGCTGATGCTCCGCGCGCTCGCCGCCGGGGTCATCGCCCGGATGAACTCGCTGCCGCTGGCGCTCGCCGCCGGGCTGGTGGTCGGCGAGGTCGAGGCCGTGCTGTACTGGAACTACCCGACGGGCGGGCCCGTCGAGGCCATCCTCTTCGTGCTGATCGTCGGCGCCCTGCTGCTGCAGCCCGCGGTGGCGGGCCGGCGCGGCGAGCAGGGCACCTGGTCCGCGCTGCAGGGCTGGCGCCCCATCCCCGAGGCGTGGCGCCGCGTCTGGACGGTGCGCCACCTCGGCGCACTCACCGGGCTCGCCGCGCTCCTCCTCGCGGTCGTGCTGCCCGTCGTGATCGGCTCCGGGACCTCCTTCCAGCTCGCCACCATGTTCGGCATCGCGGTGGTCGGCATGTCGGTGTTCCTCGTCACCGGGCTGGCAGGACAGCTCTCGCTGGGGCAGTTCGCCCTGGCGGGCATCGGCGCCTGGATCGCCTACCTCGTTGCGGTCAACAGCGGCAATTACATCCTGGCCGTCTTCGCCGGCGGCGCGGCGGCGGCGGGGGCGTCGATCGTCGTCGGCCTGCCGGCGCTGCGGATCCGCGGCCTGATGCTCGCGGTCACCACGCTCGCCTTCGCGCTGGCCACGTCGTCGTGGCTGCTGCAGCAACCCTGGGCGCTGGGCGCGGGACAGGAGCCGGGCCGCCCGGCCATCGGCAGCCTGGTGCTGAGCAGCTCGAAGCAGTACTACTACTTCGCGCTCGCCTTCCTGGTGCTGGCCGTGTGGATCGCCGCCAACGTGCGCCGGGGAGGCCTCGGCCGTCTCTTCGTCGCCATCCGCGACAACGAGGAGGCGGCGCGCGCCTTCACCGTGAACGTCTGGGGCCGCAAGCTGCAGGCCTTCGCGCTGGCGGGATTCCTCGCCGGGATGGGCGGAGCCGTCTACGGCTTCGCGCTCTCCCGCATCGGCTACGAGAAGTTCCTGCCCACCCAGTCCATCGACGTGGTGGCGATGACGGTCATCGGCGGCATCGGCATCCTCGGCGGACCGGTGCTCGGCGCCTTCTACATCGTGGCGCTGCCCGCGCTTGTCTCGCTCGACGCGGTCACCACCGCGGCCAGCTCGGCGGGATGGCTCCTGCTCATCCTCTACTTCCCCGGTGGCATCGCCGGCATGCTGGCGGGGTTGCGCGACCGGCTGGTGCGCCTCCTCGTGCGCCTCTCGGGCCGGGACCCCGACGCGCTGCTCGACAAGGCGGCGGCGCCGGCAGGTGCGATCACCGCGCTCGGGCACCCATCGCCGCGCGCTGGCGCCGAGGTGCGTCCCCTGCGGGCTGGAACGCACCTGCTCGAGATCCGCGACGTGGCCAAGGCCTTCGGCGGCATCCGCGCCGTCGACGGCGTCAGCCTGCACGTCGACGAGGGCGAGATCCTCGGCCTGATCGGCCCCAACGGCGCAGGCAAGACCACGCTCTTCGAACTGATCGCCGGCTTCACCCATCCCGACCGGGGCGCCATCGCCTTCGACGGCCACGAGATGACGCGCGCGGTCGCGGTCGCCGGGATGCGCAGGCAGCTCAGCATGCCCGCCTTCCTGCGCGCGCGCATGGGCCTGGTGCGCTCCTTCCAGGATGCGCGACTGTTCCCCACCATGACGGTGCTGGAGACGGTGATGCTGGCCCAGGAGGGACGCGTGCCCACCACGCTCTTCGCCGCCACGGTGGGATCGCAGGAGGGCGAGCGGCCCAAGCGCGACCATGCGCGCGAGCTGGTTGCGGCGATGGGCCTGGAGCGCTACGCCAACACGCAGGTGCAGGAGCTGTCCACCGGCACGCGCCGCATCGCCGAGCTGTGCTGCCTGGTGGCGACGCAGCCCCGCCTCCTGCTCCTCGACGAGCCCAGCTCCGGCATCGCCCAGGCGGAGACGGAGGCGCTGTCGCGGCTGCTGCGGCGCATCAAGGAGCAGCTCGCCGCCACGCTGATCGTCATCGAGCACGACATCCCGCTGGTCATGGGAATTGCCGACCGGGTGGTCTGCATGGAGTCCGGCCGGGTCATCCGCGCCGGCTCGCCCGAGGAGGTGCGCAGCGACCCGCGGGTGATCGAGGCCTACCTCGGCGGTGAGGTCGCCGCCATCGAGCGCTCGGGGTCGCTCAGCGCTCCCAGCCCAGCAGCGCACGCACGCCGCTGAGAAAGTGGTCCTCGTTCACCACCGACGGGTCGACGAGCTGCATCAGGTGCAGGCCGTTGAGCAGCGCCGAGAGCAGGGTGACCAGGTCGCGCGCCGGCATGGGCAGCGGCACGCCGTCACCCTCGGCCTTGCCGGCGAGGGCCTTCTCGGCGGCGTCGAGCTGCTGGCGCCCCACGGCGGCGACGCCGGCCAGCACCTCGGGCTCGTCGAGGCCAAGCTTGAGCACCTCGACCTGGAGCTTGATGAGGCGCAGCGAGGCGGGGTCGAGGCCGTTGCGGGCGGCGTCGAGGGCGAGATGCTCCAGCCCCTCGCGCAGGCTCGCCGCGGCGGCCAGCATGGCGCCCAGGTCGCCCTCCTCACCGCTCCCGTCGGTGACGGCGGCGATGAGCAGCGCCTTCTTGCTGCCGAAGGTCGAGTACACGGCGCCGGTGGTCAGCCCCGCGCGCGAGGCGATCTCGCTGAGCGAGGCGGCGTGGTAGCCGCGGTCGGCGAACACCTCCCGCGCGGCCTCGATGAGCCGCTGCCGGGTGTCGCGCCCGCCTCGCGGCTGGCGCCCTTGTCCTGGCGTCTGGTCTGTGATAATATCCATTATTACTGCGGCTGGATGCTCTGATCCTAGCAGGGGATAGCCAAGGAGGGACCATGGTCACGGACGTTCGATCCATCGACCTCGAGGCGCGGCACGCCGAGCTGGAGGAGCACGTCACCGAGGCGGTGCAGCGCCTCGGGGTGCCGGGCGTCGCCATCGGGCTCCACGCCGGCGGCCGGGAGGACTACCTCTTCCACGGCGTCACCTCGATCGAGAACCCGCTGGCGGTCGACGCCGGCACCCTCTTCCAGATCGGCTCGACGACGAAGACGTACACGGCGACCTTGATCATGATGCTCGTCGAGCAGGGGCTGGTGGACCTCGACGCGCCGGTGCGCACCTACGTCCCCGAGCTGCGGCTGAGCGACGAGTCGGCGGCCGAGAAGGTCACCGTGCTGCAGCTGCTCAACCACACGGCAGGCTGGTCGGGCGACATCCACGAGAACACCGGCGACGGCGACGACGCCCGCGAGCGCTACCTCGAGGTCCTCGCCACGGCCAGGCAGAACGACCCACCGGGCAAGGTGGCCTCGTACAACAACGCGGCGGTCAACCTCGCCGGCCTGGTGATCGAGCGGGTCACCGGGAAGACGTACGAGGCGGCGGTGACCGAGATGCTGCTCCGGCCGCTCGGCATGGACAGCTCGTTCTTCTTCATCAACGACCTGATCAGCCGCAGGTTCGCCGTCGGCCATCGCAAGCGCGACGAGCAGATGCGCGTGGTCCGCCCCTACGCTCTGCCGCGTTCGGTGGCGCCGGCCGGCGGCATCATCAGCACCGCGGCCGACCAGATGCGCTACGCACGCTTCCACCTCGGCGACGGCACCGCGCAGGACGGCACGCGGCTGCTCACCGCCGAGTCGCTGCAGCGCATGCGCCGGCCCACCGCGTCGCTGCACGGCAGCATCCTCGGCGACCACGTCGGCATCTCCTGGCTGATGCGCGACGTCGGCGGCGTGCGCGTGGTCGCCCACGGCGGCTCCACCAACGGGCAGCAGTCGACCTTCGACATCGTGCCCGAGCTCGACTTCGCCATCACCGTGCTGACCAACGCCGACGAGGGCGCCTTCATGGCCCGCGAGATCGTCGAGTGGGTTCTGGCCACCTATTGCGGAATCGTCGAGCCCGAGCCCGAGCCGCTGCCGCTCACCGACGAGGACGCCGCCCTGCTCGCCGGGCGCTACTCCGCGGAGCACGCCTACGTCGACATCTCCCGCGACGGCGACTCGCTGCTGCTCCGCGTCGGCTACACGCCCGAGGGCGAGCGCATGATCCGCGAGATCGTCGGCGAGGTGCCGGAGAGCAAGCCGATGCGGGTGCGCCTCATCCCCGGCGACCGCTTCGTCGTCGTCGAGGGCGAGGCCAAGGGGATGAAGGGGCACATCCTGCGCGAGGGCGACGCGGTGCGGGCCCTCAACGTGGGCGGCCGGCTGGCCTACCGCGTCGGCGACTGACCCCACCATGCGGCGGCGTGCCCACCCCCGGGCACGCCGCTCCGCGTGGGCGTCCGGCCGCCTTAACAAGGATTGACAGACGTTTTCCCCGGCGCGCAACCGTCGCCCCTAGACTCTCGCCGACAGCCCGTTCGTTAGGGCTCTAGCCCCGGAGAGAGGACCATACGATGGCATCGAAGTTGCTCAGCAGCGTGCAGGCGCTGCTTCCCGGCGAGAACGTCCGCTACGCCATCACCGGCCAGAAGGGGATCCGGCCCACCTGGCGGTTCCTCAGCTTCTGGCTCATCGTGGCCAACCGCCCGCGCATCATCGCGGTGACCGACAAGGACATCGTGGTCATGAAGGCCGGCCAGATGCGCTGGCAGCGCTCCAGCGCCAAGGCCGTGCTCTTCCGGGTCTCCCGCACCACTCTGGGACCGGTCCGCGGCTCCTGGACCAAGCTGCACGTCGGTGACGAGGGCATCTGGGTGAGCAGCCGCGCCTACCCGCTCATCGAGAAGGCCGACGCGGAGATGGCCGCGCTCCAGCCCGCCACCGCATCCTCGCCGAGCTGAGCACAGCCCGGCCCGATCGCGGCGGCGAGGCGCCCACCGACGTGGACCACGACGAGCCTCGTCGCGAGGCATCCGAGCACGAGTCCGAGCACGAGCTCGGCTTCCGGGCACTGGTGCGTGAGCGCGCCATCCGGCTGCGCACCATGGAGCGGCCGCTGCGGCTGGCCACCGGCCTGGCGGTCGCCCAGCTCGCCGCCGCGGCGCTCCTGGTCGCGCTTCGCGACACGGCAATGCCCAGCGTCACGGTCTACAGCAGCGACCGCGTCGTCGACGTGCCGCTCCCGGTGCTGCTGGTCAGCCTGGTGCTCGCCACCGCCGGTCTCACCTACCTCCTGGCCGGCGCCTTCCACTGCCGGCCATGGGTCCGCATTGCCGCGGTTGCCGGGCTGACCGCGGCGCTGATCCCGGCGCGCGACCTGGTCGGCGACTCCTTCCCCCGCTCACTGCTCGCCCTGGCAGCGGTGGCCGGGCTGTGGCTGCTGGCCGCCGTCACCGCACTCGCCGACAGCCGCGCTGCGACCGGCGGGGACCGGGTGCACAGCCTGCGCCGCCGCCTGACGCTGGTCGTGTTCCTGCTCGTCGTCCTGCTCGTCGCCGGATTCGCGGCGTCGGGCACCTCGCGCAGCCTGGCCGCCTGGAGCCTGTTCGTCGGCGAGATGCTCCTGCTCTCGATCGGGCTGACCCCGGTGCTCTTCCTGGCCGGCGCGGACTTCGCCGAATGGGGCCATCTCACGGTGACCCGGGTCGCCGGGCTGGCGCGCCTGGCCGCCCGGCCGGCCGTGGTCGCGGCGCTCTGCGTCGCGGCGGCGGCCGGCACCGTCGCCGCGGTGGTCCACGCGGACGCGGGCGTGGCGCTCAGCGCGGGCGCCATCGGCCTCGGCGTCTGCGCCGTCGGCGCCGGCGCGGCATGGCTCGCGCGGGTGAACCGGGGCTGGCCGCATCACCTGCCGTTCGCCGCGCTCGGCGTCGTTGCGGTCGCGGTGATGGCCGCGATGCTCACCGGGTCGTACGTCTTCTCGGTGCGCCCCGCAGCGGCGGCGCGTGCCGCAGCTCCGCCGTGGGGCACGCTGGCCGTCTACCGCGGCGCCGACCTCGGCGTCCCGGTGACCATCGCCGTCCCCAGCAGGTGGAAGGCGGCCACCACCACCCAGGGGGACGTCCAGCTCGTCACCTTCACCGGAGGCGACGGAAGCGGCGCCGCCAGCTTCGAGGTGCTGACCGGCTCGCCGGCGGACTTCGGCGGTGGCGGCGGCGCGCTGCAGAGCTGGCTGCAGGCGTGCTGCTCCGCGGAGCAGGCGAGCATCGGCGCGCAGGCGGTCGACGGCGTGTGGGTGGGCCAGCCGTTCACCCTCGGCTTCAGCGACGGCCGGCAGGTCCGCGCCATGTCCTGGCTCGGGGAGCAGGGCGGCCGGATCTGGCTGCTCGACGGCCAGTCGACCCCGGGACGGTTCGACGCCGACCTCCCGCTGTTCACCGAGATGCGCCGCAGCTTCGGCCCGTCGCTGGTCGACGAGGAGTCGCCCGCGCCCAACGCGCGAGAGCTGGTCGCCGGCGCCGCGGACCTGGCGAGCGTGGGCGCCGGCACCGTGCTCCCCGACGGCGACGGCGCGCCCGTCGACGGGCTCGACCTGCCCGGCGCGACGACCTACATCGCCCACTACAAGGGCAACGGCGGGATGACCATCGCCAGCGGCGCGGTGGCCACCAGCAGCAACGCCGACGCGACCGCGGCTCTGCAGTCGCTCGTGCAGAACGCGGGCGGGGCGGCGCCGGGGAATGCGCCGCTCGTCGGTGACGCGGCGACCGCGGTGCATGTCGGCGGTGGCGCGGGCCTCGTCTGGCGGTCGGGCCACGACGTCGGACTGGTGCTGGTCGACGGCTCCGGCGATGCCGCCGCCGTCGCGCTCCACGCCGCGCAGGTGCAGCAGCAGCGCATCGAGTCCGTGCAGCAGAACGGCGAGCAGACCGGAGCTGCCGTCACCGAGCCCGACCCCAACGCGCCGAGCCAGGGGGAGCAGGTGGCGACGCTGGCGGGCCTGGCCTGCATCCCGCTCACGGTCGCCGCCATCGTGCTGGCGCTGATGCGACGCCGGCGTCCGGGACCGCTGGCCGCCGGGGCCCTTCTCGTGGCGGTCTCCGGCGCGATCGTAGTGGCAGCAACCGTGCCACACGTGCTGCACGCCTTCTTCCACGGACCGGACGGGCCCTCGCTGGTGCTGCCGGACGGGCTCCAGGTCGCCGTGGCAGCCGTTGCGCTGGTGGTCGTGGGCGTGGCGGCTGCGCGACGCCGCCTGCAGGCCGCGGCGCCACTGCTCACGCTGCTCGTCGTCCTCCTCGCAGGGTTGCAGGTGATCGCCTGGATCGCCGACCTCTACGGCGCGGCGCAGGACGTCAGCGGGCGGTTCTCCGTCGCCCAGGCGCTGGTGCTCGTCCTCGCGCTGGCGTGGGACCTGGTCATGTCCGGCTACTCCATCACCAACCGCGACTCGCGCGGGGTCCCTCGGCATGCGCGCGTGCTGCTGTGGATGGGATACATCGTGCTGGTGGCGTCGGCGGTGCTGCTCTTCTCGTCGATGCGCGTCAGCGGGGGCGGGCAGCCGATCGAGCCGGTCTTCGAGTCGGAGCTGTGGCCGCACGCGGGCCTGGTCATCCTCGGCGCCGGGCTGGTGATGACGCTGTTCCTCATGGCGGTTCCCCGGCTGCGCCCCGCCGCCCGCGCGGCGGACCATGCGGAGGGCGTCGCAGCCTGAGGCGAACGGTGCACGCCGGGCCTTCCCCGTGCACCGGTGCGATCCACGCCCGCGTACGATCGCGGAGCCAGCATCACTGGGGCTGCCGATGACGATCGTCCTCGACCACACCATCGTCCCCGCGCGGGACAACGACGCCTCAGCGCGCTTCTTCGCGCGCATCTTCGGGCTGCGCTACGACGGACCGGCCGGCCATTTCGCGCCCGTCGCCGTCAACGACGCGCTGACCCTCGACTTCGACACCAGGCACCTGCTGGAGCTGCTGACGAGGGCTGAGCGGTGAGGTACGAGGGACTGATCGCGGAGACCATCCGCATCCAGGGACATCAGGGCGACGAGATCGCCGCGTACCTGGCGCGTCCGCTGAGCGCAGGCCCGCTGCCCGGCGTGGTGGTGATCCACCACATGCCGGGCTTCGACGCCGGCAGCAAGGAGATCACCCGCACCTTCGCCGCCAACGGGTACCTCGCGATGTGTCCCAACCTGCACCACCGCGAGGCCCCCGACGCCAGCCCGGAGGAGGCGTCGGCCGCCGTGCGTGCGGCGGGCGGCGTGCCGGACGAGCGCTGCGTCGGCGACCTCGACGGCGCGCTGCGCCACCTCCGCGCGATGCCGCAGGCGAGCGGGAAGGTCGGTGTCATCGGCTACTGCTCGGGCGGCCGCCAGGCGTACATCGCCGCCTGCAGGCTTCCCTTCGACGCGGCGGTGGACTGCTACGGCGGCCGCGTCGTCGCCGCGCCGGAGGAGCTGACCCCGGCTCAGCCCGTGGCCGCGATCGACATGACGCCCGATCTGCGCTGCCCGCTGCTCGGCCTCTTCGGCGCCGAGGACGGCAACCCCTCCCCCGCCCAGGTGTCGCGCATCGAGGAGGAGCTCCGGGCGCACGGCAAGACCTACGAGTTCCACACCTACGAGAACGCCGGGCACGCCTTCTTCGCCGTCGACCGGCCGATGTACCGCGTCGAGGCCGCGCTGGACGGGTGGAAGCGGGTCTGGGCCTTCTTCGCGCAGCACCTCGCACCCGCGGCGTAGCGCCCCCGGCCGTCAGCGGCTGGCGGATGGGACTCCGCTGTTCAGGCCGGCCGCCTCACTGCGACACCACGGCGTCGACCAGCGGCGTGTACGGCCGGCACGGCTCGTTGCGAAGGCTCGGGCAGGGCGGCAGCGGCGAGGAGGCCTGCAGGCCGGCGATCACCGGGAGCACGAGGCTCGACGGCTGCGTCGGGGAGAAGGCGATGTCGACGGTCGACGTGCCCGCGGGCACCGTCTGGCCGAAGGACCACACCGGCTGCGCGCCGTTCGGCGCGGCGATGGTGACGCGAAGACGCGATCCCGCGCGGTAGACGTGTCCCTGGTAGTAGAGCGGGATGGCGACCGGGACGAAGCTGCCGCTCGGCATCGGCGCGGCGTCGGCCTGCATGTAGCTCGGGATCGGCTCGAGCAGCGTGCTCGGCTCCTTGAAGAGGTTGTCGGAACCGGTCGAGAGTGCGCGCTCGCTGGCTCGCATGTAGCCGTTCTGGACGAAGGTCTCGTTGCCGTCGGGACGGACCTCGCTGATCGTCGCCTGCAGGTCCACGTCGGGCGTCGAGGATCGCACCCAGAGGTACACCGCACCGGCGCCGACCACGGCGGTGTCGGACGCCAGCGGCGCGGAGACGTACGACACGGCGGAGCCGGCGGGATTGCTCTGCCAGCTCCACTGCCACTGCGACGCGTTGCCCCACAGCCCGCCGCCGCCGGTGTTGCTGCCGTAGTCGGTGAGCGGCAGGGCGGTGGCGTCGGCGGTGAACTCGTTGATCCCCGACTTGTTGGTCAGGTGGTCGGAGAGCTTGCCCTTGGCGCCGAGGTACCAGGTCTGCGCCGTGGTGCCGGGAACCGGCCACGCGGAGAAGGACTGCTCGAACGCCGGATACGGATCGCCAGGCGACGCCGTCCCGGTGGGACCTGCGCCGGCCCCGTTGTCGAAGAGGACGCGCACCTCGGGAAGCTGCTCGAACGCGGAGAGAGCCAGGTCGTAGGTGGGCAGCGTCTGGATGGGGTCGGGAGGCAGGTTGACGACGTCGGTCTGGGGAAGGCCCATCGCCGCCTGGTACACCACCGGCGCGGCGGCTCGCACCGCCGCCTGGTTCTGGATCGGCGCCTGGTTGGCGACGAACAGCTCGAGGAAGTCGTACCAGCGGTTGTACGTCTCGGGGTCGAGCGAGTCGATGTGCGCGCCGTTGGTGAAGGTGAACCACTTCTGCGACGTGCCGGTGAAGTGCGCGGCGAGCTCGGGGCAGTGTCCGCCCGTCTGCTCGTCCTCCCACTGGCAGACCAGGAAGGTCGGCACCTTGATCCTGTCGACGAAGGTCACCGGGTCGAGCGGGTCGGCGACCGGCGGGTTGTAGTAGCTGTTGGCGTTGATCTTGGCCATCAGGTCGGCCGCCTCGCCGTGCAGCACCTGGTTGGCCGCACAGGTCGTGTCACCGGCCTGGATCTGCTTGTAGGCATACGGCTGGCCGCTGTTCGGCCCGGCCGGCTGCGCCTCCTGCTGGCGCTGCTGCGCCCAGGCGACGGCGAAGCCGGTGTTGAGGTCGCCACCGGGATAGAGGGTCGTCGCCGTGGCGTCGATCACCGACAGCGGGGAGATGGCGGCCAGGTGCGGCGGGTTGAGCTGCGCGGTGAAGAGCTGGCTGATGCCGCCGTAGGAGATGCCCATCATGCCGACCTTGTGCCCGAGCACCCACGGCTGGTTGGCGATGGTCTCGACGACGTCGTAGCCGTCGAGGTTCTGCAGCTCCTCGAAGAAGTCGAAGGCGCCGCCGGAGCAGCCGGTGCCGCGCATGTTGACGTCGACGACGGCGAAGCCCATCAGGTTGGCGACGACGGCGATGCCGTTCACCGGCCCGGCGGGGTCGGCGTAGCCGTAGCCCGAGTACTCGATGAGCGTCGGGTAGGGCGGCAGGTAGTCGGGGCCGTTGGGCAGCTGGGTGCCGGCGGGCAGGCCGGGCTCGCCCGCGGGGCTGGTCGGCGGGTGCACGTCGATGGCCAGCTGGGTGCCGTCGCGGGTGGTGAGGTAGGTGTAGCCGTTGTCGGTGATCGACTGGTTGTAGATCCCGGGATCCCAGGGAGCGGGGTCGTCGTTGTGCACGGTGAGCGGCGCGGACTGGACGCCGCTCGCGTTGCGCACCACGTAGCCGTCACCGGGCGGCACGTTGCGGAAGAGCAGGCCGCCCAGCGAATCGGCGTTCTGGGTGGCGAAGGTGGTGCCGTCAGGGGAGATGAGCGACGCCTGCTCGCCGCCGTCGAGGCCGGTCACGTAGACCTGCTGGACGCTGCCGGCGGCGGTGAAGGAGGTCGACGCCGAGGCGCCCGACCGCGTCATCGGGACGGCGACGAGCCACATGGTCGCGATGAGCGCGATCGCCCCGGCCCGCGCGATCCGCGGCACCCTTCTCCTTCCCCCTGTGCGCTGCAGCATCCTTCGCTCCTGCCAATCTGCGTCGACACTTGTCCAACGGTTCAGGCTCATCGCTCTTGCGCTGGGCGGAAGGTGAGCTCTGGCGGCCCCGGGCGGGCGAGCGGCACAGATCGCCGGCATCTCCGTGTATGGACCATGCAGACCATCACCGCGACCATGGACCCTGCTGCGAACCCCCGCGCCGTGTCCCCGGCGGATGCCGGCGCGCCGCTCACCGCCGAGGAGCTGGTCAGCATCCACCTGCCCCGGGTTCGCCGCTTCGCCATCATGGTGTCCCCCTGGGGCAGCGACCCCGAGGACCTCGCGCAGCAGGCGATGCTTCGCGCGCTGGAGCGCCCGGAGCGGTGGGAATCCGGGCGCGGCTCCTTCGACGCCTGGCTGTGGCGTGTGGTGGTGAACCTCGCCCGCGACGCGGGCCGCCTCTCGCGGCGCACCGAGCTGCTGATCGGGCGGCTCGGCGTCCACGAGCGTGGGTCAGCCGATGTCTCGCCGGAGGCGCTCGCCCTCGACCGGTTGCGCGACGAGCAGTTGATCGAGGCCGTCCGCCGCCTCCCGCGCCGGCATCGCAGCCTCATCGCGCTGCACTACGGGGCGGGACTGAGTGCGGCGGAGACCGCGGCCTGCCTGGGGACGACGCGGATGGCCGTGGCCAAAGCGCTGCGCCGCGCGCTCGACCGGCTTCGGGCGGACCTGGAGCATCGGGAGGTGGACGAATGACCCGCCTGTCCGAGATCGAGCGCGCCGTCCACGGCGATCCGCTCGGCGCGCGCCTGGCGCGCATCGAGGTCGGCCCCGTCCCCGACGCGCTGCGCACCCGCGTGCTCAGCGGATCGCGGGCCGCGCCCCCTCGGCGCGGCCGCCGGGTGGCGGTCGCCCTGGGGGCCGGCGCCGTTGCGGCGGTGGCGCTGGCGGCGACCCCCGCCGGGGCGGCGATCGCCCGGGCGGTCCTCCCGGTGGGCATCCAGCAGAGGTTGGGCCTCATGGAGGGGGCTCCGAGCCAGCTGTCGCCCCCGGGGGGGCTTCCTGCCGGAGGCGGCGGGCACCGCGCCACCGGATCGCCCATGCCCTGCTCGCAGATCCCCGCAACCCCGCCGTATCCGCAGGTGCCACACGCCTTCGAGTGCCGGCCCGATCTCAGCGTGGCCGCGGCGCAGCGGGAGGTGGACTTCACCATCCCGACGCCGGCCGACCTGCCGTCCGGCCTGAGCTTCCAGGGCGCACTGGTCGGGATCACCATGGGGGCTCCCCGCAGCTCCGTGCTGCTCACCTACGGCGATGCCGGGGGTGGCAGGAGCCTCAGTCTCCAGATCGTTCGGGGAACACCGCAGAGCGGGTCCGCCGTGCCCTCCGGGACGGTGCAGCGCCTCACCGTGGACGGCGGTCCCGCGTACTACGTCCACGGCTCGTACGGCGACGGCGGGCCGGGCACCGCGGCGAGGTGGAACCCGGGCGCGGACGACGAGGAGCTGACCTGGCAGCGCGACGGGTTCACCTACGACCTCACCACCGCCGGCCTGCACTTCTCCAGCGCGGACCTCATCCGCATCGCGCAGTCGGTGCACTGACTCGGCGCACGAGGAGGCAACGGCGGGTTGCTCCGATCGCCACCCGCACCGCGGACGTGCTCGAGGGGCCGAGAGCGACTCTCGGCCCCTCGCTGTGATCCGCCGGCTACTGGTAGTCGACGGCGGCGATGCCCTGGGGAGACTGCCCCGCCCCCAGGCCGTCGGCGACCGACGTGAGCTGGGTCAGACCGCCGCTGCTGCCGTTGATCGCGAACGGCACCACCGCCCCGTTGCCCGGGGACAGCTGGTAGAGGAAGTGCCCGTCAGGGGAGAGCGTCTGGTCGATCGGCGTCACCAGCGTCCCCGGCTGCACGCCACCGGCGATCGGGACGTTGACCGCGAGAGATCCCTGGCGGCTCACCGTGTAGCTGCTGATGTCGTTGGTCAGGTAGTTGGTGGTGTAGACGTTCTGGCCGCTGACCGAGATCCAGCAGACGGCGATCTGCCCGTCGCCGACCGGCGCGGAGAGCGGGGTGAGCGAACCGTCGGCGTTCAGGGTGAACGGCTGCAGCGCGCTGGCGGGAAGCGTCGCACCGGTGCCGAACACCTCGGTCAGCAGGAGCTGGCCGCCCGCCGACCACGCGAACGAGAACGGGAACTTGCCCTGGGCCGGCGCGTTCTCCGGCAACACGTACGCGGTGGGGCTGTCGCAGTTGGTCACGGTGCCGTCCGGCGCGGTGCCGTAGACGTCCACCTCGCCGTTGCCCGTGGTCTGGCCGAGCGGGAAGCCGGTGAGCACCGGTCCCTCCTTGCCCACCACGACGAGGTGCTTGCCGTCGGGGCTCAGGCCGATCATCCCGGGCGCCTCGGTGGCCACCGGCTGCTCGCTGTGCGTGGTGGTGGCGGGGTACGGCGGGTCGAGCGGTCGCGGCGCCACGGGGAGTGCGCACGTCTGCTGTGCGTTGAGCTGGCCGTGGGCGACCGCGAACCGTGTCACCGAGTTGCTCTCCGAGTTGAGCACGTAGACGGTGTCACCGTTGACGGCGATGCTCACGGGGTACTGGCCCTGCGAGGGGGCTGTGTCGACCAGCGTGATCCCACCGGGCTTGATGGTGAACATCGACACCGAGTTGCTCCCCGCGTTCACCGCGAAGAGCCGCATCTCCTTGGCGTCGACCACCAGCGAGCTGTCGGACCCCAGCGGGTCGGTGGCGACTCCGGGGATCGCGCCGGGACCCGAACCGAGACCACCGGTCGCGACGCCCGGCAGCGGCGCCAGCAGGGTGCCGTCGGCGAGCCGGGGAAAGGTGATGATCTGGTTGCCTGTCCACGAGTTCGACGCGACGTACACGGCTCCCACCGGCCCGGTGGCCTGACCTGCTGCCGACGCCGCGGCGGGCGCAGCGATCGTGGCGACCGCCACTGCTGCCGTCAGCCCCGCGAACCCTGCGGCCGGCAGGCGCAGGCCGATGCTCCTTCTCGTGCTGCTGTGAGTGCTCATGTGATGGTCCCCCGGTGACGTGATGGACTGCACGCACCGAAAGGTGAGCGGTCACGCCGCGCGAAACATCGGGAAGGTTCCCTACGTGTCTGCAGCCGCCGACGCCGCCGTCCGGGGCTAGGCGGCCCCGCTGACCAGGCCGTGCTCCATCGCCCACAGCGCCGCCGCGCCGCGCGAGTACACGCCGGTCTTGGTGTAGACGTGCTGGATGTGGTGGTCGGCGGTCTTCGCCGAGATCTCCAGCCGGACGGCGATCTGGCCGGTGGTCAGGCCACGCGCGGCGAGGCGCAGCACCTCGACTTCGCGGGCGCTCAACCGGCCCGGGAATGACGGTGAGGACGGGCGCCGCGACCGTCGCGTCCTGCCCTGGCCCGCCGCCTCGAGGACGGCCTCGGTGGCACGCGCCTCGTACCAGCCTGCGCCGGCACGGCGCCGGAGCTCCGCAGCCGCAGCCGGCGGCGACATGGCGGGACCGGACGCGCGCTCGGTGGTGAGCGACACGAAACCGTCCGCCGCAGCGAGGAGCCCCGCCCACGGGTGGCAGGCGTGCGCGGCAAGCCCCTTGTGGAAGCCCGTCCCGTCGGCGTGCTCGTGATGGGCGCCGGCGACCGGGTTGAGCGCGGAGAGAGTCGGGGTCCGGCGCAGCACCTGCTCGGTGAGCAGGGGGTGCACCTCGTAGCGGTCGTTCTCGGCCCTGGTCAGCGGAGTGGCCTTGTCGAGGATGGTGTTGGGGACGCCGGTGAGACCGATGTCGTGCACCCAGGCGGCTCGACGCAGCAGGCTCACACCGTCGGCGTCGACGCCGCTCTGGCGCGCGGCGGTGGTGACGAGATCCGCGCACCGCCGGCTGAACCCGGCCAGGTACGGCGACTTGAGGTCGATGAAGTCCGCGACCACGACCAGCGCCTCGTCGAGCGCCTCGCCGGACAGGATGCGGCGTGGGGACGGCTCCAGGTCGAGGACCGCGTCCCAGGGGTCGAGCGTGGCCAGGCGCTCCAGCCACTCGGCGCCGCGGGCGGCGAAGAGGTCGGCGAGGGCGGGGTCGTAGGTGCGGTCGCGGCGGTCCGCGAGGGTGACCAGCGCGTCGCGCGGTGACACGAGCCGCGCGATCGCCTCCATGTCGTGGCTGACGTGCACCACCCGCATCGCCAGCGGGATGTCCTCGCCGGCGACGCCCCGGGGCACGCCCTTGCCGTTCCACCGCTCGAAGGTGCAGGCCAGCGCGTCGCGGACCGCGTCCGAGAAGCCGAGCCGTTGCGCCAGCAGGTCGGCCACCTCACAGCCGGCCGCGAAGTTGGACACCGCCCACTCGTGGATGGTGGCCATCACCGACCTGGCGACCTGCGCAGGGTCCTCGTCCGGACGGGCCGCGCTGGCCAGGGCGATCACGTCGCCGGCCACCTCGGCGGGATTGGCGGAATCGTGCAGGAGCGTGCGTGCGCGGGCCGCGATCTCGTCGCCGAGGTACGCCGCGACCTCGTGCGCGTGGCCGGTGCAGCCGAGGTACCGCAGCAGCGCCACCCAGTAGACAGTTGCGGACAGCTCCGCGTCGAACCCTGCCTCCTCGGCCATCCAGCCGGCCAGCAGGCACGATCGCAGCTGCGACTCCAGCGGCTGGCCGAACGCGTTGTCCTGGGCGAGGGCGAAGGTTGCGACGAGCTCGCCGAGACGGAGCGCTGGGGCGGCGGGCATGGAGTCCCCCTCAGGACGGTGCTGACCATGTGACGGTACACCCGCGCCTCGCGCCGACTTGTATGACAGGGTCCAGCCTACCTATCATACAAGCTGATCGCCTCGTCCAAAACGACGGCTCTGCGGCTGCCGGCGCGGCGCTCGTGGGGAAGTGGCTATGCGGTTGCGTTTCCTGGCCGCGTTGGGCTGCGCGATCCCGGTGCTGGCGGCGTCCTCGTTCACCGCGCATGCGATCGACGAGACGCAGTTGACGTTCTCCGGCGTGGGCACGGCGCCCAGCCTCGGGTACGGCGACGTCGAGCAGAACGTCCGTGACAGCAGCAATGCCGCCGACTGGAGCGTGTACTCGCTGGTGAACAACAACACCGGCAACTCCGACGTCACGGTGTCGAACAACCTCGGCTACACCTCGTACAACAGCAGCACGACGACCGTCAACAACGCGCGATCGCTCAACTACGTGCACAGCGTCACCGACTCGGGCGGGGTGTACGGCACCATGGACTGGATCCACGAGACGGCCACGGCGACCTGGGTGCCCGGCAGCGTCGTGGGCGGCAACGGCGCCTGGTTCACCTTCTGGCACACGTACCCGAAGTCGGCGGTCGACCAGGACCCGACCTACCACTGCGTGCCGCTGGGCTCGGGCGTCAACAACCTCGGCTGGATCGGCTACGAGTCACAGGCCAGCCCTGCGGGCACCGGGGTGCAACCGCCGGCGCAGAGCACGCTCGACGCCACCAAGGAGACCCGCGGCTGGGTCGGGACCTACTGGAACTACAGCGGCGATCCCACCTTCGCCGCACGCGTCGACCAGACCAACACCTGGGCCACCGGCTCGCCCTCGCAGCCCCCCGGGGTCACCGCCAACACGTACCGCATCTGGACCGAGCCCAGCGTGACCTACGACAACAACGGGCACCTGCTCCTGGTGATGACCGGGATCAAGGACGGCAACATCGCCAGCGGCGGGACCGGCGGGTACCAGAACGGCCCGTGCAGCGACTTCAACGGCGACGTCTGGCTGTTCACCTACACGTTCAGCACCGGACTGTGGAGCAACGGCTGCAAGGTGATCGACTCCAGCAGCGCGTCGAGCTTCGACAGCCTCGTCCCGAGCGCCAACTACGTCTACCTCACCGGCAGCCACATCTTCATGGATCCCTCGACCCCGGGCCAGGTGGACCTGGTCGAGTCGCCGGTCAACCGCTACGGCGTCACCAACGACCTCGGCTACCAGGTCCCGATCGACAACTACAACGGCCTCCTGCTCTTCGGCCTGGGTGGCACCGGCGACTGCACGGCGTCGTACGTCAGCAACGTCTCCCCCACCGGCTCGGAGACGCACGACACCTTCATGGGGGCGGGCGGCTACTGGTTCGCCAACTACGACCACGCCGGCACCAACATGTTCCAGATGCACAAGTACTGCACCGACTCGTCGGGCAACGTCACCAGCATCCGCGTGGGAGTCTGGAACCCCTCGGGCAGCCACGACCTCTGCACCTGACCGGGCCCGGCAGAGGCCGGAGGTGGCTCAGCGGGCCGGTTGCGCTCCGCGCAGGCGGCGGGCCAGGCGTGCGGGCGCGTACTGGCCATCCTCCTGCCCGCTGGCGATGAACGCCGAGCCCACGGTGTAGGCCGCGAGGCCGCCGATGAGGACCCACCAGGCGAGCTGCTTGGTGCCGCCCTTGACGAGGACGCTGCCCGCCATCGCCCAGGCGAGCCACGCGACGGTGAACGCGGCCGTCGCCAGCGGGACGGCGCGCAGCCACGAGGGGCGCCATGCACCGGCGGCGAGGAGGGCCGCCAGTCCGGCGAAGACCGCGATGACGACGAACTCGGCCCACTCGATGCCGACGCCCTGGTAGATCACTCCGAACGCGGTCATGGAGCCGAAGCCGTAGTTGACGCCGTAGCCGCAGCCGCTGAAGCTGCACCCGTACCCGTAGCCGGGGAGCAGGCTGTTCGACCCCTGGCCGACGTTCTGGGTCATCGCCGCGAGCAGCACGACGGCACCGCCGACGGCGAGGACCCGGTAGCCACCGAGCAACCGCTTCGGGCTGACGTCCACGTATGCGCGCAGCAGCGGCCATGCGCCCCACGCGAAGCAGGCCGACGCGAGCAGCCACGACAGCGATCCCAGGGTGATGTGCCAGCTGATCAGCGTTGTCGAGGCGAGCAGGATCGCCGTCACCGCCGCGAGGAGCCTTTCCTGGACAGCGCTGAGCGGCCACGTCGCCACCTTGAAGGCGCCGCGGCCGCGCAGGTCGGCCGCGGCGACGGCGGCCATGCCCGCCACGGTGAGGATCGTCAACCACCACGCTGGACGGGCGCCCCACGAGGTGAAGCTCAACAGCACCGCCGCCACGGCGAAGCCGACGGCCGCGAGGTGGATGGATCCGTAGGGGAGCCGCCTGCGGGCGACGTCGAGCTGTGCGCCGAGCTGCCTCGCCGTGTCGGCGGCGCTCGGAGCGGCGGGGTGCACGGCGGCGCCGCAGGCCGGGCACGATGCGGCGTTGTCGTCGACGGCGGCGTGACAGGTTGGACAGACCATCGCGCCGTAGGCTACCCGACGCCGGGAGCCGCGGAAGCGCCCTTCACAACTCTCTACAGCCAACCACCGCGAAGGTCCGTAGGCTAGCTATTCCATGGAATCCCCCAACCCCGCCACCGATCCCGACCCGAACGCGCCGCAGCTCCAGTCAGCAGTCGAGCACGTCACCTGGGTGCACGGCACGCATGCCGGCGTCCTCGAGCTGCGCGACGGCCGGCTCACCTTCACCACCGACAAGAAGGGCCGCGAGCTCGACGTCGCCCTCGGCGACATCCGCCTCAGCTTCCCCAAGATCGCCGCCGGGACCGAGATGGACGTCCACCACGACAAGGACACCTGGAAGTTCTCCTTCGCCAACGCCACCACCACCGGTGTGGGCATGATCGGCGCGGGCAACGCCATCGGCGGCGTCGCCGGCGGTGCGCTCGCCGGCTTCGCGGCGGTGCAGAGCGTTGGCAGCCTGGTCCATGGCCACCATCACCTCAAGGTGTGGCGTGAGGCGATGCGGGCTCTGGGGGTCGCAGGGGCCTAGTCAGCGCG
>Ga0070741_10000642_pt1 | contig 120451 bp, 100 predicted proteins | sample Coa_R1_4_FD_66440 | JGI IMG/M metagenome (GOLD analysis project Ga0070741, IMG submission 66440) | Surface soil microbial communities from Centralia Pennsylvania, which are recovering from an underground coalmine fire - Coalmine... | ecosystem: Environmental > Terrestrial > Soil >... | reverse complement strand
GTGGGGGACGATGCGGGCGCGTGTGCGCATGACTGCTGCCTCGCCGAGGGCGTTCGCGAGGTGGGTGGTTAGCCAGTTGACGAGGCCGTCGCCGTTGGCTGGTTTGACGTGTGGATAGTCGTGTTCGAGGCCGACGATGGTGCGGTCTGGGCCGACGCCGATCAGGAGGGTGCCGCCGTCGGTGTTGAGGAAGGCGGCCGCCGTCTTTACGATCGCGTCCTCGATCAGCGGGTTGCGGCGTCGCTCGCGGAGGTCCCAGCGAGCAGTTGATTTGAACTCGACGGCGTCGTCCTCGTCGTTGCGGAGCAGCTCCTCGATCGTTCGTGCAAAGGTCGGTGTGACGCCGCGCAGTTGGCGGGCGACGAGTTCCGCGAACTCAGCGTCGGTACGGATCCGCCGGACGACCGACTCCGTGATCGCCTCGATCGAGGGAGCGACCGTCGGCGTCCCGGACTCGGCCGGGGCAGCTGGCTGTTCGTAGACGCTGGTGCCGTCGTCGCTGTAGGCGGTGCAGACGTGGTCGAACACGGCCTGAACCTTCGCGTCGTAGACGACGCGCGGGTAGGGAGCGGCTGGCAGTTCGTCGAGGATGTCGCGGATCGTGACGCGGACGTCGGCGAGGGTTTCCGCTTTGCGTCGCCAGTCGAGCACGAGCCGTTCGTGCAGGTGTGCGAGCAGGCGTTTCGCGACTGCCCTGACCTGCTCGCGCTCCTGTTCGGTCAGGGCGGGTTCGGGTTTGGTGAGCAGGTCGAAGAGGGCGAGTTCTTCCTCGGAGAGATCCTCGCTGACCGCGCGGCGCTCTTCCGCGCTGAGTCCGTGGGAGAGGGCGATCAGGCGGCGCAGGTACTCGTCGATGTTGAGGCTGCCGGCGTTGTAGTCGGCGATCAGCTGCTCGATCCGCTCGACCAGCTCGTGCCGGGTCGGGTTCCGCTGCGCCGCTGCGACCGCTCGATCGCGTAGCAGCGCTCCCAGCCGCTCGGTCTCGGAGCGCTTGCGGCCGGCGAAGCGGGCCGCGAGCGTGTCGAAGTCGATCTGGCTGAGATCGACGAGCGGGTCGGGGTCGACGCCCTCGGCGGCGGCGCGGATCACGTACTCCTCCGCACCGACCGACCGGTCGAGCAGCGCATCGACGGCGTCAGCAACAGCGGTGATGTCGGGTCGCTCGCCGCGGGCGAGGTCGAGCAGCCGCTCGGCCAGCACGCGGATCACCGCCACCGTCGCCTGGTGGGAGGCGGCGACCGGGTCGGGCAGCACCGCCTTGAACAACTTCCGCGCCCGCCGCGCGGCCGCCTGGAACGCTTCCCGTACCTCGTCATCGACCAGCAGGGTCTCGACGGCCGCGTCACGGAGAGCGATGAACTCGAACCCTTTCGCGGTCCGCAGCTCGTCCAGATCGACGTCGTAGCGCTCACACAAATCCGCGCACGCCTCAACCGCCTCAGCGAGCGCCACGACGAGTGCGGCCTTGTCCTGGATCGGCGAGTCGACCCGGTCGTCGCCGGCGGCGGCGCCGTAGATCGCGAGCGCTTTCTCCAGGTCGCGGAAGACGCCGATGTAGTCGACGATCAGCCCGTTCTCCTTCTCGGGGAAGACTCGGTTCGCGCGGGCGATCGTCTGCATCAGCGTGTGGTTGCGCATCGGCCGGTCGAGATAGATCGTCGAGCAGCTCGGCGCGTCGAAGCCGGTCATCCACATCGCGCAGACGAAGACAATCCGCAACGGATCCGCGGGATCCTTGAACCGGTCGTCCAGCTGCTCGGCCAGCATCCGCGCCCGGTGCGGCCGGATATCCAACTCCAGCCGGTCGAGATCGGTCGCCTCGTTCTGGGCCTGGCTGACCACGACCGCCATCTCGGTCGTCTCCATCAACTCGACCCGGCTGGAAAGCCACGCTCGCTCCAGCTCGGGCAGCCGCTCACGCTCAGCCCGCAGCTCCTCCAGGTAGAGAGCCCACTCCGCCTGGACGAGGTCGTACATCCGAACGGCGGTCGCCTTGTCGATCGAGACGACCATCGCCTTCCCGTCGAAGCCGCGTCCGACGAAGTGGCGGACGAGGTCACGCGCGATCCGACGCAGCCGCTGCGGCCGCCCGATCAGCGCCACCTCCCGCGCGAACCGCCGCACCAACAGCCCCTCCGCCCCTTCATCGACCTCGGCCCGCTCCAAGATCGCGTTCAGGTCAGCGGCGAACGCCTCGTTGACCAGCTGTAGCTCCGGGATCCGGTTCTCGTAGTAGAGCGGCACGGTCGCCCCGTCCGCGATCGCGTCCCGGAAGTTGTAAATCGACACGTAGTCGCCGAACTCGCGGCGAGTCAGCTCCTCCCCCGCCACCAGCGGCGTCCCCGTAAAGCCCATGAACGCCGCGTTCGGCAGCGCCTGCCGCATGTTCTGCGCGAGCACGTCGTACTGCGTGCGGTGCGCCTCGTCCGTGATCACGATCACGTCGTCGCGCTCCGACAGCACCGGCATCTCCGCCTCACCCTCACGCAGCCGGAACTTGTGGATCAACGTGAACACGTAGCGGTGATCGGCCTGCAGCAGCTCTCGCAGATGCTCCGCCGTCTCGGCGTGCACCTGCGCCTCCCTCGACACGGCACCGGCATCCACGAACGTGTCATGCAGCTGCTCGTCCAGCTCCTTGCGGTCGGTCACCATCACAAACGTCCAACCGCCCGGCAGCAGCCGCAACACCTTCTGGGTAAACCACAACATCGACAAGCTCTTCCCAGACCCCTGCGTATGCCAGAACACCCCCAACCGCTTCTCACCACTCGCACGGATCCGCAGTAGCGCCTCGATCGCAGCGTTCACCCCCAACAGCTGGTGATAGCGCGCAACCGCCTTCGCCAGCCCGCCCGCCTGCTCGCTGTAGGCCACGAAGTTCTCGACCAGATCCAGGAGCCGCGCGGGTTCGCACGTTCCTCGAATCGCCGTCTCTAGCTCTACACGGCCCCGCGAGCCGGCGGCGTCGATCCGCTTCCACTCGCCGAACTGCTCCCACGGCGCAAACGTCGCCCCGACGCGGGCCTCGGAGCCGTTGGAGAGCACCACGAACTCGTTCGGCCAGAACAGCTGCGGCACGGCCACGTGGTAGTCGCGGAGGTTCTCGTCGAACGCAGCTCGTACCGACCGGCCCGGCTCCTTGAACTCCATCAACACGAGTGGGATCCCGTTCACGAACAGCAGCAGGTCGACCCGGCGCAGATATAGCTCGCCCGCCAGCCACACCTGGTTCGCGGCCAACCAATCGTTCCGAGCCGGCTCTCGCCAATCGACATAGGCGACCCGCGTTGTCTGCTGCACGCCATGCTCGTCCCGCCACTCCGTCAGGAAGCCGTCACGCAGCAACTCGTAGATCTCCAGGTTTGCCCGCGTCGCATCTAACAGCGGCCGGCCGCGCGAGACCGCCGCCACCGCTTCCAGGAGCGCCGCCTCCGGAGCCTCTGGATTCAGCCCGCGGAGCGTCGCGAGCAGACGATGCTGCAACACGACATCGCGGCGACTGTCGCGTCCCAAAGTCCCGTGTGCCCCGAGCGACTCCTCCCGTGCATTGACTGTCTTCCAGCCCAAGTCCGCAAGTAGCTCGATCGCTGGACGCTCAACTAAGGCGTCCTCCGAAAACCCGGCCCGACTCACGCGTTTGACTCTTCGAGTGCGTTCAAATCGAGATCAGACACGTCGATCTCGCCAGCTACCAGCTTCTGTAGCAAGGAATCACGCGTCTTTTCGAGAAGGCAAGCTACTTCCCCGAGAATCATCCGGATATCGATGATCGGCTCCACAAGATTGCTAAATGCAGTCATTACATCCGGTGTAGGCACGAGAGTCGGGATTCGGTTCAGGTTCGCCTGCGTCACCTTCGGCTGAGCAGCTCCCGTGACGTGACCGACGATCGGATAGCGGCGAAGCATCAGTTCAAGGAAAGTTGTCGTGACACGGCCGGTGCCTTGGAGGACGTGGGCGTGATTGCTAACCCAGAACTGTCCTCGCACACGCTGCAGGATCGGAAAGCCGTCGCTCGTGACGACGCTTCCGTCCTCGGCCACAAGAAGATAGTCACCGTCGAACAGGTAGCCGTCGATCGAATCGATGACCCGCGCCGCACCATAGTAAGGAAAGGGTCCCGGTCGGTCGGATCGCTCGCGGCGCGAGAGCGGCTTCCTCAAGCGATCGAAGTTGAGGGTCTCGTTCCCAACCTCGCTCGCCACCCAACCGTCCGGGATCGGGCCAAGCGCCGAATCGACTAGGGTGTCATCCTCGTAGCCCAAGTAGCGGAAGTGAACGAACCACTCTCGGTAGATCGCCTGGGCCATCTGCTCCAGCAGCGCGATCCGCCGGCGGTTGTTCTCGATCAGGTCGTCGAGTGTTCCAAGGATTCCTGCGATGCGAACCTGAGTGGGAGGGTCGGGAACTCGTGTTCGGAGGAGATGGGCATGGTTCCGGTTCAGAGTTGGATTGGCGGCACCTCCGTCAAGCGATGCCAGAGGAAGAGTTTGAAGCAAGTAATAGACGAAACGTGGGTCATTGCATTTGAAGTCGCGTACCCACAATGTCGTGTCATGGGGCCAATACGGACCGGGCGAGAAGTGGACTCTTCCAAGAACACCCTTTCGACCGGTGACAACGCCTGGGCCATCCAGCTTCGGAGTCGAGGTTAAGTAGCTGATTCCGCTTGATGAGATGACCGGATACGGGCCCGGCGCCACCTCTTTCTCGGTGAGGTCAAACCCGCGCTGAAACTGAATGACCTCGCCAAGCGTGGCTTCCCGCCACTCGCTCACGCTTCCAGAATCCTCAGCACGGCAGCATCAACCCTGCGGCGCAGGAGGGCAGCCTCGTCAGAGAGCACCGTGAACTGTTCGTGGAGTTCGGCGAGCCGGATGGCGAAGTCGCCGCCGTCTTCTTCGCCGGGCGCGACGCCGACGTAGCGGCCGGGGTTAAGGCTCCAGCCCTGCGCCTCGATCTCGTCCGTGCTGGAGACTTTGCAGAGGCCGGGTACGTCGAAGTAGGCCCCGTTGGGAAATAGGCTCTTCAGCCGCTCGGCGCTGCCTGCGACCGTCTCGGGATGCTCGTGGCGGTAGAGGCGGACGATGTTGGCGAGCAGCTCGATCTGCCAGGGTTCGAAGTCGCGGTGGGCGCGATCGAGCTGGCGGTAGGTGTGGCGGGCGTCGATGAAGAGAACAGTGTCCTCGCGCGGGGTGCCGTGTTTGCTGCGGTCGAGGAACCAGAGCGTCACAGGCAGCGTGACGGTGTAGAAGAAGTTCGAGCCGATCGCGATCATCACATCGACGGAGCGCTCTTGGATCAGTTGGCGGCGGATCTCGGCCTCGCTGGCGCGGGCGTCGGAAGCGGAGTTGGCCATCACGAAACCCGCCCGGCCAGCTTCGTTCAGGGCCGAGCGGAACAGCTGGATCCAGAGGTAGTTGGCGTTGTCGGGGCGGGGTAGCCCGAACGGGAACCGGCGAGTGTCGCCGTCGAGTTTCGACTTGTCGACGCCGTTGACGTTGAAGGGCGGGTTGGCCATCACGAAGTCGAAGCGCCCCGCCGCGTCATGCAGGTCGTCGTAGTAGCTGTTGGCTTGGCGGATGTCGCCGGAGAGGCCGTGCAGAGCGAGGTTCATCCGGCCGATCGGGATCGTCGCCTCCTTCTGCTCCTGCCCGTAGACGGTGAGGTCGCGTGTTGGGGAGCCACGATGGTTGGCGACAAACTTGGCGCAGTGGACGAACATGCCGCCCGAGCCGCAGGCGGGGTCGTAGACCTTGCCGTGGAACGGCTCGATCACCTCGACGATCAGCCGGACGATCGAGTGCGGCGTGAAGAACTCGCCGCCCAGCCTTCCCTCCGCGGCCGCGAACTTCGAGAGGAAGTATTCGTAGATCAGCCCGAATGCGTCGCCCGAGAGCGTTCGCGGCAAGGGTGCGAACAGGCGGACCAGCTCGACCAGCGTGCTCTTCTCCAGCCGTTGGTAGCCGCGCGGGAGCATCTCATGCAGCCCGCTGTTGTCCCGCTCGATCGCGTCCATCGCCAGATCAATGTGCTTGCCCAGATCGTCGCCCTCGGGTAAGTCGACGAGATAAGAGAGCCGCGCGGTCTTCGGGACGAACAGCACGCCTTGTGCGCGGTAGTCGTCCGCGATCACGGGGCGCCGATCAGTCGCCTTCGCTTCCAGTTCCGGCCGCAACTGCTCGAACCGGTACTCGGCGAAGGCGAGGAAGATCAACCCCAGCACCGGGTCGCGGTACTGCGCCGGTGTAAGGCTTGAGTTCGCGCGCAGTTCGTCGGCAGCCGCCCACAGCCGTTTCTCCACCTCTGCCAAACGCGGATGTGTTTCGACCAGCGGGACCACCTCGGGGTCTCGGGGCGTCTCATCGGCAATCTTCGCGGCGCAGGCGGGGCAGAGGTCAAGCATGCGGGGCCTTCCCCGACCACCCGTCCGCGCGGGAACGCTTACCACCTCTTCCTCCGCGACTTCGGCGTTGCACTGGTCGCAAACGATCACGCTCTTCTCACTCACACGTCCTCCACAGGCTCACCCGCCGTCCGGCTCGACGCCTTGATACCGAACCGATGGACCAGCGTAACCAGCTCGCAAGCGGCCCCAGCATGGGAGGGCCGGAAGCACGCGCGGCTCACCCCTCCGCGAGCGACTCGGCGCGCGCCACGAGTTCCGAGAGCCGGATTTCGAGCGCGCCTGCCAGCTTGCCGACGTTCGTCCAGGTCGGGTTGCGGACGCCGCGCTCGATCCCGCCGATGTACGTCCAATGCAACGAGGCCCGCTCGGCCAGGACCTCCTGTGTCCAGCCACGCTCGCGCCGCAGTTCGCGGACTGCCCGGCCGAGCGCTTCCTGGTCGGGTGGGCTGGGCGGCACACGTCAACGCTCGCGCCGCCATGACTATCCGTACAGAGACGATGAGTCGTATTCTGTCGTTCGTGAACGGTTCTGGTCGTCACCTCGGCGCTGGGCAGCTTGGCGCCCGACGGCGATCGTCTCGCGGCGGCGAAGTCAGCGCGTCCGCGGATGCGCGCGAGGGCCGCCTTCTCGGTCGTGTGATCGGCGTCGCGTTCAAGTTGGCAGGCTCAGCGGCGGGATGAGGCTGCGCGTAGCTCCGATCGTCCGGTTCCTAAGCGGCGGCCGGCTGGGGCTCTGGTCGTCTGACCGAGCAGCTCGCCGACCCGGGGTCACTAGTCCCCCTGGGGGAGGCGAAGCGAGCGTTCCGAGCAGTCGCTCGACTGCGATTGAGTGCGCGATGCCGGAGCGCGAGATCCGTCAGGCCGGACTTGCGATCGACATTCCGTTCGAGCTGCCCGACCCGACCGACGAGGACCCGATCGTGTACGGGAAGGACGACGGGTCGTGGCCGCCCTTCGAGATTCCGAAGGGCTGGCCGCCCCGCGTCGTCGTCGCAACTGCCGAAGATTGGCCGCCGCCGAAGCATTCCGACGAGCCGGGGGAGCCGCCCGAGCCTGGTAAGCGCGGTCGCGAGTGACGCCAGCCAGTGCGCTTGCTCTTGTCCCCGGCCGGATCAGCAGGGTGACCTGAAGTGGGACTGCTCAGCCGGTTCGTGTGCGCGAACTGCGGCTATTCGGCTGACGTGTCGGGAGGGGACGACTACGGCGGAACCTCGTACGTCCGGACGATGTCGTGTGCGGACTGCAAGAAGCTGGTGGACGTGGTCGTCGGCACCGACTCGCACGACGAAGAGCGGCGGCGGCGAATCGGCCGCTGTCCCCGCTGCGGGGGGAAGGAGCGATTGACGGTGTGGGGTCACGTGCTCGCAGGCTGTTCTGGCGTCGGGGAAGGAGAGGGTGGCGTTTCGGGTCCGTGTCCTCGATGCGAGGGGGAGATGCGGTTCGGCGCGGCAATCGGAATCTGGGATGCCTGAGAACCTTGACCCATTGCTGCCGGAGGCTGCGGAGCCCGAGGTGAGCGGGATGGTGGAGAGTCGCAAGGACAGGCTGCGCGGGTGTCTGGAGGCACGCGTGGGGCAGCGGCTGCGCTCCCGCGAGGCTCTGAAGCGTGCCTACGGCGCCGTGACCGGCATGCGAGGGCCCGGGTTGGAGGAGGAGTTCGCGATCGCGTCCGGCGAGACGGTGTCGGGCGACACGCAGGTGGTCGGCCCGGACGGGAAGCTGGAGGACGACCCGCTCGACGTGTGGTTCGCCGAGCGCGGCGACACGTTCCGGCCGGCTATCTGAGACGCTCGACGGGGTCAGGGGCGACCTTTGATCGTCACGCGCCCGTGCGCGAGGTGATCGAAGAGCTTCTGCGCGGTGATCGGCGAGGTCAAACGAGGAAGATCGGCGCGGCCGCTAGCTTTTGGCGTGCTAAAGGCTGGCCTCTCAGTGGGCTGGACGACCGAGCCGCCTCTGTACGTACGGGAGCGGCGTTTGGTGGACATGGCCGCCGAGAAGGTTGCCGAGGGGCAGGCGGGGACGAAGAGCCTCGACGTGGTGGTTGAGGGTGCAAGCGGCGTCATGTCGTCTGAGGACGTGAACCGGCGGAAGATGCTGGCGGTCGGTCAACGCGCGATCGGTCTGCTGGAGTCGTGCCCGCTCGTCGGCGGTAAGGCGTCAGAAGGGCGACTGCGGCTAACTCGCCTCCCACTGACGAGTTTCTGATCAACGAGAGAATCGCGACGCGCTAGGAGATCAGCGGGCACTCGCCCAGTTCGCATCGGCACTCGTGAAGCAGGCGCCTGCGAAGGCAGCCGAGAGGTGAAATCCGGCCCTGAAGCCGCCGACGCCCGCCGAAGCGGGCGCCGGGCGGGTGAGTATGGCGCTGGAGGAGACCAGCGGACGACTCCAACCTAGCGCAGCTGGCGGACGGGGCGAAAAGTGCACCTTTCGGTGTCCGATCGATGCGTTTTCATACGCGGTGTGAGTGTGGTGGAGGAGATCCGGTGGTGCGCGACGACGAGCTAGCCGAAGACAACGGCTGTTGGGACTACGAGCCCGAACCTGATCCGGAGGAAAACGTTCGGGATGCGGCTCTGGTCGCGGGGACGGTCAAGGTCGCTCTTGACCGGCACGGATCGCGGTGGCGATGGCCCAGATCGCGTCCTTCCCTCCAGATCTCACGAAGGCTCCCGAGCGGGGCTGGTCGTTCGGGAGCCGGTGAGTTCGTGACTTGAAAACAACGGGCCGCCAGTGTGAAGCGGCCGCCGGAGGTACACATGTCAGATCCGACAGTACCCGAAGCGAAGGACGTCGCGACCATCCCGGCGATCGTCTACGCCGCGAAGTCGACGCTGGACGTTCGTGGTTCGCTGGGAACGCAGATCGAGGGCTGCACGGCAGCGATCAAGCGCGAGGGCCGGGTCCTGTACGCGACGCCGTGCGTCGACGATGGATTCTCCGCTTGGAAAGCGAACCGCGGGCCCGGACTCGCGGACGCGAAGCGGCTGGCAGTCGAGGCCGCGTCACGGCACGGCCACGCGGAGCTGTGGGTCGAGCATTCGGACCGTCTGGCACGTGGCGACGGACTCGCCGCGGCTCATCTCGGTGAGATCTACTTCGAGATGCGCCGCCAGGGTGTTCGTCTCCGGAGCGTTCAGGATGACGCCAATCTCGAAGACGTAATCCGAGCCGTCCTAATCGGCGAGAGAAACAGCGAGGACAGCCGCCGGAAGTCATTGGCGGTTCAGAACGGCATGCGCCGTCGGGCCGAGCGTGGCCAGCCGAACGGCGGACGTGCACCCCTCGGCTACCGATGGAAGGTGAGGATGCCAGGCGAGCCCGGCGGGTACGAGGTCGTCCCGCACGAGGCGGCGATCGTGCGCCGCATCTTCACCGAGTTCGCTGCCGGGAAGTCGCAGAAACAGATCGCACGCGATCTAATCAGCGACGGCGTGCCAGCAGCCCGTTCGGAGTGGCACCAGGGAACCATCAGCCTGATGCTGCGCAGTCCGGCGTACAGCGGGAGGCGGAGTTACAAGGGCGAGATCCTGCCGGGCCGGGCAGACTGGGAGCCGATCGTGGACGAAGCGCTGTGGGACCGGGTGGCCACGCTTCGCGAGGCGGCGGCGCGGACCAAAGGCCGCGGCCGCGGCCGGCCGTCAGCCGGGACGCATCTCTTCGTCCGCGGCCTCCTCAAGTGCGGTGAGTGCGGCGGGGCGATGGTCCCGCGGACGATCAAACCGCGGAGCAGAACCGGGCGACTTTACGAGGCGTACCTATGCCTAAACCGGATCCGGGACAAGGACTCATGCTTGCAAACACCGGTGCCGCGACGTCTCGTCGATGAAGGAGTCGAGCGCCACGTCGTCTCGACCGGCATCGACATCGAGGCAAGCATCGCCGCGATCGCCGAGGCGATGGACAGCGAGCTGACGGAGGCCGAGACGATGCTGGCGGAGTCCGAGCGGGAAGAGGCGCGGGCGGGTGACCGCCTGACCCGGGTACGCCGGGACTATCAAGACGGCCGCCTCGACGCAGAGGACTGGCGTGAGCAGCGGCAGGAGCTGATCGCACAGCAGAATGCCGCCGCCGCTAGCGCCGCCCGGCTGCGCCGACAGCGAGACGAGGTAGCAGCCCGCCGCGCGCACGCCGACGCCGAGTCCGAGCTACTCCACGCGCTCGCCGACATCAGACAAGCTGTGCTCGGGGAGATCCGCGAGGCCGTCGGCATCGACGCAATCCGCGCCGCACTCACGCGCCTGTTTAGTCACTTCGTGCTCCACCGGGTCGACTCCCCGAACATGCCGGAGCACCCGGGTCTGTACTCGGACCTCGTGGTCCCAGGCCCCTTCATCATCGAGCCGCACGCCCGGCCCGAGGCGATCGAGGGCTACACGTGCAAAGGGCTCGTGCCACTGCTGCGCCGCGAGCCGCTTGGTTACGCGGGAAACAAAGATGGGATCGGGCGGCCGTTCCACTACGAGGAGCTCGTGTGGCGGATCCGCGCCGTTCTCCGGCGAGCCGGCCCGCGGTCACCAGGCGTGATCGAGGCCGGGCGGATCCGCGTCGATCAGGCGACGCGCGTCGTCACGGTGGCGGGACGCTTCGTGATGCTGACGGGGCGCGAGTACGAGCTGCTCGTGATGCTCGCACGGGAGCCGACACGTGTCTTCACGAAGGAGGAGCTGCTCCGCGACGTGTGGGGCTTCAGGTCGGTCGGGCGGACGCGAACGCTCGACTCCCACGCCTCGCGGCTGCGGCGGCGGCTCGAGGTCGACGGCGAGACGCCCTATGTCCTCAACGAGTGGGGGGTCGGCTACAGGCTGATGCTGCCCGGAAGCTGAGGATTCCGTCGACGAGGATCGGGCCGGCGCGTCGCCGCCCGTGAGGCGAGGCGGGCGCGCGCGATCCTCCCCCGTGCGCGCCCGCCTCGCGACTCGCCGGCTCGCTCGAGTCAGCCGGCGAGGAGCGCGCGCTCGAGCTCGAGCAGGCGGCGCTTGATGTGCAGCCCGCCGGCGTACCCCGTCAGGCTGCCGTTCGCACCGACCACGCGGTGGCACGGGAGCACGATCGGAACCGGATTGCGGTTCAGCGCGCCGCCGACCGCGCGCGCCGCCCGCGGCTGGCCGATCCGGCCGGCGAGCGCGCCGTACGTCGTCAGCTGCCCGTACGGGACACGCGCCAGCTCGTCGAGAACGCGCCGCTGGAACTCCGGCAGGACGGCGATGTCCGGCTCGAGCTCGAACGCCTCGCGACGGCCCTCGAAGTACTCGTCGAGCTGGCGCCGTACGGTGTCGAGCCGACTCGGCACCCGCAGGACGCGCCTGCCGAATGTCTGCGACAGCTCGTCGACGACCTCGTCCGGCTCGAACGCGATCCGGCAGAGGCCGCGCTCGGTCGTGGCGACGAGCAGCTCGCCCACGGGCGAGTCGGCGAGGTCGTAGGCGACGTCGAGGAGACCGGCGCCGGCTGCGGCCTCGCGGAAGCGGCGATCGAGCTCGGGGGTGACGTTCACTGGGACTCCTTTCGGCGCAGGCGGCGCACGCCGGACGACGCGGCCTGCCGCGCGGCCTCGGTGCTCGAGCCGAGCGCCGAGCCGATCTGGTCGTAGGGGAGGTCGTAGCCGTAGCGGAGGACGACGGCCGCGCGCTCCTTCGGCGGCAGGTCGGCCGTGAGGTCCATGAGATCCTGGTAGCTCGGGCGCTCGTCGATGCTTTCGAGGTCCGGGATCTCGGGCATCGGGCGGAGCTTCCGGACGGTGTCGATCGAGACGCGCTCGGCGATCTTCATCACCCAGGCGCGGAGGTGCTCGCCGTGCTCGAGCCGCGGATAGGCCCGGAGCGCGCGGAGAAACGTCTCCTGGAACGCGTCCTCTGCGGTCTGCCGGCCGAGCCGCTTGACGAGCAGCCCGAACACGATGTCGCGATGCTCCTCGTAGAAGCGTTCGAACGGCGGGATTGCCATCGTTGCCATCACCTGTTGTAACGCACCGCCGTGTCCAGATGTGAGACTGCTCGGCGGTGAGGGTCGCCGTCGTCGGACACGTCGAGTGGGTCGAGTTCGCCCGCGTCCCGCATCTCCCCCGGCGTGGCGAGATCGTCCACGTCAGCGACAGCTGGGCGGAGCCTGCGGGCGGCGGCGCGGTCGCGGCGGTGCAGCTCGCGAAGCTCGCCGGCGGCGCCGACTTCTTCACGGCACTCGGCGACGACGAGCTCGGGCACCGGGCCCTGGACGAGCTCGAGCGGCTGGGCGTGCACGTTCGCGTCGCCTGGCGGGCGGAGCCGCAGCGCCGGGCGTTCACCCACGTCGACGACGAGGGCGAGCGGACGATCACCGTCATCGGCAGCCGGCTCGTGCCGCTAGGCGCGGACGGCCTGCCGTGGACCGAGCTCGCCGACGCCGACGCCGTCTACTTCACGGGCGGCGACGTGGGCGCGCTGCGCGCGGCGCGCGCCGCCCGGGTGCTGGTCGCGACACCTCGCGCGCACGAGACTCTCCGGGGCGCCGGCGTCCAGCTCGACGCGCTCGTCGGCAGCGGCCGTGATCCGGGCGAGCCATACGAGCCGGGCGACATCGAGCCGCCGCCGCGGCTCGTCGTCAAGACGCTCGGTGGGGAGGGTGGGCTCTCCTGGCCCGGCGGTCGCTTCACGGCGGCCCCGCTGCCGGGGAGGGTCGTCGACACCTACGGCGCGGGCGATTCGTTCGCGGCGGGTCTGACGTTCGGCCTCGCGTCCGGCCTCGGCCGCGATGATGCGATCGCCCTAGCCGCCCGCTGCGGCGCGGCGGCACTGACCGGTCGTGGCGCCTTCGCCGGGCAGCTGCGAAGCGCGTAGGCTGGGCCGACGCTCGGACGACCGCAGTCCCCGCCGCGGGACGCGGCGCGCCGCTGCCCGGCGCCGCTGCCCGCGTCGCGCTCGCCGACGGAGGTCGAGGGCGCCCCGCCCGCCCGAAACTCCCCACCCAAAACTCCCCCACGCTAACTCCCCACCCTGGGTGGGGAAGAAGATCCACCCGCCACCCGGCGTCGACGGTACCAGCCAACCCGTCACGAGAGTGAAACAGGCTGCGCCAATCGTGTGAAAGCTCGTCCACAGCCGCCTTGCGTCGCGCGTGAATCGCCCGAGTGGGGGATAGGAGTTGAAATGTGGCGGATAGTGGGTTAAAGTGGCGGCCGGTGGACGTTGCTACTCGGCGAGCACGAGCACACGATCGATGAGAAGAACCGCCTCACCCTCCCGGCCCGGTTCCGGCAGGCGTTCGCGGATGGCGTCGTCGTGACCCGCGGCATGGACGGCTGCCTCTACGCCTACACCCCGGACGCGTGGCGGCGCGAGGTCGACACCCGGCTCGGCTCGCTCGACCCGCTCAGCCCGGACGGGCGGAAGATGATGCGCTTCTTCTTCTCCGGCGCGTCCGAGTCCGTTCCGGACAAGCAGGGCCGCATCATGTTGCCGGCCCCGCTACTGCAGCACGCGAGCATCGAACGCGACGTCGTCGTCGCCGGGATCTACGACCACCTCGAGATCTGGGACCGCGCCGCCTGGCGCGAGCAGATGCGCGAAGTCGAAGGGAGTGCGGAGCATGTTGCCGAGCGCCTTGCAGCCAAACGAGACTGACCACGTCCCGGTCCTCGCGCACGAGGTCCTCGAGCTCCTCGACCCGCGGCCCGGACACACGATCGTCGATGCGACGTTCGGCGCAGGCGGCCACGCCGCACTGCTCGCGACCCACCTGCGCGGCAGCGGGAAGCTGATCGCGATCGACCGCGACCCGACCGTCCGCTCGCACTTCGAGCGCGTCCGCCGGGCGAGCGCAGCCCCGATGCGCTTCCTTCGCGGCGAGTTCTCCGCCGTCCTCGGCCAGCTCGCCGACAACGGCGTCCGCGCGGACGCGATCCTCCTCGACCTCGGCGTCTCGAGCATGCAGCTCGACCGGCCCGAGCGAGGCTTCTCGTACGCGACCGACGCGCCCCTCGACATGCGGATGGATCCGACGGCGGGCGAGTCCGCGGCGGACGTCGTGAACGAGGCGAGCGAGCGCGAGCTCGAGACGATCTTCCGCCGCTACGGCGAGGAGCGCTACGCCCGCCAGATCGCCCGCGCGATCGGCAGGCGCCGCCGTTCGCGGCCGTTCGAGCGGAGCGGCGAACTCGTCGACGCGATCCGCTCCGCAATCCCGGCGCCGGCTCGCTTCGGCGACGGCCATCCCGCGAAGCGCGTCTTCCAGGCGCTCCGGATCGCCGTCAACGACGAGCTCGGCGAGCTCGAGCGGGGGCTGCCGGCGGCGATCGACATGCTCCGGCCCGGCGGCCGGATCGCCGTCATCAGCTTCCACTCGCTCGAGGACCGGATCGTGAAGCAGACCTTCCGGGATCTCGAGCGCGGCTGCGTCTGTCCGCCCGACTTCCCGGTGTGCGCGTGCGACCGGGAGCCGCTCGTTCGCACGCTGACACGCCGGCCCGTCCGGCCGACGCCACGCGAGACCGCGCGCAACCCGCGCGCCGCTTCGGCCCGGCTCCGCGTCGCCGAGAAGACCTGATGGCGGTTCCGGAGCGCGCACCGCGAGCCACGCGACCCGCCCCGGAGCGACCGCCCGCCGAACGCCGCCGCCGCGCACGCCGCCCGCGTGTCGCGAACGGCATCGCCTGGATCGTCGTGGTCGCCGTCGTGCTCGCGGGCGTCGTCGCGGTGAACGTCGCCGACCTGCGTCTGAACCTGCGCGTCGACGACCTCGACCATCAGCGCGCCCGGCTCCAGGACGACAACGCGGCGCTGGCCGCCCGGCTCTCGAGCGCGGGCGCCGCCGCTCGCCTGCAGAGCATCGCGCGCGCCCGCGACCACCTCGTCCCGGCAGTTTCGCCGACGTTCCTCGACCTGTCGAAGCCGTGAGCGCGAGGCTCTCGAACCGCCGCCTGCGGCTGCTGCTCGTTGCGCTGGCGGCGGTGTTCGCGCTGACGATCGCGCGCGCCGTCTGGCTGCAGGCCGTGCGCGGGGCGTCGCTCGGACGGCTCGCCGCGCGCCAGCACCACGAGGTCCGCCTGCTCCCGGCCGGCCGGGGGACGATCCTCGACCGGCTCGGCTACCCGCTCGCGATCGGCGAGGAGGCGACGACGGTCTACGCGAACCCGAAGCAGGTGCGCAACCCGCGGGCGGTCGCGCTCGCGGCGGCCGCGACGCTGGGCGTGAACGCGGACACGCTCTACCCGCAGCTCGTCGACCGCCGGCGCGGCTTCGTCTACATCGCGCGGCAGGCCGATCCGCGGAAGGCGGCGGCGATGATGCGGCGCGGCCTCGCCGGCGTCGAGGCGTATCCCGAGGAGCGCCGCGACTATCCGCAGCGGTCGGTGGCTGCGCAGGTGCTCGGCTATGCCGGCGTCGACAACCGCGGGCTCGCGGGCGTCGAGCTCCAGGACGACCCGGCGCTGACCGGGACGCCCGGCCGGCAGACGATCGTCAAGGATCCGTTCGGCCAGGCGATCGACGTGATCAGCTCGACGTCCGTCCGGAACGGCCACGACGTCTATCTGACGCTCGACCACACGATCCAGGCCTACGCCGAGTCCGTGCTCCGCTCGACGGTGCGGCACTGGCACGCGAAGGACGCCACGGCGATCGTGCTCGACCCGACCACGGGCGGGATCCTGGCCATGGCCGTCGTGCCCGGCTTCGACGCGAACCGGTATCCGGGGGCGCCGCGCGAGCGGCAGCGCAACAGGGCCGTGACGGACACGTACGAGCCCGGCTCGACGTTCAAGCTCGTGACGGTCGCGGGCGCCCTCTCGGCGCGGCTCGTCTCCGCGTCGACGCCGTTCACGCTCCCGTATTCGATCCAGGTCGCCGACCGCGTGATCCACGACGCGGAGCCGCGGCCGACCGAGACGCTGACCGTCGGTCAGATCCTCGCCCACTCGTCGAACGTCGGCGCGATCACGCTGGCGGAGCTGCTCGGCCGGCAGCGCCTGTCCGACTGGATCTCCAGGTTCGGGTTCGGCCGCGCGACCGGGATCGACTTCCCGGGTGAAAGCCCGGGCATCGTCCTGCCGGTCGACCAGTGGTCGGGCTCGACGATCGGCAACGTCCCGATCGGCCAGGGGATCGCGGTCACGCCGGTGCAGATGGCGGCGGCCTACGCGGCGATCGCGAACGGCGGCGTCTGGCTGACGCCGCACCTCGTCGACCGCGTCGCGGGCGGCGGCCGGCCGCACGTCGAGCGGCGGCGCGTCGTGTCGAGGGGGGTGGCCGCGCAGCTCGTGTCGATGCTGGAGAACGTGGTCGAGGAGGGCGGCACCGGCACCCTCGCGGCGCTGTCCGGCTACACGGTCGCCGGGAAGACGGGCACGGCCGCGAAGCCGGACCGCGAGGGGTACTCGACGACCAAGTACGTCGCGTCCTTCGTCGGCATGGTGCCGGCGTCGAAGCCGCGCCTCGTGATCCTCGTCGCGGTCGACGAACCGCACGGGCAGATCTTCGGCGGCCTCGTCGCCGCGCCGGCCTTCAAGGAGATCGCGAAGTTCGCGCTCCAGTACCTCGAGGTGCCTCCGGACGACGCCGCGACGCTGAACAGCGCCGGTTCGGACGGGGCGAGCGCGGACGCCTCCTCTTCCGACGCGTCCGTGTCGTCCACGCCTTAACAGGACACGTCCGCTGGTCCTTCGCAGGACGAAGGTGCCCCGCCTCCTCCCGTCTCCGATGATATCGCGGTTCGCCCGCCCATTCAATAAAACTGCAGCAAACGGCACACTTTTGTGACAGTTGCCGGACATGGCCCGACGGGACGCGGTGGTAGACTCGACGGCCGTGGAGCTCGGGCGGGTGATTGCGGCGCTCGCTCCGGCGCGCGTCGTCGGCGACGCCAGGCCCGAGATCCTCGACCTCGCCTACGACTCGCGGCGCGCGGGCCCGGGGTCGCTCTTCTTCTGCGTTCCGGGCGGCCGGGCGGACGGGCACGACTTCGCGAGTGTGGCCGCCGCGGGCGGCGCCGTGGCGCTCGTCGTCGAACGGCCGCTCGAGCTCGCCCTGCCGCAGCTCGTCGTCCCGGACGCTCGCGCCGCGATGGCCGTCGCCGCCGACGAGTTCTTCGGCCGGCCGACCCTGGACCTCGTCCTCGCGGGCGTGACCGGCACGAGCGGCAAGACGACGACGGCGTACCTGCTCCACGCGATCCTCGACGCGGCCGGCCTCGAGCCCGGACTGCTCGGCACCGTCGAGAGCCGCGTGGGCTCCGATCGCCGGCCCGCCGTGCGGACGACGGCCGAGGCGATCGACCTCCAGCGCACGTTCCGCGAGCTGCTCGCCGCCGGGAACCGCAGCTGCGCGATGGAGGCGACGTCGCACGGCTCCGAGCTCCGCCGGCTCGACCGCGTCCGCTTCCGCGCGCTCGTCTTCACGAACCTGAGCCAGGACCACCTCGACTTCCACGGGACGATGGAGCGCTACTTCGACGCGAAGCGGCGGCTCTTCGTCGAGCCGGAACCGGCGCCGCCGGCCGCCGTCAACGTGGGCGACGAGCACGGACGCCGCCTCGCCGCCGAGCTCCGGCGGCTCGGGCGGGCGCCGCTCCTCACGTTCGGCTTCGCCGACGACGCGGACATCCGGCCCGAGGGTCTCGAGCAGACGGGCGCGGGCGCTCGGCTCCAGGCCGACGGCGTCGAGCTCCACACGCGTCTCCTCGGACGCTTCAACGTCGAGAACGTCCTCGGCGCGGTCGCCGCGGGACGCCTCCTGGGCCTTCCGGACCGGGCCATCGCCGCCGGTGTGGAGCGCGTCGACGGCGTCCCGGGGCGCTTCGAGACGGTCGACGAGGGTCAACCCTTCGCGGTCGTCGTCGACTACGCGCACAAGCCGCGCGCGCTCGAGAACGTCCTGCGCACGGCGCGCGCCCTCGCCCCGGACGGCCGCGTCCTCTGCGTCGTCGGCTGCGGCGGCGACCGTGACCGCGGCAAGCGGCCGCTGATGGGGCGCATCGCGTCCGGGCTCGCCGACGTCGCCATCTTCACGTCCGACAATCCCCGCAGCGAGGAGCCCGCCGCGATCATCGCCGAGATGCTCGCGGGCGCCGTCGGCGAGGTCGACGTCGAGCCGGACCGCCGGGCGGCGATCGGGCGCGCGCTCGACGCGGCCGCGCCCGGCGACGTCGTCGTCATCGCGGGTCGCGGGCACGAGTCGATGCAGGAGCTCGCCGGCGGGGTGCTCGTCCCGTTCGACGACCGCGAGGTGGCTCGCGAGGCGCTGAAGCGGATCGGTGCTCGCGCGTGATCCCGCTCGCGCTCGACGAGGTCGCCGAGCTCTGCCCGGGCCGGCTCGAGCGGGCGAGCGGCGCCGAGCAGATCTCGGGCGTGAAGATCGACTCGCGCCGCATCGAGCGAGGCGACCTGTTCGTGGCCGTGGGCGACGGCGCGGGGTTCGCGCGCGACGCCCTCGCGAGCGGAGCGGCGGCCGCGCTCGTCCCGGACGACGCCCACGCCGCCCTGGCCGCGGTGGGCAGCGCGGTTCGCGCCCGGAGCACGGCCCGCGTCGTCGCGATCACCGGCTCGACCGGGAAGACGTCGACGAAGGACATCCTCGCGGCGATCTGTGCGCCCCGGGCCCGTACGGTCGCGGCGGAGGCGAGCTACAACAACGAGCTCGGCCTTCCGCTCACGCTCTGCCGCCTCGAGCCGGACACGGAGGTGTGCATCGTCGAGCTCGCGATGCGCGGCTTCGGCCAGATCGCGGAGCTGGCGGCGATCGCGCGCCCGGACGTCGGCGCCGTCACGAACGTCGGCCCCGCGCATCTCGGGCGCGTCGGCGGCATCGACGGCGTGATCCGGGCGAAGACGGAGCTCCTGGACGCGCTGCCGGCGTGCGCGCCGGCGATCGTCCCCGAGGACTTCCCGATCGGCCGCGGCGACCTCGACGTCGTCCGGTTCGGCCGCCCGGACGCCCGCATCGCGGACGGCCGAACCGTCGTCCGCTTCGACGGCCGGGAGGTCGTCTTCTCCTTCACGGCGCGCCACCAGGCGCGGAACGCCCTCGTCGCGCTCTACATCGCGCAGGCGCTCGGGCTGACGGTCGAGGGCCCGGTCGACGTCGAGTTCAGCCGCTGGCGGGGCGAGCAGATCCCGCTGCCGGGCGGCGGCCTCCTGATCAACGACAGCTGGAACGCGAACCCGATGTCGGTGCGGGCGGCGCTCGAGCACCTCGTGGAGCAGGCGGCCGGGCGCCGCACGGTCGCGATCCTCGGCGACATGGCCGAGCTCGGCCCCGACTCGCCGCGCTACCACCGTGATGCCGGCAAGTGCGCGTCGGAGCTCCGCGTGGATGCGCTGCTCGCGATCGGCGAGCTCGCGGGTGGCTACGTCGACGGTGCCAACGGTCTTCCGGTCATGCGCCGCGTGAACACCGTCGACGAAGCGCTCGACCTGCTGCCGGAGCTGCTCGAACCCGGCGACTGCGTTCTCGTGAAGGCGTCGCGTGCAGTGGGTCTCGAAGCTGTCGCGGAGGCGATCGAGAGCGGGCGTAGAAAGCCTGGCGCGTGATCTGCGTCGCGTTCATCGGCGGAGGCGGGCTGCGCCTGCCAGTGCAGCAGCCGTCGAAATCGGGAAGCGCGTGAACTCAACGAGGGGGCCCGTGGGGGAAACCGGGTTTCCCCCACGCTAAGTGGCGCGAGTCCTCGTCGCGGGGATCCTCGCGATGGTCGTCTCGATCCTCGCCGGCCCGCGCTTCATCCGCTTCCTGCGCTCGCGCGAGTACGGGCAGCACATCCGCGAGGAGGGCCCGCAGTCGCACTCGGTCAAGCAGGGCACGCCGACGATGGGCGGCCTCCTGATCATGGGCTCGATGGCCGTTTCCTTCCTGGCCCTGAGCCACTACACGACGAACGCGATCACCGTCTTCCTCGTCGCGATCGGCTGCGCCGGGATCGGGTTCATCGACGACTTCATGAGCCTCACGCGCCGCCGCTCGCTCGGCCTGCCCGGGCGCTGGAAGCTCGTGCTGCTCGCGCTGATCACCGGCGGCGTCGCGTACGTCACGAATCACCGCGGCTACGAGACGAAGGTCTACATCCCGGTCGTGAACGGGAAGCTGCCGCTCTCGTGGGCCTGGTACGTGCTGCTCTTCCTGATCATCGCCGGCGCCGCGAACGGCGTGAACCTGACCGACGGGCTCGACGGCCTCGCCGCCGGCACCGGCATCATCGCCGTCTTCACGTTTACGGCCATGGCCGTGATCGCCTGGATCCGCTCCGGCGCGCCGGGGCACCGGAACGCGATCGACCTGGACTACGCGATCCTCGGCGCGGCCCTGATCGGGGCCGCCGTGGGGTTCCTCTGGTACAACGCCTGGCCGGCCGAGGTGTTCATGGGCGACACCGGCTCGATGGGGATCGGCGGCGCGCTCGCCGGGTTCGCGATCATGACGAAGACGGAGGTCCTGCTGCTCCTGATCGGCGGGATCTTCCTGATCGAGGCGCTCTCCGTGATGATCCAGGTCTTCACCTTCAAGTACCTCGGCAAGCGCGCGTTCCTGATGGCGCCGATCCATCACCATTTCGAGATGAAGGCCTGGTCCGAGACGAAGATCATGGTGCGCTTCTGGATCGCCTGCGCGATCCTCTGCGCGCTGGCGTTCGCGCTCTACTACCGCTACTACTTCAAGTTCTTCCTCTCCTGACGTGACCGCCGTGCTCGTGGTCGGAGCGGACGAGCGCGTGCTCGCGGCCGCGCTCGCGGAGGCCGGCGCGGAGGACGCCGTGATCGTGCTCGACCCGTCGGCGCTCGCCCTCGAGGCGGTCGAGCGGGCACTCCCCGACCCACGCGTCTGGTACCAGGTGGGCGACGGCGAGGTCGTCCCGCTGCCGGACGCGTCGGTCGACTGCGTCGTCGGGCCGCGTTCGCCGGACGTCGAGCGCGTGCTGCGATGAAGCTGCCGCCGCGCGTGCTCGTCCTCGGGCTCGCGCGCTCGGGCGAGGCCGCGCGCGCCGCGCTCGAGCGGCGCGGGGTGGACGTCGTCGCCGCCGACCGGAAGCTCGGGAACGACGGCGACCTCGCGCTCCTCGACGGCGTCGGCCTCCTCGTCAAGAGCCCGGGCGTGCCGGGCGAGGCGCCGCTCGTCGCCGCCGCTCGCACGGGCGGGATCCCGGTCTGGAGCGAGGTCGAGCTCGGCTTCCGCCTGCTCCCGGGCGCGCGCCTCGTCGGCGTCACCGGCACGAACGGCAAGACGACGACGACCGAGCTGCTCGGCGCGATCTTCCGCGCCGCCGGCCGCGACGTCGCGGTCGCCGGCAACGTCGGCCGGCCCCTCTCGGGGATCGAGCCGGCCGCGTGGGTCGTCTGCGAGCTGTCGTCCTTCCAGCTCGAGGACGTCCACGAGCTCGCGTGCGAGATCGCCGTGCTCCTCAACCTCGAGCCCGACCACCTCGACCGCCACGGCTCGTTCGAGGCCTACCGCGCGGCGAAGCTGCGCATCTTCGACCGCGCCTCCGCCGCGGTCTTGCCCTTCGGGCTCGAGCATCTGACTTCGGTTCGGCCACGCGTGCTGTTCTCGGCGGACGATCCGCTGCCGGCCGAGCCCGCTCTGAGGGGACGCCACAACCGGGAGAATGCGGCCGCCGCGACGGCCGCCGCCCGTCTCGCGGGAATCGGCGACGAGGCGATCGCCGAGGCGCTCCGGACGTTCCCGGGCGTCCCGCACCGGCTCGAGGTCGTGGCGGAGGTGAACGGCGTCCGCTACGTGAACGACTCGAAGGCGACGAACGTCGCCGCGACGCTCCGGGCGCTCGAGGCGTTCGCCGACGAGCCGATGCACCTGATTCTCGGCGGCTACCGGAAGGGAGAGAGCTTCGCTCCGTTGGCAGCCGCTCTAGGACCGAACGTGCGGCGTGTCTTCCTGATCGGCGAGACCGCGGACGAGCTCGCGGCGATCATTCCCGGAGCAGTCAAAGTCAAGGACCTTGAGCACGCAGTGCTAGGCGCAGCCCGGGAAGCTCGCGGCGGCGTCGTCCTCCTGTCGCCGGGCTGCGCCAGCTACGACCAGTTCGAGAACTTCGAGCACCGGGGCGAGGAGTTCCGGCGGCTCGTGCAGAAGTTAGGCGGGTGAAGCGGGGTCAGCTCGAGTCACGGCTGCTGGTCCTCGTCACCCTCGCCCTCGTCGCGTTCGGCCTCGTCATGGTCTACAGCGCGACGTCGGCGCCGGCCGCCGTCCGCGCGGCCGACCCCGGCTACTACCTGAAGCGGCAGGCGATCTTCGCGCTGCTCGGCGTCGTCGCGATGCTCTTCACCGCGCACTGGAACTACCGGAGCCTGCGCCGGCTCGCGCCGGGGCTCCTCGTCACGAGCCTCGCGCTGCTCGCGTTCGTGCTCGTCGCCGGCGAGCGCGTGAACGGGGCCCGCCGCTGGATCTCGCTCGGGCCGGCGGCGTTCCAGCCGTCGGAGCTCGCGAAGATCGCGGTCGTCGTCTGGGCCGGGACCTTCCTCGCGCGCCGCCGCGCGCCGGCCTCGCTCCGCGAGCTCTCACGGCCGCTCGGCCTCCAGCTCGGCCTCTTCTGCCTGCTCCTCCTCGCCGAGCCCGATCTCGGGACGGCGATCACGATCGCGCTGATCCTCGGCGCGATGCTGCTCGTGGCGGGGACACCGGGCGGCGTGCTCGCGCGCGGCGGGGCCATCGTCACGGCGGCCGGCTTGCTCGCGATCTGGTTCGAGCCCTACCGGCGCGCCCGCATCTTCAGCTTCATCAACCCGTGGCACGACGCGCAGGGCGCCGGCTTCCAGATCGTGCAGGCGATGATCGGCCTCGGCTCGGGCGGCATCCTCGGGCGCGGGCTGGGACAGGGCGTCCAGAAGATCTTCTACCTGCCGGAGGCCCACACGGACATGATCGCGGCGACGATCGGCGAGGAGCTCGGCCTCGTCGGCCTGACGGCGCTGATCCTCGCCTACGGCGTCTTCGCCTACGCGGCGACGCGGATCGCGCTTGCCTGCCGCGACCCGTTCGGGAAGACCGTCGCCGCCGGGCTGACGACGCTCGTCTGCGGCCAGGCCGCGCTCAACCTCGCGGCGGTCGTCGGGATGGCGCCGCTCACGGGGATCCCGCTGCCGCTCGTCTCGTACGGCGGCACGAGCGTGATCGTCGTCCTCGCGTCGGTGGGCATCCTCCTTAACATCGCCCGCAATGGCCAAGTCGCGGAACGGGCTCGCGTGTCTGATCGCAGCGGGCGGGACGGGCGGCCACGTCCTGCCGTCGCTCGCAGTGGCGGAGGCGCTGTCGGCGCGCGGCGTCCGCGTGACGTTCGCCGGGTCGCCGGATCGCATCGAAGCGCGGCTCGTTCCTGACGCCGGCTACCCGTTCGACGCGTTCCGCGTCTCCGGCTTCCCGCGCCGCGCGGGACTCGGGCTCGTGCGGGCGGCGGGCCTCGCGACCCTCGCGCCGGCCGCCTGCCTGCGGATCCTCGCGCGCCGGCGGCCCGACGTCGTCCTCGGCGGCGGCGGCTACGTCGCCGGGCCGATGGTGCTCGCTGCCCGGCTGCGCGGGATCCCGGCCGCGCTGATGGAGGCCGACGCCCACCTGGGCCTCGCCAATCGCCTCGCGGCGCCGCTCGCGCGCCGCGTCTTCCTCGCCTTTCCGGTCGAGGGACGCACGGCATCGAAGTACCGGGTCACCGGTCGCCCGATCCCGGCGCGCTCGCGCCCGCTCCCGCGCGACGAGGCGCGCCGGCTCTTCGAGCTGCCCCCGGACGGGCCGGTCCTGCTCGTGTTCGGCGGCTCGCAGGGCGCGCGGAGCGTGAACGACGCGGTCGCCGCGGCGTTCGGCGAGGACGGGCCGGCGCTCCTCCACCTCTGCGGCGAACGGGATTTCGCGCGGCTGCGCTCGCTCGTCTCGCGGCCCGACTACCGGCTGCTCGCGTACACGAACGAGTTCGGGGCCGCGCTGGCCGCGTCGGACCTCGTGCTCGCGCGCGCGGGCGGCTCGGTCTGGGAGGTCGCGGCCGCGGGAAAGCCGGCGATCCTCGTCCCGTACCCGCACGCGACCGCGCTCCACCAGGACAAGAACGCGCGCTACTTCGAGGCGGCGGGCGGCGCCGTCGTCCTCGCGGACGCGGAGCTCGAGCGGATGCCCGGACTCGTCGCGTCGCTGCTGGCGGATCCCGGGCGGCTGGCCGCGATGGGCGAGGCCATGCTGCGGGCCGCGCGGCCGCTGGCGGCGGAGGAGATCGCGGAGGAGGTCGTGGCGCTTGCCGCCGCTCGCCGGTAGGAGGATCTGGCTCGTGGGGATCGGCGGCGCCGGCATGTCCGCGTACGCGCTCGTCGCGGCGGGGTTCGGCGCGGAGGTCGGCGGCTGGGACCGCAACGAGACGCCGTACCTCGGCCCCGTTCGAGCGGCCGGCGTCGACGTGCTGGTCTCGCCCGAGCCCGAGCCGCCGGCCGGGTTCGAGGTCTTCGTGTCGAGCGCCTACCCGTCGGCGCTCGGCCGGCCGCGGGCGGAGCTCCTCGCCGAGCTCGTCGCGCTGACGCCGTCGATCGTCGTCGCCGGCGCACACGGCAAGACGACGACGGCGGCGATGATCGCCTTCGCGCTCCGCGAGACCGACCGGGACCCGAGCTGGATCGTCGGCGGCGAGGTGCCCCAGCTCGGCGCGAACGCCGGCGTCGGAACGGGCTGGCTCGTGGTCGAGGGTGACGAGTCGGACCGTTCGCTCGAGGCGCTCCGGCCCGAGCTCGCCGTCGTCACGAACGTCGACCTCGACCACCACGCGACGTTCGCGTCGCGCGCCGAGGTCGCATCGCTGTTCGACGCGTGGCTCGCCGGCGTGCCGCGGAACGTGCGGGGCTGGGAGCTCGAGCCGTTCGCCGGCGAGCTCGGCGTCCCGGGCGATCACAATCGGCGCAACGCGGCGTGCGCACTCGCCGCGCTCGAGCTCGCGGGCGTGCCGCCGGAGGAGGCGCGCGCGGCGCTCGCCGGGTTCCGCGGAGCAAGTCGGAGATTCCAGACGGTCGGCCAGGCGCGCGGCGTCGTCGTGTTCGACGACTACGCGCACAACCCGGCCAAGGTCGCGGCCGCGATCGCGACCGCCCGCGCGGAAGCCTCCCGCCGCTCCGGCCGCGTGCTCGTCGTGTTCCAGCCGCACCTGTACTCGCGAACCCGGCACTCCGCCGTCGACCTGGCGCGCGCCCTCGCCGCCGCGGACGTCGTCGCGGTGACCGGCGTCTACGCGGCGCGCGAGGCGCCTGTCGACGGCGTGACCGGCAAGCTCGTCGTCGAGGCGCTCGCCCGCACCCGTCCGGGCTTCGGCCCCGCGTGGATGCCGTCCCTCGCCGCCGCCGCCCGCTTCGTCGCGCGGCAGGCACGACCCGGGGACGTCCTCCTGACCGTAGGCGCGGGCGACGTGGACGCCGCCGGCCCGTTGATCCTCGAGGCGCTCCGCTGAGCCCGACGTTCGTTCTCCGTCAGGCGGCGCGCCGTCACCCGCCGCGCCGCCGCGCGGGCACGTCGACCCCGGCGCCACCGTCCTTCCCCCTCCGGGGGAGCGAGCACCCCCTTTCGAAGCGTAGCCGTGAAAGTCGTACGGGTGTGTGCCGTGATTGAGTCAACTTCGTGACAAGGGACGTCGGGAGCCGCGAGCCCCCGGTCGAGGCCGCCGTGCGGCTGGCGGGGTTCACGACGATCGGGATCGGCGGTCCGGCTCGCGCCTTCGCGCGGCCGACGAGTCTCGGCGAGTTGCAGGGCGTGCTGGCACGGGCGGCCGAGCACGGGCTGCCCGTCGTTCCGATCGGGCTGGGGTCGAACCTCCTCGCGGCGGACGAGGGCGTCGACGCCGTCGTCGTGAAGCTGGCAGGGGAGCTCGCGACGGTGCGCGTGGAGGGCGACCTGCTGGTCGCGGGCGGCGGTGCGCCGAACGCGGTCTGCCTCCACCGCGCCCGCGCGGCCGGCCTCGGCGGCTTCGAGTTCGCCTGCGCGATCCCGGGCACCGCCGGAGGCGGCGTGCGGATGAACGCGGGCGCATACGGCGGCGACTGGGCCGACGTGCTCGCGCGTGCGCTCATCGTCGACGCGACCGGCGCGCGCTGGCTCACACGCGAGGAGCTCGACCTTTCCTACCGCCACTCCGCGCTCGCGCCCGGCCAGGTTGCGGCGGCCGTCGAGTTCCGCCTCGAGCGCCGGGACCCGGACGAGATCAGGTCGCTGATCGCCTCGCTGCAAGCCCAGCGGAAGGCGGCGCAGCCGACGAACCGCCGGACGTTCGGCAGCGTCTTCAAGAACCCCCCGCACGAGCTTGGCGCCGGTCGCATGCTCGAGGCGTGCCGCCTCAAAGGCTTCCGGATCGGCGGCGCCGTCATCTCGCCTCGTCACGCCAACTTCATCGAGAACGCCGGCGGCGCGACGGCGGCCGACGCGATCGCGCTGATGGCCGAGGCCCGCCGGCGCGCCGCGGATCAGTTCGGCGTCGAGCTCGAGCGTGAGGTCGAGCTGCTCGGCCCGCTCGAGCTCCCGCCGCTGGCGCTGTAGGAGGCGGCGCCGCCGCGTAGAAGTCCTGCGCGTGGCGGAGTGGGTGAGGGGCAGCGACGCAAGCTCCGCAGCGAGCGTGCTGCCCTTCGGACGCTCGACCCGAACTGCCGGCGGGCGGAGCGCCGCCAGCGGTGCAGCCCAGCGGGCGCGAGCGCGAAGCGCCGCCCGGACCGCTCGCGAGAACCTCGAGGGAGTGACCGCTGGCCGGAGCGGTGGCGCTCCTCCGGCACGCACCCGACGCGCGTCTGCCGGTACTCGGCGCCCCCGGACGCGGGTCGCTCGCCGCTTGCCGATCCGGTCGCTCCTCTCGGTGCTTGCGATCGTCGCGGCAGGCGCCGGCGCGTACGTGCTCGCACGCGAGACGTCGCTCTTCGCGGTCCGCGCCATCCAGGTGACGGGAGCGGGGCCAGAGGTCGGCTCGCACGTCCAGTCCGCCCTGGCTCCCCTCCTCGGTGCGAGCCTCGTCAGCCTCGACCGCGGCGAGGTCAGGCGTCGCGTCCTGTCGCTTCCCGACGTCGCCGCGGTGAGCGTCGACCGGGACTTCCCGCACACGCTCCGGCTCTCGGTACGACCCGAGCGGCCCGTCGCAGTCGCGCGGCAGGGCCGGCTCGCGTGGCTGGTCGCCGCCGACGGCCGCGTCGTCCAGGAGCTCGCGCGTCCGTACCCGCACCTACCGCGGGCCTGGCTACCTCGCGTCGCTCAGGTGTCCGTCGGCGCCACGCTCGGCGGCGAGCCCGGGGCCGCCATCCGAGCCATCGCACCGCTCGCCGCGCTCCGCTTCCCGGCCGAGGTCCGGTCGGTCGCAATCGACGAGGGCGATCTCGAGCTCCGGCTCAGCTCGGGGACGATCGTGAGGCTCGGAGACTCCGGCGATCTTCGCCTCAAGCTCGCCGTCGCCAAACGGATCCTCCCGCTCGTGCCCGGCGCGGCGTACGTCGACGTCAGCGTCCCGGAACGCGCGGTGGCGGACTCCAACCCTCAAGTCGTAGGTTGAGGTCGAGAGTTTTCGCCTGCATTTGCGCGCATTCCGCGTTGACAAGCGGTGAAGTCGGCCGTACCCTGATGCTCGATGTGGCACCTCGAAGGCCCACGCTCGACCACAGGTCTAGGTCGAGGCTAATCGAGAGTGAGTGAGCGATGAGAGATCAAGCAGGCAACTATCTGGCGGTCATCAAGGTCATCGGCGTCGGTGGCGGCGGCACGAACGCGGTCAACCGGATGGTCGACGCCGGGCTGAGCGGCGTCGAGTTCATCGCGGTGAACACCGACGCCCAGGCGCTGCTGATGAGCGACGCGGACGTCAAGATCCACATCGGCGCCCAGGCGACCCGCGGACTCGGTGCGGGGGCGAATCCGGAGGTCGGTCAGGCAGCCGCGATGGAGTCGCGCGACGAGCTCAAGGACTCGCTCAAGGGCGCGGACATGATCTTCGTCACCGCCGGCGAAGGCGGCGGCACGGGTACCGGAGCCGCGCCGATCGTCGCCGAGATCGGGCGCGAACTCGACGTCCTGACGGTCGGCGTCGTCACCCGACCGTTCGCGTTCGAGGGGCGGCGTCGCGCCGAGGTCGCGGAGAACGGGATCGACGCCCTGCGCGATCGCGTCGACACGCTGATCGTCATTGAGAACGACCGGCTGCTCCAGGTCGTCGAGCGGCAGACGTCCGTCATGGACGCCTTCCGGCTCGCGGACGACGTCCTCCGACAGGGCGTTCAGGGCATCACCGACCTGATCACGATCCCCGGGCTCGTCAACCTCGACTTCGCCGACGTGCGGACGATCATGCGCGACGCCGGATCGGCGCTGATGGGCCTCGGCACCGCGTCTGGCGAGAACCGCGCCGCGGAGGCGGCGAGGACGGCCGTGTCGTCGCCGCTGCTCGAGTCGTCGATCGAGGGCGCGACGGGCATCCTCCTGAACGTGACCGGCAGCAGCGACCTCGGCCTGTTCGAGGTCAACGAGGCCGCCGAGGTCGTCACGAGCGCCGCGGACGCGAACGCGAACATCATCTTCGGCGCGGTCATCGACGACGCGATGAAGGGCGTCGTCCGGGTCACCGTCATCGCCACCGGCTTCGGGCCGCAGCGTCGGCGGCGCGAGCGGCGCGGCTGGGAGGAGCGCGGAGGCGGCTCGAGCGGCCCGCGCGAGCCGGTGCCCGTCGGGCCGCGGCGCCCGAGTGGCGGCGGCGAGTTCGAGATCCCGGCCGAGGTGCTCGAAGTCCCGTCGTTCCTGCGCGACTCGTAACGCGCGGCCGTCGGCCGCGGCGGCGCCCGGCGCTTCGCGCCGGCGATGTTTGCAACTCCGCGCCAGCGGTATGACGTGTGTGCCCTCATGAAGGCCGGCCGCTAGAGCCGGCCCGCACGACCCGGTCCACCGCTCCGGCCTCACGGCCGGAGCGGCCCGTTGTGTGGCCATTTGCGTGCGGCGGTCAGGCGGCGCTCGACTAGCATCCCGCCCGTGCGGACGCTGAGACGGACGCCGTTGCACGACCGCCACGTCGCACTCGGCGCGAAGCTGGTTCCCTTCGCGGGTTGGGAGATGCCGGTCGAGTACGCCGGCGTCGGCGCCGAGCATCGGGCGGTGCGTGAAGGCTGCGGCGTCTTCGACGTGTCGCACATGGGCGAGCTGGAGGTCGAGGGTCCGCGAGCGCGCGAGGTGCTGCAGGCGGCGCTCTCGAACGACCTCGGTCGGATCGGCACGGGCCAGGCGCAGTACACGCTGCTGACGAACGAGCGCGGTGGGATCGTCGACGACCTGATCGTCTACGAGCTCGAGCCCGCGCGGTTCCTCCTGATCGTCAACGCCGGGAATCGAGAGACGGACTTCGAGTGGCTGAAGGAGCGCGAGCTACGGGGCTCCGACGTGCGCGACCTCTCAGACGAGTACGCGTTGCTCGCCGTCCAGGGCCCCCGATCGATCGAGCTCCTCGGCCTGGCTGACGCGAAGCCGTTCACGTTCGCGTACGGAGAGATCGGCGGGGTCGAGTGCTTCGTCAGCCGCACCGGCTACACGGGCGAGGCCGGCGTCGAGCTGATGGCCATGGCGGAGGACGCCGGGCCGCTCTGGGACCACGTCCTCGAGCGCGGCGCGACGCCCTGCGGGCTGGCGGCGCGCGACGGTCTGCGCCTCGAGGTCTGCTACCCGCTGCACGGGAACGACATCGGACCCGAGACCGACCCGATCTCGGCCGGGCTCGGCTGGGCCTGCGCTCTCGGCAAGCAGTTCGTCGGGGTCGACGCGCTCAGGCGGATCCGGGAGGAGGGCCCGGCGCGCAGGCTCGTTCCCTTCGTCATGGAGGAGCGCGCGGTCCCGCGGCACGGCATGCCGATCGTCGAGGGCGGCGAGGTGACGTCGGGCACGCACTCGCCGATGCTCGGGCGCGGCATCGGCATGGGCTACGTCCCGTCGGAGCTCGCACGACCGGGCCAGACGCTGACGATCGACGTCCGCGGCCGCGAGCGCCGCGCCCGGATCGTCGAGAAACCCATCTACAGGAGAGAGGAGCTTGGCCGTGGCGGGAACGGCAGCTGACGAGAGCTATCCGGACGACCTCCGATACCACCCGGAGCACGACTGGGCGCGGATCGAGGGCGACGAGGCCGTCCTCGGGATCACCTGGTACGCGCAGGACTCGCTCGGCGAGCTCGTCCATTACGAGCCGCCCGACGTCGGCTCCACGCTGACGAAGGACGCCGCGTACGGCGAGGTCGAGTCGGTGAAGGCCGTGTCCGATCTCGTCTCGCCGCTGTCGGGCGAGGTCGTAGCGGTGAACGAGACGGTGGTCGATCGGCCCGAGACCGTCAACACCGATCCCTACGGCGACGGCTGGCTCGTCCGCATCCGGCTCGCCGACGAGGGCGAGGTCGACGCGCTCCTGGACGCCCAGGCGTACCGGAAGCTCGTCGCCGAGCTCTAGCGCCCGGTCGTGGGCTACCTCTCACTCACCGATCGCGATCGGGCCAGGATGCTGGCGACCGTCGGCGTCCCTTCGGTCGAGGAGCTGTTCCGCGAGATCCCGACGGGCGTCCGCCTCGGCCGTCCGCTCGACCTCGAGCCGGCCCTCTCGGAGCAGGAGATCGTCTCGCACCTCGAAGAGCTCGCGGCCCGGAACGTGCACACGGGGGCCGAGCTGTCGTTCCTCGGCGCGGGCGCGTACGACCACTACGTCCCGGCGGTCGTCGACGCGGTCCTCTCGCGCGGCGAGTTCCTGACCGCGTACACGCCGTACCAGCCCGAGCTGAGCCAGGGTGTGCTCCAGGCGATCTTCGAGTACCAGACCGCGATCTGCGAGCTCACGGGCATGGACGTCTCGAACGCTTCCGGCTACGACGGCACGACGGTCGCCGCCGACGCGTGCTACATGGCCAAGCACGCGACGGGCCGGTCGAAGGTCGTCGTCTGCGAGACGGTGAACCCGCAGGTCCGCCAGGTCGTGAAGACCTACGCACCCGGCTTCGGGCTCGAGGTCGTCGAGGTGCCGTATCACGGCGGCACGACCGACCCCGACCGGGTCGCAGACGCGGCGGCCGACGCGGCGGCCGTCATCTTCCAGCAGCCGAACTTCTTCGGCTGCCTGGAGCCTGCGCCCGAGCTCGCGGCTGCCGCGAATGAGGCCGGAGCGCTACCGGTCGCGCACGTCGACCCGATCTCCCTGGGCGTGCTCGAGGCGCCCGGCCGGTACGGGTGCGCCATCGCCGTCGGCGAGGGACAGGGGGCGGGCAACTTCCTGTCCTACGGCGGACCGCACTACGGTTTCCTGGCCGCACGCTCGGACCTCATCCGCCGGATGCCCGGGCGAATCGTCGGCGAGACCACAGACGCCGCGGGCAAGCGCGGCTATGTCCTCACCATGCAGACCCGCGAGCAGCACATCCGCCGTGAGAAGGCGACGTCGAACATCACGACGAACCAGACGCTCCTCGCCCTCGGCGGTCTCGTGTACCTCACATGGCTGGGTCCGCACGGACTCCGCGAGTTGGGGGAGACCTGCACCGGGCTCGGCGAGTACGCGAAGGAGCGGCTCGGGCTTCCGCTGGTGTTTCCGAATCAGACAACGTTCAAGGAGTTTGCCGTCCGCGTCGGACGGAATGCCCGAGACGTGATCCGAGAGGCGCGCACGCGGGGAGTGCACCCCGGGTATCCGCTCGGCCGCGACTACCCGGGGCTCGACGACGCGCTGCTCGTCTGCGTGACGGAGAAGCGCAGCCCGGCCGACATCGACCGGGTCGCCGACGTGCTCGAGGAGGTGGCCGACCGATGAAGTTGATCTACGAGCGCTCCCAGCCGGGCCGGCGCGCCTCGACGCTTCCGCGCCACGACGTCACGCCGGCCGACATCCCGGAGGGCCTCGGCCGCATCGAGCCGCCGCGCCTGCCGGAAGTCGCCGAGTCCGAGCTCGTCCGCCACTTCACCGAGCTCTCGTCGCGCAACTTCGGCATCGACACGGGCTTCTACCCGCTCGGCTCGTGCACGATGAAGTACAACCCGCGCGTCAACGAGCGCGTCGTCGCGCTGCCCGGGTTCCGAGACCTGCACCCGCTGCAGGAGGACGAGGGTGCGCAGGGCGCGCTCGAGCTCGAGTGGCGGCTCGAACGGATCCTGGCGGAGGTCTGCGGGCTCGACGCCGTCTCGCTCCAGCCGGCGGCGGGCTCGCAGGGCGAGCTGACGGGACTCATGCTGATCCGCGCCTACTTCGCCGAGCGCGGCGAGCTCGAGCAGCGTCGGCGCATCGTCATCCCCGACACGGCGCACGGCACGAACCCAGCGAGCGTCACGATGGCGGGCTTCGAGCTCGCGGGCGTCAAGACCGATGCCCGCGGCAACATCGACGTCGACGACCTGCACGCGAAGGTCGACGAGCGGACGGCGGGGCTCATGCTCACGAACCCGTCGACGCTCGGCCTCTTCGACGAGAACATCGAGGAGATCGAGCGCGTCTTCCACGGCGCGGGCGCGCTCATGTACTACGACGGCGCGAACCTGAACGCCGTCTGCGGCATCTCCAGGCCGGGCGACATGGGTTTCGACGTCGTCCACATCAACCTGCACAAGACGTTCTCCCAGCCGCACGGCGGCGGCGGGCCCGGCGGCGGGCCGATCGCCGTCCGCGAGCTCCTGGAGCCGTACCTGCCGGTGCCGGCGGTCGTCCGCGACGGAGACGGGTTCCGGCTCGACTACGACCGGCCCCGCTCGATCGGGCGGGTGCGCGGCCACACCGGCCCGTTCGGCGTGTTCGTGCGCTCGTATGCGTTCATGCGCGCCTACGGGCCGGCGCTTCGGGACATGTCCGAGGCCGCCGTGCTGAACGCGAACTACCTGCTGGCCCGGCTCCGCGACGCCTACGAGCTGCCGTACGACCGTCTGTGCATGCACGAGTTCGTCCTCTCGGGCCGCCGGCTGAAGCGCGACCACGGCGTGACGACCCTCGACGTCGCGAAGCGGCTGATGGACTACGGCTTCCACCCGCCGACCGTGTACTTCCCGCTCGTCGTGCCGGAGGCGCTGATGATCGAGCCGACGGAGACCGAGTCGGCCGAGACGCTCGACGCCTTCGCCGATGCGATGCTCGCCATCGCGCGCGAGGCGGAGACCTCGCCGGAGCTGCTGAAGGGCGCCCCCGAGACGCAGGTCGTCGGGCGGCTCGACGAGGTGAAAGCGGCTCGGCGCGGGATCGTCAAGTACGGCTTCGACGAGCATCCGGACCTCGAAGCGGAGTTCGCGGCGGAGCCGGCCGGGTCGCGCTAGGCGGAGCGCGGGTTCGCCGTCAGCCGCGGACCGGCACGAGCAGGACGATCAGCGTGAGCCAGGCGGCTGCGACGACGAGCATGCGCATGCGACGACCGTAGTCGCGGCTTGTTAAGCGTTACGGTCCGCGTCCGTTAGAAGGTCGTTAAGTCGCCTCGAGCGCCGGCCGGGCGGCGGCGAGCCGCGCGAGAGCGTCGTCGGTCCACGGGCCGGCGTTGATGACGACCGCGTGGTCGATCCCAAGCCCCGCGAGCGGGGCGCAGCGATCGACGAAGTCGTCGGCGGCCTCGTCGCGGCCGAGGCGGGTGCTCACGGTCTTCTCGATCTCGCCGAGCGGCCGGCCCGCGTCGTCGCAGTGCCGCTCGAGGACCGCCAGCTTGCGCCTGATCGTCTCGCCGCCGTCCGGGATGTCGAAGAGGTTGCACGCGTCCGCGTACTGCGCGACCAGGCGGAGCGTCTTGCGCTCCCCGACCCCGCCGACGAGGATTCGCGGGTGCGGTCGCGAGAGCGGCCGCGGGCTCGCGATCGGCCGCTCGAGCCGGTGACGCCGGCCCTCGAACGGGGCGTCGTCGCCGGCCCACATCCGGTGGGCGAGGCGAAGGAGATCCTCGAGGTGCTCGAACCGCTCGGCCGTCGGCGGGAGCGGGAGTCCCAGCATGCGCGCCTCGTCGCCGTGGTAGCCGGCGCCGACGCCGAGCCACGCCCGGCCGCCGGAGAGGACGTCGAGCGTCGTCACGGCCTTGACGAGCAGTGCCGGAGGGCGGAACGTCGCCGCGGTCACCATCGTCCCCAGCCGCACGCGGCTCGAGCGCCCGGCGAGGTAGCCGAGCGTCGTGTACGCCTCGAGCATCTCCTGGTCGAGCGCCGTGTCGGGCGCGGCCTGCAGGAGATGGTCGGAGACCCAGACGGTGTCCAGTCCGGCCTCGTCCGCCGCCTCGACGACCTCCGCGAGGTGCCGGCTCAGCTCGGGGGCGCCGCCGGGCCAGCTGTAGTCCGTGATGCTGATGCTGAGGCGCACGTCCGGCCGTCCGTTGCCGCGTTCGCGGATCTGGAAACCGGGCTAACGGCAGCGCCGGCCGAAGCCGAAGCGGACGGTCGCGCTGCGGTTCCCGACCTGGAAGACGAGCGGGACGCACTCCGAGCGCTCCCGCAGGAAGAACCCGCCCGCGTAGCCCAGCCACTCGCCGGGCCACTGCGGGCAGCCGGCGATCCGCAACGCCGCGAGGAAGCCGGTCCGATTGCCCCACGTGATCGCGGCGCGGCTACGCCGCGCAGGCGGGACGACGATCGTCACGGGAACGCGGCCCGCGAGGACGAAGAGGCCCGCCATCTGCCACCACGGCCACCCGCGCTCGCCCGATGCCGTCGCCGCCGGAAGCGTCGCCGGCGGAGCAGACACCCGACCGAGGACGACGCGATAGCCGCCGTCGCGTCCGGTGCGCTCGGTGCCCGCCACTTCGCCGCACGGCACCGTCGGAGTGAACGGCGGCGTGCCGCGGGCGCCCGCGACGGCCGACGCCGCGGCGGCGGCGACGATCGCTACGCCGAGCCGCCGAACGGCGGGTCCGAGCCTCGCTGGCCGCCGTTCCCGGAGTCCGGCCCGAGGAACGGATAGCGGTAGTCGGTCGGCGGGACGAACGTCTCCTTGATCGTCCGCGGCGACACCCAGCGGATCAGGTTCCACAGCGAGCCCGCCTTGTCGTTCGTCCCGGACGCGCGCGCGCCGCCGAACGGCTGCTGGCCGACGACGGCGCCGGTCGGCTTGTCGTTCACGTAGAAGTTGCCGGCTGCGTACTGGAGCTCGCGGCCGGCCTGCTCGATCGCGTCGCGGTCACGCGCGAAGATCGCGCCGGTGAGCCCGTACGGCGCCGACTCGTCGACGAGGCGGAGCGTGTCCTGCCAGCGGTCGTCCGGGTAGACGAACGTCGTCACGACCGGCCCGAAGAGCTCGTCGCGAAGCAGGCGGGCGTCCGGGTCGTCGGTCTTGATCACGGTCGGCTCGACGAAGAAGCCCTCGCTGTCGTCGGTGCCGCCGCCGACGAGGATCTCGTAGCCGTTCGCGCGCGCCTCGTCGATCGCCTCACGCTGCGTCCGGAACGAGCCCGCGTCGATGACGGCGCCCATGAAGTTCGAGAAGTCGGCGACGTCGCCGACGCGGATCGTCGCGACCTCGTCGGCGAGGCGCTCCCGGAGCTCCGGCCACAGGCTCGCCGGCGCGTAGACGCGCGAGGCGGCCGAGCACTTCTGGCCCTGGTACTCGAACGAGCCGCGGACGACGGCCGTCGCGAGCGAGTCGACGTCCGCGCTCGGGTGCGCGAGGATGAAGTCCTTGCCGCCCGTCTCGCCGACGATCCGCGGGTAGTTCCGGTAGCGCTCGATGCTCCGGCCGACCGTCTTCCACATCCCCTGGAAGACGGCGGTCGAGCCGGTGAAGTGGATGCCGGCGAGCTCCCGGCTCGCGAGAGCGGCGTCGCCGACCGCGGCGCCGGGGCCGAAGACGAGGTTGATCACGCCCGGCGGCAGGCCGGCCGCCTCGAGCACCTTCAGGGTGTAGTAGGCGGAGAGGGCGGCCGTCGACGCCGGCTTCCAGACGACGGTGTTCCCCATCAGCGCGGCCGAGGTCGTCAGGTTGCCGCCGATCGCGGTGAAGTTGAACGGGCTGACGGCGAAGACGAAACCCTCGAGCGGCCGGTACTCGAGCCGGTTCCACACGCCTGCGGACGAGACCGGCTGCTCCTCGTAGAGCCGCGTCATGTAGGCGGGGTTGAAGCGCCAGAAGTCGATCAGCTCGGCCGCGGCGTCGATCTCGGCCTGATGCGCGGTCTTCGACTGGTTGAGCATGGTCGCCGCGACGAGGGTCGAGCGCCAGGGGCCGGAGAGGAGCTCGGCCGCGCGCAGGAGGACGGCCGCCCGCTGCTCCCAGGACGTCCGCGACCAGTCGCGCCAGGCGTCGGCGGCGGCCGCGATCGCGCGCTCCACCTCGGCCGGGCCGGCCTGATGGACGTCGGCGAGGACGTGCTCGCGCCGGTGCGGCATCACCGTCTGCGCCAGGTTTCCGGTCCGGACTTCCTCGCCGCCGACGATGCACGGGAGCTCGGGGCGCTGCCCCTCCAGCTCGGCGAGGCGCCTGCGCAGCTCTGCGCGTTCGGGCGACCCGGGCGCGTAGTCCTTGACGGGCTCGTTCGCGGGAGGCGGTAGCCGGAAGATCCCGTGCGTGCCCACGTCGGGATCTTAGAGCGCGTCGCCTCCGCCGGGCCTGCGTCTCGTCCGCGCCGGAGCGCGTCCGCCCGAGACGTGCTCGGGAGGGCGTAACCTCCGTGCCGTGGCGGAGTTCGTCGCGTACGCCGCGGACGGGTGGGGAGTCGGGGAGCTCTGGTTCGAGGACGGCGTGCTCGCGTGGCACGAGCTGCCGCGGCCGAAGGCGGACGCCGCATCATCCGGAGGGCCGGCGGCGGCGAGCAGGGCCCACCCGCTCGCGCGGCGGATGGCGGCCTACTTCGACGGCGACCGCGGGGGCTTCGCCGACGTCGAGCTCGACCTCTCGTGGTGCACGCCGTTCCAGCGGGCCGTCGCCGAGGCGCTGCGGGCCGTCCCGTACGGCGAGACGGTCACCTACGGCGAGCTGGCCGCGCTCGCCGGGCACCCGAACGCCCACCGCGCGGCGGGGACGTTCTGCGCGCACAACCGGACGCCGCTCGTCCTGCCGTGCCACCGCGTCGTGTCCGCCGGCGGGCTCGGCTCGTACGGGTCGCTCGGCCTCGAGTACAAGCGGCGCCTGCTGGAGCTCGAAGGTGCTCTCTGAGGAGGCGCGCGCGGAGCTCGCCGCGATCGCGCCGCTCCGCCGCTGCGACCGCCTCGCCGAGCTCTCGGGGCTCTTCCACACGGCCGGCCGCCTCCACCTCCACGGGCGCGGCGAGCTGTCGCTCGACCTCGACGTCGCGAGCGCGGCGGTCGCCCGCCGCGCCTTCCGGCTGCTCCGGGAGCTCGGGCTCGCGTCGGAGGTCTGGACGTACGAGGAGCACGCGTTCGCGCGGCCCGTGCGGTACCAGCTGCGGGTCGAGGGCGCCGGGGACGCGCTCGCCGTCCTGCGCGAGGCCGGCGTGCTCGGCCCGGGCGGGCGACCGCTCCAGCGGCCCCCGAAGCGCGTGGCGGGGAGGGGCTGCTGCCGGGCCGCCTACCTGCGAGGCGCGTTCCTGGGCGGCGGCTCGGTCACGCCGCCTCCGTCGGGTCACCTCGAGGTGCGCACGCCCACGCTCGACGGCGCCGAGTTCCTCTCGTGGGTGGGCGCGTGCGAGGGGATCGACCTCCGCGCCCGGGTCCGCGCGCGCTACTCGATCGCCTATGCGAAGGGCGCCGAGACGATCGCCGACGCGCTCGCGTTCGCGGGCGCGAGCGAGGCCGCGCTCGCGCTCGACGAGCACGCGGTCGTGGCCGCCGCGCGCTCGCAGGCGAACCGGCTCGCGAACGCCGACCACGCGAACCTCGTCCGCCTGAGCCGGGCCGCGCACCGGCAGCTGCGCGCGCTGGCCCGGCTCGAGCGCGACGGCCGGCTCGGCGAGCTGCCCGGCCCGTTGCGCGAGATGGCCGAGCTCCGGCTGCGGAATCCGAGCCTCTCCGTTCGCGAGCTCGCCTCGAAGTGCCGCCCGCCGGCCACGAAGGCGACCGCCTACCGGCGGCTCCAGCGGCTCGCCCGGCTCGCGGAGGATTGAGGCACGGGGAAGCGTCCTCGCGCGCACGTTCGGGTTACTGTCCGCACAAGGTTCTGTCGAATGGACGGAGGACTCGGTATGGCAGGTATCCGCATGCTCGTCGTCGTCCTCGTGGCCGCGGTCAGCGTGCTGGCGGGCGCAGGCTCGGCGAGCGCGTCGACATTGTTCAGGACGTTTGTCGCACCGGTGACGGGGAGCGATGCGAACGACTGCAGCCGAGCGGCGCCTTGCTCGACGTTGCAGCGGGCGGTCAACCAGTTGCAGGCGCACGGCACGGTGACGGTGCTCGAGTCCGGAGTCCTCGGGCAGGGGGCGACGATCACGAAGGCGGTGACGGTCAACGTCCCCGCCGGGATCGACGCCGGCCTCTCCCGCTCGACCGGGACGCTGCTGCTCGTGAGCGCCCCGAGCGACGCGATCGTGACGATCAACGGGATGAGCTTCGACGGCCACGGCAGCGCCCAGTACGGGATCCACTACACCTCGGGGCTCGCGCTCTTCCTGAACCGCGTCCAGATCACCGACTTCGGAGCCAACAGCGACGGCGTCTTCGAGGACGCCGGCGCCGTCAACGTCCATCTCAAGGTCTCCCTCGACGACTCGTTCATCGCCGGGGCGACCTTCGGCGTCGACGCGGAAGGATTCGGCTCGACCAGCACCGCGTTCCTCTCGATCGACCATTCGCGTCTGCGCGGAAACGGAAGCGAGGTCGTTGTCGAAGGCACCGCTCGGGCGTTGATCGCCAACGCGGTCCTCGCCGGGAACGGAGTCGGCTTCGGCTTGCTCGTGCGGACCGGTGCCGCCACGGCCACGATCGTCGGATCGATGATCTCCGACAACAACTTCGGGATCGGCACCGAGGGGACGAAGATCTACGTCAGCCGCTGCATGATCGCCGGCAACAACACCGGCCTCGACGTCTCGGCCGGCGGCCTGATCTACACCGGTGGTGACAACGTCCTGATCGGCAATGGCACCGACGGCAGCTTCAACGGAGGCCCGATCCCGCTCAGATAGCCGCCAGACAGCCGATACCAGTCTCGCCTCCACGCGCGGTAGCAGCCGCGCGTGGTCGTGCGCACGCCGATGCTCAGCCGCCCCGGTCCGATCCCGGCGGCCGTGGACGGATCAGAGGTGGCGCGGGTCAAGGTCGGCCGTCTTTCCCGTGGGCGGTTGCCTCTGCCGGCGCTGACGGACGACCAAACGCCGGCAAGGGCGCCGGATCGAGCTGTTCGCGAGCCCGAGCTGCGACGCGTCGGGCGGGTGAGGGGAAGGTGTTCCCTCGGTTCGGCGACGGCCGACGACCGACGGCAGCGGGAACGGGGGGGTGCTCGACATCGGTGGTCACAGCCCGTAGCTCGCCATCGTTCGCAGAGCCGGCGCAGGCTCCGATCCTCCTTCAGCGGCGCGAGCGCGACGCCTTGAGTGGTACGCGCTGCCCATCGGTTCGTCCAACCAGGCCCATGACCAGCTACCGCGACGACGAACAGAAAGTCGGCACTCCCTTTAAAGACCGCGCAGTGAACCGCTACGGGAACGTCGCAGGCTCCAGTCCCTGAACGCATAGCTCAGGTCAGGCACAGGGAAGAGATTCCCCAGCCCGGCGCGGCGCCGAGCGGCGCGCTGACAGTGGCGGCGTGACTCCCAGCGGAGGGGCGACCAGCCTCGATCGGGCCGATTCGACGGTTTCGCGGCCCGCCGCCGGCCGGCAGCTCCGCGCGCCCCTCCGGGTTCGCTCCGCAGCCAGCCGGCGAACGAGAACGCCGTCCTCGGAACTCGATCTTCCGCAACTGCACGAGCGGCATCTTCCTCGGCGGCGCCAACGACGGCCAGCCGACACCGTCGATCGCCGACCTCGTCGCCGGCAGCACGACGACGACGCTGACGGTCTCGCTCGCGGGCGGGCAGGCGTCGGCGAGCTACCGGTTCGAGGAATTCGCGAACCCGTTCTCCGATCCGTCGGGGGCGGGCGAGGGCAAGACGTTGCTCGCGACGAAGACGGTGGCGTCCGACTCGAGTGGCAACGCGCAGACCGAACTGCGGCTTCACGCCCTAGCGCGCGCTCTTCAGCGCGCCCCGTGTGACGGTCGGCCTCGCGCTTCGCGAGCTCTCGCCGCTTGGCGCTTCTCCTTCCCGCGTGCGAGGGCGCGCTCGATCGACGCAAGCCGCTCGACGACCTCGAACAGCGGCGGCGGCGTCGCCGGCTCGGTCACCGGGTCCTGCCGGCGCCGCTTGCTGGCGCGCGGCGCCAGGATCCGCCCGCAGCGCGAGCCCTTGTGCGTCCGGGAGCTTGCACCGCGTGGGCGATCTCGGCCCGCCGCCCACGATCCGGCCCGGCCGCCGGCCGCCGAGCGGCACCCCCTCACCCCCGACCGAGCGACGCAATTCGCGGTCGGCCCTGTGGCCACTGGTCGGGGCGGCGCGTGCGCTGGGTCGAGCGCCGGTTCGCAAGCATTCGGTAAAGACGGTTCGGGATCGGATTCTGCGGAGGGTCGGGCGGAAATCTCTTTGTCTGAAGCGGCAACTCCGGCGATGTGAAAGGGAGGCTCGAAGATGTCGACGCAGACGCACAGGAGCAGGCTCGCGATCGTCGCGGGCATGGCGGCGGCGGGTCTTGCAGCCGTCTCGGTGTTGGCGGGGAGCGGTTCCGCTGCTGCCTCGGCGGCGCCGAAGAACACGAGTAAGCCAACGATCTCCGGGCCGGCCCGGGTCGGGGCTGTCCTGAAGGGTGATCCGGGGAGCTGGAAGAGCGGCTCGACCGTCAGGTTCTCGTTCCACTGGCAGCGCTGCAACGAGAACGGCGGCTCCTGCCGCAACATCGGAGGCGCGACAGGGAGGGAGTTCACGGTGCGCGTCTCCGATGTCCGGCACCGCTTGCGGCTGCTGGTCGCGGCCACCAATCGCGGCGGGAGGCAGAGAGCTGTCTCCGATCCGACCGGGGTGGTACGGGGCGCCTCGCCGGCCCCGAAGCCGAGGCCGAAGCCGAAGCCGTCGGCGGGCGGCTGTAAACCGGTCGCGGATGTTTCGTTGCCGAACCAGTTGCTGGTCGACCAGATCCGGTACAGCCCGTCGGTGATCCGAAGCAGGAGCGAGCCGCTCGTGGCGCGTTTTCACGTCGTCGCGACGGCGGGTGGTTGCGTTTCGGGCGCGCTCGTCTATGCCGTCGGTGTCCCCTTCGACCGGCTCTCGAAGGCCGCGGAAACGCCGACCGGTGGCGACGGCTGGGCGACGATCAGCTTCCACGTCCTTCCGACGTTCCAGCTGAGAAGAGGGAACCTGGTCGTGATCTTCGTCCGTGGCCGCAAGCCCGGCGACAGCGTCCTCGCCGGCGTCTCGACGCGCCGGCTCGTCTCAGTCCGCGTCGGATAGCTCCGCCGTCGACGAACGACGCGAGAGGCGGGGCTCCGGGCCCCGCCTCTGCTCTTCCGGCGCACGACGTCCCTCTTTGACGATCCGAGCCGCTCCGTTCCCGAACCTGAGTCATCGAGTCGTTCTGCGCGCACGCACTCGGCTACGTGAGGAAGCCTTTCGACCCGGTTGCGCTTGCCGCGCTCACAGCCGGCCTTGGGCCGCCGGCCATTCTGCACGGCACCTTCCCGGGAGGGAGGACGACCGTGCAGAGCTCAACGAGGACAGAGGGGACCGTTCGTCGGCTCGAACGGCCAGGCCTCGCGTCTGAGGGTCTTCAGAAGGGGTGGGCGAGGCGGCGGCCGCTCTCCGTGCTCGGCGTGTGGTTGAGCTGGTAGCGGTGGTGGAGGGACGCCTCGTCCGCGTGCGAGAGCTCGTCGCCCTGCAGCTCGATGTCGGGCGCCGCCTTCACCTGCTCCTCCGTGACCGTCACCTGGAGGTTGTCGGGGCCGATTGTGATCGCGGCGAGCGGCGCGAAGGTCAGGTGGCGGCCGATGAAGCCCTCCTTGACGGCGCGGTCGACGTTCGCCGCGGAACCGTCTCTCGCCGGCTCAGGCTTGCTCTTCGTCTCGCTGCTCGGCGGCGGGAAAGTCGATGCTGACGGTTTCGTCCTGGCGGCGCTCCTCGATCTTGCCGCGCTGGGTGAGGGCGCGTTTGTCCGCTCGCGTCGCGGGCTGCTCGATCATCAGCGAGAAGCTGCGCGGCCAGAGCCGCCTCGTTGCGACGACGTTCGCCTCGGCGGCGAGCAGGGTGATGTGCGCGGCGAGGTAGAGCCAGGAGAGCAGCCCGATCACGAGCGCGAACGTGCCGTAGACGTTGCCCGCATCCTTCAAGACGTGGCCGACGTAGTAGCCGCCGAGCGTCTGCAGGACCTCGTAGAGGATGCCGGCGCCGATCGCGCCGCCGCGCAGCTGTCGCCAGCCCACCTCGCGCGCCGTCAGCAACCGGAAGCCGGCCCAGAAGAGGCCGATGTCGAGCGCGGTCGAGAGCGCGATCGAGCCGATCTTCCAGCTGAGCCCGAATCCGGCCCCGATCGTGGCGAGGCCGGCCAGGATCGTGGTCGCCAGCGCGCCGCCGCCGAGTAGGAGCAGCAGCAGCAGCGCCCGTCCGCGCGCACGCAGCGGGTCCGGCCTGCGCTTGAACGGAACCCCCCAGAGATGGTTCATCGCGTTCTGGGAAGCGAGGAAGACTCCCATCCCTGCCCAGAGCGCGGCGGCGAGACCGAGCCCCAGCGCGAGCGTGCTTCCGTGCAGCGAGTGGAGGCGCAACTCGGGCCCGATCACCGGAAACTGCCCGAGCGCGGAATCCACGATCGACTGGTAGAGGCGGCGGTGGTCGCGAAGGACGAACCCGAGCACGGTCGTGAGCACCAGCAGCAGCGGGAAGATCGCGAAGAACGCGTAGTAGGTGATCGTGGCCGCCAGGTAGCCGCCCTGGTCGTCCGAGTACTTCTGGAGCACCGCCAGCGGGAAGCCGAGCCAGCGATGCCGCTGCTGGAAGCCGTCAAAGGCGCTGTAACCCTTCCCGAACCCGCTCACATCAGCCTCCCGAGCCTCTCGCCCAAAAGGTAAATCCCGTGGGCGCCCCGGGCCGACCCGGGATGGTGCTCAGCAGGCACGGCCCGGGCGACGCCAACAGGCCGACCTGCCGGCCGAGGTCTCCGAACGAGGTGCTCGCGCTCGGCGTGGACGACCGCTCGAACAGCGCCGCCTCGCCGAGGGCCCGGCCGGGCGGCACAGGCGTCCGGGCCCTCCCGGCACCTCATTGTCCCAGCAGGATCGCACGGGCGGGAGGTCCGGACCCCTTTCGGGGGCCGAAGGCGGCCGCAAGACTTGCGGCGCGTCGGCGGCCGAAGTGCGTGCGCAGCCTCACCGAGGGCCTCTGGCGGTCGAACGGCTGCCGGCAGTCGCCCGAACGGGCTGGGCCGAGGCACGGCGGGCGGGACCTTCGCGGCCCCGCCCGCCTCACGGGTTACTGGAGCGGCCCGGGTGTGAACCGGGTGCAGCTGGTGACGGCGCCCGCTGCGGTGTCGCGGTCGCACGAGAGGCCGAGCCAGCGGACGGTCGCGCCGGCGAAGTTGTCGCCGGCGCCGTTCACCGGCTCGATCAGCTGGCTGAAGACGTAGACGTCCCTCCAGAGCGCCGAGGCGCAGCGGTAGATCTCCTTGTGCAGCTTGATCGTCTTGAGGATCTTCCCGTCCCTCGTGCGCACGGTGTTCATGACGACCGGATCGAGGAGGCTTCCCTGGAGGCTGCAGCCACCCAGGTTGGGCGCCTGACCGGCCGACAGCGGCACCTTGCTCGCGGCGCAGGCCACGGTCGTCGCCTGCGCCGTGCTCGCCTTGTCGCAGGTGCTGGCGAACACGTTCGCCGCGAGGAAGGGAAGGCTGCTCCCACTCTGCCTGTCGATCACCTCGACGAAGGTCTGAAGGTCGCGAGTGAACGGTGCCCCGGCGCCCGTGTTGCAGCTGAGGATGTCCTTCTCGAGCGCGACCGACTTGACGAGCAAGCCGGCGGCGACGGTGTTCTGGTCGATCTTCGGGATGACCGGGCCTTGCGTGTCCGTACAGTTGAAGCTGCCGGGCGGGTTGATCGACTTCGACGGCGTGAAGCGGACGCAGCCGGTCAGCGTCCCCTCGTCGCGGTTCTGGTTGCAGAACAGGCCGAGCCAGCTGAAGGCCGGATCGTCGATGTCCTGGAGGTTCGGGTGCAGCGGCTCGAGCAGCTGGGTGAAGAGGTAGAGGTCGTCGTTTCGCGTGTTGTTGTCGCAGTAGAACTGCTCCTTGTCGAGCTCGGTCGTCTTGACGAAGAGGCTGTCGTCGGTCGCGACCGTGCTCATCGCGATGTTCTCGTTCCGCGGACTGCACTGCGTGGCATTCGGTCCGGGCCCCTTCGGGGCGTCGATCGCCGACTTCCCGCAGGTGACCGAGGCGGTGGCCGTCAGACGCTTGTCGCAGGTGACCGTCATGACCTTCGCCGACACGAACCCGACGGTGCCGCCCGTCTCCCGCCCGACCAGCTCGACGAACGTCTCGAGGTCTCTGGTCGCGGTCGGACTGCTCGGCGAGTCCTGGCAGGCGAAGATGTCCTCCTCCATCGCCACCGACTTGACGAGCGCACCCGTCGCCGAGCTGTTCAGCTCGAGCGGGAACCCCGGCTCGTTCAACGGCGAACAACTCTGAAACGCAGCCCGCTTTCCGATCCCCGGCTCCGCGCCCGCGACGGCGAACGGCACCGCGATCGCGGCGACGAGCCCGAGCGCGACAGCGCTCGCAACAGCCGACCGGACCCGAACGATCCTCCTCTTCATCTACCGCCCCTCTCCCTCGATTCGACCCCGCGAGCCAAGGCTGGCAGCGACCTCCACAAGCGTCAAGACCACCGCGCCTGCACGCGCGGAACTCGAAGCCGACGAGACGGGTCCGTCGCCGCCGGCAAGGGTCACGGGACGCGATCCACCACTCGAACGAGGTACGCCTGCACGCCCGCCACACCGCACGACCCGGGTGCCGCTCGACGGCTACCTGCGCCACGGCGGCTGCTTCTACCGGGAGCCGGAGCGGCTCGTGCACGAGCGGGTCGACGAGCTCGCCGGGCGCGAGCGCGACGTCCAGCCCTTCGAGCGCGACAAACGAGCCGAACTCGCGTCGAAGCCCGGAGAGGACGACGCGGGCCATCAGCCGCGGGCCCTGCCACCGCGGGCTCGCCTCGCCAGGCGAGCGCGAGCATCGGCGCCATCAGACCGTTCGTGCGGCACGCGACCGACACGCCCAAGTCGCAAGCGGGCCACGGGACGATCGCAGTCGGCGCGAAGCTCTCGTCGGAGCTGTTCGAGCATCGGCGGCTCTCCGCGTTCGATGGCGACGACGAGTTCGTGTTCGCGAACCCGAGGACGGGCCGGCCGTCCGACCTCCGCCGCTACGCCGAGGTCCCGCGGCTGGCGCTTACTCGGGCCGGCGTCGACGGCTACCGGAGGGCGTGCCACGACTTCCACCACTCGTCGATCACGAACGCGGCCGCTGCGGGCACGAGCCCGGAGGCGCTGATGAGCCGAGCAGGCCACTCGTCCTACTCGACGACCCGCCTCTACATCGACCTGGCTGGCGAGCGGTTCCGCGAGGACGCCGACCGACTCGAGCGGAGGCTGTGGGGCGACCCCGGTACCAAGACGCCGACCCGCCGGCTCGGAAGCAGACGGGAGAAGCTCAGAGCCGGCTAATCAAGCTGGCCTGAAGGATCAGGGGCGGAGGGACTCGAACCCCCGGCCTACGGTTTTGGAGACCGCCGCTCTACCAGCTGAGCTACGCCCCTAGGCGCCCCGATTGTATCGGCGGCCGGGCTAGATTCCTCGAGTGGCGGCTCGGTCGCAGCGGCGCGCGCTGACGGCGCTCTTCGCCGTGCTCGCGGTCGCGTTCGGAGGCATCGCGTACGCCGCCGCGGGGGCTGGCCAGTGGGTGATCGTGGTCGCTGCGGCCGCCGTCGGCGGCTGGCTGGCGAGCCTGGCGGCCCGGGGGCTCCGGGCTCGCTGAGCCTGCCTCGCCGGGCGGACTCGTATTCTTCGCGCGTGGCCGACGATGCCCAGGCGCTCTTCCGGGACTACAGGCGGCTTCGCGATCGGGGTCCGGAGGAGGCGCAGCCGCTGCGCGACCGGCTGATCATCACGTACGCGCCGCTGGTGAAGTTCGTCGCCGGCCGCCTCGGCAGCGGCCTGCCGGCGCACGTCGACGAGAACGACCTCGTCTCGTACGGCCTCCTCGGGCTGATCGGCGCGATCGAGCGATACGACCCCGACCGCGACGTGAAGTTCGAGACGTACGCGATCGCGCGCATCAAGGGCTCGATCATCGACGAGCTGCGCGCGATGGACTGGGTGCCGCGCTCCGTTCGCGCGCGTGCGCGGGACATCGAGCGCGCGATCGCGAAGCTCGAGGCGAAGCTGCACCGGGCGCCGAGCGACCAGGAGATCGCGCAGGAGGTGGGCGTCTCCGAGGAGGAGCTGAACGACAGCCTCACCGACATCTCCCGCTCGTCGATCGCGGCGCTCGACGAGCTGTGGACGATCTCCTCGAGCGGCGGCGACCAGGTCGCGCTGATCGACACGATCGAGGACACGTCGGAGCCGGACCCGCAGGGCGCGCTCGCGGTCAGCGAACGGCGCGAGGCGCTCGGCGACGCGATTGCGCGGCTGCCCGAGCGCGAGAAGATCGTGATCACGCTCTACTACTACGAGGAGCTGACCCTGCGCGAGATCGGCGAGGTGCTCGGGGTCACCGAGTCGCGTGTCTCGCAGCTGCACACGAAGGCGATCCTGCGGTTGAAGGCAAGGCTTTCGGGCTCCGGCACGCGGCCCGGCGACGTCTAACCTACGCCTAAACCGACCGTTCGAGAGGAGCGCGCTTCATGCCAGTCGTCGAGCCCGGAAAGATCCGAAACGTCGCCGTCGTCGGTCACCGTGGGACCGGGAAGACGTCGCTCGTCGAGGCGATGCTGTTCCAGTCGGGCGCGACGAACAGGCTCGGAACCGTCGAGGCCGGCACGACCGTGGCCGACTGGGACGAGGAGGAGCACAAGCGGCAGATGACCCTCTCGGCGACGCTCTGCCACGTCGACCGGCAGGGCCGCAAGATCAATCTGCTCGACACGCCGGGCGACGCCGGCTTCCAGGGCGACACGGTCGCCGCGCTCCGGGTGGTCGAGGGCGCGCTCGTGGTCGTCAGCGGCGTGATGGGCGTCGAGGTCGGAACGACGCGCCTCTGGAGCCGCGCGGACGCGCTCGGGCTCTCCCGCGTCATCGTCGTGAACATGCTCGACCGCGAGCGGGCCGACTTCCTCCGCGCGCTCGAGGGGCTCCAGTCGCAACTCTCCGAGCGGTGCGTGGCCGTCCATCTGCCGATCGGCAGCGAGCACGAGCTGCGCGGCATCGTCGACCTCCTCCACATGACCGCCTACACGAGTCCCGAGGGCGGGAAGGAGGGCGCGCCGGTCGAGATCCCGGGTGAGCTCGCCGACCAGGTCGCCGAGTACCGCGAGAAGCTTCTCGACGCGGTCGTCGAGACCGACGAGGGATTGATGGAGCGCTACCTGGACGGCCAGGAGCTCTCGGTCGACGAGGTCGCGCACGCCCTCAAGGAGGGCGTCACGCGCGGCGAGATCTTCCCGGTCGCCGCGGCGGTCGCGACGAAGAACCTCGGGACGACGGCGCTGCTCGAACTGCTCGTGGAGGGCGTCCCCTCGCCGGCGAAGAAGGGCGCGCCGGCAGGCCTCGCCGTGGACGCCGGAGCGGCCGCCTTCGTCTTCAAGACCGTCGCCGACCCGTTCGCGGGCCGGATCAACGTCTTCCGCGTCCTAGCGGGAACGGTCACGTCCGATTCGACCGTCGTGAACCCCCGCAACCACGGGAAGGAACGCCTCGGCTCGCTGCTGCTGCTCCAGGGGAAGGAGCACGCGCAGGCCGACGGCTTCGGCGAGGGGGACCTCGGCGCCGTCGCGAAGCTGAAGGACACGCTCACGGGCGACGTCCTCCTCGACTCCGAGCACGAGGTCGAGCTCGAGCCGATCCAGTTCCCGGAGTCCGTGATGAGCCAGGCGGTCTCGCCGAAGGCGAAGGGCGACGAGGAGAAGATGGCGACCGCGCTGCGCCGGCTCGGCGAGGAGGACCCGACGCTGACGATGCGCCGCGACGCGCAGACGGGCGAGACGCTCCTCTCGGGGATGAGCCAGATGCACGTCGAGGTCGCCGTCGAGCGGCTCAGGCGGCGGTTCGGCGTCGAGGTGGAGCTGCGCCCGCCGCGCGTCCCGTACCTCGAGACGATCCGCAAGGAGGCGCGCGCGCAGGGCCGCTACAAGAAGCAGACCGGAGGCCGGGGCCAGTACGGCGACTGCCACATCGTCCTCGAGCCGCTCGAGGGCCACACGGGGTACGAGTTCGTCGATCAGATCGTCGGCGGCGTCATCCCGCAGGGCTTCCGGCCGGCCGTCGACAAGGGCATCCAGGAGGCGATGGCGCACGGCGAGCTCGCGGGCGCGCCGGTGCAGGGTGTGCGCGTACGGCTCGTCGACGGCTCGTACCACACCGTCGATTCGTCGGAGATGGCGTTCAAGGTCGCCGGCTCGATGGCGTTCAAGAACGCCTACCACAGCGCCGATCCGGTGCTCCTCGAGCCGATCATGGAGCTCGAGGCGACCGTTCCGGACGAGACCGTCGGCGCCGTGAACGGCGACCTCAACTCGCGCCGCGGCCGCCTGCAGGGGATGGAGCCGAGCGGCGGCATGACGTCCGTGAAGGCCGAGGTCCCGCTCGCCGAGCTCCTCACGTACGCGCAGGCGCTGACGTCGATGACGGGCGGGCGCGGCGACTACCACATGCACTTCCTCCGCTACGACGAGGTGCCCGCGCACATCGCGCAGAAGCTGATCGACGAGGCCAAGAAGGCCCGGGAGGAAGTCAAGGTGTGAGTGGGCGTGGCGGGCGGGCGCCGTCGCGTGCTCCTGCTCGCCCTGATCGTCGTCGTCGCCGGCTGTAGCGGCTCAGGCCAGCGAACGAGCGGCACGAAGCAGTTGCGGTCGGAGCGGTACGACGAGGCAGCTCTGCGGGCAGTGCGCAGGAGCTGGCCGATCGTGAGCACCACGCGGCCGTCGATGGACACCTGCGGGGTCGCAGGGGCCGGCGGTGCCCGCGTCCATGCCGGCGAGACTCTCGCGCCAGGCCCGTCACCGGCGCCTGCAGCACGGTGCCCCGCTACTTCAGCGTCACCTTGTCGAGCTCCGGGTAGCGACGCCACCCGTCGCTCTCCGCGGCGCGTCGGATGAGCTCGTTCCGCTCGAGGAGGAACCGCCGCAGGTGCGGGCGAGCACGAGCCGGTCAACCGGCGGAGGCAAGTTCGCGAACTCGAAGCGGTCGCGCATCAGCGTCGCGCCGCCCGGCACAGGCTCGAACCGGTGGTCGTGGCCATCCGGCGGAAGGGGCCGCTCGTCGCCGGGGAAGGGGCGGAACGCAATCGGGCGGCTGACTGGTGCCTCAGAGATGTCCGGCGAGCGAAGACGGCTCACCCCTCGGCGGAGGCGGGCTTTGCCCGCCGGAGCCACGTCGCGCGAAATCGCGTGACTTCGGTGGGAAGGGGGCTCGTGGGGAGAACCGGCTGTTCCCCCCATGTTTTACCGGGGGTCCGGCCGGTCGACGTTCCAGTGGCGGACGACCGCGGCCGTGTAGGCGCCGTCCTGGCGGGGCCAGAGCGCGAAGCGGGTGATCGCACGCTGGCCGCCCTCGTGGTCGCCGTAGAGGACGTCGACGCAGACGGTCTCGCGCGCCGCGATCGCCGCGGCCGCGCCGGAGAACCGGTCCGCCGCCGGGTCGCGGAACGCCCCCTGCCAGAAGCCGATGTCGCCCGGCGCGACGTAGAGGTCGCGCGACAGCAGCTGGAAGTCCTCGAGCGGCACGGGCTCCTGGTCGCTGGACCGCCGCTCGGGGTAGAAGTGCCAGCCGTGCAGGACGGCGATTCCGGAGCCGACGTTGCGCAACGCCATCGCGAGGTAGACGGCCTCCGGTGACGCCTCGCAGGCAGCGCCCGCGCCGCCGACGACGAGCAGCTTCCCGTCCGCGAAGTGGACCTTCTGCTGCGGGTCGTCCGGCCGCGACTGCATCAGCACCGGTCTGAGACCGGCCAGGAGCGAGCGCTCGGCGACCCGCGCCACCCGGTTGGCCGAGCGCACGGACGCCAGCGTCACGCCGGCGAGGGCGAGCGTGCCGCCGGCGGTCGCGAGGGCGGAGATCGTCGCCCAGTCGGCCATCCCCTGGATTCTCGCGACCCGCCCGTCAGGCGAGCGGCAGCTCGAGCTCGAGCTCGTCCCGGAGCGGGATCCCGTGGTCCCCGAGCGCGGGGATCGACGGCTTCAGCAGTCGCCGCGCCTCGTCGACCGCGCCCGGCCGCAGAGCCCGCAGGACGAACCCGCGGCGCTGGTAGAAGCGGATCGCGTCGACGTTGTCGTTCGTCGTGACGAGCCAGATCAGCCGGCAGCCCTCCGCGCGCCCGCGCAGCGCCTCGAGGAGCGCGCTGCCGGCGCCGCGGAAGCGCTCGGTCGCCATCACGAACGCGAGCTCGCACTCGTCGCCGTCGACGCGGTAGGTGAGCAGCCCGATCCGGCGGCCCTCCGCCTCCGCGACGAGGCCGGGGAGCGCGAGCACGTCGACGACCTCGCCGCGCCGGGCCTGCAGCCGGCCGCCGAACTCGGCCGTCAGGGTCTCGGCCCAGGCTGCGTCGGCCTGTGCGTACTCCCGCACGGTGAGAGCATGCGCCGGAGCCACGGAGACGACTCTAGCCAGCAGCTGAAAAACCGCCGGAGATCGGCTAGATTCCTCCCTCCATGGCGCACTCCCGGGTCCTCGTCGGCGTCACGTGCACGATCTGCGAGCGGTCGCTGCTCCTCGGCGAGCAGCCGATCCGCTTCTCGCCCGACGGCGGCAGCGAGCTCGTCGACGTCTGCCCGCTCTGCCTGCAGGCGGCGCTCGAGCACGGCTGGATCCGCGAGGGGGGGCCGACGCTGCCGACGATCGGCGGCGACCGGCGCCGGCGCGGCTTCCTCGGCGGTCTCCTCCGCCCGCGGCCACGGCCGCAGGAGACGATCGCCGAGCCGCTCCTGCGCCGGCTCTCGCGGCCGGACCAGGCGATCGTCGAGGCGGCGACCCTGTTCAACGACAGCTCCTACCGGCGCACGGTCGAGGGGATCGCCCGCAGCCTCGGACCGCCGCAGGTGAGCATCGTGCCGCTCTCGGGCGTGAAGTCGGAACTCGTCGTCACGATCGCGTGGGAGATCTCCTGGTACCAGTACCGCGTCGGCCTCGATTCGCCGCAGCCCGTACGGCTCGCCGAGAAGGGCCTCGACCCGGAGGAGATCGACTCCTCGTTCGCGGAATGGAACGCCGAGCTGGCCGAGGACGGGAGGATTGTCCCCGACCTGGCGCGCTCGTAGGAGCTCGTAGCGTGTTTTCCCCTCGCCCGGGGGTGGCGCCGGCCGCCCGGCTCCATATGATCAGTCGGAGATGATCTACTGCGTGATCCCGCGCGAGCTCCAGGGCGAGCTCTACGAGAAGATGGTCGCGTACTACCGCGACAACCCCGACGTCAGCGTGATCGTCGATCGCCGGGTCGGCCCCGAGCGGCGGCGGACGAAGGGCCACGCGAACGGCGAGCGGCGCGTGCTCCGCGACCGGCGCCGCGGCCGCATCGGCGGCACCTTCCCGCGCACCGACGTCGCCGAGCCGACCCTGTAGCGCCGGCCACCGGGCCGCTTGTGGCTCGACATCGGCGGCACTAGCCTCTGCTCCAACGGACCCGAGGCTCGCGCGGCCGCAGGCGCGTAGCGGAAAGGAAGCGGCGGATGAACGACAAGCTGAAGGGAGTCGTCGTCGGCTCCACCTGCTCGATGATCGTCTTCCTCGCCGGCAGCGCGCTGGCCGGCAACGACGTCGGCGGGATCTTCAACCTCGGTCAGCAGAACACCGTCGATGCGACCAGCAGCCTGGCCGGAAGCGTGGCCGGCCCGCAGCTGCGCGTGACGAACTCGAACGCCAACGGGACGGCGATTCGCGGACGCACAACGGCGGCGACAGGCGCGCAGCCTGCGATTCAGGGCGACACGGCTTCGACCTCCGCGGGCGCCACCGCCGTCTACGGCAACTCGGGCGCGTCGTCCTCGGCCGGCGACTCGAACGGCGTCAAGGGCGTCAACAACGGCGCGGGGCGCGGGGTCTACGGACAGAGCACGAGCGGCCCCGGTGTCTACGGGAACAGCAAGAGCCAGTACGGTGTCTGGGGCATCGGCTCCTACGGCGTCGTCGGGGGCGGCTCCGAGGGAGGCGTCTGGGCGAGCACCGACAGCGCGTCCGGAGGGGCGGGGGTCTACGGCCAAACGTCGAGCGGCGCCGCCAACGCCAAAGGGGTGTTCGGGGTCGTGACATCGTCGAGTCCCGGACGGGACTCCGTGGCGGTGCGCGGAATCAACAACAGCACGAGCAAGTACGGCATGGGCGTCTGGGGGTCGCAGAACGGCTCGGGCTGGGGCGTTCTCGGCGAAGCTCCGAGCGGCCTGGGCGTGATCGGAAGGTCGACCAGCGGGATCGGCGTGTACGGGGATAGCCAGACCGGCTGGGCCGGAGCGTTCCACGGCAACGTCGATGTCGCTGGCTACCTCAGGCTCGGCCCTCGCACTGCGGGCCCGCCGCCGAACTCCGACTGTGATGAGGGCTCCGAGGTGGGCCGGATCGCGGTCTCGCTCGAGGGCAACGGCTACGACCCGCTGGCGTGGATCTGCCTTATCGGCTGGGAGAGGATCCAGACCGGATTCTGAGCCAGGTGCCACGATGTCCACCCGCATGCTCTCGGGACGACCCGCGTGACTAGACTCGAAGCCGTGGCCGCCACGGGGACGAGGACGTTCAGGAACTACATCGCCGGCGAGTGGGTCGACGCCGCCGGCGGCGAGACGTTCGACAGCCTGAGCCCCGCGACCGGCGAGCTGATCGGGACGTTCCCGAAATCGGCGCCGGCAGACGTCGACCGCGCCGTCGAGGCGGCCAAGGAGGCGTACGGCGACTGGCGGCTCGTGCCGGCGCCGAGGCGCGGCGAGATCCTCTTCCGCTTCGCGCAGCTCGTGACCGAGCACAAGGAGGAGCTCGCGCAGCTGATGACGCGCGAGATGGGCAAGGTGCTCGCCGAGGCCCGGGGCGACGTCCAGGAGGCGATCGACATGAGCCTCTACATGGCCGGCGAGGGCCGCCGCCTGTTCGGTCACACGACGCCGTCCGAGCTCCGCGACAAGTTCAACATGAGCGTCCGGATGCCGGTCGGGGTCGTCGGCGTGATCACGCCGTGGAACTTCCCGATCGCGATCCCGTCCTGGAAGATCGTGCCGGCGCTCGTCTGCGGCAACACGGTCGTCTTCAAGCCGGCGAACGACACGCCGCTCCTCGGCGAGCGGTTCGTCGAGCTGCTCGCGGAGGCGGGCGTGCCGGCCGGCGTCGTCAACGTCGTCCACGGCTTCGGCCGCGACGTCGGCGACCGCATCGTCCGTCACCCGGACGTCCCCGTCGTGACGCTCACCGGCTCGCGCGAGACGGGCGTCGAGGTGATGCGCAACGCGGCCGACGGGCTCAAGCACGTCCACCTCGAGCTCGGCGGCAAGAACGCGATCGTCGTCCTCGACGACGCCGACCTGGACCTGGCCGTCGAAGGCATCGTCTGGTCCGCCTTCGGCACCTCCGGCCAGCGCTGCACGGCCGCGAGCCGCGTGATCGCGCACGAGGCGGTCTACGACGAGCTCGAAGGCAGGCTCGTCGAAGCGGCGGAGCGGCTGCGGCTCGGCCCCGGCTGGGAGGAGTCGACCGACGTGGGGCCCGTGATCAACGGGAAGGCGCTCGAGAAGATCGACGCGTACACGAAGATCGGCGTGGGGGAGGGCGCGCACCTCCTCACCGGCGGCGAGGTCGCGACCGGCGACGGGCTCGACGACGGCTTCTTCTACCGGCCGACGATCTTCGGCGACGTCGACCCGCAGATGCGGATCGCGCAGGAGGAGATCTTCGGGCCGACGACCGCGCTCATCCGCGTCCGCGACTTCGACGAGGCGATCCGGGCCGCCAACGGCGTGCGCTTCGGGCTCTCGTCGTCGATCTTCACGCGCGACGTGAACAGGGCGTTCCGCGCGATCCGCGACCTCGAGGCCGGGATCACGTACGTCAACGCGGGCACGATCGGCGCCGAGGTGCACCTGCCGTTCGGCGGCACGAAGGAGACCGGTAACGGCCACCGCGAGGCCGGGCAGGCGGCGCTCGACGTCTTCACCGAGTGGAAGTCGGTCTACGTCGACTACTCGGGCCGGCTGCAGAAGGCGCAGATCGACACGGCCGAATAGGCGCGTGCCCTCCTCGCGCCGCGTCCGATTCTCGTACGACCTCCACTCGGAGGGCCAGCTCGTCGACGGCGTGTTCATGGACCTCGCGCTCGAGCGCGGACTTCCCGAGTTCGGCGTCGACGGGTGGCCGACCTCGGGCGCCGGCCTCGAGGCGGTCGGCGAGCCGCTGATGCGGTTCGCGACCGGCCGTCACCAGGCCGTGATCGTCGAGCACGGGGGCGCCCTCCTCAACCTCGCGCTCGGCTCCGCGCACGTCCAGGTGACCGTCGCTGCGGAGAGCCGCGAGCAGGTGGAGACTGAGCTCGCGGCGCTGCGGGAGCTCTTTCCGGCGCCGGACCCGACCGCGCGCAACGAGGTGCCGGTCACCTTCTGGACGTACACGCCGCAGGGCCCGCACCCCTCCTGGCGGCCGATCGCGGTCCCGGCCTGGAGCGAGATCGAGGCCAACTACGCGGAGTCGACGCGGGCCGAGCTCGGGCGGTTGATGCAGGACTTCAAGCCGGCGCACGGCGGCCAGCTCCTCCTCTGGCACGGCGAGGCGGGAACCGGCAAGACGTTCGCGCTGCGCTCGCTCGCGTGGGAGTGGCGCTCGTGGTGCCAGTTCCACTACATCGTCGACCCCGACGCGTTCTTCGGCGCGCACGCCGACTACCTGATGTCCGTCCTTCTGCAGGCGCCGGGCCGCGTCTTCGTCTCGAGCCTGCGCTTCGGCGGGATCTCGCACGTGGCGTTCGAGAACGACGAGACCGGCGAGGACGAAGAGAGCGACGAGAAGGCATGGCGGGTGCTCGTGCTCGAGGACACCGGCGAGCTGCTGAGCGCCGACGCGCGGGTCGCGGCCGGGCAGGGCCTGTCGCGCTTCCTGAACGTCGTCGACGGCCTGATCGGCCAGGGCCTGCGGGTGCTCGTCCTCGTGACGACGAACGAGGAGATCCGCCGCCTGCATCCTGCGGTCGCACGCCCCGGCCGCTGCGCGGCAAACATCGAGTTCCGGCCGCTCTCGCCGGCCGAGAGCGCGAGCTGGCTCGGCCGGCACGGGCTTCCCGACGGCGCGGTCTCCGGCGCGTGGACGCTCGCGTCGCTCTACGCGCAGCTCGAAGGCCGCGACCCGTCCGAGGTCTCCCTCGTCGGGTTCGCGCCCGGCTAGGTGTACGTCAGGATGTGGAAGAGCTCGACGTCGAGGCCGTTCGGAGTGAGCCGGGCGAGCATCGCGATCCCGTCCTGCTCCTCGAAGCGCAGCACGAGCTCGGAGCCGGTGTCGTCGGCCGCGTCGAGCTGGTCGAGACGGAACACGAGCGAGGACGTCTGGTCGCCCGACACGAAGGCGATCCGGCACTCGACGTTGTTCGCGCGCCCGAAGTCGTGCCCCTCCCGGAGCATGAAGTCCCAGCTCTGGCGCGGTTCGCACCAGTCCTCGATTATCGCCGCGTGAACGCTCAGCGCCTCGTCGATCTCGACCTGGACCGGCGTGTCCTGCCGCTCCTCCGGGGTCGGCCTCGGCTGAACCTGGATCGTGGCCATGCGAGGCTCCTACCCCGATGAGCGCGCGGAGAAAACTCGTCGTCTTCGTGCCCGAGGAGGCGCTCGACGCCGTGCGCGAGGCCGTGTTCGCGGCCGGCGCGGGCCGGATCGGCGAGTACGAGCGCTGCTCCTGGTACACGGCCGGCACCGGCACGTTCCTCGGCGGCGAGGCGTCGTCGCCGGTCGTCGGCGAGCGCGGCCGGGAGGAGCGCGTTCCCGAGCTCCGGCTCGAGACCGTCTTCCCGGAGGAGCGCCAGCCGGAGATCGTCGCCGCGCTCCGGCAGGCCCACCCGTACGAGGAACCGGCGTTCGACATCTATCCGCTCGCGTGAAGGCCCGGCTCTCGACCGACGGCGGCGCGCGCGGCAACCCCGGCCCGGCGGCCTTCGCGTACGTGCTCGAGGCGGAGGACGGGACGACGCTCGCCGCCCACGGCGAGCCGATCGGCGTGGCGACGAACAACGTCGCCGAGTACCGGGCGCTCGTCGCCGGGCTCGCGAAGGCGGCCGAGCTCGGCGTCGACGAGCTCGATGTCGTCTCCGACTCCGAGCTGATGGTCAGGCAGATGACCGGCGTCTACCGGATCAAGAACGAGGCGCTGCGGGAGCTCTCGCTGGAGGCGGCGCGGCTCGCGCGGAAGCTCGGGCGCGTCGAGTACCGGGCGGTGCGCCGCGAGCAGAACGAGCTCGCCGACCGGCTCGTGAACGAGGCGCTCGACCGCGCCCCGTAGGCTCAGAGCGCGCGGATGTTCGTGAGCGCGGGGAGCCGCGCGAGCCGGCTCCGCAGGTAGCGCGGCACTGCGCGCAGCAACGCCCGGTGGGCCTCGCGCGGCCGGTATCCGCAGCGGCCGCAGCCGGCCTTGTGCTGCGTCATCAGCCCGGCGAAGGGGAGCGCGCGGCCGTAGCGCTCGGCCGCGATCCGGCTGAGCTCGCCCCATTGCGCCGCCATCGCCGGGTAGTAGATCTCGGGGATCGGCCGCGCGTAGCGCATCCCGCCGTTGACGTACCAGAGCTGACGCGCGTTCCAGATCCCGCCGACGCCGCCGTCGAGCGAGCCGTAGTTGAAGAGCGCGTAGCCCGGCCGGTACGCGCGGTAGCCGCGGAAGAAGTCGTACGTGCGGGTGAAGGCGGGGTCCCACGCAGGCTCGGCGTCGTCCGCGGCGGCCGAGCGAACGTGGGCGCCGAGGCCGGCGCGGCGGAGGAACCGCGCGAAAGCCACCGTCTCGCGGGCCCACTTGCGGCCTGCGAGGTAGCCGCTCGGGACATGTGGCGGGTAGTTGCTCGTCCCTCGCGCGAGCACGATGCGCGCGTGCGACCCGCGCGGCAGGCAGTGCACGTAGCCGTGCGCGAAGGCCTCCAGCGCGCGCGTGATCGCCGGATTCGTCGCGAAGCGGCCGCCGAAGGTCAGCGTCCCGTAGCTGTGGCCGTTCCAGCCGGGCCGCCCGAAGTCGAGGATCACGATCCCGCTCGCGCGCCGCTCGCCGGCGCTGCAGCCCCGCTCGCGGAGCGCGCGCGGGTCGATCGTCTGCACGTAGTACGACGGCGTCGCGCGCGGGCTCGCAGGCGCCGGAACGCGTGCGGCGTGCGCGGACTGCGCGAGCGAGCACGCGACGGCGAGCGGCACGGCGAAGCCGGCCTTGCGGGGGAGGAGCACGATCGTCTTTCGGGGGAATCCTCGGAGCTTGCGGCGGGGCAGGGTAGCACCCCGGGACGCGTCCGGCCGTTCCGGGCCGGGCTATACTGGCCCGCGCGTGCGGATGTAGCTCAGTCGGCTAGAGCGTCTGCTTGCCATGCAGAAGGTCGTGGGTTCGAGTCCCATCATCCGCTCCAAGAAAGCCCCGGAAACGGGGCTTTCTCTTTTACCGTATCGACAACGCTGGAGCCGGAAGTGGAACCGTTGTGGAACCGTCGCGTCCCCGCGGTTTGGACTCACTCGCCCGAACGGCCGTGCTTAGAGCCCACGCGCCTCCGCCGGCGCGCGCGGCGGAGAGGGCTTGCGCGCCGATAGGTCGCGACGGGTTTAGGCCGCGTCGGCGGGCGGCGTCGGGCTCGGCCACGGGTGCGCCCACTCGGTCATTGGTCTCCGCGGCGGTAAGTACCCTCGCCGACGCGCTCGGTTGACGAGCCGCCGACGGAGCTCCCGGAGGGCCTCCTCGCTCCCCTGATCCACCCATGCCGCGAGCTGGTCGTTACCGGCAAGCCTGATCCGCCGAGGGTGGCGCGGCACCGTCATTCCCACTGAGCCTATCGACTTAGGCGGTCAGAGTCACGCGGGAAGGCGCGCGCGCCCGGCCTCTAAGCCGTCCCCGGTTCGCGTCTCGAGATCGGGGCTAGCCGGTACACGCCGGGGAAACGCCCCTCCGGGTAGTTCAGAACCCGCGTGTTACCTCATCCGCCTTAGCCGCCTCGCAGCGAGTACGTAGGCGCTGGCGTGGGCGCGCTTGCCAATGCTGATGACCTCGACGGAGCGGGGGTGCTCGGCGTCTGGGACGAGCCGGTAGACGATCCGCCATCGAGGCGGTACGTCATCCCGCTCATCGAAGTAGATCTTGCGGCAGTCGGCGAGGTCGCCCATCGTTGGATGGTCGCGGAGCCGCTTCCCAAGCCTGGGGGTCGTCTTGAGACGAGTTAGGTACCTGAGAGCTGCACGGCGAAGGGCCTCGGTTGGAAGGGCTGCGAAGTCGGCGCGCTGATCCGCGCCTAGGGTGACCGGTAACTCAGACGGCGAAGTCGGCAGGGTCATACCCCTGCTCGCGAATGAAGTCCGCTAGCTCTGTCCCTCCGCGCTTGTCCGCTACGTCCCTGCGGCGAATCTCCAGAGCGATCAAAAGGTCATCGGCCGCTTCGAGTGCGTCGAGAACTCTGGAGGCGTAGGCATCCCTCGCCTCCTCCGAGATCTCATAGTCGGAGGTACGCGTCGCGTTCTCGGGCGAGCTGAGCGTCGCCTTTGGCACCGGCTCAAGCGTCGTCTGCGTCACTGTCACGAACCTCCCGTGGAAGGGCCTTCTGCGCGTACTTTTGCCAGTTATCGGACAGGGCGTCGATCAATTGCGTAACGAACAGGGGTGAAACAGAGACACGGGCAACGACGATACCCCGGCCTGGGGGCGGCGCGCTGTAGTCGAACCGAACGAAGTCAAGCGTGAACTCGTGTTCGCTGTGACTGACCTGCGCGAAGTTGGCCCACACGCCGGCCAGTTGCGAGGGATCCATGTAAATCTGAGGTCCGGCCTGAGGGTCGCCCTCTCGCTGTTCCTCGGCCATCGAGGAAATCCTATGCTTTCGGTCGTGTCGCCGAGGCTAGACGTTCTCAGCGGCGGGCAGGCGGCTTGCTGCGGCGTCACGGAACGCACCGGACGCTGCAAGTCGGCGTTCCATCGCGGCCAGCTCAAGCGGGTACCGCCAATAGCTCCGATTCTTGGTCTTGACCCAGCCGCGCTCGCCCGGCCGGTAGGGCGACCGCAGCCGCTTGGCCACGACCCCTTCAAGGCCGTGGTCGACGCAGACCTGCCACAGCGCTTCCGGGTCGTCGAACAGTGCGGACGTCTGCCAGGCTGGCCCGTGCAGCTCGAGGCTGTCCAGGAGGCTCCTGCGCTCGCTGAGCGGCAGGTGTGTGACCCGCTGGCCGTCGAGCTCGAGCAGGTCGAACGCAACGAACACGGTCTGGATCTGGCGGTCGCCTTGCAGCATCCGCCGGCAAAGTCTCGGGAAGTCGGGCCAGCCGTCGTCGCCGGGTGCGACAAGTTCGCCGTCCAACACCGCGTCGACCGGAAGAGCCGCGAGTTCCGCCAGGTGCGAGGTCATGTTCCAGCCGCGGCGGCTGCGTACTTGGAAGCGGTCGCCGGACCGGACGATCGCGCGGAAGCCGTCAAGTTTGAGCTCATACGCCCAACCCGCGCCGAGCGGGAGCGGACCGGAGCGACTGAGCATCGGCTCGGGAAGCACCGCGCGAACCTAACGCACGGGCGGCGGCCGCAGGGGCGGCGCCCTATCCGCGAGCGCCCGTAGCAGCTCGAGCGCGTGGTCTTGCTGCGCGCCGCCGAGCGCGGTCAGCGCCGCCAGGGCGAGCTGCGCCTCCGGCAACGTCAGTCGCCTCGCCTCAAGCTCGAGCCTGCCGTGCCAGCGCACGGCCGCCCGCTCGAAGCGTCCGAAGTCCTTGTCGGCGTAGAGCTCGAGGAGAAGGAGTGCGTCGGAGAGCGTCAGCCGGCCGAGCTCACGCGCGGCCGCCTCAGCGGCGATCAGGTTGCGCCCTTCGATCGCGTGCCGGAAGAACGCGCGAGGATGACCTGACGACGTCACGAACACATGTTCCCACGGCCGGGACTCGACGTGCCTGTACGGCTGATGCGGTGGAACCGCCCGACGTGTGCCGACTCGGCGGCGAGGAGAAGTCGCGGCGGTTCCGCGTGAGAGCGTAGAACGGCGCAGGAGTCAGGACAAGGCGCAGTTCCAGACGCGGCCGATCGAGACGAGCAGGCCCCTCGCCGCGGCGGTCGGTAGGTATTAGGAGCCTGAGTGGGCGCCTCCTGGCGAGTTCGCTAGCTGCCGAGAGGTAATCGGAGGCCTGGACCTCTGGGGTTCGCCAGGAGAGGCCCGCACCGAGTCACTAGACTCAGACGCCGCGTGGCTGAGGATCCGACGGACCCATCATCGCCAGGCTCGATAGCCGAGGAGCTCGCGAGACAGATACTTGCCGCTGGCGCGTCCGCAAGCAACGAGGAGGAATTGCGAGTTGCGGTCGAGAAGGCCCTAGGCCCGGTTCTCGACGCTCTCGAGATTCCGAGCCATCCGAAATACGAGCGGTCATATCTTCAAGGTAGGGCCGACGCCGTTTACGGCTGGCTGATCATCGAATACGAAAACCCTGGTAAGCTCGGATCGCCCAAGGGACGGGACGAAGCGTTGGGTCAGTGCCGCCACTACATGCGGCAGCAAGCCGAAGAGTCTTCACCGGGGTCGCCGGAAGAGGCCCTGCCGAAGCTAGTCGGGATCGCTCTGGATGGAAGAGAGATCGCCTTCGTGCGCTGGCGTAGGTCGAAGGCGGAACTCGACGATCTCCCGGACTTGTCGAGGCATCGCACGCAACTCTCACTTGAGGTTGAGGCTGGTCTTCTCGGCGGCTTCGAGGAGTTTGGTCCGATTCCCGTCACTCGCGACTCGGTTACCGACTTTCTCCTGTATCTCCGCGCTCTCTCCCGTCGTCCCCTTGAAGCGCGATCTCTTGCAGACGAGTTCGGGCCAACGGGTCCTTCGGCCAAGACGGTGGTTGCCGCGCTCTACCATGCGCTTCTCACTTCCGCGTCTGCTCACACCAAGATGCTCCACACCGAGTGGCTGCGCCTTTTCGGCGCTATCTACGGCGAACCTTCGAAGGGAAAGACGGCCGGCACCAAGGCCCTGCGTCGGGCCTATGGCCTCGATGGTGCCCTGAGCGATGTGTTGTTTGCGGTACACACGTACTTTGGACTCATCATGAAGATATTGGCCGTTGAGCTCGTCGCGCTTCAGCAAGGCGCGGTCATAGATCCGATGGTTGCTGGCCTTTCGGGCCTCTCTGACTTTGAGTTCAAACAAAAATTCGAAGAGCTCGAATCCGGCCAGACTTTCCGAACCCGAGGAATCGAAAACTTCTTAGAGGGGGACTTTCTCGGTTGGTATCTCGACGATTGGAGTGTTGATCTTTCGAAGGCGCTCCGCGACCTCGTGCGCCGACTTCAAGAGTATGAGCCCGCGACGGCAACCCTTCGCCCTGATTTGACTCAAGATCTCTTGAAAGGCCTCTACCATCGACTTCTTCCGCGTGAGCTCCGTCACGACTTGGGTGAATATTACACACCGGACTGGCTCGCGGAATACACCTTGGATCGAGGCGGTTATACGGGCGAACCCGGTACGCGGTTGCTTGATCCTGCGTGCGGCTCGGGCACATTTCTCGTAGCTGCCATCCGGAGAATCAAGGCTCACGCCCTTGCCACGGATCTTCCTCCGGCTGCAACGGCAAGCGCGGTTTTGCGCGGCGTGGCTGGTTTCGATCTCAATCCTCTCGCGGTCATCGCTGCGAGGACAAACTTTCTCCTCGCCGCCGGCGAACTTATTCGTGAGGTCGTCCCGTTTCCTGTCCCGGTTTACATCTGCGATTCAATAACGACGCCTTCTCTACGCGACGGATCGATGGTTATCGACGGCACGAGGCTTGCTACGAGTGTCGGCGATTTCTTTGTCCCGCAGCGATTTGGGACTTCCGACGACCTTCCACGATTCGTTTCCCTTATCGAGTTCTGCGTCGAGAATGAGTTTTCGACAGACGAATTCGTCGAGAAACTCATCGCGTCGTGGAAAGACGTCTCCGCGGACCAGATCGGACTCGCGCGAGATCTCTACATGCGAGTGGTCAAGTTGAAACAGTCTGACGAAGACGGCATCTGGCCACGATTGTTGGAAAATGCGTTCGCTCCACTTTTCGCCCTTAATACTTTCGACTTCGTAATTGGCAATCCGCCTTGGATCAGTTGGGAAGCGGTGAGCGAAGACTATCGGGAGCGAACGAAGCCGCTGTGGGTCGAGTATGGACTTTTTACACTTTCCGGAGCAAAAGGTCGCTTGGGCGGCGGCAAGAAAGACATGTCGATGCTTTTGACCTACGTAGCTCTCGAACGCTACCTTCGCCCTCGAGGTCGCCTCGCTTTCCTCATCACACAAACGGTGTTGCAAACGGCAGAAGCGGGCGATGGGTTTAGGCGATTTCACACCCACCGGCGACCCGTCGCAGTTCTTAGCGCGGATGATCTCGCAAACTTCAACCCGTTCGACGACGCTGCCAACTGGACGGCGATCGTAGCCTTTCGACGAGACGAACAAACGAGCTTCCCGGTTGAATACACATTGTGGAATCGCATTACGGGTACCCGCCTCACGCGTAATAGTTCTCTTGAGGAAGCCCTAGGAGCGACCACGCGAACCGCCTTGCGCGCGCGACCTGTTCGACAAACGGAGCCCAGGAGTGCGTGGCTCATCGGAGCGCCAGCAGCGCTGGATGCAGCGTCGTACTTGGTTGGCCGCTCCGACTACACAGCGAAGGCGGGAATAACCACGTGGCTCGACGGGGTGTTTCAAGTGGAAGTGGTTGATGTACGGAAGGATGGTCTCGTCATCGTGAGAAACCTTCCAGAAGTGGGCAAGACGCAACTTACGCAAGTTACGCGTGCAATAGAGCCAGACCTTCTCTTCCCCTACTCGCCGTGGGATCAAATTGCTGCGTGGCGCGCCACTCCGACACGATGGCTGCTCGTTCCGCAGGATCCCGCAACCCGCATGCCATATCCCGAAGCGACGATGAAGAAGACCTGGCCGGAGACGTATGCGTTTCTAAAGCTCTTCCGAGAAGAGTTGAAGGAGCGAAGTGGCTACAAGCAATACTTTAAGGCGAAAGGTCCGTTTTACGCGATTTACAACGTTGGCCAGGAGACCATGAGCGAGTGGAAAGTGGCCTGGCGCACAATGTCCGCGACAATGGACGCCGCCGTAATCGGCCCGTCTTCCGGTCCGGGCGGATCCGGCACGCGGCCAGGAGTCTTCAAGAATACCGTCATCTTCATAGCGGTGGGCTCGGAAGACGAGGCGCACTATCTCGCTGCGACTCTGAACAGCACGTGGCTCAACTACGTCGTGCGCGCGTCGAATGTCCGAGGGGGGAAATCCTCGAACGCGACCAATGTCCTGGAGACCGTGCGCATTCCGCAATACGACGGAAGGCGAGCATTACACCGCCGGTTGGCGACTGCCGGTCGTTCCGCCGCACTGGCCGTTTGTCAGGGTGGCGAAGATGTGGCGCTCGCCGAACACGACGCGGACGAAGCCGCCGCGGATCTATGGGCGCTGCCACGTGCAGCCCGTCAAGCGATTACTGAGTCGCTCGCGGCACTCGGCTAAAGCGGGGACCGGAGGGTTCCGGGTGGAGGTGTGCCTCTACGGGTGCTAAGCCATGGCGGCAGAGCGGGAACTCAGCTGGCGTTGGAAAGCAAGACCTCGGCCGGCGACGGCCGATCGGGAAGGTAAGCTACTAGCGGTTCGAGGGAGCAACGTCTACTCAGCGTGTGGCGCCCGCTTCGGCGGGCGTTGCCGCGTTAAGCTCCGTCATCCGCGCGTGGCATAATTCCGAGCATGAGTAGATGCCTCGATCCACCGTGCCCGACGTAACGTCTCCGTCGAGGTCGGTCGGCTGGTCTGAGCGGCCACACGATCACGCGAAGCCTTACGGAGACGGAGCCGTCTCTTCGCCTCTGCATCCGAGCTACGCCGCACTTATCCGGCGGCTTGGTCTTGGCGAAGAGTTCGCCGATGCGCTAGGTGACGAATCGGCGCGACTCGCGTTTCGGGCGGTTTCCCTTGAGCGCCTACCAGCTGGCTTCGTCGTCAACAATGAACTCCGCTTGGGGCCGCTGACGATGCGCCGGCTCGTCGTGTCGCACTCGCAATACCGCGACGTCGCGTGCTTCGGGCGGCGAGGCCGAAGAGAGGCAAGGCCACGGCCGGCGGTTCGCGGCGGTGCTCGCCGTTGCGCTCGTTCTCCCGGCCGAAGTACCGGCGAAGACCCTGAACCGCCAAGGCGCGCCTCCGCGCGCGGGGATGCGGCGCGGTGAGCGGCCGGCTTACCGACGCGGAGCTCGAGGCGACCGTTTGCCTGCTGCGGGAGACGGACCCGCTCAGCCGTCCGCGAGAGCCGGAGCGGAGGCGGCCGGTCACAGACGAAGAGCTCGCGGGGTTAGTGGCGCTCGGGGAGGAGCTCGCAGCGGAGCGCGTGCGGCGCGACCGCGCGTTGTTGGAGCGGGCGGAGCGAGAGAGGCCCTATCCGCTTGCGCCTGACCCGCCTGAAGTCTGGGCGGCCCGGCGGAGGCTTTGGCCGGACGCCGGCGAGCTCTTCCGCGCAATCGTCCTGTCGCCCGATGTCGAGGTAGCCGAGGCGCTCCTTTGCGGCGAGAGCGTGCCGCTCGACCGGCTTGACGCGGAGTGGGTCGAGCGGTTCGGGAGGCGCTCGTGAGCGTGGAGCGGGTGACGCTGGACGAGTTCAACTCGATTCCGAGCCGGCGTGTCGGGCTGTCTTCGCCGGAGGATGGGGTCGCGCTGCTCGACGAGCAGGGTTTGTCTGAGCGATCCGAGCGTCCGAGAACTACGCCCGACTCGGCAGGGTTGAGCCTAAACGCGCCTCGGACGGCTGATCCGAAGCCGCTCCGAGAGCCGCCGCGGCTCGCGTTCGAAGCGGACATCCTGGCTCGCTTCGGCCGTGACGTGAGGCGCGCTGGCGTGGCTGGCGAGCAGCGGCCGGCGAAGATCACCTATCTCGCACTGACTAGCCGCGTGTTGCCGTGGGGGAAGCCAACGAACCGACCGGTTTCGGCGATCGCGAAGGGTACGAGCTCCTCCGGCAAGAGCCACACGCAGCAGACGGTGCTCCGTTTCTTCCCCGAGCAGGCGTATTTCGACCTCGGCTCGATGAGCAAGCGATTCCTGCTCTACACGGAGGAGAGCCTCGAGCACCGGTTCCTCATCGTGCCCGAGTGGGCGGTGATCGCCAAGGACGAGGAGATCGTTGCTGCGCTGCGCACGCTGTTGAGCGAAGGACGGCTGATCCACGGCACCGTCGACGGCGACAGAAAGCGGCAGGCGCGCCGGATCGAGAAGGCCGGGCCTACGGGGCTACTGATGACAACGACGGCCGCCTCGGTCGACCCGGAGCTGGAGACGCGCTGTCTCGCGTTCCTGACGGATGACAGCCCCGAGCAGACCCGGAGCGTCTTCCAAGCGCTCGCGGCCTTGGAGGCCGAAGACGAGCCTGACGTCGCGTTCGAGGAGTGGCAAGAGTTGCAGCGCTGGATCGCTGACTGCGGCGAGCACCGCGTCGAGATCCCCTACGTGGCCGCGCTCGCGGAGCTAATGCCGAACGGCGTCACTCGGCTACGACGCGACTTCGTGTCGCTGCTCTGCCTCGTACGCGCGCACGCGGTCCTGCACCAGTGCACCCGCAGCAGAAACGACCAGGGCCGCATCGTCGCCGCGGTCGCGGACTACCAGGCGGTTCGCGGCCTGATCGGCGAGTTGATCGCCGAGGGCGTCGAGGCGAGTGTGCCGCCCGCCATTCGCGAGACAGTCGAGGCCGTCCGACGGCTGACCGCACAAGAGCGACCGACGGCGATCAAGCTGATCGCCGACGAGCTTCGCATCGGCATGGCCGCCACCTACGACCGTGTCTCGCGCGCCCTCACCTCCGGCTACCTCCTCGACCTGGCGAAGGCGAATGAGAAGACGAAGAAGATCGCGCTCGGATTCGCACTGCCCGGAGAGACTCAATTCCTACCTTCTCCGGAGGCCGTCCTCCGATGGCTCTCGGATCATCGCTCCGAGAACGAGGATCGGGCAACCATCCCTGATTTCGACGGATTCTCGGGTTCTCGGATTTCTCCGAAAACCCCCGAGGCGGCCGTCAACGACGAACCTCTATCCGGCGAGCGCGAAGCCATCCTCGACCTCGCGGTGCGCGGCTTCACGACCGACCAGATCGCGGACGAGTTCGACCTGGACATTGACTATGTCACCGCAGTCCTGTCCCCGCGCTCCGAATGACGAGCCTCTCCGCACTCGAGCGCGAGACGATCGTCACGATGAACGACGAGGAGCCGCTCGCGCGCATCTGGACGGCGCAACGGCCGATCATCACGAAGCTGAAGCGCAACCCCGCAGCGACCTGGTCGCCGAGGGTCGAATCGGCTCGACCGCCTGGGCTGACTTCCTCATCCCTGCCGAGCTCTACGCCGGCTTCCGCTCGAAGCGGCAACGCAGGCCGGGACAGGCGCCCCCTCCCCGAGAACCACGGTCACGACCGTCGAAACCGCACCCGACGGCGAGCGTAGAGGGCAAGCCGTGACCTCAGATTTTTCCGGGAATACGTCACGCCCTCTTGCGAATACGGACGCTCAAGCGGTTCGGGGGGGCGCCCCCGGGTGCCGGCTCGAGCTCGCTATCCCGCCCGAGCTGCTCGAACACCTCGTCGCGGGAGCGGCTGCCCGAGCAGCCGACCTTCTCTCCGACCGTCTTGATCGCGACGCCTCGCCCTACGTCGTGGGATGGGCGTCGGCCGCCGCTTACCTTGGGATGGCGACGTCCACGCTCAAGCACCTCTCGGATGTCCCACGGCGGAAGGTCGGCGGCTCGGTGATCTTCCGTCGCGACGAGTTGGACGCCTGGGCCGATGCTCACTTCGAGGGCTCACCGCGGTTCCATCACGGTTCCAGAGCCTCGCGGACCCGCATGGAAAGGGCGATTACCCGCGCCCGTCCACCTGCAAAGTAGACAGTCGTGTAGTGTCCGGCCGACAGGACAACTTGGCCGGGCACCGCTGACACGGCCCCGGCCCGACACCGAAGGAGGGACCTTCGATGCAATCCCAGGATAGGCCCGCCAGGCGCGTGAGCGTTCCGCGGCGCCGGGGGATCTACTACCGGCTCGACCCGAAGACGGGGAAGCGGATTGCCGGCATCTTCGAGATCACCTACTACGACTCGACCGGCAAGCGGCGCTGGGCGACGGTCGAGGGCTCGGTCGAGGACGCCGAGCAGACTCGCGCGAATATCGCCGGCCGCAAGCGCCGCGGCGAGTGGGTCGCGCCGTCGAAGCTGACGCTCGCCGAGTACATCCCTACCTGGCTCGACGGGCTCGGAGGACGGCTGCGGCCGAAGACGATCACGACCTACGAGGGCAATCTGCGGTTGCACGTTGTGCCGCGGCTCGGCCGGCTGCGTCTCGGCGAGATCCGAACGGACGACGTGGCCCGCCTCGCGGCCGAGATGCACCGCGCTGGCTATGCGGCATGGACGATCAAGGGGACGATCGCGGCTCTTTCAGGTCTCTTGCGGCACGCGGCGCGTCGCGGCCTGATCCCCGAGAACCCCGTAGCCCGGCTCGAACGCGGTGAGCGACCGACGACGACGGAGAAGGAGAAGCGCGTGCTCCCGGCGGACGAGATTGGACGGCTCCTCGATGCGGCGGACCCGAAGTACCGGCCGGCGCTCGCAGTCGCGGTCAGCACGGGGCTTCGCCTCGGTGAGCTGCTCGGGCTGCGCTGGCAGGACATCGACGTCGACACGGGCTTCCTGCACGTCAGGACGCAGGTCGATCAGAAGGGGCGCCGCGGAGTGCCGAAGACGCCGACGGCGGTCCGCGCGGTTGTTCTCTCGCCGCAGCTCGGCCGGCTGCTCGTCGCCCATCGCGAGGCCGCACTGGCCCGCGGCCTGGCAAGGGGGACGGATCCCGTCTTCGCGTCGGAAGCCGGAACGCCGTTGGGGCACGACAACGTCCGCACTCGGGGACTCGCGATCGCGGTGAAGCGCGCCGGACTTGAAGACGCGGGACGGCCGTCCCTGACGATGCATTCCCTGCGGGACACCTTCGCGTCGCACCTGATCATCGACCTGGGACTCGACGTCGTCCAGGTGTCGCGGCAGCTCGGCCACGCGAACCCGTCGATCACCGCGAAGACGTACGCGAGGATGTTCGACGAGGCGCGGCACGCGGACGCGATCCGGGCCGCGATGGAGAAGAGTCAGCTCGGAACCATTCTGGAACCGCGGAGCGGATCCGAGCCGCTCGCAGCCGCACCGCGTGATGCAGGCGAAGTGCGCCATTTGCAGGCGATCAGCACGTAGCCGCACTCCCTCACACTCGGTCGACCACGCTTGCCATGCAGAAGGTCGTGGGTTCGAGTCCCATCATCCGCTCCTCGGAAAGCCCTGCTCAAGCAGGGCTTTCTGCTGCAAGGGCCCTCGCGAAAGGCTTGCTGGCATCGCACCGGCGCAGCCCGATCCGGCCACAGAGTCAAGCTCCACACGCTGGCCGTTGACGTCGCCGGCACTGTCAAGAACGGGGCGACGATCCGTGACCCGCGCTTCGCTCCTGCAAAGCGTGCTGCCGGCAGCAGGCGTCGTGTCAAGACGAGATTCCGAGGAAGATGGGGTCCCTCTCCGTTCTGGGTGACGGCTAACCGGCTGCCGCCGCCCTACCTGGCGCCGGCGCCGCTGCGGAAGCGCCGCCGACTTGGGCCGAAGCGGTACTGGAGGCCGTAATCCCGCCTGCGAGGCTGCGCCACGCTGAAACCGTGCCTGACCTGCCGTGACGGCGGACGCTGGGTCGTGTGCGGTGGTGCCGATCATCGCCGGGTGCACCACGTCGCCGCGTCGCCGCGGGAGGGCGTCACGTGCTCGTGTGCGAGGAGTGCCATCGCCGGCTGCACAGTGCCTCGACCGCGGACTCATATTCCGCCGCGCCGGGGTCCGCCATGACCGGGGCGTCTTCATCCACGGTGCGCTCTCGACTGTGCCGGTGCCTCGGTGTCGAGTTCCCTGCGACGGTGGCGCGGTCGAGCCGGCAGATGGGGGCGGACGGGGACTAGCCTCAGGGAATGGACGGGGCGGCGAAGGGCGCGGCGGCGCTCGCTGCGGCGACGGGGATCGCGCGGCACGATCTCGTGCTGGTGTTGGGGTCCGGCTGGCGCGAGGCGCTGGAGGGCCTCGGCAGGCAGCGGGCGCGGATGCCGTTTTCGGCGCTGCCGGGGTTCGTGCCACCGGGTGTTGAGGGCCACGGCGCGGACGTGGTCTCGGTCGAGGTCGACGGCGCGGCGGTGCTCGTGTACACGGGCCGCCACCACCTTTATGAGTCGCGTGACGTCGACCTTGTCGTCCATCCGGTGCGCGTCGCAGCGGCCGCGGGTTGCCGCATCGCGATCCTCACGAGCGCGAGCGGCGGCATCCGTGAGGACCTGGGCGCGGGCACGCTGGTGGCGGTCTCCGACCACGTCAACCTGACGGGCGTCTCGCCGCTTCGCGGTCCACGATTCGTCGACCTCACCGACCTCTACTCCGCACGGCTGCGGGCGCTCGTGCAGGAGCTGGAGCCGGGGCTGCCAGAGGCGGTGTACGCGGCGTATTGGGGCCCGAACTACGAGACGCCGGCCGAGATCCGCGCCTACCGCGCGCTCGGCGCGGACGTCGTCGGCATGTCGACGGCGCTCGAGGCGATCGCGGCCTGCGCCGCGGGGATGGAGGTGCTCGCGCTCTCGCTGGTCACGAACCGCGCCGCCGGGCTGGGCGGACGCCTCGACCACGCCGACGTGCTCGTGGCGGCGGCGGCCTCGTCCGCCCGGGCCGCCGGGGTGCTGCGAGCGGTCGTCCGCCGCGCACTGCGCTGAAGTACGCGGCTGGCCGTGCTCGGCGGCGGCTCCGATTGGGATCGGGCGACAAGAAGCGAAGGTGACGTGCTGTGGGCGACGCATCGCAGCCTGGCGCGTCGTTTTCGCCGCCGGCGCGGTGCTCCTCGTCTCGGGACGAACGGGGAGCGCGGTGCGCTCCTCACCACCGCGGCTTCCGCCGGCTGGCGCCGTCTGCCGCCGAAACGGCTTGTCTTGGCGGAATCCGAGCCGCCGGCCGGCGGCGATTCAGCTGTGGGCGGCGGCTTGACCGCTCGGAAGTCGAGCCTGCTCGATCCGCTTGATCGCGGCGCCGAGGGGCCGGAGTAGCATAGGTTTGTGGCGGCGGCGTACACGCTGACTGTGTGGCAGGTCAAGTCTGGGTTTGAGGATGAGTTCGTTCGCCGCTGGAGCGAATGGATCGAGTGGAGCCACCGGCAGGGCCTGCAGGCCGATGCACGGTTGCTGCGCGACGTTGAGCGCCCAGCGAGGTTCGTGAGCTTCGCGCCCTGGGAGACGCTGCAGGCGGTGCGGGGCTGGCGGCGCTTGGAGGGCTACCACGAGCGGGTGGCACGGTTGCAAGAAGTGGTGGAGAGCTTCGAGCCAGAGACGCTCGAACTGATCGTCGAGCACTGACGCAGTCCTCTCAGGTGGCGAGCCGGCGGAGATGTCGCGGTGGACTGCCCGTGGATGCGACGCCTAGGAGGAGGCGCTGGCGAACTTCCCTGCGACGCTCCGGCCAGTCGAGCGCAGGTTGATCGCACAGGCTCTGGCGGTGACCGGCGGCGTGTGCGAAGGCGGTTGACAGAGCCCTCCTCCAGATGAGAGAGTGCTCCTTGCCAAGTCCCTGCGGGCCCTCGGGTTCGCGGGGACTAGGCGTTTCTGGGGACGTTCGGGCTCCCTCTCGATCGGGGCCTCGTCCTGTGGAGCGCGTGCATCCGACCGCTCGGGACGTGTCCCGGCTCGACTCTCGCGGAGTGATCGGTGTTGTTGCCGGCCGCCGCCGGGAGGTCTCGCCCGCGGCCGTTAGGCAGGCGTCCACATGCGCATCGCCGCGGGGCCAGTGGCCAGTGCCTCAGGACGCGGATGCGAAGCGGAACCGGGTTCTCGTTGCGCTAACTGCGCGGTCGACACGACGACGCCAGCGGGTGAGGCGATGGCGAACATTTTGGCGACGTTCGCGCAGTTCGAGCGGCCGGCCGACCGAACCGAACGTCAGAACGTTTGCCCGGCCGCTCGCTCAGAGCAGCTTGTAGAGCGCCCTCGCGAACACAGTCAGGATTGCGGGGGCTGCCCCGTTCGCTGTGACGACCGCGAACACGTGCCCGCGGTGGAAGGAGATGATGTCGACGGGGCTGCCGGCCGGGCTGGTGCCGACGGTCAGCGTGTCGCCCGAACCGAGGCCGGCGGGATGGGTCTGGGAGATCACCCTGATGCCGCCGAAGCCGCCGCCGGACAAGCTCAGGCTGAGCGAGACCGGCTGCCTGCCGACCTGCTCGGAGCAGAGGAGCGTGGCCGCGGCGCCGGTGCCGAACTTCTGTGCCTTGCGCTGGGTGACGGCGAGTTGCTTGCCGTGCCCGAACACCTTCTCGGGTTGAGCCTTCGTGAGCAGCGTGCAGGCGTTCGGGAGCGCCGTTCCCGAGCCGGCCGCCGTCGCGACGACCGCGAGGCAGCCGACGAGCATGAGGGCAACACCTAACCAGCGAGCCGAACGATCCGCATGCACAACGTCCTCCTTCCCCGCGGGCGCCCGCCCAGGGACCATCGTCGCGCCGAGCAGGAACGAAGTCAAGCGGCTGCACCGGTTCGATCGCCTGCACCCTGGACGGTGCGCCAGGCTCGGTGGGGAAGCGGCACGAGCCTCATGGTCACCCGAGGCGTCCGCGGACGTTTTCGATTGCACGTTCGCGAACGTCTGCGACCCGTGACGGCTTGACCGTGTCCGCGGCGGGGCCTAGCATCGAGCGTGGGGTGAGAGGGATCGGGGGGCGGCTCGTCGCGGGCGCCGCTGTCGCGGTTGTCGTGTTCGCGCTCGGTGGCGGTGCGGCGCTCGGGGCGGTGGGCGGTCTCGATCCGGGTTTCGGTTCGGGCGGGACGGTCGTGACACCGGTCGGCGGCAGCGACGACGTCGTGACTGCGGTTGCGCTTCAGCCGGACGGGAAGATCGTCGCCGCCGGCTATATGCGGACCGGCGCGGAGAACTCGGACTTCGCGCTCGTCCGCTACGACCCCGGCGGGACGCTCGATACGGGCTTCGGGTCGGGCGGGAAGGTGACGACGTCGTTGGGTGCCGGCATCGACGTGGCGTTCGCCGTCGCGGTGCAGCCGGACGGGAAGATCGTCGCCGCCGGCTACAGCCACAACGGCTCGAACTTCGATTTCGCGCTGGCGCGCTACAACCGCAACGGCTCGCTCGACAGGAGCTTCGACGGCGACGGGAAGGTGACGACGCCGATCCGGGCCGGGGACGACATCGCGCACGCGCTGGCGCTGCAGCCGGACGGGAAGATCGTCGTTGCCGGCGACAGCTTCAGCGGCTCGAACGACGACTTCGCGCTCGCCCGCTACAACAGCGACGGCTCGCTCGACACGGGCTTCCACGGGACCGGGAAGGTGACGACCGCGATCGGCGCCGGCAACGATTCGGCTTCCGCGGTCGCGGTGCAGTCGGACGGGAAGATCGTTGTCGCGGGCTACACCCTGAGCGGTTCTGTGCCCGAGTTCGCGCTCGCGCGGTACGGGCCGGCCGGCTCGCTCGACCGTCGCTTCGGCGTCGCCGGCACCGTGACGACGCCGATCGGCCACGGCGCGCACGCCTGGGCGCTCGCGCTGCAACCGGACGGGAAGATCGTCGCCGCCGGCGACGCCGACAACGGCTCGGATCCCGACTTCGCGCTCGCCCGCTACGCCGTCGACGGCGGCCTCGACGCGACCTTCGACGGTGACGGGACGCTGACGACGCCGATCGGGCCGGGCGAGGATCGCGCACTCGCTGTGGCGGCCCAGCCGGATGGGAAGATCGTCGCCGCCGGACGCAGCGTCAACGGCTCGAACCGCGACTTCGCGCTTGCCCGCTACGAGGGCGACGGCTCGCTGGATGCGAGCTTCGACGGCGACGGCATCGTCACGACGGCGATCGGGCCGGGCAACGACGACGCGGACGCGGTCGTCTTGCAGCCTGACGGGAAGATCGTCGCCGGCGGCGACGCGCAGAACGCCTCCGACTACGACTTTGCGCTCGCCCGCTACTGCGGCGGCGAGCCGTGCGATGCGGCCCCGGCCACGATCAAGGTCCAGAAGGTGCTCGCGCCCTCAGGTGACGCCGGCCGGTTCAGCCTGCTCGTCGACTCGAGGGTCGTGAAGGTCGCGGCCCGAGACGGCGGCGCCGGCTCCGCCGCGGCGGCCGCCGGCCTCCACATGGTCGGCGAGATCGCGGCCGCCGGCGCCCTGGCCGACTATGCGACTTCGATCTCCTGCACCAGAAACGGGGCGCCCGACGTGTCCGGCGACGGCACGAGCATCGATCTGACCGTCGCGTTCGGCGACGTCGAGTCGTGCACGATCACGAACAAGCGCAAGGCGACGGTGACCTTGCGCAAGGCGCTCTCGCCTGCGAGCGATCCGGGCCGGTTCAACCTCAGGGCCGGATCGAGGACGCTCGCGGCGGCGGTCGGCGACGGCGGCTCCGGCACGGCGCTCGTCGCCCCCGGCACCGTCGACCTGAGCGAGACCGCCGCCTCGGGGCCCGGGCTCTCCGCCTATTCGAGCTCGATCGTCTGCACGCGGAACGGTTCTCCGGGCCCGTCCGGCGTCGGCACGACCCTGCACGTCAGGCTCGCGCCCGCCGACGTGCTCGACTGCACGTTCACGAACAAGCGCAACGGCTGACGATCGACCCGTTGCCGGCGGCGCCCCGGCGCCGGTGATGTTGCGGCACGTCAGATCAGCTTCACCTGACGTGAACGGGGAGGCGGAGTCACGCTTGCCGCTTCTGACACGCTCTGCTTGCCCGATCGTCAATCTGACCGCAGGTCGACGGCGGTCATCTGATCGGCAGCGTCGGCTACCCAGACGACACGTCGCCGGCTTCGATCCGAGTTCCGGGACTGGCCGTATTACCCTCGTCAGGTCAAAGCAGGAGAGGAGGGATGCGTTGAACGGACGCAGGAGAGTGGTGCTCGCGGGTGTTGGCGTCGCGGCGGTGGTTGCGCTCGTTCCGGCAGCCGTGCTCGGTGCGGGGACGGCGGGAACGACGCTGATCGTCAAGCTGAGCGGTGGGGTCGAGGTGCCGAAGGGCGCGCCGGCCGGCCATGGGACGGCCGCGGTCACGATCACGGGCTCGAAGGTCTGCTGGAGCTTCAGTGGGCTGACCGGAATCGACAAGCCGACGGCGGCTCACATCCACAAGGCTGCCGCGGGCAAGTCGGGCCCGGTCGTCGTTCCCTTCGGCGGAGCGTTCAAGCCGAGCGGCTGCACGACGACGACGCCCTCGATCGCGAAGGCGATCCTCGCGGGGCCGACCGGCTATTACGTCAACGTCCACACGGCGAAGTTCCCCGGGGGCGCCGTCCGCGCGCAACTCGCCACCTTCGCGGTCAGGATGTCGGGCAACGTGGAGGTGCCCAAGGGTGCACCGAGCGGAAGCGGGACGGCGGCCGTCAGCATCAGCGGAACATCGGTCTGCTGGAGCTTCATCGGCCTCACCGGGATCGATCCGCCGACGGCGGCTCACATCCACAAGGCTGCCGCGGGCAAGTCGGGCCCGGTCGTCGTTCCCTTCGGCGGAGCGTTCAAGCCGAGCGGCTGCACGACGACCACGGCCGCGATCGCGAAGTCGATCGTCGCTGCACCGGGCAGCTTCTACGTCAACGTCCATACCGCGAAGTTCCCGGCTGGCGCAGTCCGCGCGCAACTCTGAGCACGAGCGAGGGTGGACGTCGCCGCCAGGCGACGCCCACCCTACTCTTGCGACTGCGGACGACAGCGAACTGTCACGAAACGCCGGCGGTCAGCTGAATCCGGATACGAACCGGCAGAGCTACCCGGCTTCGGGCAGGCCCAAGCGGGCCGGCCCTGCAAACGCCGCCGGCCTGTGTTGATCGCCGCCGGCCAGGCGCTGGCCGGTCGCACGACCAGATCCGGCGAGCCGACGAGCCCGTCCAGCTTCGTCAACGGTGTCACCACCACGATGGCGACGATGCCGGGCCTTCACCCACCGGCGGGGCGGCGGCCCGGGGGCGGGCGAGCATCTGACTCCGCAAGCGTTCGCATCGGGCCGTTTCCGATCAGGGGGTGCTGATAGTCACGAGTCCGTCGCCGCGGCGGATGCCGCCGGGGAAGGAGCCTCGGCTGGCGAAGCGGCTGATGAAGCCACTGCCGCCGCCGCTGGCGGTGCCGCCGCCAAAGGCCGAGGAGCCGCCATACCAGCCGCCGCCACCGCCGCCTTCGCCGAAGTGGGGACCGGCGGCGTCGTAGTTCGTGCCGCCGACGCCGAAGATGCCGCCGCAGGAACAGGGCGAATACCAGCCGCCGCACTCCTGGGTTCCGCCCGGGTAGGACTGCCCGCACGGCCCCGGCGGCGCCGCCGTCGGTCCACCCGTCAGGCCGCCGCCGACACCGCCGTTGACGCCGCTGCCGCTGGCCCCGCCACCACCACCGCCGACGACGATCCGGTCTCCGAACCCGCACACCCTGTCGGCTGCGCAGTTGGTGCCGCGACCACCGATCCGAACGTCCGAGCCGCCGCCACCCTGCGAACCGCCGTAGCCACCCTGATCCGAGACCGAGCCAGGCCTGCCGCCGTTCAGACCGAAGGTCGAAAGGTTCGGCGGCGGCCCGCTCCCGTCCTGGCCGCGGCCGCCGACAACAATCTCGAACGTGTCGCCCGGGTGGACGGCGAACCGCGCCTTCGCCTCCCCTCCCGCCCCGCCGCGAGCGACCAGGACATTCCCGTCCTTGACGCTCCCTCCCGAGGCGCCAAACACGTCGAAGTTCACACTCGTCACGTCCGCCGGCACCTTCCACGTCCAGAAGCCGGCCCTGTCGAAGGTCGCGAGAACCGTGCTCGCCCTGCCCGCCCCGCCCGCGCCGCCCATCGCCAGCGAGACCACGACCAGCGCCACCGCCGCCACGACGCCGACAAGCAGCAGCCGCCGGCTTCGCCTACCCGTCTCGAAGATCATCCTGCAAACCCTCCCCTGGTTCCGATCGCCCCGCGCCGCCGTGCGAGACACACCCATCCCACGCCGGGAGACGCCCGCCACCTACCATCGCAACAGCTTCCGCGCAAACACCCAGGGCGTCAAGCCCAGCCGCGACCACCGCTGCCGCCGACGGCTCAGAGCGGCCAGAGCTGGCGGCCGGCGACGGTTCGGCATGTTCTCGGCTGCCGCAGCGCGAGCGACGTTTGTGCAGCTCGTGACGTGCTGTGCGAGACTGGTGTTGCGTCAGAGCGGCCGTCCCCGCCGGCGGCTCGTTCACCATCTGGCTCAGCGGCAACGCCCCGGCAAACGGGCTCAAGGTCGTGTACTTCGTCCTGAACTGGCACGCTCAAGAGATTGGAGCGCGCGCGTCAACCGGCGTTCGTGGCGGCGCGCGCGCTTCCGGAGATCGGGGGAAAGGCCGTAAACAGGCTCGGCGCGGGCGGCGCCCGTAGGCTGCTAGACCGACTGACCCACGAATGGAGGCGACGATGGCAGCGAAGAAGACGAAGAAGGCGGCGAGCGAGAAGGCGGCGGCCACCGGTAAGCCGACGCCGAAGAAGAAGACCTCGCGAGGCAAGTAGCAGCCGTGATCTGGCTCTGGCGTCTGCTCGGGTTCCGGCGTCTCCTCGCGCTGCTTCTGCTGCGGCTGGCCTGGCGGATGTATCGGAAGCGCAGCTTGCCCCGACCGCGATCTCGGTGAAAGACCCTGCTGTCCTTGAAGCCGCCTAGCAACCGGAGACTCAGCTCTGCGACGTGCTTGCCCTCGATTCGTGCTAAGTGGTGTCCGAGTCGGTACCGGATTCGAGGAGGACGTCGAGATGAAGCACGTCGTAGCGACGCTGGCAACGTGTCTGGTGATCGGGGCGGCGGTCGCGCTGGCCTCTGCGACGGCTGCGGTCCAGGCCGGGCCGCCCCCAGGGTTGACCGTGCAAGGCCGTGTCCTCTGGAACTTCGAGGCGCTCCTTCACGACACCTTCGGCGCCAGATACCGGGGTTGCCTGCGCGCGGTCAGCCGCTACGTCCTCTCCTTCACGGCGGACAGCTACTGCGCATCGCATCCCTCGTACCTGTTTCAGGGGTACTCCTTCACGTTTGCCCGCGCCTTCCGTTCGCCGTACCGCCTCGTCTCCCGGACGTTGCGGCCCGGCGCGTTCGGTAACTACCCCGAGCCGATCCGCGTGGACGGACGGTATGTCGCCTGCGACCCCGCCTCGCACAAGCTGCTGATCAGGTACGGCGATGTCTTCGGGCTCTCCGCGAACCTTGCTTGCCTCGCCCCGAACCAGTAGCCGCGGGGCGCGCCGGATCCTCGGAAAGAGACGAGGCGAATCGGCTACGGATCCTCGACCATCGCGGATCGCTGAGCCGGGCGGATCCCCGGCGGGTCCTGTGTTCAGGCTCCGAACGGCCGCGCTGCGATCGTCGGCGCCGCCCCTGAAGCGAAGAGGCAGCCCGACAGGAGGTGCCTCGTCCCGATCACCTGGGTGACGTACTGCTCTGTCTCGGTGTAGGGCGGGATGCCGGCGTACTCGTCGACGACCGCCGGGCCGGCGTTGTAGGCGGCGAGCGCGAGCTTGAGCGAGCCGTAGCGATCGACGAGCGCTCGTAGGTACCGCGCGCCGCCGATAAGGTTTTCGTCGGGCCGGCCGGCATCTACTCCGAGTTGCCGCGCCGTGTCGGGCATGAGCTGCATGAACCCCCTGGCGCCTCGCGGTGAGAGTGCACGCGGCTGGAGTTCCGATTCCGCCCATGCCACGGCGACGAGCAGCGCCGGCTCCAGACCCGCTACCTCGGACGCCCGAGAGAACGCGCCGCGGAAGCGGGCCGGGACGGGGCAGCGAGGCGCCCGACCGGCGGCGGTCGCGGGTAGCCGAGCTCCGCGAGCGACTGGGACGAGACGAGAAGCGGCGTCTGGATGCGTCGCCGTGAGGGCGGCGTCGAGCGGCACTGCGGCCGCCGTCGCGGCGAGAGCGCCGACCAGCAAGCGCTGGAACTGCAGCCTCCGATGCCGCCGCCGCCGGCGAGCACGCCGCTCGCGCTCCGCCACCATGAGACGACAGTCCTTCCTGTCCGGGTCAGCGCCGAAACAGCTGGTGTTCGTTCGGGAAACCTGGACATCAGCTGCCCCAAGGAGGCCGAAGTTGGCGTCGCCGAAGTGCAGGCGTTCAAGACGAAGTCGGGAACACACGGTTCGTGCATCGCGACGACGGCGGCGTTGACGACTCGGTCGAACCGCTTGAGGGGGAGCCGTCCGGGGAGGCGGAGACGGTCGACGAGGTGAACTCTTCCGGCGGCACGCCATCTGCGGGCGTTGCGCGACCGACTAGCCATGGCGCGGCGTCGACGGCCGTCTTCCACTCGGTTCCGCGCTGGGCGGCAATGAGGTGCTGCTGTCGGCAGTGCTGAGCGCCGCGGCCGCAGTCGCGGCCGCAAAGGGCCCCGCAGTCGCTCGCCGGCTTGCCTCGAAGGCGGGCCAGAAGGGCGAAGAGAGCGCCGGGAAGCTCGCCGCCAGGAGTACGGAGGGCGCGATCCAGGCGCTCGGCGCGGGAGACGGCATAGCCGGCCGCGCGATCTCGATGGCGCTCGGGGGCGGCAAGGCCAGGAAGACCCGCAGGCTGCCGATCGAGCGCTGGACCGACGTGGCCGTCCCGCTCGAGAAGGTCTACGAGCAGTGGACGAAGTTCGAGCGGTTTCCGAGCTTCATGCACCGGGCTCTGAGCGTCGAGCAGGAGGACGACGACAGGGTGCGGTGGCGCGAGAAGATCTGGTTCAGCACGCGCGAGTGGGAAGGCGAGGTCACGGATCGCCGCAAGAACGACCGCATCGCGTGGAAGTCCGTCCACGGGCCGTCGCATCGGGGTGTCGTGAGCTTCCACCGGCTCTCGGAGAACCTGACGCGCGTGGTGGTCACGATGGACTTTCGAGCCGACTGGGACGATCGAGAAGCTCGCGTCGGGCCTCCGTTTCGTGAAGCGAGCGGTCGAGGCGGACCTCGCGAGGTTCAAGGCCTTCGTCGAGCTCGATGAGGCGACGAACTCGGCGAGCGGCGAGACGTCCCGGTCCTCCACGTGCTGCACGAGCCCGTAGGCCTCGGCCTTTCCGGCCGTTCCTCTTCTGTGCCTCAAGGGCGCGACACGGCTGGCCGATATCCGAGTTTGTGCGCATCGGCCTTAGAGAGCGCCTTTTCCCCGGGCTCGCGCTCGGGCTCGCCGTAGCGGCCCTGCCGCTCGCGGTCGTCCTCCTCGTCGGCGACACCAGGGTCGAGCTCACGGGAACCCTTCACTTCTGGTCGGTCGGTGTCAGCGCGGTGCTCGCGGCAGCGGCCGCGGTCGGGCTCACGGTCGTCGGTGCCCGCCGAAGCGACACCCGGACCGTCGTAGTGGGGACTGCGTTCGCCGTGATGGCGAGCCTGCTCGCGCTGCACGGCTTTGCCACGCCGGGCGTCCTCGTCGGCATGAACGGCGTCGTCGCGTTCACGGGCGGCGCGACCGTTCCGGTCGGCGGTGCGATCCTGGCCCTCTCGGCCTTCCCGCTGCCCCGAGCCGTGAGGCGAGTCGGGGCCCTGCTCGTGCTTCAGGGCGTCCTGCTCGCCACGGTGCTCGCCCTCGGGTCGTCCGCGATCGCCTTCCCGGGCCTCGTGCCGGCCGTGCCGGCGGCGAACAGCCCGATCGCACTGGCCCTCCTCGGCGCCGGCCTCGCGGTTTACGGCCTGCTTGCCCTGCGCGCGCTTCGGACGTTCCTCCTCACCCGGCGCGGTCTCGATCTCGCGGTCGTCGTCGGCATCGTCTGGCTGGCGACCGCGCTCGTCCCGGCTCTGACCATGACCGGGCGGCAACTCGGCTGGTGGATGGGCCACGAGCTGGAGCTGGACGGGATCCTGCTCGTCGGCGTCGCAATTGCGATCGACCTGGCGCGCGCCGCGCAATCGAGGGCGCTGGTCGGCGATCTCCGGGGGACCGAGCTGGTCGCCGCCGAGGACGCCTTCCTGGGCTCACACGTCCGCGCCCTCATGCTGCGACTGGCCGAGAAGGATCAGTACACCGAGCGGCACACGCGCCGCGTCGCACTGCGTGCGGTTCAGGTCGGCGAACTCCTCGGCGTCTCTCCGAGCCGACTGCGCGCTCTCGCGATCGGCGGCCTCGTTCATGACATCGGCAAGCTCTCCGTGCCCGATTCGATCCTGAAGAAGCCGACGGCGCTCGACGAGGACGAGTACGCGGTCGTGCGCGAACACCCCGAATCGGGCTACCGGTTGCTCAACGAGCTCGGTGGCTTCCCGGACGCCGTTCGGCGGCTCGTCAGAGACCATCACGAGCGTCTGGACGGAACCGGCTATCCGCGCGCGCTGCCCGCCGAGCAGCTCGACCTCGATACGCGCATCCTCACCGTCTGCGACGTCTACGACGCTCTCGTCTCCCGCCGCGTCTACCGCCCCGCGTGGACGCACGAGAAAGCGATCGCGCTCCTCCGCAAGGAAACCGGAGCGGCGTTCGACGCCCGCTGCGTCGCCGCTCTCGAGCAGGTCATCTCGCAGGAGCAGAACCGGCCCGCGTTGCGCGTAGCGTAGATCGACGCGCGAACGAGACGCGCTCGCTGCGCATCAGACGAAATCGAGGTCAGAAGGCGCCGGCGGCTTTCGGCGTGCCGAACCCGGTCGGGCCGTCGTAGCCCATCCTCGCCGTGCAGAGATACGAGCCGCCGCACGAGCCGTTGCTCCCGCTCTTCACGTCGAAGACGTTGTGAGCCCTGTGGGCGTACAGATACGAGCCGGCGCCGACGCTCGACCCGTTGCCGGCGAGCCCGTACACGGCCGCGACGATCGGCGACGAGACGCTCGTGCCGCCGAACTGGAACCAGCTGCCGTCGTAGAGGACAGCGACCCCCGTGGCCGGATCGGCGACCGCGGACACGTCCGCCACGGTCCGGCGCGAGCAGCCGCCGTCCGTCTGCCAGGACGGCTTCGACTCGAACGCGCTACAGCCGCTGCCGGCGCCGTTCCAGACGGTCTCGCCCCAGCCTCGACTCGAAGCATTCCGCACCAGAGACGTCCCCCCGACGGCGGTGACGTAGCGTGACGCGGCCGGGTAGTCGACCCCGTAGCCCTCGTCGCCCGAGCTGACGGTGATCGCCGAGTGGGGATGGTTGAAGTGCGAGTCGTCCGCCGTCTCGTCGGCGTACTCGCCGCCGCCCCAGCTGTTGCTGATCGCCTTCGCGCTCATCCGCGCCGCGCGGTCCTCGGCGATGTAGAGGTTCGTGCCGGAGTTGTCGTTCGCCTCGACGAGGAGGATGTGGCAGTTCGGGCAGACGGCGCTGACCACCTCGAGGTCGAGCGCCTCCTCCTCCGCCCAGCCGCTGTTGAACGGTGGATAGCTCGTGCCGCCGTTCTGGTCGACCTTCTTGAAGCAGTTGTTGGCCGTCGTGCAGGCCGGCAGGCCGTAGTACGAGCGGTACGCGGCGAGATCCGACTCCGCCGTCGGATCGTCGAAGGCGTCGACGATCGCGATCCGCTGGCCGGCGCCGGCGCTCGAGGACGGCAGCTTGTAGGCGGTCTGGAGGTCGGCCGGCCCGTACCCGGTCGGCGATGCCGCGCCGAACGTGCGCTGGCTGCCGTCGACGCTCAGGGCGAAGCACGTCATGAAGCCGTCCGCAGCGGGCGGACAGACGTGCGTGACGGCGGGCGCCGGGATCGGAACGGCGGAAGCCCGTCCGATCGTTGCCCCGAGCACCGTCACCGAGGCCACCAGCGGTACTCCCGCGAGGAGGAATCGTCGCAGCCTGCAGCTTCTCAACCCGTCTCCTTTCGCGGGCCGTCGCGTGGGGCGCCGCGACGACTGCCGGTGCCGTCGGCTCAGCGAGGATGCCCCCCTCACCGACCGGCAGCCTGCCAGAACAACGTCTCGAACGCAACGAGAAATGAGATTCATCCGCCGTCCGGCGGGGAACGTGAACGGAGTTCGTCGCGGGGGATGCTCTGACCGATTGCACTTGATGGCCGCGAGTCGCCGTTCGAGCGGTCGCGCTCGGCGTTCGCTTGCGAAGGCGTGGCTGGAGCAGGCGGCGCATCCGGTGCTCGCGCTGGTCGTGGTGCTGGGTCTTGAGGCCGCGGCGACCGGCGGGTTGGTCGTGTGGGCCGGCTGGGACAAGGTCTGGCACGCGCTCGCGGTGGAGAACGCGCGCTGGTTCGTGCTCTGCGCCGGTGGCCAGCTTGCGGCCTACCTGGGGTATGCGCTGGCGCTTCGCGCCGTCGACGCTGCGGACGAGGGGGTGAAGCTCAGCTTCCCCGTCTCCCTCGCCGTGGTCAGCGTCGGCTTCGGGCCGCTGTTCTCCGCCAACGCGGCGGGCGGCTTCTCGATCGACTACGTCACGTTGCGCGAGGCGGGGATGAAGTCGAGAGAAGCCTTCCGGCGGGTCCTCAGCCTCAGCGCGCTGGAGTACGCGGTTCTCGCGCCGGCGGTCGCCGTCTGCGGCCTCCTCCTCTACTTCGGGATCGGCGGGTCGGCGCCGGCAAGCGTGACCCTTCCGTGGTTGGCCGTCGTTCCGGGCGCGGTTGCCGCCGCCTGGCTGACCTCTCCGCGCCGGGTCCGGAAGCTTGCCGAGCCGTCGGGGCGCGGACGGCTCCGCCGCGGCTTCGCGCATCTCGTCGCGGCGCTCGCGCTCCTCCGCTCGCTCGCCGTGGGCTGGCGCCGGAGCTGGCCCGCGTTCGCCGGTGCCGGCCTCTACTGGCTCGGCGACCTCGTCACCTTCTGGGCGGCGTTGCGGGTCTTCGACGTTCGGCTTTCGATCGTCGTGCTGGTGCTGGCCTACGGGACCGGTTGGGCGCTGACGCGACGGTCGCTTCCGTTCGGCGGTCCCGGGGTCGTCGAGATCCTGCTCGCCTACGTCCTGACCTGGTTCGACCTCAGGTTCGCGCCCGCGGCGGCGGGGGTCGTCGCCTACCGTCTCTTCAACTTCTGGCTCGCGCTGCTGCCGGCGGCGGCGGTGCTGCCGTTCAGCCGCCGGATCGAGCGGAACCTGGCCGACGCCGCTCCCGGCACGAGCAGCCCGTGAGCAGGCTCTCGAAGCCGCCGCTGCCGGCGGTGATCCTCGCAGCGGCGGTCATCTTCGTCGCGACCCTTGCCGTCATGTCGGCGATCGCCGGCTGGGATCCCGTCGTCGATCAGCTGCGACCGAACCTCTCGTTCTGGTTCGCGGTCGCCTTCGCGGCCCAGGCGGTCGCGTTCGGGGCTTACGTCTTCGCGTACCGCGCGGTCGCGCACATCGAGCAGGGCCCGCAGCTGAGCCTCGGCGAGGCGGCGCAGCTGGTCGCGGTCGGCTTCGGCGCGTTCCTCGCCAAGGGCGGCGCGGCGGTCGACAGCAAGGCGCTCTCGAAGGGACGCGACGACGAGGAGGGAGAGATCCGGGTGCTCGCGCTCGACGCCCTCGAGCACGCGCCGCTCGCCCCGGCCGCCTGTGCCGCCGCGATCACGCTGCTCGCCCAGGGGCGCCGCAAGCCGCCGCTCGACTTCACCATCCCCTGGGCGGTGCTCGTGCCGGTCGGCGCAGTGCTCGCGTACGTCGGCGTGCGCCGGCGGAAGCGGTTCGTCGGGCGCGAAGGCTGGCGTGGCAAGCTCGGCCAGATCCTGGAAGGGATCGGGATCCTCTTCCGGCTCGCGCGCGAGTGGCGCCGTCACTGGCTCGCCTTCGCAGGCGCGAGCGTCTACTGGCTCGGTGACGTGCTCTCGCTCTACGCGTCGCTGAAGCCGTTCGACGCCGCGCCCGGGATCGCGCCCATCGTCCTCGCCCACGCCGTCGGCTACGTCCTCACCCGGCGGACGCTCCCCCTCGCCGGCGCCGGCATCGTCGAGACGCTGATGCCACTGACGCTCGCCGCCGCGGGCGCGCCGTTCGCCGGTGCCATCCTCGGCGTCTTCACCTACCGGATCTTCAATCTCTGGCTACCGCTGATCCCCGCTCTGCTCGCGCGCCGCGGCGCCCGGCGCGCTGTCCGCCGAACCCGTGCCGCGCCCGCCTGACGCCCCGATGATCGATGGCTCGGGCGACGTTCGTGGCCGCCCGCGAGGCTAGCCGGCGGTGTTTTCGAGCAGGGCGGGTCCGAGCTTGTCGAGCGCGCGGCGGAGGATCCTCGAGATGTGCATCTGCGAGTAACCGAGTTGGGCTGCGATCTGGGACTGGGTCAGCTCGCGTGCGAAGCGGAGCAGGAGCACGTGGCGCTCGCGGTCGTCGAGGCGGTGGATGCCCGCGCGAAGGGCGAGCTTGTTGTCGCAGTGCTCGTACGCCGGGTCGTCGTCGCCGAGCTGATCGAGGATCCCGCCGGATTCGGTTTCGTCCTCGCTGCCCGGTGCCGGCGCGGTGAGGCTGATCGCCTTGTAGGCGCGGCCCGCCTCGACCGCCTCCAGGAGCTGTTCCGGCTCGACCGCGAGCGACTCCGCGAGCTCCGCGATCGTCGGCTCTCGGCCGAGGAGGCGCGTCAGCCGCTCCCGCTCTCCGGGCAGCCGGACCGTCAGCTCCTGCAGTGCGCGAGGCACCCGCACGGCCCAGGTCCGGTCGCGGAAGTGCCGCTTGATCTCGCCGATCACGTTCGGGACGGCGTACGTCGTGAACTCGAGCCCCCGCGAGAGCTCGAACCGGTCGACCGCCTTGATCAGCCCCACCATTCCCGCCTGGACGAGATCCTCGAGCGGCTCGCCACGCCCCTCGAAGCGGCGCGCGAGCCTCCGCACGGTCGGAAGCCACCCCTCGATCAGCTGCTCGCGTGCCCGACCGTCACCGTCACGGTGGTAGCGGCGCAACAACACAAGAGCCTCGCCCGAATCCACGTCAACCCCCTCGTCGGTCCTGAGAGAGAAACGCAACGACCCCTGCCGGAGGTACGGGCTGTCCCCCGGGCGGGTCAGGCTCGATCTGCCCCTAGATGCGGCGGTAACGGGCGTCGCCGAGTGAGTAAAGGCCGAAGGCGATCAGGCCGGCGGCGACGAGGCCGAGCAGGAAGGGCCCGTAGGAGTTGTGGCCGAGCTTGGCGAGGGCGCCGTCGAGACCGACGGCCTTGTTCGGGTCGTACTCGACGGCGGCCTTGATCAGGAAGACGCCGACGAGGCCGAACACGACCATTCGTGCCAGGTGGCCGAAGGTGCCGATCCAGGTGATCCAGGCGCGAACCGTTGGAGTCATTTCCTCGGTCTTCGAATCGTCGAGGAAGTCCCTGCTCGCGCCGCGGTAGCCCTGGTACAGGCCGACACCCACCATGACCGCGCCGGCACACCCGACGAGCCATGTGCCCGCCGGCCAGCCGAGCACCCCTGCGGTCGTCTTGTGCGTGTTTCCCGAGTTGCCGCCGGCGCCGACCAGGATCTCGACCGCGATCGCGCACAGGCCCGCGTAGACGATCCCGCTCCCGAGCGCGGCGAGGCGATCGAAGGCCGAGTCCGAGTCCTCCGGGCCGTGCCCGAGCAGGGCCCGGATCAGCCGCCAGAGGGCGTAGCCGGCGAGGCCGATCGCGACCAGGGTCAGGAGCACCTTCCCGAACGGTTGCCGGGCGATCTCCTCGAGCGCGCCCTGCTGGTTCGTCGTCTTTCCGCCCGCGTCGAGCGCGAGCTCGATCGCCAGGATGCCGATGATCCCGTAGATCAGCCCTCTCGCGACGAAGCCGGCGCGGGCGAGCCACTCGAAGCCGCTGCTGCGCGCCAGCTTCTCTCCTCGAACCTGAACATCCCGGACTGCAGGTTTGCTCGGCGCGTGCACGCTCACGGGCGACCTCCTCTGGCGTGGGCTCCTCTGTGGGAACGAGCTCCGGCCGATCGGGGATACGGACCCGCCGCCGGGCGGCTGCGTCTCCGAGTCCGAGAGCGTGGTGGCGGACGAGGCCCCCGTTGCGGACGGCGCTCCGTGCGCCGGGCTCCGACGGTCCGGATCGCCCGTACCGGCTTCGAGGTCGGGGAAGCCGGGGCGGTAGAGTCGCGCCCGATGCGAACGACTCGGGCTCGGATCGGGTGAGAGCCCGGCTCGCCGCCGGCCGGCCGCTGGTCGGGCCGTTCCTGCCGCTTCCGCACCCGACGGCGGCGGAGGTGATGGCCGGCCTCGGCTTCGACTACCTGTGCGTCGAGGGGGAGCATTCCGGGCTGGGAACCGGGACAGTGCAGACGCTCGTCGCGAGCGCGGTCCTCGCGGGGTCGGAGGTGCTCGTGCGGGTCGCGGCTCCGGAGCAGCAGCCGATCGCGGCGGCCCTCGACGCGGGCGCCTCGGGGGTGATCGTCCCGCGCGTGGGGTCGGCGGCGGTTGCGCAGGCGGTGGTCGCCGCCGCGCGCTACCCGCCGCTCGGCGAGCGGGGTCTCGGCCCGGGCCGGGCGACCGGCTATGGCGTATGGACCGCCGACTACGTCGCGCGCGCGAACGAGCACGTCCTGGTCGCAGTGCAGATCGAGACGCGGGCGGGCGTCGAGCGGCTCGACGAGATCCTGGCAGTCGACGGCGTCGATGTGATCTTCGTCGGGCCCGGCGATCTCGGGCTCTCGCTCGGGATCGCCGGCGGGCTGGACGGCCTCGAGCTCCGCGAGGTGATCGAGGGAATCGTCGTGCGGGCGCACGCGGCGGGCCGGGCGGCGGGGATGTTCGGCGTGACCCCGGAGACGGTGGCCTACTGGGCGAAGCGCGGCGTCGAGCTGCTGCTGTTCGGCTCCGACGTCGGGTTCCTGCTGGCGGGCGCGACGGCCGCCCGGGACCGGCTCGCCGAGCTACTTGCGTCCGGCGAGTGACGGCACCGCGTAGGCGACGGCCTGCTCGAGCGTCAGGCCGCGTCCGGCCGCTCGTGCAGGCTCCGGTGCCTCGGGGCGTGGGACGTCGGCGCGGATGGGAGCTCGCCGCCGCGTCTCGCGGAGCCCCTCCGCGGCGCCGGCGAGCACGCCCGTCCGCTGGGCATCGCCGGCGGCGGCCGCGAGGCGTGCGAGGCCGTCGAGGCAGTCGGCGGTCCCGCCCGCGTCCCCGAGCCCGGCGAACAGGCGCAGGGCCGCGGCGAAGCGCTCCGCCGCGAGGCTCTCGCGGCCGGATCGGCGCGCCGTCTCCGCCAGCAGCTCCAGACAGGTCGCGAAGTTGAAGCTCCCCTCCTCGAAGGCGGCGAGCGCGCTCCGTCCGTGCTCCTCCGAGCCGTCGAGCCGTCCCTCGCGGAGGGCGAGCTCCGCGAAGCAGAGCTCCGCCCGCGGGCCGGCGCCCACTTCCGCCGCGAGCCCGGCGTTCCGGCGAGCGGCCGCGAAGTCCCCGCGGTCGAGGGCGATCTCCGCGAGATCGACGAGCGTGGCGGCGCGCCAGTTCGGGCGTCGAGGCTCCGCCCCTGCCGACATGAGCTCCTCCTTCAGCTCGACCGCGCGGTCGAGGTCGCCCGAGAAGCGTGCGATCTCGCCGCCGCCAGTCAGCAGGTCGGCGAGCCCTCGCTCCGACAGGAGGTCGCGGAGGGCGAGCGCCGCGTTCGTCCAGCTCGTCGCCTGCGTGAGGCTCCCGCGCGAGATGAGGAACGGGTAGAGGCCGCCGAGGATCGTCCCGACGTCGTCGGGCTCCCGGCTCTCGAGCGCGTGGTCGACGGCGGCGGCCACGTTGGGGTAGTCGGGGGCGAGGAGCGCCGCCGCCGCCTGCTCGTCCCCGGTGTGCAGCCGATCGGCCGTTTCCTCGACCAGGCGGACGACGTAGGCTCGGTGCCGGCGCCGCGCCCCCTCCCGGCCGTCCTCGTCGAGCCGCTCGGCGGCGAACTCGCGAATGGTCTCGAGCAGCCAGTAGCGCTCTCCCGAGAAGCGGACGAGGCTCTTCTCGACGAGCGCCTGCAGGGTCTCGACGTCCGCTCCCGCCACCTCCTCGGCCGCCTCGAGCGTGCAGCCGCCGGCGAAGACCGAGAGCCGCGCGAAGAGCTCCTGCTCAGCGGGCGTGAGCAGTGCGTACGACCAGTCGACGGTCGCCCGGAGCGTCTGCTGGCGCGGATCGGCGTCCCGGCCGCCGCGGAGGAGGTCGAGCCTCTGCGACAGGCGCTCGAGGATGCGCGCAGGCGACAGCGCCCTCGCGCGGGCCGCGGCGAGCTCGATCGCGAGCGGCAGCGAGTCGAGCCTTGCGCAGAGCTCCGCAACCTCCGCGGTCGGCGGGAGCTGCGAGCGCTCGCAGAAGAGCCGCACCGCCTCGCCGGTCGAGAGCGGCGGCACCGCGTACTCGACCTCGCCCTGGACCCGCAGTCGCTCCCTGCTCGTCACGAGGAGGCAGAGGTTCGGACAGGCCGCGACGAGGCCGGCGAGCGCGGGTGCCGCGTCGACGACCTGTTCGAGGTTGTCGAGGAGCAGCAGCAGCCTACGCTGCCCGATGTGCCCGGCGGGGTCGCTCGCCGCGCCGAGCGTCTGCGCGATCGTCGTCGTGACGAGGTCGGGATCGCGCACGGTCGAGAGCGCAACCCAGAACACGCCTCCGTCGTACGCGGGCACGAGCGCGGCTGCCGCCTCGAGCGCGAGCCGCGTCTTTCCCGTCCCGCCGGGGCCGCTGAGGGTGATCAGCCGTGCGCCCAGCTCGATGCGGCGCAGGACCTCGTCGAGCTCCCGGCCCCGTCCGACCAGCGAGCTCGTGGGGCGAGGGAGGTTCGTGCTCGAGACCGCCCGGAGCGGCGGAAAGCGACGATCCCCGAGCTGGTAGAGCGCGAGCGGCTCCGGCAGGTCCTTCAGCCGATAGCTGCCGAGGCCGACGAACGCGGCGTCGCCGCCCAGCTCGCGCGTCGCCGCCGAGACCACGACCTGGCCGCCGTGCGCGGCGGCGGCGATGCGCGCCGCGACGTGGACGTCGCCGCCGACGTAGCCCTCGCCGGTGACGAGGGCCGTCCCGGTGTGGAGTCCCATGCGAACCGGCGTGGAAGACGCCTCGAGCGCAGCCGAGATCGCGCGCGCCGCGTCGACGGCGCCGGCGGCCGACGGGAAGACGAGGAAGAAGGCGTCGCCCTGCGTGTCCACCTCGACGCCGCCGGCCGCGGCGCAGGCCGCGCGGACGACGCTGCGATGGCTCGCGAGCGCCTCCGCGTATCGCTCCGCGCCGAGCGCTCGCAAGAGCGTCGTCGATCCTTCGACGTCCGTGAAGAGGAACGTCACGGTGCCGTTCGGGAGATCTGCCCGCACGGCGACAGGATCGCTGCTCGGCCGGTCAGCCGAGCCGGACGACGAGCGTGCGGCGGAGCGTCCGCGGGTCGAGGCGAACGACGTCGAAGCCTGTTGCCGGGCCCGGCGGCGGCGCGATCACGGTCGCGACCCACAGCGCGTTCGGCTGGACGGCGAGGGCGTCGGCGATCCCGGGCAGGGTCGCACTGCCGGTCGTGCGGCCGCTGCGCGGATCGAGGCGAAGCAGCGTCGAGCGGGTGCGCGAACGCGTCCCGAGCGCCCAGAGCGAGCCGTCGCCGGCGGCGAGGTCGTGCTGGAAGCCGCCGAGTCGCAGGCGTCCCGTGACGAGCGTCAGCATCGCGCCGGTGCGCTCGTCGATGCGGAGGACGGACGCCTCCCGCGGCAGCCAGACGGCGCCGTCCCCGGTGCTCACGTCTCCGAGCGGGGCACGGACGATCCGCCGCACCGGGCCGGCCGGGTCGATCCGCAACAGCCAGCTTCCGGTCGAGACCCAGCAACCGCTCCGATCCGCAGCCATGCGGCCGGCGGCGGCGATTCGCCAGACGCGGACGAGGCCGCCGCCGAGCCCGAAGAGCGCGATCCGCGCACCATGCTGTCCGCCGATCAGCGCCCAGATCCCGCCTGCGCCAGCGGCGACGTACTGGACGGAGCTGTCCTCCTGGCGCCAGACGACCCGTACCCTGCCCGTGCGGAGGTCGGTGCGGCTCAGCGTTCCGAAGACGTAGCCGTTCTCGACGCTCGCGACCCACGCGGCACCGCCGGCCACGGTCACGCTCAACGGATACGCGGGGCCGCGCAGCATCGGCGTCGAGAGGATCCGGCCGGTGCGCGCGTCCAGGGCCCGCACTCCCGGCGGGCCGACGAACCAGACGCGGCCGCCGGCGGCCGCGAGGTCGACGAAGTCGCCGCCCGCGCTCGCCTCGGGAACGTTCGCGAGCGCCGCGCCGAGCGCGAGCAGGAGCACGAGGCCCCGCCAGGGACTACGACCAGCTCGCATCGAAGCTTCCGTCGCCGCCCATGCCCGGCAACCGTGCCACGGTCGCCGTCAGATCGATCGACGCGGCGGGGTCGGCGGCGTCGATCAGGGCGACCCGGCCCTCGCTCGTCGAGTAGAGCAGCCGGCGGCCGCGCCACGCGAGCCCGGCGCCACGTTCGCAGACGGCGAAGCCGACCCGCTCACGGAAGACGACGCTCGCCGCCCTCGCGCCCGGACGGAGCAGGTAGACGAGCTCCGTTCCTTCCGAGCCCAGGGCCGTGTTGCCCCGGGTGGCCGTGAACGCGACCGCGCCGGCGTCTCTCTCCATGGCGAGCGCGCTCGAGAGACCAGCGTCCGCACGCGCGAGCGGACGGGGCAGCTCGGTCGAGGCGAAGACGGTGCCGTCGGCGCGGAGCACGACGAGCCGCCGCAGGCCGAGCACGCCGACGAGCCGGCCGAGCGGCTCGATCTGCGGCCGCGGCCCGACCCGGAGCGCGGCGAGCGCGGCGAGGTTCGCGATCCGGACGCCGTCGAAGCGCTCGAGCCGCCCGCGGCGGACGAAGTAGACGGTCCTCGTGGAGTGGTCGAACACGACCCGGCTCACGCGCCCGATCACCCGGCTCGGACGCCACTGCGAGCTGCTGCGGAGGAGGAGCGTCCAGCGGCGCTGGCCGATCAGCCCGCCCGCGGCGGTGAAGCCGAGCGGCGTCTCGCCTCCCGCGACCAGCTGCTCCGCCCGGCCGAGCCGGGCGACGAAGAGCGACTGCCGGCGGCCGTGGAAGACCGAGTACGCCACCGCGGCGCGACTGCTCGCGACGGCGCCGACGTCGACGAAGCGTCCCCGGAAGATGCCGCGCGAGCGCCAGAGCGTGCGCTGCCGGTGGCCGACGACCAGGTGCCCGCCGCGAAGGCGATACCAGGTCAGGTCCAGGTAGTAGGACGCACCGGCCGGGACCGGCAGCGCAAGGCCGCGAAGGAAGCGCACGGCCCCCGAGCGGTCGAACCGGTAGCGGCCGCAGTCGGTCGTGACCACGATCGGCGCGGGGAGCCGAACCGTCCCGACCGGCACCGCCGACGCGCAGGATGCGCCGGCCAGGGCGCCGGGAGCCGCCGCCGCCGAGAGGACGGCAACGGCAGCGACGGCGAGCATGCTCGTGCCCACGCTTCGCATACGGCGAATACGAGCACGGCGCGCGTGCGGGTCCCTCCGGCACCTAGTCGTAGTACTGCGGCGCGTGCCGGAGCGTCCTCCACTGCTCGAGGTCGTGCCCGAAGAGCATCGTCGCGTTCTCCTGCGCCGCGATCCGCTTCAGCTTCTCGGCGCTCTCCCGGGCCGTGGCCGGGTCGGGACAGTGGTCCCAGATGTCGTGGTCGAGGTGCTCCCGGGTGTCGATCGCGTCCGTGCAGAGCAGGATGCTCCCCGAGTTCGGTAGCTCGAAGAGCAGCGCCATCAGTCCGGGAGCGTGCCCCGGCGCGGTGATCCCGCGGATGCCGCGGAAGAGCTGCCGGTCGCCCTCGATCAGCTCGTAATGGAGGTCCGGCAGGTCGAAGTACTCGCTCGGGTAGCTGCTCGGATCCCGCTTCGCGGCCTCGTAGTGCTCGCGCTGGAGGATGATCGGCACCTCCGTGAACAGGGAGTTCTGCCCGCAGTGGTCGAAGTGCAGATGCGTGTTGACGACGTGCGTGACGTCGCCGACCGACAACCCGAGCTCGCCGAGGCGGTGCTCGAGCGTGTCCTCCGGCCCCATGATCGGTCGGATCCACTCGTCGTACGGCGCGAGGCCGCGGAAGGTGTGCCCCGGGTCGTCGACGTGCACCGGATGCATCCCGGTGTCGACGAGGACGCGCTCCCCGTCGTCGGTCTCGACGAGGAACAGCGGGATCGGGATCCGCAGCATCGTCCCCTCGTCGACCCCGGGCGTGAAGATGCGCCCCTTGTCGACGGAGCAGTCGCCGCCGTGCAGGATGAAGAGCCTCATTGCGGCCAGGCGCGCTGGACGTCGGGCGTCGCGGCGAACAGGGCCTGCGCCGCGCGGGTCACGCCGAACTCGCTCCACGGCGGGCCCGTCAGCTGGACGCCGATCGGGATCCCGAGCCGGTCGAAGCCGGCGCGCACGGTGCACGCGGGCAGTCCGGTCAGGTCCTGGGGCACGGTGTAGGGCATCACGGCGTCGCGGAAGTCGAGCTCGCGGCCGTCCTGGACGATCCGCTCCTCGCCGATCCGGAGCGGCGATGCCGCCGCGACCGGCGTGATCAGCAGGTCGACCCGGCGGAAGGCCCGCGCGAATCCGGCCCGCACGCGCCTGCGCTGCTCCGCGGCGTCGAGGTAGTCCGCGAGGCTCACGCCCTCGGCGGCCTCGAGGCGGCCGCGGACGTCGTCGCCGTACTCGTCGCGCCGGGCGGGCCAGAGGCCGGCGCGACGATGCGTGTCGAGCGCCTCCGCCCGCTGCGTCGTCACGAACGCGCCGTACGCGAGGGTCGCCTCGGGCAGGTCGACCTCGACGACGTCCGCGCCCAGCCCCGCCAGGGCGCCGACGGCGGCATCGAACGCCCGGGTCACCTCCGGGCCGGGCTCCACGAGGTGCAGGTCCCGGCAGATCCCGACGCGCAGGCCGGCGACCGCGGCGTCGAGCTCGTCCGGGAGCGGATGGGCCTCGGTCACGGGGTCGCCGGGGTCGTGGCCGGCGATCGCGCGGAGCAGCAGCGCCGCGTCCGCAGGCGTCCGGGCCATCGGCCCCGGGTGGTCGAGGGACGGCGCGAGCGGGAAGACGCCCGCACGGCTGACGCGACCGTAGGTCGGCTTCAGCCCGACGGTGCCGCAGAAGCCGGAGGGCACGCGAATCGAGCCGCCGGTGTCGCTGCCGAGCGCGAGCGGCACGAGCCGCGCCGCAAGCGCGACCGCCGAGCCGCCGCTCGAGCCGCCGGAGAACCGGTCGGGCGCCCAGGGGTTGCGGCTCGTCCCCAGCAGCCGGTTGACGGACGTGATCCCCCACGCGAACTCGTGCGTCTGCGTCTTGCCGACGAGGATCGCACCCGCCTCGCGGGCGCGGCGCACCGCGAACGCGTCCGCCGTCGGCACGTGCCCGGCGAACATCGGACTCCCGTATGTCGTCCGGACGCCCTCGCTGTCGAAGAGGTCCTTGACGCCGAACGGGACGCCGAGGAGCGGCCGGTCGTCTCCCTGTGCGTGCGCGCGCTCGGCGGCGCGGGCCTCCTCCTCCGCTCGGTCGAGGCAGAGCGTCGTGAACGCGCCGAGCCGCGGGTTCAGCGCCTCGATCCGCCCGGAGAGCGCCGCGACCGCCTCGACCGGCGACAGCTCGCGAGCCCGGTAGCGCGCAAGCAGCTCCTCCGCCGACAGCTCCCAGACGTCGCTCACCGCTTGATTATCGCCGCGGGCTCGTGCACCCTCCCGGCCGTGTGGAAGGGGCGCTACCGCTGCGCGGCGACGCTCTCGGTCGACTTCGACGCCGAGACGCTCTGGAGCGGCACCTTCGGACTGAAGACGCCGAGCCCGCTTTCGCGAGGCGACTACGACGTGCGTGCCGCGCTGCCCAGGATCCACCGGCTCCTCGACGACTTCGAGCTTCCGGCGACGTTCATGGTGCCGGGCCAGGTCGCCGACGAGCATCCGGACGCGTGCGCCGAGATCGCGTCGCGCGGGCGCCACGAGGTCGGCTACCACGGCTACTTCCACGAGAGCGTGCTCGAGCTCCCGATCGAGGAGGAGCGCGAGCTGATGAAACGGGGCATCGCGCGGCTCGAGGACGTCTTCGGCGCGACGCCGCGAGGGAACCGCTCGCCGCCGTTCGCGCTGGGGCCGAACACCGCCGACCTGCTCGAGGAGCTCGGCTTCGCGTACGACTCGAGCCTGTTCGGCCACGACGAGCCCTACCGCCCGCGCGTGCCGGTCGACGGCGGGCCGCTGCGGGACTTCGTCGAGCTGCCCGTGAGCTGGGAGCTCGACGACGCGCCCTACTTCCTGTTCAGCTTCTTCCCGTACATGTCCGGCCTCTCGACCCCCTCCCAGGTGCTCGAGATCTGGAAGGCGGAGTTCGACGGCTCCTACCGCGCCGGCGGCTGCTTCCTCCTCGTCGTCCATCCGTTCTGCATCGGCCGCCACCCGCGGATCGCGATGCTGCGCGAGCTCGTCGAGTACATCCGCGGCCACGACGACGTCTGGTTCGCGACCCACCTCGACGTCGCCGAGGAATGGCGCCGCCTCCAGGTCGAGCAGGGCACGTGGCCGGCGGCCACTCCGGCGTAACCTTCGAGACGATGAGCAGCGGCGTCGCGGGCGCGGACAGCCCAACCACTCCCGGACGGAGCGATTTCATCCGCGACGTCGTCGCCTCGGACGTGCGCGAGGGCAGGGTCTCGGAGGTCGTGACCCGGTTCCCGCCCGAGCCGAACGGCTACCTCCACATCGGCCACCCGAAATCGATCGCGCTCAACTTCGGGATCGCGCGGGAGTTCGGCGGCCGCTGTCACCTGCGCTTCGACGACACGAACCCGCTCAAGGAGGAGCAGGAGTACATCGACGCGATCCAGCGGGACATCCGCTGGCTCGGCTTCGACTGGGGCGAGCACCTCTACTTCGCCTCCGACTACTTCGAGCAGCTCTACGAGTGGGCCGTTCACCTGGTCGAGACCGGCAGGGCCTACGTCGACGACCTCTCCGCCGACGAGATCCGCGAGCATCGCGGAACCCTCACCGAACCCGGCCGGAACAGCCCTTGGCGCGACCGGCCGATCGACGAGAACCTCGACCTGCTCGAGCGCATGCGCGCGGGCGAGTTTCCCGACGGCGCGAGAGTGCTGAGGGCGAAGATCGACATGGCCTCGCCGAACATCAACCTGCGCGACCCGGTGCTCTACCGGATCCTGCACGCGTCGCATCCGCGAACGGGCGACGCGTGGTGCATCTATCCGCTCTACGACTTCGCGCACGGCCAGTCGGACGCGATCGAGGGCGTCACCCACTCGATCTGCACGCTCGAGTTCGAGGATCACCGGCCGCTCTACGACTGGCTCCTCGAGCACCTGCCGGTGCCGTCGCGTCCACGCCAGTACGAGTTCGCCCGACTCAACCTCACGTACACGGTCCTCTCGAAGCGGTTCCTGGGCCGGCTGGTCGGCGAGGGGTACGTGCGCGGCTGGGACGATCCGCGGATGCCGACCGTCTCGGCCCTGCGCCGGCGGGGCTTCCCGCCCGAGGGCGTTCGGAACTTTCTGGACGTGGTCGGAGTGGGGGGCAAGGGCTACAGCGCCGTCGAGATCGAGCTGCTCGAGCACGAGGTCCGGGACGTGCTGAACCGGACCGCGCTGCGGCGCTTCGCCGTGCTGCGCCCGCTCAGGCTCGTGATCGAGAACTATCCGGAGGAGCAGGTCGAGGAGCTGGAGGCCGTCAACAACCCGGAGGACCCGGCGGCCGGGACGCGCAAGGTGCCGTTCGCGCGCGAGCTCTGGATCGAGCGAGACGACTTCATGGAGGACCCGCCGAGCAAGTTCTTCCGACTCGCCCCGGGGCGCGAGGTGCGGCTGCGCTACGCCTACTTCGTGACGTGCACCGACGTCGAGAAGGACGCGAGCGGCGAGATCGTCGAGCTCCGCTGCACCTACGACCCGGCGACGCGCGGCGGAGACGCGCCGGACGGGCGGCGGCCGAAGGCGACCCTGCACTGGCTCTCGGCGAGGCACGCCGTGCCCGCGGAGGTCCGTCTCTACGACCGCCTGTTCACCCGCCCCGATCCCGGCGCCGACGGCGACCCCTTCGCCGACGTCAACCCCGACTCGGAGACCGTCCTCGCCGACTGCCTCGTCGAGCCGGCGCTCGCGGAGCCGCCGGTCGGCGAGACCGTGCAGTTCGAGCGCCTCGGCTACTTCTGCGCGGATCCCGACTCGACGCCCGGGCGGGTCGTCTTCAACCGCACGCTCGGCCTGAAGGACTCCTGGGCCAAGCTCAGGGCGTAGCCCGCGCCGCTACTGCGGCGGGCCGCTGCCGAGGGTGACGGCCGCGGTGTGGGCGGCGCCGAGCTCGTCGGTGTACGCGACCCGGATCCGCTGTCCGGGCTTCCTGGTCAGGAGCAGGTTGGTGAGCGTGCTCGGGGTCGTGATCTGCCGGCCGGCGACCGCGGTGATCAGGTCGCCCGCGACGAGACCGGCGGCATCGGCGGGACCGTTCGGCAGCACGGCGTCGATCATCGTTCCCTCCGAGAAGCCCCGCACCTCGACCCCGAGGAACGCGGTCGGCCCGACGTGGACGCGCGCGCTCGCGCGGCCCGCGTCGATCGCGTGCGACACGCGGAGCGCCTTCGCGATCGGGATCGCGTAGGCGTCGCCGGCCGCCGTCTCCTCGAACCCGAGCCTGCTCGCCGAGGCGGCGGTGATCATCGCGACGACCCGCCCGGCGCGGTCGAGCAGCGGCCCGCCGGAGTCGCCGGGCTCGATTGCCGCGTCGGTCTCGACCAGGCCGGTCAGCTCCTCGCTGCTGCCGTCCTCGCCGCTCGCGACGATCGACTTGCCGAGGCCGGTGATCGTGCCGGTTGCCGAGACCAGCCGGCCCGTGCCGCCCGCGTTCCCGCGCGCGGTGATCGCCTGGCCGAGCGCCAGGCTCGAGGAGTTGCCGAGCGCGGCGGTCGTCAGGTTCGACGCGCCACGCGCCTTCAGCACCGCGACGTCGTCGGCGACGTCGTAGCCGACGACCGAGGCCGGGTAGCTCCGCCCCGTGCCGGGGACGACGATCCTCAGGTCGGTCGCGCCCTTGATCACGTGGTTGTTCGTGAGCACCTTGCCCGACGAGCCGAGGACGATCCCGGTGCCGGCCGCTTCGTTCCCCTGATAGCCGAGCCTGGTCTCGATCACGACCACGCCCGTCCCGATCGCCGCCGTTCGCCCGCGAGCGAACGCGAGCCCCGCGAGCGTGGAGGCGACCACCGTCGCCGCCACCGACAGTGCGACGATCCGGCGGTGAAGACGACGACGACCAGAGCTGGCTTCCACGACGACTCCTTCGCCGACCGAGCGTTTCCGTTCTCGGTAGGGAGTGTTCCCGCCGCGGCTAGGACTACCCCGAGAGCCGGCTGAGAAGTTGCTGTGACGTTCCGCGGGACGCCGTTACTCCGCCGCGACGGCCCGTCGTCGTCGGATCGTCATTCCAGAAATTGTTGAACGAGTGACTGGTTCGACGGTAACATCGCGCGCCGATGGCTGCAGCCGAGTCGGCCCCTGCGCGCTCGCGGATCGGCGTCGACGTCGGTGGCACGTTCACCGACCTCGTCGCCGTCGTCAACGGCGAGCTGCGGGTCGCGAAGGTGCCGTCGACGACGAGCGACCAGTCCGTCGGCGTCCTGTCCGCCCTCGACGGCGTCGGGGTCGACGGCGGGGACGTCGCCGTCTTCGCCCACGGGACGACCGTCGCGACGAACGCCCTGCTCGAGCGCCGCGGCGCGCGCACGGCGCTGCTCACGACCGACGGCTTCCGGGACGTGCTCGAGATCGCGCGCCAGGCGCGGCCGTCGCTCTACGACCTGACGATCTCGCCGCCCGCACCGCTCGTGCCGCGCGAGCTCCGCTTCACGGTCCGCGAGCGCGTCGACCCGGACGGCGAGCAGGTGCCGCTCGACGAGGCCGGCCTGGCGGACGCGATCGAGGCGCTCCGCGCGGCCGACGTCGACGCGGTCGCGGTGTGCTTCCTGTTCTCGTTCCTCGACCCTTCGCACGAGCGGCAGGCGGCGTCGGCGCTGCGCGCCGCGCTCCCGCGGGTCCGCGTCTCGAGCTCGAGCGAGGTGCTGCCCGAGTTTCGCGAGTACGAGCGCTTCTCGACGACGACCGCGGACGCGTACCTCGGCCCCCTGCTCGCCGGCTACCTGGAGCGGCTCGGGGGCCGCCTCGCCGCGCGCGGCTTTCCGTCGCCGCTCGTGATGCAGTCGTCCGGCGGCGTCCTCGACCTCGAGCTCGCGGCGCAGCGCGCGTCGGCGTGCATCCTCTCCGGTCCCGCGGCGGGGGTCGTCGGCGCCGCGTACGCCGCCGCCGCGAGCGGCCACCGGAGCCTGCTGACGTTCGACATGGGCGGGACGAGCACCGACGTCGCGCTCGTCGTCGACGGTGAGCCGCAGGCGACGACCGGCGCGGTGATCGACGGCATCCCGATCAAGCACCCGATGCTCGACGTCCACACCGTGAGCGCCGGCGGCGGCTCGATGGCGTGGGCCGATGCGGGCGGCGCGCTCCGCGTCGGGCCGCAGTCGGCCGGCGCGGAGCCCGGCCCCGCGAGCTACGGCCGCGGCGGAGCGAGCGCAACGGTGACGGATGCCGATCTCTACCTCGGCTACCTGGCCGACGGGGCGCGGCTCGGCGGTTCGATCGTGCTCGACCGGGACCGGGCCGAAGCGGCCCTGCTGTCGCTCGGCGCCGCGCTCGGGCTGTCGCCGCTGGAGGCTGCAGTCGGCATCGTCGCCGTCGCCGAGGCGGAGATGGTGCGCGCGCTGCGGGTGATCAGCGTCGAGCGCGGCTTCGACCCCCGCGAGTTCACGCTGCTCGCGTTCGGGGGTGCCGGAGGCATGCACGCGTGCCGGCTCGCGGAGGAGCTCGGCATCGTGACGGTGGTCGTGCCGCGCGCGGCCGGCGTGCTGAGCGCGCTCGGGCTGGCGATCTCCGACGTCAGGCGGGACTACGTCGGCGCCTTCCTCGCGGACCTCGCCGCGCTCGACGCGAGCGCGGTCGAGGACTCGTTCCGGCAGCTCGAGCGCGGCGCGGAGGCGGAGCTCGGCTCGCCGCAGCTCCGGCGCGTGGCCGACCTCCGCTACCGCGGGCAGTCGTTCGAGTTGACGGTGGACGCCGCCGACCTCGGCCTGCTGGGAGCGCGGTTCGCGGAGGCGCACCTGCGGCGCTACGGCTTCGAGCTGCCCGGCGAGCAGGTGCAGATCGTGAACCTGCGGCTCACGGCGACCGTGCCGGTGGCGAGGCCGGCGCTCGGCGCCGCCCCGCCGCGCCGGCGCTCCGACACGCGGACGCGTCTCGCACATTTCGACGGCGGCTGGTGCGAGGCGCCCGTGCGCGCCCGCGACGAGCTGGCCGCCGGCGACCGCCTCGACGGGCCCGCGGTCGTCGAGTTTCCGGACGCGACGTGCGTCGTCCGTCCCGGCTGGTCGGCGACGGTGGACGCCGCCGACGCGCTCGTGCTGGAGCGCTCGTGACGCAGTCGCCCGTCGAGTCCCGCGCCCTCCTCGACCCGGTCGCCCTGTCGGTGTTCGTCAGCGCCCTCAGCGGGATCGCCGAGGAGATGGGCGCCGTGCTCGTGCGGAGCAGCTACTCGTCCAACATCAAGGAACGGCGCGACTGCTCGTGCGCGCTCTTCGACGCCGACGGGCGGATGGTCGCGCAGGCCGAGCACATCCCCGTCCACCTCGGCGCGATGCACGAGGCCGTCGAGGCCGTCCGCGCCCGGTCGCCCGAGCCGGGCGACGTCTTCATCGTCAACGACCCGTTCTCGGGCGGAACGCACCTGCCGGACATCACGCTCGTATCGCCGATCGACCTCTCCGGGGAGATCGTCGGCTACGCGGTGAGCCGGGCGCACCACTCCGACGTCGGCGGGATGACCCCCGGCTCGATGCCGAGCGAGTCGCGCTCGATCTACCAGGAGGGGATCGTGATCCCGCCGCTCCGGCTCGTCCGTGGCGGAGCCCTCGTCGAGGAGGTGCTCGAGCTCGTGCTGGCGAACGTCCGTACGCCGGAGATCCGCCGCGTCGACCTGCTGGCACAGGCCGCGGCCAACACGCTCGGGGCGGAGCGGCTGCGTGCGCTCGCGGAGCGGCACGGCCTCCCGAGGCTGCGAGCGTCGTTCGACGAGGTGATCGCGTACGGCGAGCGGCGGACGCGGGCCGTCCTGGCGGCCCTCCCCGACGGGACGTTCGAGGCCGAGGGCGAGCTCGAGGGCGACGGCGTCGTCGACGAGGACATCCCGATCCGCCTCGCCGTGACGATCGCGGGCGATGCCGTTCGCGTCGACTTCGCCGGGACGGCCGGCCCGGCGGCCGGGAACGTCAACTGCCCGCTCGCGGTGACCCGCTCCGCGTGCCTGTTCGCCCTGCGGACGCTGCTCCCGGCCGACGTCCCGATCAACGCCGGGAGCGCCGCGCCGCTCGAGCTTCGCGTCTCCGAGCCGTCGCTCGTCTCGGCCCGCCGGCCCTCGGCGGTCGTGGCGGGGAACGTCGAGACGAGCCAGCGGATCGCGGACGTCGTGCTCGCGGCCTTCGGCAAGGCGGTGGAGGTGCCGGCCGCCGGGCAGGGCACGATGAACAACGTGATCATCGGCGGCGCGGACTGGACGTACTACGAGACGATCGGCGGCGGCCAGGGCGCGAGCGCCGCCGGGCGCGGCCCCTCCGGCGTCCACGTCGGCATGAGCAACACCCTGAACACCCCAGTGGAAGCGCTCGAGCTGGAGTTCCCGCTGAGGATCGAGGCGTACGAGCTGCGCTACGGCTCCGGCGGCCGCGGTGTCCACGCGGGCGGGGACGGGATCGAGCGGCGCATCCGCGTGCTCGAGCCGGCGACGCTCTCCCTCCTCGCCGACCGCCGGCGCCACGGCCCGGCGGGCAGGGCAGGCGGGGAGGCCGGAGCGTGCGGCGAGAACCTGCTCGACGGCGAGCCGGTCCGGGCCAAGCACACCTCCGAGCTTCGCCCGGGGCAGGTCGTCACCGTGCGCACGCCCGGCGGAGGCGGCTGGGGCGCCCCACCCCCGGAGCGACGATGACCGGCGCCCCCGAGTCGCGCACGTTGCTCCTCGATGCCGTCGGCTCGATCCGAGTCGACCGGGCGAGCACGGCCGAGCGCGTCGCCGACGCGCTGCGCGACCTGATCATCGCCGGCGACCTGCCGCCCGGAACGGCGCTTCGCGAGCAGCAGCTCGTCGGGTTGCTCGACGTCTCGCGCAACACCCTCCGGGAGGCGTTCCGGCTGCTGGGCCGCGAGCGGCTCGTCGTCTACAACCTGCACCGCGGCGTCGCGGTCCGCGAGCTCGACGCGCACGACGTCCGCGACATCTACCGCACGCGCGAGCCGCTCGAGCTGATGGCGGTCGAGTACAGCGCGGACGCTCCGCGGGAGCGCCTCGAGGAGCTGCTCGGGCTGGTCGAGCGGGCCGAGGCGGCGGCCGAACGCGACGACTGGAAGCAGGTCGCCACGCTCAACATCGTCTTCCACCAGCACCTCGTCGAGCTGATCGGCAGCGAGCGGATCAGCACCTTCTTCCGCGTGATCGACGCCGAGCTGCGGCTTGCGTTCGCGGCAGTGCGGCACGCGCCGGATCTCTTCAGCCCGTTCATCCCACGCAACCGCGCGATCGCCGAGCTCCTGCTGGCCGGCGAGCGCGCCGCCGCGGCCGCGGAGCTGCGGGCGTACCTCGCCGAGGCCGAGCGGCTCGTCCGCACGGCCGTCGAACAGGCCTGAGACCGGCGCCCGCGCCGCCCGTTTGCGCCTCGCCGGCTGACGTGCCGGCACGTCCGACCCGCGCTCGTCCCGGCCGAGCTGCGCCGGATGCAGGGCGAGGAGCTCGAGCGCGCGGAGAACCCGTCCGGATTCGCGTGGCTGCTCGCGGTCGCGCGCAAGGAGCTGGCAAAGGGGGCGCGGGAGCTTCGTCCGCTCGCCGACCCGCTGCCGCGCGGGTGGTCTCTCTCGCGTCCAGGGGCTCGATCGCGACCGGGCGTTCGAGCTCGCGACGTGCGTCAGGCGCCCCGATCGCTCGTGGGCGCTCCTCCACCTCGACCTCGGGGTCCGGCACGCGGGCGACGCCGCGCCTGCGCGCGCAGGCGCACGACCCGGCCTGCCGGCACACGGAGATCGGAGTCCGCGTGATCGACGACTCCTACGACCTGTGAGGGGTTCAGCCGGGTCCGGCGCCCGGCTCGATCCGGTAGTCGACCTGCGTGTCCGGGGTCGCGACCGCGACCGAGCCGTAGAGCGGTCAGCGGCGCTTGAACGTCTCGACCAGCCGGCCGGCCTCCTCGCGGCTGACGCCTTCGAAGACGAAAGTGAGCCTGGCGGTGTCGAGCACGGGCGGCTGCGCCTGTGACGCCGTGTCGCGGGTGGCTTCCATCTCCGCCCTGATCGGGCCGAGACGGCGGCCCTCGGCGCGCACGATCCGCTCCAGCATCAGGACTGCGCAGCTGACGACGCCGGAGAGGAACAGCTCCAGCGAGCCGGGCGCCTCTCCGGGGCCGTCGTACAGCGGCGTCGCAGGGTCGTCGGTGACGAGGTGGTTCGAGCGCACCTGCACGATCGCCCGGCCCGGCGTGCCACTCGAGTAACAGGCGGCACGGCCGCTGATCACCGCGGACGGGGCCTCCATCGTCCCGCGACCCTACACGCTGCACCCGGATCTCGCGCAACCGTTGAGACCTGCCGCCGGCTGTGCCATAGTCGGGCGAGGGAGAAGAGGAACCGGGCGGAGGGAGGAGCTGTGATGCTGAGCGCACGTCTGCGCGCTTGCGCGTGCTTGCTCGTGGTTGGCGCCTTCGCCGGAGCGCTGGCGGTCGCCGAGGCTCCCGCAGCGCGCGTGCGCGCGGCAGGCTGCTCCGCAGCCGTCGACCACCTGTCGACGAGCGTCGCGTCGGTGCGCGCGGGAGCGGGGGTCAAGGTGGTCGTCTCCGCGCGGGACGCCGCCGACCGCGTCGTCTCGAAGTTCGCCTGCGCGGCCGCCTGGTCCGAGCTCTCGGGCTCGCTCTCACCGGCTGCGCCGTCGCCGTTCGTGAGCGGCGTCTCGTCGACCCACGCCGTCATCTCGAAACCCTTCCGCCAGGACGTGCTGACGGTGACCGCGGCCGGCAGGACCGTCAAGAGCGCGCCGTTCAACGTCTACGGCACGCTCGACCACATCGTCGTCAAGGTGGGCACGCCCGTTACCGCCGCGGCGAAGTTCGCGCTCAGCGCACGCGCGTTCGACGACGTCGGCAACTTCCTGAACACCTACTCCGGCCCGGCGACGTGGAGCGACACGTCCGGCAAGCTCACCGGGGCGCCGGGCACGTTCAGCGGCGGCACCGCGGCGACTGCGGACGCCCTGATCTCGGTCCCGTTCACGGGCGACCGCGCGTCGGTCACGAGCGGCGGCGTCACCGGTCGCAGCCAGAGCTTCGACGTGGCCGAGCCGGCCGCGCCGTGCTCCGCGGCCTTCCAGAGCGCGTGGGACAGGGCGTCGGCCGGAAAGAAGCTGACGTTCGCGCTCGGGCCGTTCGGCGCCGTGACGGCCGCGAAGTTCCAGATCTCGGGCGCCTGCCGCGCGTACAAGACGTTCTCCTTCTTGGGAGCGACGCTCGACCTCTTCACCGGCGCGGCCGCGGCGACCGGCGCCGCCGGCGTCGTCTCCAACAAGAACGTCTGCGTCGGCTCCGCGAACCTGACGACGCCGACCGCCTGGAGGCTCGGCACGGTCACGGTCGCGAAGGACAGGCCGCTCTGCGCCGCGATCGGCGGCTCGGGCACCCCGTCGGGGAAGCTCGTCGCGAGCGGGACGCCGTTCTACTCGATCCCCGGGCTCGACGGCGACACGTCGATCGGGTTCACGGCCGGAGGCGCAACGCTCGCCTTCGCCGGGACCTTCTCGACCGGCGCCGCCTCGATCTCGGCCGCGATCGACCCCGACGCCACGTTCTCCGGCAACGCGACGCTCGCGGGCGTCCGCTTCATGGGCCAGACCCTGCCCGTCCAGGGGCGGATCCGGGGCGACCGGACCGGGATCACCTCCTCGTCCGTCCGCGGCATGCGCGCCGGGCCGTTCGGCGCCGGCGACGGCGTCACGGTCTCGAACCTCCTGCTGAAGCTCGGCACCGGCGCGCTGTCGGTCGCCGCCGACGCGACGCTCGGCGAGAGCAGCGCCGTCGCGACCCACCTCGCGGGCTCGGTGAAGAAGCTCGACGCGTGGAACCTGGCGATCACGACGCCGACCCCCGCCCCGTGGACGCCGATCGCCGGCCTGACGCTCCAGCCGTCGCTGGCGGGCGTGTTGACGGCGAGCAAGGGCGTCATCTCGTTCGACGCGAAGACCGGCGCCGGAACGACCCTCGCGGACTGGAAGCCGCGCAGGGGGTTCGAGGTGCAGGTGCAGTCGGTCGAGGTGGCGAGCACGGTGCCGTCCTCCGAGTGCTCCTCCCACGTCAAGGCGGGCCATGTCTGGCTGCAGCTCGGCGGCCCCGCGACGGCGACGGTGCTCGGCGCGCGCATGCCGTTCACCGCGGTCGGCTGCGCCGATCTGACGTCGCGTGACCTCGACGTCGAGCTCGCCGGCGGCGGGAGCTCGCTGAAGCTCGGCCCCTCGCTCGCGATCAAGCCCTCGTCGTACGCGCTCGTCGGGACGACGAAGAACGGCATCGAGAAGACCACCGGCGCCGGCGCGCTGACCGGCACGGTGGCGGGAACCGCCGTCAACCGCCCCGGCTCGTCGACCGTGCTCCCGGACGGCACGCTCGTCGTCGGCGCGAACGTCGACTCGCTGATCGGCCGATGGATCCCCGGCGCCCTCGCCGGAAACCTCTACTTCGCGAGCGCCGAGGTGTCGGACTTCGACACCGACAGCCCGCTCGGCACCCTCGAGCTCCCGGCGGGGATCAGCCTCGCGCTCAAGTACACGTTCGACTCGACGACGGGCTCGGAGCTCCGGACCGCGTTCTCGAACCTCGGCCTGCCCGCCGTCCCCGACGGCGTCGTCGCGCAGGCGTCGCTCGACGCCGCGAGGAACCTCTTCGACCTGAAGATCGAGCTTCCGCTCGGCACCGGCGCGAAGCCCCTCTTCGCCGTCTGCCCGGACGCGGCGAGCTCGTGCGGCGCGGCCCAGGCGACGTCGCTGACGCCGAAGTCGGCGTACCTGGAGATCGACTCCGACGGCGCCTTCGTGATCGGCGCCGACGCCGACCTCCATCTGCCGGCGATGATCCCCGGCGGCTCCGATTCGACGCTCGAGACCCACGCCGAGCTCGAGCTCGACCTGGAGGAGCTCACGGCGCAGGTCTCGCTCTTCTACACGGGCGCGTGGAACGACGCCTTCTCCGTGCCCGGGCTCACGCTCTCGAAGCTCGGGATCCAGGGAGGGCTGAGCTTCAAGACGGCGGTCCCGGTCCCGAGCATCGGCTTCATCGCGACCGCCACGCACCTCCCGGACACCTGGGCGAGCACGCTCGGGTACACCCAGGGCGGGCCGCTGACGATCGGCCTGAACATCTCGATCACGAACCCGATCGTCGACATCGAGTTCGGCGAGGCCGGCGGGACCGACGTCGTCCTTCGCCCGCTCGCCCCGTACGGCGCCGCGGTCGCCGACGATCTCCAGATCCGGCACGGCCAGCTCGTCCTCGCCCCGTTCGGCGGCTTCCTCGGCGGCGAGCAGTTCGACCCCGGCGTCTCGTTCGCGTTCGAGGGCACCGTCGTCGGGATCTCGATCGACGCCGCCGGGTCGTTCACGACCGACCCGGCCGGGTTCTCGATCGACACCGACATCTCGGCGATCACGCTCCCGAATACGAGCGTCGTCCTCGGCAATCCCGACGGCACCCACGTCCACGTCGCGGTCAGCCAGCTCGGTTTCGCGGTCTCGTTCAGCGGCGGGTTGCAGTTCTCCGGCTTCCAGTTCGGCGCGAGCCTCTCGCTCGCGAGCGACGGCTCGATGTCGATCGACTCGTCGCTGCAGACGACCGGCACCTTCCTCGCGAATGCCCACCTGACGGGGACGTTCAGGCCGCTCGACGGCGAGTTCTCGCTCTCAGGGACGGCGACGATCTCGGTGCCGACGGGCTCGATCGACGCGTCGATCTCCGCCGATCCCGTCTCGGGCGTCAGCGTCTCGTTCGACGTGTCGACGGCGCTCGGCTACGCGCACTTCGGCGGCGGCGTCTCCTCGTCAGGGTTCTTCCTGACGACCTCGTTCGGCTTCGACACGTCCGGGAGCGCGACGATCACCGGCATCGCCCAGATCGAGGGGGCGATCCACGTGTCGGTGACCGCGACCATCAGCTCGAACAGCGGCTTCTCCGCGGGCGGCCAGGCGTCGTTCAACGGCTCGGGCTGCCTGTACGACGTCTTCGACAACCAGTACGACCTCGGCTGCTCGAGCGTCAACCTCGACAGCGGCAGCATCAGCGTCAGCGGCGATCTCAGGTCGATCAGCTTCACCGCGCTCGGCTCGACCTTCACGATCCCGCTCGTGTAGCGGCGTCGCCGGCGGGGACGGGCGGGCGCGCCCGCCCCCGCCGCTTCGGCCGATGCAGGTTTTCGCCCCTCCCGGAGTCCTTCCTGGTACGAGAGCGAGTCGAACCGCACGGGCTCGCTCCGGACAACCCGGAACATCGGAGGAGGAGCCTGCATGCGACGCTTTCTCGCAGCTGCCATCGCCGTCGGAGCGCTCGCCGCCGCCCTGGTCGGCGCCGCGCCCGCGACGTCGGACTCGACGACGATCCCGTTCCACGCCCGGATCGGGAACATCCTCGGGATGATCCCGCCGATCGAGCTGTCGAACGGCGCGATCTCCAACAACGCGCCGGCGAGCGGCTCGCTCGACTACAACGGCGGGCCGGTGATGACGACGAGCACGGTGTACGCGATCTACTGGCAGCCGCCCGGCTACCAGCTCCCGAGCGGCTACGCCGACAACCTCGACGGCTACTTCAAGGACCTGCAGGCCGACAACGGCAAGAACACGAACGCGTACGACGTCGCGACCCAGTACTACCAGCAGCAGGGCGCGTCGGCGCCGCAGTACATCACCAATCACACGACCTTCGCGGGCTCCACGATCGACAACAGGCCCTTGCCGCCGCTCGATCCGGTCAACTGCCCCGACACGCCGGTCGCGGCGACGAACGGCGGCGCGAATCCGCCGTCGACGACCGCCGGCTGCGTCACCGACCAGCAACTCCAGCAGGAGATCTCGTCGGTCATCAAGCGAAAGGGCTGGCCGACGAGCAACACGACCGAGTTCTTCGTCTTCACCGCCCCGAACATCGGCACGTGCTTCCCGGCGACGGTCGGCGTCTCGGACGGCGGAGTGGGGACGACGGTCACGGCGCCCCTGTGCTCGTTCTCGTACTTCTGCGCCTACCACAGCGCGTACTACGACTCGACCGTCAATCCCAGCTCGCAGATCATCTACTCGAACATGCCGTTCGCGGCGCAGACGGCGGGCAATCCGCTGACGTGCGATCTCGGTTCGTACCCGAACGGCAACCCGTCCGACCCGGAGATCAGCGTCACGAGCCACGAGCACAACGAGAGCATCACCGACCCCTTCGGGACGGGCTGGTGGGACAGCAACCCGAACGACAGCGCCTCGGGCGAGGAGAACGGCGACATGTGCGCCTGGGACTTCGGGAACCTCTACGGCCCCGACGGCGCGCAGTACAGCCAGACGATCAACGGCCACCACTACCTGATGCAGCTGGAATGGAACAACAGCACGAAAGGCTGTGACGGCTCGGACGCGTCCGGCAATCCTGTTCCGAGCCATCCGAACTACGCCGTTCCGGAGCTCTCGCTGCTGCCGTCCGTCGGCTACGCGACCGCGCCGTTCAGGATCCAGGGGCAGTTCTTCGCGGCCGGCGACAAGGTCGGGAGCACCTTCACGAGCGCCGGCGCGGCGGCGTCTCAGGCGCTCGGCTCGGCGAGGGCGGACGCAAGCGGGCACACGTCGCTGATGACGAAGGTCCCCGCCAAGGCCCGGCCCGGTACGGCCACCGTGACGGGCAAGGGCAGCTCGGGCAGCGCCTCGGCGCCGTTCACGGTGCTCTCGCAGTAGTCGTCGTGCAGGAGGGCGGCCGCCGATCGGCGGCCGCCTCTCCCCACGGGCCTCGCCTCAGCGGACGTCGAAGAGGCCGCTCTGGCCGTGAATCCCGCCGCTTGCGAGTGTGATGCGGTCATTCGCAAACACGTGGGCGATCGTCGCGGTCGTCTCGCTCACGCCATTCAGGAAGCCGGCCGGCGCAGCCGGCGAGAGCGCGCCAGACAGGTCGGTCCAGGACGCAGACCCGTCGTAGTCCGGGATCGGCGTGCCGAGCGCGTCGGTTGCGGTCGCCTTCACCTGGAACGCGACGCCGTGCGTCACCGGTGTCGCCGGCCTGACGACGATCTTCGCGAGCGGTCCGGCGACGTTGAACGCGCTCGACTGGCCGCTCACGCCTCCGGTCGAGACCGTGATCCGGTCTCCACGGAAGGGTGCGGCGATCGTCGCCGCCGTCGTGCTGGAGCCCTTGACGAACGCGCTCGGCTGCTCGGGTGAGAGCGACCCGGAGCGGTCGGACCAGGACGCCGCGCCGGCGTACGAGGCGAGCGGATTGCCCGCTGCGTCCAGCGCCTGCGCCCTCACCGTGAAGTTGCTGCCGGACCCGACCGTCGCGGGCTCGGCCGTGGCGGGGCCGGCCAGCTTCACCGCCAGGGCGGCGAGCGGCCCGAACACGTTGAAGGCGCCGCCCTCCTTGGCGACGCTGCCGCTCGTGAAGGTGATCCTGTCCCCGTGGAAGGGAACGGCGACCGTTGCGGTCGTCGTGCTGATGCCCCGAACGAACCCGGCCGGCGCCGCGGGAGCGAGCGTGCCGTCGAGGCTGGTCCAGGCCGCCGTCCCTTGGTAGGAGGTCAGCCTGTTTCCGCTCCCGTCGAGCGCGACCGCGACGAGCGTGAACGCCTGGCCCGCAGCCACCGGCGTGTCCTTCATGGTGAGCGAGATGCGCGCGGGGGCGAGCACCTCGAAGGCGCCGCTCTGGCCGCTCGCGCCGCCGCTCGCGACGGTGATCCGGTCGTCGTGGGCCGGATGTGGGATGACGGCGTCCGTCGTCCTGCTGACGCCGTTCACGAAACCGGCCGGCGCAGCGGGCGACAGCCCGCCGGAGAGGTTCGACCAGGTCGCGGCCGCGGTGTAGTCCGTCACCGTGTTTCCGGCCCCGTCGAGCGCCGTCGCGGTGACGGTGAACGCCGCGCCGGGACTCACGGGCCCGGCCACGCCGACCGTGATCCGCTCGAGCATGCCGATGCTGTCGAAGGCGTTGCTCTGGCTGCTGATCCCGTTGCTCGAGACCGTGATCCGGTCGCCACGGTAGGGCACGTCGATCTCCGCGGTCGACGTCGTGCTGACGCCGCTCGCGAACGCGGCAGGCGTCGCCGGAGTCAACCGGCCGCTCGCGTCCGACCAGCTCGCGGCCCCGCTGTACCCTGCGATGAAGCTGCCCATCCCGTCGACCGCTCGCGCCTCGACCGTGAAGGGGTGGCCGGTGTGTGTCTCCGTCGGGGCGCTGACCGAGATGCCACCGAGCTGGGCCTGGTCGGTGACCTCCACGGGAACCGTGCTGTCGTAGCCGGTCGTCCCGTTCCCGAGCTCACCCTCGGTGTTCAAGCCCCAGCACTTCGCGACGCCGGCGGCGATGGCGCAGCTGTGGTAGCCGCCGGCGGCGATCGCCGTCACGCCGGAGCCCAGCCCGAGGACGTCGACGGGCGTCAGCCGGTTGTTGCCGTCCGTGCCGTCACCGAGCTGGGCCGACGTGTTGCTGCCCCAGCACTTGGCGCCGCCGCCGCTCGTCACCGCGCACGTGAAGTCCTTTCCGGCGCTGATCGCCGTCACGCCCGAGCCGAGGCCCACCACGTCCACCGGCACCAGGCTCGCGTCGGTCGTCCCGTTCCCGAGCTGGCCGGCGTCGTTCAATCCCCAGCAGCTCACCGCACCCGCGCTCGTCAGGGCGCACGCGTGCTGCTCCCCGGCGCTGATCCGGGTGACCCCGGAGGAGAGACCGGCCACGTCTACCGGGGTCGTCCTGTTCGTGGTCGTGCCGTCTCCCAGCTGACCCGTGTAGTTCGAGCCCCAGCACTTGACGCCGCCCGCCCGCAGCGCGCAGCTGAAATTGCCGCCGGAGCTGATCGCCTTGACGCCGGAGGAGAGACCGACAACGTCCACCGGCGTGCTGGCGTGGTTGTAGATCGTGCCGTCGCCGAGCTGACCGGCGAAGTTGTCGCCGAAGCATTTCACCGCCCCGCCGATCGTCAGCACGCAGGTGTGGTTGTTCGCGGACGACACGAGGTCGCCGGCGCTGACGGCGGCGACGCCCGCACCCAGACCCACGACGTCGACGGGCGTCGGCCGGATCGTCCAGTCCGGTGCTCCGTCGCCGAGCATGCCGAGGTAGTCCATGCCCCAGCACTTCGCGCCGCCCCCGGCCGTGACCGCGCAGCCGTCGGCGAAGCCGGCGCTGATCGCCTTGACGCCCGACCCGAGGTCGGCGACGTCGAACGGGACCGTCGCGCCCCTGGCGCCCGACCCGTTCCCGAGCGCGCCCCACCCGTTCGATCCCCAGCACCTGGCGATGCCCGTGCTCGTCAACGCGCAGGTCGTGAAGCCGCCCGCCGTGATCGCCGCGAAGGTGGGCGCCGCCGGGCTCGCTCCCGGAGCCGACCCGAGCGCAGCGAGCGACATCACCCCCACGACCGAGAGCTTCACCAGCCGCGAGCATCGACCTCTTCGTCGCTTCGAAACCATCGCCGAACCTCCTTCCTCGCCAACACGGGCAAGAGAGAAGAGCCGGCGTCGGCGATCGAACTACGCCTCCTCGTCTACCGCCGCAACACCCGCCACGCATCCGCGAGCGCACCGAGCCGGTGCGGGAAACTACCCGATCCGCTGCGGCCCGCTCCGGACGCGCAGGTCTCGAGCCGAAGCGTCGGGTCGACCGATGACTCTCGCCGCAGCGGGCGGTCTACGGGTATGACAGAGGGTCGGCGACGATCGGTCGCCCCCGGAGAGGAGGACGAGATGCCCGAGCACACGATCGGCACGCGTGAGGAGTGGCAGGCGGCGCGCGACGAGCTCGCGAGGCTCGAAGGAGAGCAGGCGAGCCGGGAGCAGGAGCTCAACCGGAAGCGGCGCGAGCTGCCGTGGGTGCCGGTGGAGAAGGAGTACGAGTTCGACACGGAGGACGGGCGCAAGACCCTGGCCGAGCTGTTCGACGGCCGCTCGCAGCTGCTCGCCTACAACATCATGTTCGGCCCGGACTACGAGCTCGGCGCGTGCCCCGGCTGCACGAACCTCGCCGACGGCTTCGACGGCGTGCTGCTGCACCTGAACAAGCGCGACGTGACCTTCCTCTGCTTCTCGCGGGCGCCGATCGACCGGCTCGTCGCCTACAAGCAGCGGATGGGCTGGCAGTTCCCGTACGTCTCGACCCACGGGACCGAGTTCCCGTTCGACTTCGGGCTCGCGCTGACCAGGGAGCAGGGCGCGCAGATTCCGGACTACAAGGCGATGGTCGACAATCCGCCGGACTGGCTGCGGTTCTGGTCGAGCCAGGTCGGCGCGGAGCTCGAGGACGGGCTCCGCGAGGCGCCGGGCTACATCGCGTTCGCGCGCGACAACGGCACCGTCTACCACACCTACACCGTCACCGCGCCCGATCCCTTCGTCGCCCCGTACTTCAACTTCCTGCTCGAGCGCACGCCGAAGCCACAGCCCGACGAACCGCGGAACTTCCGGAAGGACGAGTACCCCGACTGAGCGGCTTCCGGCGGACGGCAGGTAGGGTCGCCCGGATGGGCCGGGCGACGGGCTCGCGCGAGGCGGCCGCCGAGACGACGCGTCGCGCGATCGTCTCGGCCGCCTCGGAGCTGTTCTTCGAGCGCGGCTACCACGGTGCCGGCATCGACGAGATCGCGGCGGCGGCCGGCGTCGCCGTCCAGACGATCTACAACTCGATCGGCTCGAAGCGCGAGCTTCTCGTGCGGGTGCTCGACTACGCCGCGTCGGGCGAGCGGGCGCCGACGCCGGTGGGGGAGATCGCGAGGGAGCGCGTCGCCGCGATCGACGACCCGAGGGCGCTGCTCGCCGCCGTCGTCTCCGTTGCGCGCGGGAACTTCGAGCGGACGATCCCCGTCTTCCGGGTCATCCGCGAGGCGGCCGCGGTGGATCCGGCGCTCGCCGACCTCGAGCGCGACCGCAGCCGGCAGCGCCTCGCGAACTTCCGGCACCCGGTCGAGCGCCTCGCGGAGCTCGGCGCGCTCCGTCCGGGCGTCACCGTCGACGACGGCGCGGCGCTCGTCTTCACCGTGGTGCATCCCGACCGCTACCGGTTCTTCGTCGACGACGCCGGCTGGGCGACGCAGCGCTGGGAGGAGTGGGCGACGGCGGCGCTGGTCTCCGCCCTCCTGGCGTAGTAGCGTTCGCTGGAACGTGGTTCCAGTATTCGTCTCGGCGGCCGCGGCCGAAGCGGTCTTCTCGTGGGCGGAAGGCGTGACCGCGATCGAGGAGGCGTACGCGGCCCCGCTCGAGCCCGCGGCGCTGCCGCGGCGGACGGTCGCCCGGGGCGGCGGCAGCTGGCTGCGGACGCTGCCCGCGCTGCCGCCGGGCCGGTACTTCGGCGCGAAGCTGATGGGGATGTCGACGACGGCCGCGCCGCCCGGAGTCGAGTACGTCGTCGTCCTCTACGACCGCGAGACGAGCCGGATCGCGGCATTCGTCGACGCGCACCACGTGACCGCCTATCGCACGGCCGCGACCTCGGCCGCGGCGCTCGCCCGGCTCGCCCAGCCCGGGGGGATGCGTCTGGCAGTGCTCGGCAGCGGGCTCGAGGCGTCGATGCACGTGCGGGCATTTCGCGCCGTCCGCGAGGTCGAGGAGCTCGTCGTCCACAGCCCGACGCCGGAGCGGCGAGCGGGCTTCGCGGCGGAGTTCGGCGGCCGGGCGGTCGACGACCCGCGCGACGCCGTCGCGGGGGCGTCGGTCGTGCTGGCGGCCGCCCGTTCCCGCGGCGAGGTGCCGATCCTCCACGGCGACTGGCTCGAGCCGCGGGCGGTCGTCGTCTCGATCGGCTCGACCGTCCCCGAGCAGCGCGAGCTCGACGTGAGCGTCGTCGAGTGGTCCGACCTGATCGTCTGCGACGACGTCGACGAGGTCTCGAACGAGACCGGCGACATGCTCGAGGCCGCCGCAGCCGGCGTCGACTTCGCCGGCAGGACGTTCTCCCTGCACGCGCTGCTCGCCGGCGAGCTGGACGAACGGCTCGCGGCGGCGGAGCGGCGGCTGTTCAAGTCGGTCGGCGGCGGCCTCCAGGACGTCGTCGTCGCGAGCCTGATCCTCGAGCGGGCGCAGGCGGCCGGCCTGGCGACGCCGCTCCCGATCGAGTTCCTCACGAAGCGGTAGGAGGCGCCGATGGCGAGCTACAACCGGGACGAGGCGCGCGACTGGGCACGCGAGCACCTGCGCGGCGTGATCAACGTGATCGTGCCGTCGTTCACGACCGACCTGCGCGGGGTCAACGAGCAGGCGGTCCGGCACGACGTGCGCAAGCAGCTCGAGTACGGCTTCGACGGCGCGCTCCTCGTCTCCGAGGTCGCGATCACGCAGCCGGAGTACCGCGAGTTCTGCGCGATCGCGGCGGACGAGGCGCGCGGGCGGCAGCTCTTCTTCCACCACTCGAGCTGGAGCGACCTCGACCACGCGCTCGCCGCGCTCCCGATCGCGGAGGAGACCGGCGCCGAGTGCGTCCTCCTCTCGTACCCGCCGAACTTCTACCCCGAGACGGAGCAGGAGATCTACGACTACACGAAGGCGATCTGCGACGCCACGAACCTCGGCGTGATGCTGTTCCCGATGTACCTCTGGGGTTTCTCGCCCCGGATCCACCCGTCCGACATCCCCGCGAGCGTGATCCGGCGGCTGCTCGACGACTGCCCCAACATCGTCGCGATCAAGGCCGAGGGCGGCTTCCCGAGCATCATGGGAGTGATCGAGTGCCACCGCCTGTTCGGCGACGAGGTCGTGATCAGCTGCCCGATCGAGGGCGAGTTCATCCCGCTCGCGCAGGTGCTGCCGCTGCACCTGACGGCGACCTCCGACCACGAGTACTACGGGCCGACGATCCCGACGATCTTCCGCCACCTCGAGGCGGGCGAGTACGACGATGCGACCGAGCTCTACTGGCGGATCCACCCGGCGAGGAAGGCGAAGCAGGCCGCAGCGATGCAGCTCCACGGCGGCGCCTTCATCAACCGGCAGGCCTGGAAGTTCCAGGCGTGGCTCCAGGGCTACAACGGCGGCCCGCTCCGCCAGCCGACGCAGCGGATCCACGACGCCCAGATGAACCTCCTCCGGAAGGGGCTCGCCGACTCCGGCCTGACGCCGACGACCGATCCGAACCGCCAGTTCTTCGTCGGGCGGAACCCGACCTGAGCGAGCCCGGGCGCCGCTACGGCCGGAGCCGCTCGGAGGCGAGCCGAGCTTCGCCTTGATCAGCGTGGGGCTCTCCGGCCGCGAGCGCACGGTTCGCGACCGCGTGGAAGTCGCCGTCGTCCCTCGTTTGCGGTCGGATCGTGTCCATTTGGAGAACGCCCTGGTGCTGCCGTGGGGTCGTCTGGTAGTTTCGGGCGGCCGTCGAGGGGAGGAGTGGGAGTGTCTGGTCGCGTCCGCGTGCGCCTGCGCAGCGTCGGGGTTGTTCCTGCGTTGTCGACCGGGTTGCTCGTCCTGGGGCTGGCCGGGGGCTTTCCGGCCGGGGGCGCGGCGCGTTCGCTGGCAGTGATTCCGGATCACCTGACGGTGGTGGTGTTCACGCCGTCAGGGGGGTTCGCTCCGACGAGGCACAGGCCGGGGACGCCGGTGCCGGCGGATCCGACGTTCGGCGGTGGGACGGTGTTGCGGGTGCGCGTGTATGCGCGTGACGCGTCGGGCGCGACGCTGACGTCGTACAGCGGGCCGGCGACGTGGTCGGATCTGTCGGGCAATCTTTCTCCTTCGTCGCCTCAGGATTTCGTGAACGGTGTCTCGGAGACGATGGGCGCGACGGTGACGGGGAGCTTCCACAGCGATCAGATCTCGGTGACGACGTCGGGTGTGACGGGGCTGAGCCGGGTGTTCAGCGTTTTGGGGCCGCTGGCGGCGATCCAGGTGAAGCTGGGGATGCCGGTGAGCGCGGGCGGCGGGTTCGATCTGAAGGCGCTCGCGTACGACGCGTCCGGGAACTTCCTTGCGGGATACGCGGGTCTGGCGGCGTGGAGCGATACATCGGGTGAGTTGACGGGGCCGCCGGCGACGTTCACGGCCGGGGTCTCGAGCACGAGCGCGGCGCTGATCGCCGATCCGTTCCATGCCGACCGGGTGTCGGTGCAGAGCGGGGCGGTGACGGGGCAGACGGGCTTGTTCAACGTCTATGGGCCGTTGGATCATCTCCAGGTGGTGGGGCCGCCGGCGTTGGTGTTCGCCGGGGTTCCGTTCGGGGTGAAGGTGCAGGCGCGGGATGCGGCCGAGAACGCGTTGACGGGCTATTCGGGGTCGGCGTCCTGGTCGGATCTGACCGCGACGCTGAGCCCGGCGAGCCCGGGGAGCTTCGTCGGCGGCACGTTGAAGGTCGCAGGCGCGACGATCAGCTCGGGTGGGAGCGGCGATCAGATCACGGTGACGAGCGGTGGCAAGCAGGGGCAGAGCGCGCCGTTCGACGTCGACTCGGTGCCGGTCGCGAATCCGGATACGTACGGGATGTTGAAGGCGACGACGTTGGATCTGCCGCTGAGCGGGGTGGGGAGCCCGGCTGCGAACGACACCGACGCGGATCTGGATCCGTTGACGGTGACGCAGGTGAGCGTGCCGCGGGGCGGGACGGTCTCGATCTCGGCCGGCCAGATCCACTTCAGCTACACGGCCTCCCGGTGCGGCGCGAACGCGGGTGGTTTCAAGTATCAGGTGTCGGACGGGCACGTATCGGCGAGCGGGCTGGCGACGATCAACGTCAACTGCGCGCCGACCGGGATCACGCTCGACAACGGGACGATCGACGAGAACAAGGTCAGCGGCAGCGCCGTCGGGAACCTCGCCCAGACCGGCGACCCGGACGTGGAGACGTACTCGTTCAGCCTGCGGACCTCGGGCTGTGGGGGGAGCTTCCCGGAGTCGGCGAGCTTCCAGACCTCCGGCTCGCAGTTGCAGAGCGCGGCCTCGTTCGACTTCGAGGCGAAGGCGAGCTACTCGATCTGCGTGCGTGTGACTGATACGGGGACGCCGGCGGCGAGCTTCGAGAAGCAGTTCACGATCGGGATCAACAACGTGAACGAGCCGCCGATCCCGCAGTCGCAGACCGTCTCGGGCGCGGTCGGGAACACGGTGCTCGGGGTGGGGACGACCGCGAGCCAGCCCTCGGTGAACGTCAGCGGCAATCTCGAGACGGGCGCGACCGACCCCGAGAACGACGCGATCACCACCGTCGCATCGTCGAACCAGTCGACGACCGGCGGCGGCAAGGTGACGATCGACGCCGACGGTAGCTTCGTCTACACACCGCCGGCCGGGTCGAAGAACGCCAGCGACACGTTCACGTTCAAGCTGACCGACGGCTCGCTGCAGAGCACGAACGGGACGGCCACCGTCAACATCGCCAACGCCCGGGTCTGGTACGTCGACGCGAGCGCGAGCGGGACCGGCACCGGCGTCTCGACCGACCCGTTCAAGGCGCTGACGAGCGTGCAGAGCGTCGACGGCTCGAACGACTACGTCTACCTCTTCACGGGCGGCTATACGGGCGGCTTCAGCATGGCGGCGAGCGAGCAGCTGCTCGGGCGGCCGCAGGATCTGGTCGTCAACAACGGGATCGGCAGCATCACCGTGCTGAGCGGCAGCGGGAGCACGAACCCGTCGGTCAGCAACAGCTCAGGGGCGGGTGTCACGCTCGCCGACGGCGACACGATCCAGCGCGTCGACATCTCCAGCAGCGGCGGCTCGGGCGCCGCCGTGGCCGGCAGCTCGATCAACACGCTCACGATCGGCTCCAACATGACGCTCTCCACGAGCAGCAGCGGCGGCAACGGCCTCGACCTGAACGGCGGCAACGGCACGATCGGGGTCGCCGCGACGATCAACTCCGGCACGGTCGGCAAGCAGGTCCAGATCCAGAACCGAAGCGGCGGCACCACCACGATCTCCGGCGCGGTCGGCGGCACCGGCACCGGCGTCAACCTCGTCAACAACACCGGCGCCACCATCAACTTCACCGGCGGCGTCCAGCTCTCCACCAGCGGCAATACGGCCTTCAACGCCAGCGGCGGCGGCACCGTCAGCGTCGACGACGCGAGCGTGGTGAACACGCTCACCACGACCACCGGCACCGCGCTCGACGTCGACAGCACCACCATCGGCTCGCCCGGCCTCAACTTCAGGAGCATCAGCGTCACCGGCAACAACACGAGCCCGTCGAACGGCATCGTGCTCAATGCAACGGGAAGCATCGCCGGGCTCACGGTGACCGGGAACGGCGGCAGCTGCACGCCGGCGACTCCCACCTGCACCGGCGGCACGATCCAGGGCACTGGCTCCCACGGCGTCTCGCTCACGAGCGTCTCCGACATCGAGTTCAACCTCATGTCGATCCACAACACGGGCGATCACGGCATCTTCGGCAACGGCGTCGACAACTTCGTCTATCGCGACGGTCGCATCTTCAACTTCGGCAACACGTCGGGAACGGCCGTCAGCGAGGACGCGATGCACTTCGAGTCGACGAGTACTTCGAACACCGCCGCAGGTCACGGCCTGACCGGGAACGTCACGATCCAGCGCGACACGATCGGCCCCGACGGGAACTTCTCGCGCACCCCCTTCCCGCCGTTGCCGGAGAACAAGGGAATCGTCATCCGGGACCACAACGACCTGGACTTCAACATGACCGTCACGGGCACGACGTTCACCCAGATCTCCAACGACGGCATCGACGCGGACGTCCAGGACGACACGGATGCGACGGCCGGTCACGGCGACGCCACCATCGACGTGGACGGGAGCACCGCAGACGGCGCGAACGACTTCGACAACGTCAACGGGCGTGGGGTCAACTTCCAGAACGGGACGGACAACGCCACCGCTCGAACCTTCGACCTGACGATCAAGAACGACACGTTCAACAGCGTCGGCATCGGCGGACGCTGGGGTGCCTCGGGCCGGGGCACCTTCAACGCTCGCTACGAGAACAACACGATGACCAACACGAGCAACGACGCGATTCGCTCCGAGTCCGATGCCACCAACTCGGCCCTGACTCCCCACGCGTCGGTGAACGCCACCGTTTCCGGAAACGACATGGGCGGCGGGTCGATCTTCATCAGCCTGCACCGCGGGGCGCTGTCCAACATCGCGTTCCTCGGCAACACGAACATCGGCGGCACTCCCGCCGGCGCTGCCGGAGGCTGTACGCCCTGCACCGGCGTCCACACCGGCATCAACCTGCGCTCCGACCGGGGATCGAGCCTGGGGATCGACATCCAGGGCAACACCGGAACGGCCGACGGAAGCCTGGCTCAGGCTCAGTCGGCCCTCGACCTCCAGACGACGGACAACGGCGGCGGCCCATCCACGATCTGCGCGAAGATCGGCGGCTCGGGCGCGTTGAAGAACGACTTGACCGAGAACCCCGATACCGCCGGACAGCAGGTCATCTCGTTGGATCCCGCCAACGCCGGGACCACCATCACCATCGAGGGCGGACCCGGCGGCAGTCCGGGCACGGAGAACTTCCTCGACGCCAACAACACCCTGCACGGCTCGACCCACGTCGCCATCTCGAGCCCGACCAGGGTGCCGTCGGGCACCAGCACGGACTGCGTGACGTCGACCCCCTGACCCGGCCCCTGCAAGGCCGCTCGAGCAGATCGAGGACGTCGCATCGAAACCGGTCGCTGTCGCAAAGCCAGGGGCGCAGCCGGAGGCCACGCACGCGGCCGCCGGTAGGCTGACTGCAGTCGCGGGATGACCGCGTGTCAGCGAGGAGGTGCAGGACGTGAGCGCAGAGACGGAGAAGGCGATCCTTGCCGGCGGCTGCTTCTGGGGGATGCAGGATCTGATCCGGAAGCTGCCCGGCGTGCTCTCCACGAGGGTGGGGTACTCGGGCGGCGACGTCGAGAACGCGACGTACCGCAACCACGGGACGCACGCGGAGGCGATCGAGATCGTCTTCGAGCCCGAGCGGATCTCCTTTCGCGATCTGCTCGAGTTCTTCTTCCAGATCCACGATCCGACGACGCGGAACCGCCAGGGCAACGACGTCGGGACGAGCTACCGCTCGGCGATCTTCTACCTCGACGACGAGCAGCGCCGGATCGCGGAGGACACGATCGCCGACGTCGAGGCGTCCGGCCTCTGGCCGGGTAAGGTCGTCACCGAGGTGACGCCGGCGGGGCCGTTCTGGGAGGCCGAGCCCGAGCATCAGGACTACCTCGAGCGGTACCCGCACGGATACACGTGCCACTACGTGCGTCCGAACTGGGTGCTCCCGCGCCGGGCCCACGCCGCAGCGGGATAGCCGCCGGGAGCGGAGCGCGGTGACGCTCTTCGTCTCGACCGAGCTGGGCCTGGACTCGTTCGCGAAGAGCGACCTCTTCATGGCGACGCCCGCCGACGTCGGGCTGAGCGACGTGGCGGTGCCCGGCGATCCGAGCGCGGTCCAGATGACCTACGCCCGCTCGAAGTCCGGCTTCGCGCCCGAGCTGATCGAAGCGCTCGTCAACACGGAGTGGTCGAACCCGGTCGTCGTCTACCCGGTGGACGCATCGTTCGTCCTGCCCGACGGGAGCCCCGTCACGGAGCACGTCGGCCAGACGCTTCCCGCAGACGAAGATCCCTACGGCCTGGATCGGATCGTCGCGATCTAAGCCTCGATCCACCGATTTGATGGCGGGGCTGATGGTGCGACCATTGTTGGCGGTGGGGTGAGTGCGGGGTGCGGGAGATGAGACTGAGGGGAGCGAGTCGGTCGTTGCGGCTGGGTCTGCG